>Ga0099364_10002673_pt1 | contig 28206 bp, 22 predicted proteins | sample TergutTh196P3_FD_73070 | JGI IMG/M metagenome (GOLD analysis project Ga0099364, IMG submission 73070) | Microcerotermes parvus P3 segment gut microbial communities from Pointe-Noire, Republic of the Congo - Th196 P3 | ecosystem: Host-associated > Arthropoda: Insects > Digestive system > Gut ... | reverse complement strand
GGTCACGCCTTTTTCTGCCAGCCTCGCATCAATCAAGGCATTCCCAAAACGGTCGGGGAGCGCATCGGCAATAGCCGCAGGCAGCCTATGCCATGTATTCTCCGCCAGATGGTCGAACACAAAAACCCCGGCAGCTAGCGGCAGATGCAAGGGACTGATAGAATAGCCGCCTCGAAGCCACGAGGGGGCATATTCGAACGCATAATACGGCCTGTTGCGGGCATCTGGCGCAAGTGCGCCTACCGTTTTTCCAAACAAGCGGACTTCAACCGCTTCCACATGGGCAAATGGCATACCCGCTCATCCCTCCTTCTTTTTGCGGGGAGCCCGCTTTGGCTCTTTAGCAAGCCGTCTTGCCTCCCTGAGTGCCTGCAGGGGGCTGCTTACGGTGCTTTTCTCGATCCAGTCCTGTAGGAATGCTGTTTCATCCATCGCATCAAGCACTTTCAACACGGTCTTGAGCGTAGAACCTCGCCCCAATTCGAGCGCTCTGACAGATATGGGCGAGAGACTGGCTCGGGCAGCCACGTCCTCCAGCGGCAGTCCCTTGCGGATTCTCAAGCGGCGGATCGCCCCGCCTAGTGTTTTTTCGTCCAACTCCATGCGCACACCACCCATCCATTTTGTTTTATTATAGATGGATAAACAGGCGTTGTCAACACACACATATATATCTATTATACGGTAATTATCTTTATAACACACACATATATAACTATTATGAGTGTGTGTATCCTTCGATTCAGGACAGGATTCAGGCTATCTATATTTCCATCACGCACTTGTAATCTACATCATTTATAGATAGAATGATGTAGATTATATAGCCATGAAGGAGATTCGCTTTGAAGACATTTGACTATAATAACACGCCGAAAGCCCTGCTCACACCAGATATTGTGTCAATGCTCACACGGATCCATGAACACAAGGGCAAACAGGAATTGCATTTAGAAGCACACGCCGATGCGCTTACCACGCTGATAGAAATCGCAAAAGTACAAAGTACTGGCGCGTCCAATCGCATTGAAGGTATTCACACAACTGACAAACGATTAGAAGAATTGGTTAAAAATAAATCAACGCCCCGAAATCGAACAGAACAGGAAATCGCGGGGTATCGTGATGTTCTCGCCACCATTCACGAAAGCTTCGACTATATCCCCCCGCGACCAAACATCATTTTACAACTTCATAAACAACTATACTCTTTTGCGGGGACATCCATTGGCGGTTCATATAAAAACGCGGATAACTATATTACAGAAACCGATGAAGCGGGTAACGAAAAAATTCGATTCTCACCGGTTCCGGCTTATCTGACCGCAAACGCAATGGAAAGCCTTTGCGATTCATTCACAAGAAGCATAGAAAAGAACGAACATGACCTGCTCCTGCTTATCCCTATGTTCATCTTGGATTTTCTTTGTATTCATCCTTTCAATGACGGGAACGGGCGTATAAGTCGTTTGTTAACGCTGCTTCTTTACTACCGTGCAGGTTATATCGTAGGGAAGTATATCAGTTTGGAAAAGCTGATTGAGAACAGCAAAGATACCTATTATGAGGTATTGCAAGACAGTTCAGTGGACTGGCATAACAGCACGAACGACTACAGCCCGTTTGTTCGATATTATCTCGGAATTGTAATCAAAGCGTACAATGCGTTTGAGGAACGCATTACCTATCTGCAACATCGCGGTTTGTCAAAGCCCGACCGTATTAAGGCTGTAATAGATCGAAAAATCGGTAAACTCACAAAAAAGGATATTTTGGAAGCCTGTCCGGACATCAGCAAGGTAACGATTGAGCGAACCTTGACCTCGCTTGTCAAGAATGGATATTTGAGTAAAACCGGGGGCGGGCGTTCCTCCGCTTACACCAAAACAGATTACACTCCTCTGCAGAATCAAAAGTGAATTATGTTAGGCTTTACGCTTCCTCCGGCTCCGCCCTGCTTGGGTAGCCTGGATCCCGTATCCGCCAGTTCAGGACAGGCTGAATCCGCCGTCAATGACCTGGATGGTGCCTGTCAGGTGCGCTGCGGCGGGGGAAGCCAGAAAAACAGCCAGGGCGCCGACTTCGATGCCTTCCCCCAACCGATCCATGGGCTGCTGGGATTGGACGAAACGGACGAACTCCTCCGTGGGATTCGCGGTAAAGCCTGTACGGATATAGCCGGGCGCTATCGCATTCGCGCGGATATTATATTTGCCCAGCTCCACCGCCATAGCGCGGGTGAAGTGGTTGATCCCTGCCTTCGAAGCGTTGTATGGGCTTCGCGGGCTATCCCTGTGAACGACGATCCCGGACAGCGAGGTTATATTGATGATAGAGCCGCCTTTGTCGGCGTCCCGCATACGCTTCCCCACTTCATAGGTCATATGTACCACGCCGTTGAGATCCGTGTTGATCACGCGATACCATTCGCTGAGATTCTCATCCATATCCAGAAAAGCCGTGCGGGTGGACACGCCTGCGTTATTGACCAAAATGTGAATCTCTCCAAAAACGGCATAGACGTCCGCCACCGCTTTGCGTACGCCGGCTAAATCCGTGACGTCGCAGTAAAAGCTCTCATATTGGCCGCCGTATGCTTCCAGCTCCCCCAGCGCTTCCTCCGCTTTCTTCGTATCCCGGCATAAAATGGCAACATTGGCGCCTACTTGGGCTAAGGCGCTGGCGATCGCAAAGCCAATGCCTCTGTTTCCACCTGTCACAATCGCGTTTTGTCCCCTCAGGTCGAAAGCGTTTTTCATACTGGTAATCGGTTCAATCATCGAAACCCCGCCTTTCCTCAATCCTGTTTAAAAAATGTCTCCTTATCCCTGCAACTTATCCTTGACTAGCGTTTTGCTTCCTCATTCCGAATAATGGCGTTCACCCATAGGTGGGCGGCTGTAGTCATAAAATGTACGCAGGCGTCGTCAAACTGACGCTCATTGGTGATGTCCTGAAAAGCCACGCAGCCCCACAATCTGTTATGAATAAATACGGGGCTCAGCAGCAAAGATTTTACGCCGAATATCCGAAGAAAAGAGAATTCAAGCATGGTCATCATACTCGCGTGTGTATTGATACTCATCCCTGCGGACAACACCATGAACCAATTATGCATGACCGGATAATTGGGTAAAACCATCATTTCACTATTTATGGAAATCCGGCCGCCCCTCAGCTTATCCCAGCGATAGATTTGTCCGAAGCGTTCGCCGGCGCCGGCGTCAACAAACCGGTAAATCACGATTCTGTCCAGGTTCACCGCGTCGGCAACCGGGCTCAGCCCTTTCTTGATCAGCTCATCAAAGCGGTCGGTTCTGCGATAATCGTGCGAGGAAAAAATGGCAGCCATTTCGGCAGAGGCGACAAGCATCTTTTCTCGCTGCTCCAGCAAGCGTTCCGTCTTAATCCTCTCGTCGATATCCATCAGCGCACCGGCGGCTTTGAGCAGCACGCCCTTCTGATCTCGATGCGCCGCGCCTAAGGCGCGGAAGTGCCGGTAGTGCCCCTCTTTCATTTTCAGGCGATATTCCATATCATAGGGTTTTTCGTTGGTATAATCGCTCAGATACGTTGAAAAAGCTTTCATTACCCTTTCTTTGTCATCCGGGTGGAGCCTGTCGCTCCAGCTCCGCATGACGTTGGTAAAACTACGCTCGTCTGTGAAGCCCAGCATTTGGCGGAATTCCTGAGACCATGTAAATTGATAGACCGGTTGGGCCGGATCCGAACTATCGACTAGTAAGTCCCAAAGCGCAACGTTAAGGGCGTCGCCGGTTAGCTTGTATTTCATTAAGTCGTATTCGGTCGCACTACGGTAGTTGCTTACCGCTTCATTCACCAGTTGCATAATCTTACTCTCATCAGGGGGCAATTGGATATTCTCCATGGCAACGCTTAGATCGCCTGTCCTGCCAGCCTCAGAAAGCTGGGCAAGCGCCTCCATCAAGGCGTCTGTGTACTGCTGTGGTTCTCTTTCCCCATTGGTATCGACCCATTCCGGCATGTTTCCACTCTCCTTCTTTAGGGTGCAGCGCCGTCTTTGTCGATCGGCAACGCAGTTCAGATTATTTCCCGGGCAATGATTTTGCCTCTTTACACAGGTTCGTTTATTTCACACGGAGCTTCTTAACCGCCTTTCGAATCCCAGAAGGATTCAGTTCATACATGGGAAAAATCTCCCTCACCGCGTTAATCGAGGCATAGGATGGTTCTTTGCCCCACCGCGCTTCCGGAACCGGATTCATCCATATGGCGTAAGGGTAACGCTTTGCCATTCGGGAAAGCCAGGTATAACCAGGCTCCCTATTTCGCTCGACGCTCCAATCGAGCGCCCCGCCGGCTTCCAGTAATTCCCTTTCGCTCATACGGGCGTCGCCCACGATGAGCAGCCGGCAATCTCCGTTATACAAGCGAAAAAAATCTTCCAGGGGAACCGATTCCTTTATATCCAGCCACTGGTCTTTATACACTCTGCCGTAAATACAATTATGAAAATAATAATAGCGGATTTCTTTGAAGTGCGTACTTCTTTGGGCGGCGTTAAAGAGCCTTTGGCAGATTCGGTGATGGTTATAAATGGAGCCTATGCTGTCCATCAGCAGGATCAAGCGGATGCTGTTCTTCCTGGGCCTGTCCCATTCGATAGACAACCTGCCGCCGTTCCTGCAGGTCTCCTCAATCGTGGCGTCCAGATTGAGTTCATCCCTGGGTCCTTCGACTCTGGGCGACAGCAGTCGCAAAGAGCGCAAAGCCATTTCAAACTGCCGGATATTGCTTAGGCTGTCGTCCCGGTAATCCCTGTATCTCCTCCTGCCTGCTACCTGTACCGCCGTCATGCCGCCGGGGCTATCCGCAAAGCTGACCCCTCCGGAGCCGGTTTCGCCCGCGTCGGCGGAGGTCGCGGGTTCCGCTGCCTCCTTTGTTCCTTTGTCCTCCGAATTCTTCGTTGTGGCGAGTCCCTGGCCGGCTTGTTGTACGGCGTTTTGCTTTGTCTTGTTTTCGTAAGTAGCGGGATTGAAGAAATCCGGATTGTATGAACGCTCGCTCTTAGGGAGTTCCGGCGTTTCTCTGGCTTTTTCGCTTTCGGTGGATTGGCTGCCGAAACACCGGACGAAAGCGGCGTCATAGCGGTCATAATAGATTTCGTTTTTAACCAAGAGGCTTCTACCCAACTCGTAGAATTCGCTCAGGCTGTTGTCCGCTAACTCCAGCGACAAGGCTTCCATCAGCATAAGCCATTCCTGGAGAGACACCGGCACGCCCTCTTCCCGTAAGGCGCTGAAAAAACCGTAAAACATCCTCTTACTTCTCCTCTATATAAATCTTGAACTCATTCTATATGGGGCGCTACCCCATACCCCGTCGGGATTCGCGTGCACGCCGCTCATCCCTCCGCTCTCAATGTTCGCGGGGCGCTTCCAGATGCGCCTCTAGATGAAACCCGATGTATAGATTCTTTAGCGGGTTTCATTTAGCCGTCTTTTCACAAGATCGACGTCTTCGTTATTCTTGATTAATACACCCAGGAGCGGCAGGTCTCTTTCAATTCTATCCGCACCGATATTCTCTTTTCGTAGTACCTTGATCCAGTCCAGCAATTCCCCGGTGCTGGGTTTTTTCATGACGCCCTTGATGTCGCGCAATTGATAAAAGGCTTTCACCGCGCTCCGGGCTAGCCCCTCTTCCAGATCCGGAAAGTGTACGCGGAGGATTTCTCCCATCATCTCCCGATCCGGAAATTCTATATAATGGAACACACATCTTCTCAGGAACGCATCCGGCAGTTCTTTTTCGGCATTGCTGGTGATGACGACCACCGGAAGGCTTTTAGCCGTCACCGTTTCCCTGGTCTCCGGGATATAAAAGCTCATCATGTCCAGTTCCCAAAGCAGGTCATTGGGGAATTCGATATCGGCTTTGTCGATTTCGTCGATAAGCAGCACTGCCGGGGATTCCGAAGTGAAGGCTTCTCCGAGTTTACCAAGGTGGATATAGCGGGCGATATCCGAAACGCCCGCTTCGCCAAACTGGCTGTCATAGAGGCGCTGGACGGTATCATAGATATACAAGCCTTCCTTTGCTTTCGTCGTGGACTTAATGCTCCAGACGATCAGCTTTAAGTCCAAACTGTCCGCAATGCTTTTCGCCAGCATCGTTTTGCCTGTCCCCGGCTCCCCTTTGATCAGGATCGGCCTTCCCAGGGTGACCGACGCGTTCACCGCGCTTTTTAACTCGTTTGACGCAATATAGTTTGCCGCGCCATCAAACTTCTTCAGATTTTTCATCGAGTAACACCAGGCTTTCATAACACGACTTGATAAATGGTTGCCGCGGGAGTTTAGTCGTATGGTATAATAATTCCACGGATTTCCGTTTCGAGAAGAGGAGGGTTCTTGCATGGCAGCGGCACAACAAGCGTTCACTTACGAAGAAAAAGAAAACATCGCCTTTGTTACACTTGGGAATCCCCAATCCCTGGTCTTTTTTGATCGACACGTCTTTGAAGACTTGACCGCCTGCTTTCTGGCTATAGAGAATAACCCGGAGATCGCAGCCGTCATCCTTAGCGGCGTCGGCAAGGCCTTTGCGGCAGGTTCCGATATCGCGCAAGTTGCCGCTTTGCCGCCGGAAGAGGGGCGTAGCTTTTCCCAATGCGGGCATACCTGCATGAACCTCATCGAAGCCTTGCCCGTACCGGTCATCGCCGCCGTTAACGGCTATGCCTTGGGCGGCGGCTTCGAACTTGCCCTGGCCTGCGATATTCGCATAGCCTCGGAGCAAGCCAGATTCGGCTTGCCGGAAGTAAACCTTGGCATCGCCCTGGGCTATGGTTCTTCCCAGCGGCTACCCCGCCTAGTCGGCATGGGTATGGCGAAGTATCTGAGCTTCACCTGCGAAGTCATCGACGCACAAGAGGCCTTGCGCATTGGCCTGGTTGAGAAAGTAACAACGGCGGAGGATTTGCTGCCGTTCTGCCTCTCCCTCGCGGAGTCCATCCGGGCAAAGTCCCGGATCGCCATCCGCATGGCGAAGTCCGCTATCCTGGAAAGCGCGAACCAGGGCATGAAAGACGGTCTTCTGTACGAGACGGAGACCTTCGCCTGCGCCTTCGCTGACGCCGACCGTGTCGAAGGGATGCGCGCCTTTCTCGAAAAGCGCAAACCGGGTTTTACTTCCCGATAAGTATAGCATTCGTTTCTTTCCTTGACAATTAGGCAAACGAAAGCATGGAGGATAACAAGGAGTGTGACCATGGCAGATAAAGCATTGGTTTTAGCGGAAAAACCTTCCGTAGCCAGAGATATTGCAAACGTACTGGAAGCCAGGCAGAAAGGGGATGGCTATCTGGAAGGGAGAAACTATGTAGTAACCTGGGCCCTGGGCCATCTGGTTACGCTGGCGGATCCCGAAGAATACGGCCCGGCGTACAAAACCTGGAGTTTCGACAGCCTTCCCATGCTGCCGGAAAAAATGAAACTGATCGTGATCAAAGAGTCGTCCAAACAATACCAGATTGTCGCCGGTTTACTGCGTCGCGCCGATATCCGCGAAGTGATCATTGCCACCGACGCGGGCCGGGAAGGAGAGCTTGTCGCTCGCTGGATCCTGATGAAGGCGTCCTGTCAAAAGCCCCTTAAGCGGCTTTGGATTTCCTCTCAGACAGGCAAGGCGATCAAAGAAGGCTTCGCCAGCTTGAAACCGGGTAAAGACTTTGAGGACTTATACCAGTCGGCGCAATCCCGCGCGGAAGCAGACTGGCTGGTGGGCTTTAATGTATCGCGCGCGCTGACCTGCAAGTTTAACGCCCAGCTATCCGGCGGCCGCGTCCAAACGCCGACTCTGGCCCTGATCGTCGACCGCGAAAAGGAAATCCGGGATTTCGTACCTAAGTCGTATTATACCATTAAAGCGAAACTGGAAGGATTCTCCGCCACCTGGGCCGACGGAAAAATGCAGACGCGCCTGTTTGTACAGGAGGAAGCGCAGCGCATCCTGAGCGAACTGCAGAAGGAAGGCTTCGCTACGGTCAAAACCATCGCGAAGCAGAACCGGCAGAAGGCGCCGCCTGCCGCATACGACTTGACAGAGCTTCAGCGGGACGCAAACAAGAAGTATGCCTATTCCGCCAAAGAAACCTTGTCCCTCATGCAATCTCTTTATGAGCGGCACAAGCTGCTGACCTATCCGCGTACCGATTCCCGTTATATCCCAGAGGATGTGGCGGCGACCTTAGCCGAGCGCCTTCGCGCGATCGCCGTCGGCCCCTATCAAGCCCTAGCGAAAGCGCTGCTGCAAAACCGCAGCACCCGCTATATCGTCAATAACGCGAAGGTCACGGATCACCATGCGATCATCCCTACAGAGGAATCCCCCAGCCTGGGCGCCCTTACCGGCGAGGAGCGCAACATCTATGATCTGGTCGTCCGGCGTTTTCTTGCGGTCTTGTCCGCGCCTTACGAATATGAAGATTGCCGCCTGAGCCTTTCCATCGGTAAGCATAGCTTTCATGCCAGGGGAAAAACCGATAAAGCGCCCGGCTGGAAAATCGCGTATGACCGCTCGTATACGGACGAGGGGGAAGAGGAGGGAGAAAACGAGGATCTGCAGAGCCAGGCTTTGCCGTCGCTGAAGCAGGGCGATCGCGTTAAGATCCTGGATTTGGGTTTGCTAAACGGCAAAACCAAGGCGCCGCCCCGCTATACCGAAGCTAGCCTGCTTTCCGCCATGGAAAACCCGCGCCTCGAAAACAAAGCCCTACGGGACGTCCTGCAAGCAACCAGCGGCTTAGGTACCCCCGCCACCAGAGCGGACATTATCGAAAAACTCTTTTCTTCCTTCTATATAGAAAAACGCGGGAAAGAACTGGCGCCCACCTCAAAGGGTTCGCAGCTCATTGCGCTGGTTCCGGAGGATTTAAAGTCCGCCGAGTTGACTGCCAAATGGGAGCAAGTGCTGACCCAGATCAGCAAAGGGCAGGCCAAAAGCAAGGCCTTCATCCAGGAGATGCGCCAGTATGCGGCGGCCCTGGTGTCTTCGGTGAAAGCAAGCGACGGCGTATACCGTCATGATAATATGACCCGCGATAAGTGCCCCGACTGCGGCGAATACCTTCTTGAGGTGAACGGCAAGAAAGGGCGGATGCTGGTCTGCTCCGACAGAAAATGCGGTTACCGGGTCAACTTGGCTTTCCAGACCAATGCCCGCTGTCCCAATTGCCACAAGAAACTGGAACTACGGGGCGAAGGCGACAAACGGCTATTTGCTTGTCTATGCGGTTATCGGGAAAAGTATGATGAATTCGAGAAACGCAGAGCGAAAGCCGGCGCCAGCAAGCAGGCTGTCCAGCAATTTCTGCATGAGCAGAAACGAGAGGAAAACCCGGTCAATACAGCCATGGCCGACGCATTAAGTAAATGGAAAGAAGGGGCGTCCGGTAGAGCATAGGCGAATCCTTAACAATAGCTGCCTGGACGTTTGTTGACACATCAGATTAGGTAGGTAGTAAGCATTTCTCCTGCCTGCAGGCTTCGAAAAAAATGTGCATAGCTTCAATCAATTATGATATAATAGCGAACACACAATAGCGTGTGTGTTCGCTTAGTCTATATTAACGTTGATCGTTGGGAGGAGAAACTATGGATTTACAAACACCACTTTATGACTGCTATGAAAAACACGGCGGAAAAATCGTCCCCTTTGCCGGATTCCTGCTTCCGATTCAATTCAAAGACGGTATCATAAAAGAGCACCTGACGGTGCGGGAACGATGCGGGCTCTTTGACGTGTCCCATATGTCGGAAATGTTCGTCGAGGGCGCCGACGCCTTGAAAAATCTGCAGTACATTTTACCCAACGATTTTTCCACGATGGTCGACGGACAGGTCAAATACTCGACGATGCTCAACGAAAACGGCGGCGCGATCGATGATTTGGTCGTCTACCGCTTCTCCGATACGAAGTATATGATCGTGGGGAACGGCTCCAACCGGCAAAAAGACCATGACTGGATCAAGGCGCATATTACCGGGGACTGCCGCTTCACCAACCGGTCGGACGAGTATGCCCAGCTCGCCGTGCAAGGCCCGGCTTGCGAGACGGTTCTGTATGCCCTGATGCGGGAGAAACGCCTTCCGGCCAAATATTATTCTTTCATAGAAACCGAGGTCGCCGGATTCCCCTGCATTGTCAGCCAAACCGGCTATACCGGAGAACTGGGTTATGAACTCTATGCCGCGCCTGACAATGCGGCGGCCCTCTGGGAAGCCCTGGTCGGCGCAGGCGCCGCGCCCTGCGGACTTGGCGCCAGGGACACGCTGCGGCTGGAAGCCTCCATGTGCCTCTACGGGCATGAACTAAACGACGATATCACGCCCCTCGAGGCAAATCTTCATTTTAGCGTGAAATTGGATAAAGAAGACTTCATTGGCAAAGCCGCCCTGATCCGAAGGCAGGACAGCCCGATGACCCTTGCTGGATTTAAAATAACTGGTAAGGGCATTGTCCGGGAGCACTGTGAAATGTTTCTCGACAACAGAAAGATAGGCGTGTCCACCTCAGGGACCCACGCGCCTTATTTTGGATACCCGGTCGCTATGGGTTACATCGAGAAAGAGGTCTATGAAGTCGGTAGAAAGGTCCTTTTCCGGGTGAGGGGAAGGGAGGTTGAAGGAGAAATCGTCAAAACACCTTTTTATAAAAGAAAGCGCTAGTGGTCTATTCAGTCCAATGTGCTTTCCCTTATTCGTCCATAGCCTGTCCTGATCAAAAACAGAAACGAAGAAAAGGAGTTTACCATGACCACGCCAACAAACTATTCCTATACCAAAACCCATGAATGGATTCAGTTTCTGGATGAGGAAACCGCAACAAGCGGAATTACTGATTTCGCGCAGAAAGCGCTCAGTGATATTGTTTTTATCAATATGCCTTCTGAAGGCGACGAAGTCACCTGCGGCGAGTCCTTTGCGGACATTGAATCGGTGAAAGCCGTCGCCGATATCAACAGCCCGGTTTCCGGAACCATTCTGGAAACCAATGAGACTGTCGAAGAGGATCCGAGCGTGATCAATGAGGACCCATATGGTTCCTGGATTGTTAAAATTGGCCATATCCGCGCAAAAGACGATCTGATGAATGCTGAGGAATATGACCGTTTCTGCGAAGAGGAGGAGCAATAATGGGGACCTACGTACCCAATTCCGTCGTCGAGCAGAAGGAAATGCTCGAAGCGCTGGGCTTACAGGCGATGGAAGATCTGTTCGACGTGATTCCCGATGAAGTCCGGGTAAAGGGCGAACTGCGTATCCCCTCTGGAAAAAGCGAACTGGAAGTCCGCCGGCAAATGGAAGAAATGGCGGAGAGAAACACCGTCTTTCGCACTGTTTTTCGCGGAGCAGGCGCGTATCGGCATTATATCCCCGCTCTCGTGAAAGCCGTCGCTTCCAAGGAGACTTTTGTAACCGCCTATACTCCCTATCAGCCGGAAATAAGCCAGGGCGTCCTTCAGTCCATCTTTGAATATCAGACCATGATCTGCGAGCTAACGGGTATGGACGCCTCCAACGCCTCCGTCTATGACGGCGCCGTCGCCTGCGCGGAGGCCGTCGCCATGTGCATAGACAAAAAACGGGAGACGGTCTATCTCTCGGCCGCCGTGCATCCGGATTATCTGGATGTCGTGAAAACGTATTGCTATGCGGCAAACCGGGAACTGGTCATCGTCCCGGAGAAGGACGGACGGACGGACGTCGATTTTCTGCGGTCGCATCTGAACAGCCAAAGCGCCTGTTTCCTCCTGCAGCAGCCGAATTTCTTCGGTCTCCTGGAAGATACGGACGAACTGTCCAATGCGGTCAAAGCGGCCGGCGCAAAGTTTATCCTTTGCGTCAATCCGGTTTATGCCGCCATCGGCAAAACGCCCCGGGAATGCGGAGCGGATATCGCGGTGGGCGAGGGTCAGCCTCTGGGTTTGAACCTGGGCTTTGGCGGTCCGTATCTCGGCTTTATGGCCAGCATACAGGAGATGGCCCGAAAGCTGCCCGGAAGGATAGTCGGACAAACCCTCGATGCGGATGGAAATCGCTGTTTCGTTCTCACGCTGCAAGCCAGAGAACAACATATCCGGCGGGAAAAAGCTTCTTCCAGCATCTGTTCCAACCAAGCGCTTTGCGCCATGACCGCCGCGTCGTATATGAGTACCATGGGGCCTTCCGGCTTTCAGGAGGTTGCGAAACAATGCTTGTCCAAAGCGCATTACGCGGCTAAGCAGATCACTTCGGTTCCCGGCTTTTCCCTGCGGTTCTCCGGAGAATTCTTCCATGAATTCGTTACCGCCTGCCCCTCTTCCGCAGAAACAATCCTGAAGAAGCTCGAAGAAAAGGGGATTCTGGGCGGCTATTTGCTGGACGGTAAATACAAGGGCTGCATCCTCTGGTGCTGTACCGAGCTGAACACGAAATCAGAAATTGACCTGCTTACGGCATTGCTGAAGGGGGAGGCATGACTATGAAACTGGTATTCGAAAGAAGTATACAAGGAACCGGCTCCACGCTGCTCCCGCCGAATGACGTCGAAGCGTATGATTTGCAGGAACCGTATCAGAGAAAGCTGGCGCTCCATTTTCCCGAACTGACGGAAGGGGAGCTGTCGCGACACTACAGCGAGCTTGAATCCAATGCCTTCGGCGTAAACCGCGGCTTTTATCCCCTGGGTTCCTGCACAATGAAGTACAGTCCTAAACTAAACGAAGAGTGCGCCGCGCTTCCCGGCTTTGCGGATATCCACCCGCTGCAGCCTGCCCACACCGTGCAAGGCTGTATGGAGGCAATGGCCCTGGCAGAAAAGCTCTTATGCGAAATCACCGGTATGGACAACCTGACGTTTCAGCCTGCCGCCGGCGCCCACGGTGAATTCACCGGTTTGCAGCTGATCAAGAAATACCACGATTCCCGCGGGGACAGCAAGCGAGTGGAACTGATCGTACCGGATACCGCGCACGGCACCAATCCGGCAAGCGCTTCGATGGGCGCTTTCAAGACCGTCGCCATCCCTTCCAAGGCGGACGGCCTCGTGGATCTGGACGCGCTCAAGGCTGTAGTGGGAGAAAACACCGCCGGTCTCATGCTTACCAACCCCAGCACGTTGGGCCTTTTTGAAAAAGATATCGTAGAAATTGCGAAGACCGTTCACGAAGCCGGCGGCTTGTTGTATTATGACGGCGCGAATCTTAACCCAGTGATGGGCGTTGTACGTCCCGGCGATACCGGTTTCGATATTGTGCATCTCAATTTGCATAAGACCTTTTCCACGCCCCACGGCGGCGGCGGACCGGGCGCCGGCCCAGTGGGATGCAAAGCCTATTTGTCTGAATTCCTGCCCTTACCGCGTATTGTCGAGGAGCAGGGCAGCCTGCGATTCTGTTCTGATTCCGAAAACAGCATCGGCAGGGTAAAGGCGTTCTATGGTCATTTTCTGGTTATCATCAAGGCCCTCGCCTATATCCTGACCTTAGGGAAAGAAGGCATTCCCTATGCCGCCCAAAACGCGGTACTCAACGCGAACTATATGATGAAAAGCCTGGAGGATCTGTATACGGTCGCCTATCCGGGAAGATGTATGCATGAGTTTGTGCTTTCCGCGGAAAGCCTGAAGAAACGTACCGGCGTCTCCGCAATGGATGTGGCGAAAGCGCTTATGGATCACGGCATGCATCCGCCCACCGTCTACTTCCCGCTGAATGTGCATGAAGCGCTGATGGTGGAACCGACGGAAACCGAATCAAAACCCACCATCGACGCCGCAGTGAAGGTCTATCGGGAGATCTATGACCTTGCTTTCACGAATCCCGCTCTCCTTCATGAAGCGCCGGTTAAGGCAGCCATACGGCGTCCCGATGAAGTGCGCGCGGCAAGAACCCTGGTTCTGCGGCATTCCTTTTCTTCCTGATGGCGGGCCCGGCATGATCCATCAAACGAAAACGCTGATCACCGACAGCACCGACCCCTATCTCAATCTGGCTGTGGAAGAAGCCCTATTGAACCGCCTTCTCCCGAATGAATGCATCTTTTACTTGTGGCAGAACGCTAATACCGTCGTCATCGGACGGAATCAGAACGCCTATAAAGAATGCCGGACCGACAACCTGCAGGCAGACGGCGGTTTTCTCGCCAGAAGGCTCAGCGGGGGCGGGAGCGTTTATCATGACCTGGGCAACCTGAACTTCACCTTTTTAGCAAATGCAGCGGATTTTGACGTTGCCCGCCAGCTTTCGGTCATCCTGCGCGCATTGGAAGAATATGGCATTTACGCTGAGAAAAGCGGCCGGAACGATATCAGCATCCACGAACGAAAATTTTCCGGAAATGCCTTTTATCAGCATAAGGAGCGCTGTTTTCATCACGGCACAATCCTCGTCGACGTGGATATGTCCAAAATGAATGCCTATTTGCAGGTTTCCGCGGACAAACTTCGCAGCCATAGCGTGGAGTCGGTCAGGAGCCGCGTGGTGAACCTGAAAGAATTGAATCCGGCTATCGCTATCCCTCCGCTGCGGCTAGCCCTTCTCCGGGCCTTTGAGGAACTATATGGCAGGGAAGCGATTCCCCTTACCCTGCGGGATCTGAAGCAGGAAGAGATCTCCGTTTTGCGGGAGAAATACGCTTCCCCCGAATGGCTGTACGGAAAGCATATGCAGGCGGATTATTCTTTCGGAAGAAGGTTTTCCTGGGGCGAGGTAGAGTTTTGCTTTCACATCCAGGGAGAATCCATTGCCGACGTCCGGGTATATTCCGATGCGATGGACGCGGAGGTCATGGGCGTATTTGCGCATAACCTGAGAGGCGTTCCTTTCCGCGCGAAGGCTATCCTGGAAGCGGTAAGTGCGGCGACAGAGGAAGCCGGTCCCGCTATGATCGTCGATATCCATTCCTTGATCAACGATCAGGATATTTGGAAGCAGTAGCGACTTACGGAGATAGAACTAGGAGGATCCGATATGGCAAAGAATACGGCACAGGTCGAGGCGATCACCAATCGCGAAGTGGATTTCGCGAAATGGTACACAGACATTGTCACCAAAGCGGAATTAGTGGAGTATACCGCTGTCCGCGGTTGCTTGACGTTGCTTCCCTATGGCTACGCCATATGGGAAAACATACAGCGTACCTTAGACGGCTGGCTGAAAGACATCGGGCATGAAAATGTATATCTGCCCATGTTCATTCCGGAAAGCTTACTGCAGAAAGAAAAAGATCACGTGGAAGGCTTCGCTCCCGAAGTGGCATGGGTAACCCACGGCGGCGACGCGGAACTGACGGAACGCCTTTGCGTCAGGCCTACATCGGAAACTCTTTTTTGCGACTTATACGCCCATATCATTCACTCCTACCGGGATCTGCCCAAATTGTATAACCAATGGTGCTCTGTCGTACGTTGGGAAAAGACGACCCGGCCTTTTCTCCGCACCGTGGAATTTCTGTGGCAGGAAGGGCATACCGCCCATGCGACACTGGAGGACGCGGAAGCGGAAACCCTTCGCATCCTGAACCTGTACGCCGCGCTTTGCGAAAACGTTCTGGCGATACCGGTGATTAGCGGGCAGAAAACGGATAAAGAGCGTTTTGCTGGCGCAAAGACGACGTATACCGTGGAAGCGATGATGCACGACGGCAAGGCTTTACAGTCCGGCACAAGCCACAATTTCGGCGACGGTTTCGCCCGCGCCTTTGACATTCAATTCTCCGATCAAAACAATCAGCTTCAATACATCTATCAGACTTCCTGGGGCGTTTCCACCCGTCTCATCGGCGGCCTCATCATGACCCACGGAGACGACAACGGCCTGGTCCTGCCGCCAAAGATCGCGCCCACCCAGCTGATCATTGTGCCTATCGCACAGCACAAAGAGGGCGTTCTAGACGTCGCCCATACGCTGCAATATCGCCTGTCCGATCTCTATCGGATTAAGCTGGACGATTCGGATAAAACTCCCGGCTGGAAGTTCAGCGAGCATGAAATGAAAGGCATTCCCCTTCGTCTCGAGGTCGGCCCGAAGGATATCGAAAACCAGCAGGTCCTGCTGGTCCGCAGAGATACCGGCGAGAAAATCCCCGTTTCCATGGATCAGTTGGATCACGTCGTTCCCCGCCTTCTGGACGACGTCCAAAAGTCTTTATACGAGAAAGCCCGCGCCAATCGGGAGGCCCGGACCTTTCACGCAGACAATATGGCGGACTTTGCTTCCCTCTTGGAGCAGCAAACCGGCTTTATCAAAGCCATGTGGTGCGGAGACCAGGCTTGTGAAGACAGGATAAGGGAACAGACCACTGCGACAAGCCGCTGCATTCCTTTTGCGCAGGAGCAAATCAGCGATCACTGCGTCTGCTGTGGAAAGCCGGCCAAACACATGGTCGTCTGGGGCAAATCCTATTAAAGCAGGCTACGCAGCTTTGGGCTAGGGGCGTAGCGCATCTTAAACAAACACCCTCTGTATCAGAATCATGTACGCCAAGGTCCCGCCGCCGATGGAAAGAAGCATATTTTTTCTCCATAGCTGCAACAGGATAATCAGCCCTATCGCGATCGTCTCCGGTAAGGCATAGGGATAACGAAGAACCCTTGTATTGCGCAGGCAATAGACCGTCAGCATCCCAATAACGGTGTAGGGCAGAACCTTCCCCAGGTATTGAATATACCCGGGGATTTCTTTATCCTCCGGGAAAAGGAGGAAAGGCAGGAAACGCAGCAGGATCGTTGCGCCGGCTATGATGCCGAAAAAGAGTAATGCTTGGGGCGTACTCATACAGCCGTCACCGCGATTGTCTCCTTTCAAGAGGTTTGCGCAGACAGGTTACCGAAAGTAAGATCAGCAACATGGTGGGGAGGAGGAAGCGTTCCGGCCCAAAAAGCAAGCGGCATAGCACCGCTCCGGCTATGCCGATCCCATTCGGCAATCTATCTTTGGCGCCCTGCCATTGGCTGATTAAAATGACGACAAACAGCGCTGTCAAGGCAAAGTCGATTCCGTTAGTATTAAAGGCAAGCGCCTTTCCGATGAGACCGCCGGCGAGAGAGCCGGATACCCAGTACAGATGGTGCAGCGCTGTGACAAAAAACATAAACCAGCGCCTGTCAATGCCTTCCGGCGCTTCTGTAGCGCAAAGAATCGAGTACGTTTCATCGCAGAGGCCAAAGATCAGGTAATTCCGCATCCAACCGGTATCCCGGAATTTTTCCAGCATAGAAAAGCCGTAAAAAAGATGTCTTGCGTTGACCATGACGGTGATCAAAAGCAGCGAGAGCGGCTCCAGCCCTTCCGAGAGCATGCCGACCGCAAGGAACTGCATAGAGCCGGCGAAAACAAACAAACTGGCAAAACCTGCCCATAAAAAAGCATAGCCCTTACTTGCCATGAGGACGCCATACGCAAAGCCAAGCACCAAAAAACCGGAGAGAACCGGAATCGTATAGGGAAAGGCTGCCAAAAAAGCGTTTTGCATGATTTCCCTGGAAACCGTCTTTTCCCGCGCCATATCCTATTCCCTCACGTCTGGAGCTGCCCGCCTATCCTGCCTATCCTGCCTATCCTGCAAGCTTATACCGCTAAATTCGCCGTATCCCGGGCGATCACCAGTTCCTCGTTTGTGGGGATCACAAAAACTTTTGTCTTGCTTTCCGGCTTGGTAATCTCGATTTCCGTGCCTCGTAAGGCATTCTTCTCCTCGTCCAGGAGGATGCCCAGGAAGCGGAGCCCGTCGCAAACTTGTTTGCGCATAGAGGCTGAGTTTTCTCCCAATCCAGCCGTAAATACGATGGCGTCCACGCCGTCCATGGTCGCCGTATAGGCGCCGATATATTTCTTCACGACATGCGCAAAAAGATCTAAGGCAAGCCGCGCTCTCTCATTTCCTTCCCCGGCAGCGGTTTCGATATCCCGAAAGTCACTGCTGACGCCGGATATCCCCAAGACGCCGGATTTCTTGTTCAGCGTATCATTGACTTCGCTAACCGATTGCTGTTCTTTATTCATGAGGAACTCGATCAAGGCCGGATCCAAATCCCCGGAACGGGTACCCATAACCAAGCCTTCCAGCGGCGTCATCCCCATCGACGTATCGACGCTCCTCCCCGCGTTGACGGCGGCTACACTGGCGCCGTTGCCCAAATGGCAGGTAATGACCTTCGCCTGCGGATTTTGCAGCAGCGCATACGCCCGCTGGGAGACATAATAATGCGAGGTTCCGTGGAAGCCGTAACGCCGGATTCGATATTTCTCATAATATTCATAGGGCAGCGCATAGATGTAGGCCTCCGCCGGCATAGTTTGATGAAAAGCGGTGTCAAAAACCGCGCACTGCGGCGTTCCCGGCATCAGCTTCGTGCAGGCTTCAATCCCCATGATATTCGCCGGATTATGCAGCGGCGCCAGTTCGACATTCGCCTGAATCGCCTCCAGGACAGCCGGGCTGATCGCAACGGAGCTGCTAAAGGCTTCTCCGCCGTGCACCACCCTGTGCCCGCAAGCGCCGATTTCGTCCAAGGATTGGACGACGCCGTGGTTTTTGTCGGTAAGCGCATCCAAAACCATGGCGATGGCCTTGTCATGGTTTTCAATCTCTGCTTCGATTTCTACTTTTCCTTCGCCCGGGCGGTGGATCAGGATGGAACCGGGCAGCCCGATTCGTTCAACGAGTCCTTTCGCCAACACGCTTTCGTCCGTCATATCAAAAAGCTGATACTTCAGGGAAGAGCTTCCACAGTTGATCACCAGTACTTTCATGAATCATTCTCCTCCTCATGCTGATTTCCCTCTTCCTCTTTGCCAAAACCGTTTTCCTCTTCGTCTTTCACGACCACTTTGGCTGCGGTTTGCACCTGATCGTTTTCTCCCAGATGCATCACTTTCACCCCTTGCGTCGCCCTGCCAATGGAGCTGATATCGTCGGTAAAACAACGGATCATAATGCCTTCTTTCGTGACGATCATCACCTCGTCGCCGGATGAGATGGCGGCGACGCCGGCTACGTTGCCGTTTTTGGCGGTGCAGCGAATGCCGATGAGCCCCTTTCCGTCTCTGCTTTGAGCCCTGAACTCTGTGAGCCGGGTACTCTTGCCAAAGCCTTTTTCTGTGATAAAGAGCAGTTCTTCCCCTTCGGTTATATTGTCCACCGAAACCACATAATCCCCGCTGCCAAGCCGGATTCCCCGCACCCCGCGGGACACCCGGCCCATGGGGCGGACGTCCTGCTCCGAAAAGCGGATCACCATACCGTGGTACGTAGCCATAATCAGCTCGTCCTCGCCTTCTGTAAGCATGACGCCGATGAGCTCGTCATCCTCATCCATATTCAAGGCGATGATCCCGTCCTTTCTTGCGGTATTGTATTCGGTCAACAGCGTTTTTTTCACAATGCCCTTGCGGGTCACCGTCAGCAAAAACTTGTTTTCATCAAAGGATTTTACCGGTATCACCGCCGTGATTTTGTCTTCCCCGCTGATATAGAGCAGATTAACAATGGCCGTTCCTTTCGCCTGGCGGCCGGCTTCCGGCACGTCATATACTTTATTGCGATAGACTTTTCCTTTATTGGTAAACACCAGCAGATAGTTATGGTTCGTCGTGGTAAACAGATGCTCCACGAAATCCGCTTCCTTCGTTGTCATCGAACTGACGCCCCTGCCGCCGCGCTTTTGATTGCGGAAGGAGGTGATGGGCTGCCGCTTGATATAGCCTCCGTGGGTGATGGTGATGCACACCTCTTCATCGGGAATCAAGTCTTCCATAGACAAATCATCCGCATCGGGCAAAATGGACGTGCGTCGCGCATCGCCAAATCTCTGCCGGATTTCTTTCATCTCGTCCTTGATGATCTTCATCACGAGATATTCGTCCGCCAGGATAGACCGGAGGTAGGCAATCCGTTCCACAAGTTGATCGTATTCCGTTTCCAGCCTCTCCCGTTCCAAGCCGGACAGCCGGCCCAGACGCATGTCCACGATGGCTTTTGCCTGCCGGTCAGAAAGCCCGAAGCGGTTCATGAGGGCCTCCTGTGCTGACTTTTCGTCCTTGGAAGCCCGGATCAGCCGTATCACTTCGTCAATAAAGTCAATGGCGATCTTCAGGCCCTCCACGATATGGAGCCTGTCTTCCGCTCTTCTTAAATCATATTGGGTCCGCCGGACAATGACCTCTTCCTGATGCTTCAGATAATACATCAGCATCTCTTTGAGGGACAGGATCCGCGGTTCGCCGCCGACCAAGGCCAGATTGATGACGCCGAAGCTCTCTTGCAGCTGGGTATGTTTATAGAGATTGTTCAGGACCACTTGCGGATTGACGTCCCGGCGGACTTCAATCAGGATACGCATGCCGTTTCGGTCCGATGCGTCGAGCAGGGAGGTAATCCCGTCGACTTTCTTATCCCTTACCAGTTCCGCAATTTTTTCAATCAGCCTAGCCTTATTGACCATATAGGGGATCTCCGTAATGGTGATCCTGGTTTTGCCGTTTTCTATCCCTTCGATTTCTGTTGTTCCCCTGGTAACAATAGACCCCCTGCCGGTTTCATAGGCCTGGCGGATCCCGTAGGTTCCGATTATATTGCCTCCTGTGGGGTAGTCGGGCCCTTTGATGTATTCCATCAGCTCCCCTACCGTGATCTGCGGATTATCGATCATCGCCACAAGACCGTCTATCACTTCCGCTAAATTATGCGGCGGGATATTGGTCGCCATCCCTACGGCGATGCCGGAAGAACCATTGACCAGGAGGTTGGGGATGCGGGAAGGCAGGACTAACGGCTCTTCCAAATCATTATCGTAATTGGGAACGAAATCAACAGTTTCTTTCTCGATTTCCCGCAGCATCTCCTGGGCGATCCGGGACAGCCGGATTTCTGTGTACCGCTGCGCCGCGGGGTCGTCGCCGTCCACAGAGCCGAAGTTCCCTTGCCCGTCGGCTAACATATAGCGGGTAGAAAAATCCTGCGCAAGCCTGACCAGCGCGTCATACACAGAGGAATCGCCATGGGGATGATAGCGTCCCATGACGTCGCCCACCACACGCGCCGATTTGCGATAGGGTTTGTCGTTGGAGATCCCGGATTCGTGCATACTGTACAGTATGCGCCGGTGTACAGGTTTCAGGCCGTCCCGGACGTCCGGCAGCGCCCTGCCCGCAATGACGCTCATGGAATAGTTGATGTAGGATTTCTTCATCACTTCTTCCAACCGGACCGTCATTACTTTTCCATCAAACAAGCTTGGTTCATTACTCATACGCGTTTCTCCCCGGCTTATCGCTCAAGTTAAATATCCAATTCTTTGGCCATGAGGGCGTTCGCCTGGATAAATTCCTTTCTTGGCTCAACCTTGTCGCCCATAAGAATGGTAAATATTTCATCCGCCGCCAGGGCGTCCTCCAACTCCACTACCTGCAGGGTCCTGTTCTCCGGATCCATGGTGGTTTCCCAAAGCTGCTCCGGGTTCATCTCGCCCAGTCCTTTATAGCGCTGGGGTTTATCATAGGCGTTTTCTTCATAGCCGCCGATAAACCTGCGCATCTCGATTTCATCGTAGAAATAAAAGTCGCCTTTCTCTTTGTCTTTCTTCAGTTTCACTTTAAATAAAGGCGGCTGGGCGATATAGACGTACCCCTGGTCTACCAGGGGCCGCATATAGCGGTAGAAGAAGGTCAGCAAAAGGGTTCGAATATGGGCGCCGTCCACATCCGCGTCTGTCATGATGACAATTTTGCGATACCTGGCTTTGTCGATATCGAAATCACTTCCCACGCCACAGCCAATCGCTGTGATCATGGACTTAATTTCTTCATTCCCGAGAATCCTGTCCAGCCTGGCTTTTTCTACATTCAGGATCTTGCCGCGCAAAGGAAGTATCGCCTGAATCCGGGGATCCCGTCCGCCTTTGGCAGAGCCTCCCGCGGAATTCCCTTCCACCAGATACAGCTCGCATTCTGCGGGGTCTTTGGATGTACAATCGGTAAGCTTGCCCGGCAGCGTCGTGTTTTCGAGGGCATTTTTGCGACGGGTCAGCTCCCGCGCCTTTCTGGCCGCTTCTCTGGCCCTTGAAGCCGTTACGGATTTCTCGATGATCTTTTTTGCCTGGGAAGGATTCTCTTGCAAAAAGTTATTCATTTCTTCGGCAATTAAACTGTCTACGATCCCCTTGACTTCCGTATTGCCCAGTTTGCGTTTGGTTTGTCCTTCAAACTGAGGTTCTTCGATTTTAATCGAGATAATGGCGGTAAGCCCTTCCCGGATATCCTCTCCCTGAAGATTTGGGTCTTTGTCTTTCAAAATGCCGTTCTTTCGGGCATAATCGTTTACGACCCGGGTCAGCGCGGTTTTAAAACCCGCCTCATGGCTGCCTCCTTCATGGGTATTGACATTGTTTGCATAGGAGAAAAGCGTTTCGTTGTATCCGTCATGATACTGCAACGCTGCTTCCACCTGGACTTTTTCCTTCTCCCCGCCGATATAGATAATTTTATCGTGCAGCGGGTCTCTGTTTTTATTTAAATACACCACAAAATCCGATATGCCGCCTTCATAACGCAGCAGTCTCTCCTTCGGTTCCTCTCCCCGCAAATCTTTAAACGAGATCCGCAGGCCTTTATTGAGAAACGCCAGTTCCCTGATCCTGTAGATCAGCGTATCATATTCAAACTCCGTGGTTTCGGTAAAAATAACCGGATCCGGTTTAAACGAAATGACGGTTCCGTTCTTGTCGCTGCTTCCTACTTTCTTTACCGCTTCTATCGGAATTCCCCGTTCATAGCGCTGAACATAATGCCCGTCATTGCGGTAGACGTGTACTTCCAACCATTCCGACAAGGCGTTGACTACAGAAGCGCCTACGCCGTGAAGCCCGGCGGACATTTTGTAGCCCCCTTCGCCGAATTTACCGCCTGCGTGCAATATGGTCATGACCACTTCCAGCGTGGAAACATTTGCTTTCGGATGCTCTTCCACGGGAATTCCCCGGCCGTTATCCGTGACGGTAACGCTTTGATCCTGATTCAGCGTAATTTCAATGAGGTCACAGAAACCAGCCATAGCCTCGTCGATACTGTTATCGATAATTTCATAGACCAAATGGTGCAATCCCGTAGGTCCGGTGCTGCCGATATACATACTCGGCCGCTTTCTAACCGCTTCCAGCCCTTCTAATATTTGGATTTGGTCGGCGCTATATTCGTTGGCCATTTCCTGCCTCCTTACCGCTGCGTTTATTTCCCCACAACCTTTTATATTATACCAGAATTACGCTATTTATGCAAGAAAATAGTGGCTTTTTACGTTAAAAAGCCACTGAAAAACACTATATCCGTACTTCTCCAGTCCTTTTCAGTGCCGCTCCCTTACTTCCCCCTTATGGACGTCAAATTTCTTCAATTTCTTGATTTCCCGCATGCCCGGTATTTTTTCATCTGTGGCGGTAATCACACATTGCACCGCCTTCTCATTGACAATCGTAAGCAGCTGCTGTTGCCGATTTTCATCCAGTTCCGATAAAACGTCGTCCAGAAGCAGGATCGGGTACTCGCCGGATTCGCCGCGGAAAATCTCCAGTTCGGCCAGTTTTAGCGCCAGAATCCCCGTACGCTGCTGGCCCTGGGAACCATACTGCCGCATCTCCATCCCGTTAAGCAACACTTTGACGTCGTCCCGATGGGGGCCCCACTGTGTGGATTTGAGTCGTAGATCTTCCTCTAAGGCGTGATCCCGCGCTTCTTTCAGAAACTCGCTGATATCGATTTTCCCGTCGCTGTTTTTTTTCAGTTCCAACGGGCTTTTGGCATGCAGAAGGTATTGGATCTCCATATTTTCTTTTCCTTCCGTTAACCTTCTGTGTGTCAGGCGAACCAGCGGCGTCATCTTTTCTATGAAAGAAAGCCTTTTTTCAATAATTCTGCTTCCATAGGTAATCAACTGCCCGTCCCAAATGCTTAAGGTTTCTCTTTTTGCTGACAGCGGTTCAGGAAGAGGACCGATTCTCTTTAAAAGCGCGTTTCTCTGCGCTAAAACACGTCTGTATTTATAGAGATCCGCACTATACGCTAAGCTGACCTGACTGATATCATAGTCCAGAAAATTTCTTCTTTCCTGAGGCGAACCTTTAATAATGGCCATGCTTTCCGGAGAAAAAAGGACCGACGTCAAGGCGCCGCTCATTTCCTCCCATTTTTGTTTTCGTAAGCCGTTGAGCATCAAGGCTTTTGGCGGGCTTTCCCCCTGTCTGTATCGTATTTCCATCTGGGCTTTTCCTTTTCGGCTGTCAATCTCCCCTTTGATCTGAAAAGCGCAATCTCCCCATAGAATCAGCTGTTCGTCCCGCGCTTGGCGGTAGGCCTTTCCCACAGAGAGATAATAGATCGATTCGATCAGATTTGTTTTTCCCTGGGCATTGGCGCCCATAAATAAGTTGACGCCCGGACTGAATCTGCAGTGTAACTGCTTATAGTTTCTGTATCCGGCAAGAAGCAACGATTCAATCAACATGACGGGCGCTCCGTAATACGGCTAAACCTTCACCGGTAATACTAAATACAGAAAATCTGGGTCTCCCTCTTCTTTGATAATCCCGGCGCTGAGTTGTCCGGACAATTGGATACTGACCTTCTCCCCTTCAATGGCCTTAAATACATCTGTGATGTAACGGGCGTTAAACGCGATATGCATCGCTTCCCCTTCTTGCATAACCGCGAACTCTTCCCTGCCGAAGCCAATGTCCGACTGGGAGTATAAGGAGAGCTTTCCTTCTTCCGCCTCCATTTGGATCGTATTGCTGGTATCGTTGGATTCCGCAAAAAGCGAAATTCGCTCCGCCGCTTCTTTAAGTATTCTTCCGTCTATCTTGATCGTCGTTTGAAAGGCTTGGGGAACGACCTGTTTGTAATTCGGAAAAATACCTTCCAGAACACGACAATGCATTTTGATATTATCAAAAGCAAAAAAGACGGCGTTTTTCTCCGCTTGCACGATACAATCGTCCTGTTCAAGCAGCCTGCCTATTTCGCTTGTTATTTTTGCCGGAATAATAAAGCTTCCTTTTTGCGCCGGATCCTCCGTAACGAATTTGCTTTTTGACCAGGCAAGCCTGTGGGTATCCGTACCGACCAACGATAGGGCGTCTTCATCAATCTCCCATAATATACCGGTAAACACGGCTTTCAATTCATCCGGGCTTGCAGCAAAGGTGGACTGTCGTATGAGTTTTTTTAAGGACTCTGCTGAAATCGAGAAAGAGAGGCCGTCCTGGAAGGAAGGCATGAGGGGAAAATCGTCAACCGGCAAAGTTCTTAAGGTAAAAACCGACTTTTCATAGCGAAGCGACATTTCCATAGAGGCGGTATGTTCCACGGTAATGGGAATGTTGGGAAGCCTTCGGACGATGTCGCTGAAGTATCTGGCGGGCACAAGGGCGCTTCCTTCTTTTTCCATTTGAACCGGGATTGTGCACTCAATGCTGATATCCAGTCCTGTTCCCATGAACACAGCCATATGCTCCCTGACCTCAATCTTGATGCAGGAGTAGGTGGGAATAATGCTTTTTTGATTGATTGCTCTTTGCACGGCATTCACCGCAGTAAGCAAATTTTCCTTTGCTGTCGTAAATAACATGGCCGGCCTCCTATATCAATCATGGTTGTCATTCTATATAGAATCATTAAGGGGATCCCTATACTATAGTTTAAATATAGATAGTAAAGATAGCAGTAGGGAATGTGAATAGGTGGATAAGTGCGGGAAGCCTTGCGGGGAAAGAGAGTAAGGCAGGGAGATGACGGTTGATAAGTCCGGGCGTTTATCCACAGTATAAACAGGAAAAAAAACCGTTCACAGATTCTCCACAGGAGATCACCGTTTATTAAGAGAGTTATGCACAAAACTTAAGCGCCATTTAAATCCTTCACGATCCGTTTGACTTGGAAGGTGACTTCCTGATCGGAGTTGGAGCGTAAGGCATTGGCGATTTCTTTATGGGCATGGAGAACCGTAGTATGATCCTTACCACCGAAGGATTTTCCGATTCGATCAAAAGAAGACTCTGTCATTTCTCTGCACAGGTACATCGCGATTTGCCTGGGGATGGTGATATCGCGGGAGCGTCTTTTCGAGCAAAGATTATTGACGGTGGTATCGAAAGCATTGGCGACTTTCTCCTGGATAAGCTCGATGGTTATGATGATCTCCCCCTTCTGAGGAAAGATCGGCGCCAGCGCTTCGATGCATTGCTCATAGGTGATATCCCGATGATTCAAAGTGGCATAGGCGATGACCCGGTTTAAGGCGCCTTCGAGTTCACGGATATTGGAGGTGATATTATCCGCGATATAGACATAACACTCTCTCGGGATGAAGACATTCTCGAGTTCCGCCTTACTTTGTAGAATCGCAATGCGGGTTTCCAGATCAGGAGGGATAATATCTGCGGTAAGACCCGAGGCAAACCTTGATTTGAGCCGCTCTTCGATGGGATGGATCTCGGCAGGCGGCCTGTCGCTGGTAAGCACGATTTGTTTATTTTCCTCATAGAGAAAATTAAAGGTATGATGAAATTCTTCCAAAGTACTCTCTTTGCCGGCTAAAAACTGTACATCGTCAACCAAAAGAACGTCGGATCTTCGATACTTCTTCTTGAATCCGCTTAAGCTGTCGGTGCGGATCGCACTGATGAACTCTTCCGTAAAGGTTTCGGAAGATACGTAGGTTACCTTACAGTCGGGGTTTAATCGTTCTGTTTGATGTCCGATAGCTTGAATGAGATGGGTTTTGCCAAGTCCTGCGGAGCCATAGATAAACAGTGGATTATATCGCGTACCGATCTCCTCGGCGGCTGCCAGTGCAGCGGCATGGGGAAATCGATTGCCGCTTCCAACTATAAAGGTATCGAAAGTATATTTCGGATTTAAGCTAGCCACGACAAATTCCTCCCCGAAGATGAAAATAGCAGCCAAAGTTTCTGCAGGTAATAAGCAAAGCGTCTGACGCCAGTGAGAATAATATACCAGATTGAGACGGTCAGTTCAAGGTACGCAGACGAAAATACACTGCGTCAGAAAGACCGTATCCAGCCGGGATGCAAGCACTATTTTTCTTGACAGGAGAAACGCTTTGTCTTATAATGCATTCGTGTCTCTAGTTTTTCTGAGGAGGGAATGGTATGAAGCGCACCTATCAGCCAAAGAACCGCAGGCATAAGCGGGTTCATGGTTTTCTATCTAGAATGCAAACGCCGGGTGGTCGTACAGTGTTGAAGCGAAGACGAATGAAAGGGAGAAAAAAGCTGACCGTATAAGGCCGCAGAGCGTGGCCTTTATTTTGTTTGGAAGGTGTCCGGTTGCTGAAGAAGAAATTCAGGCTAAAAAAAAACAATGAATTTCAAGCGGTTTACCAATGCAAAAACTCAGTTGCGATAGGCGCTGTTGTATTGTATATTAGAAATACGCACAGAGAGAATCGCCTTCGGGTGGGTTTTTCCGTCTCAAAAGGAGTTGGCAATGCCGTTGTTCGAAACCGCGGCAAGAGGATGATGCGAGAAGCGGTTCGCGGATATTTGGCGAAGATGCGCAAAGGAAGAGAGTACGTGTTTGTTGGCAGAAAGTCGTTGGCAGCTGCGGATTTTCATCAGGTTGAGCAAGACGTTCTCCGCGCGCTGGAACGAAAAAACAGCTTGAACAGCCCCACAGAGGAAAGGCAGCGGCACTGAGGCCATGTGGATGAAACGGCTATTACTGCAATTGATCAAATTCTATCAGTACTGCATTTCGCCAAGGTTTAAGCCTGCTTGCCGGTTTGTACCGAGCTGTTCAAAGTATGCCTATGAAGCTATCGAGCGGTTCGGCCCGGGAAAAGGGACCTGGCTTGCAGTAAAAAGAATTGCCCGCTGCCATCCTTTTTATCCGGGCGGATACGATCCGGTACCGGAAGAAAAAACGGATTGCGTTACAACGAGGAGGTGAATTGCTGCAATATAACAGGATTATAATGCAGCATACTGATTTTGTGGAATTCATTTGTGGGCGTGTTGGTAAGTCTTATCCAAAGCATCTATGAGTTTACGATGTCGATAGGATCCCCCAGCTATGGTTTAGCGATCATTTTATTTACCGTTATTCTTCGGATCCTGATGTTCCCGCTCAGTATGATGCAGGCGAAGAGTACAAGGGCTATGGCCCTTCTG
>Ga0099364_10002672_pt1 | contig 28215 bp, 29 predicted proteins | sample TergutTh196P3_FD_73070 | JGI IMG/M metagenome (GOLD analysis project Ga0099364, IMG submission 73070) | Microcerotermes parvus P3 segment gut microbial communities from Pointe-Noire, Republic of the Congo - Th196 P3 | ecosystem: Host-associated > Arthropoda: Insects > Digestive system > Gut ... | reverse complement strand
TGGCAGTTCCGCACGGATGACGCTCGTATCAAGCTCAAAAGATTATATCCTAACGTTTAGTTGACGCAATATACTAGATTTATTATATCATAAGTGACTTTATTTGCAATTATCTTTCATATTGAAGAAAGAAATTGCACTATCAGGCCGATAGTTTGGCAGATGGCTTATCCTTATCGACTTCATTTGTTGTTCTTGTATGGTTGCACCATCCGCTGCCAAATCCTCGTGCAAATCGGTGATGATATCGCCTTTGGAGGCGATTGCCGATACGGAAAACGGGATGCCTGCCGCGGAAACCGGATAAATACCAGCCGTATGGTCTACAAAATAGGCGTCAAAGCCTGACTTCTTGATATCTTCGGTGCAGAGGTTCTGCGTCAACTGGTAAACCAAAGCGGCAACCATTTCCATGTGGCCGAGCTCTTCGGTGCCAACATCCGTTAAAACGCCGGTAATTTCGTCATACGGGCATGTGTAACGCTGATGCAGGTACCGCATGGAGGCTCCGGTTTCGCCATCCGGCCCGCCAAGCTGCGTCATGATGATTTTTGCCATAGCGGGGTTTGTGTTTTTAATCCTAATCGGATATTGTAATTTTTTCGAATAAGTCCACATACATTAAGCCTCCTCGTTCTGCCATGGCCACGGCCCGTCAACCCAGGTCCAGCGGGGCCCGCCATCATAATCCGCCTTTGTAATGGGGCCGTATCTTGATGTGTATTCCTTGGCGGCTCTCTCGCGAAGCTCTAGATGTTTTTTATAAAAAGCAAGGGCGTCTTTATCTTCCGGGTGCGTATCTAAAAAAAGTGCCGCGTCGTTTAACGCAAAGTCGCAGACCTGTACGCGCTTTAGCAAAATCATGCGGTCATTCACGCCTGCACGCCCCCTCTCCCATAAATGGCAAATCTAACTCCTCGAATATGGTTCCTCTCGAAAACCCATGTTCCGGTTCATATAAATTACGCCACTCTTGCATTGTCGCAAATACCATAGCAAGTGAGCCGCATTCGGCGCCTTCGGAAACCGGCGGTGTGATTACCGGCAGCACTGGCAGCGGCGGCAGTGTAAGCTCAATTTCAGCAGTTACAGATTCAACCCTGCGTACGGGTATCGGTACAGGCTCTCGAACAGGCACGGGTGCAGGCTCTCGAACAGGCACAGGCGCAGACTCTACGCGTACAGGCTCTCGAACAGGTACGGGTACCGGTGCAGGCATTTGAGCGGGTACGGGCACAGACTCTACGCGTACGGGCTCTTGAATAGGTACGGGTACGGGTACGGGCACAGGCTCGGTTACCGGTACTGTGGCAAACTGCGGTGGTACCGATGCCGCAGGTCTCTGCTCTACTCTTGCGGTGGCATGCTCTGTCACTCTGCTTCGGCTTACGCTTCTGCCCGCCTGAACATACATGGCGTTTTTGCTTCCGTCCAAAACGCATTTCTCCTTTCAAATTATTACAGGGAACCCCCTTGTGATTAGTGTATGCTTATTTTTTGCCGTTGTGAGGTTGGGCAGTGGCGTGTCTTTGCAGCTTCAAGGCGGTAAACACGGTATAATATGAAAAAAGCCGGATTTTTACCGGCAAAAGGGGCGGCGGATTGAAAAAAAAGGATAATAAAGAACGGGCCGCGTTTGCGGCCCGTTACGTTGTTTTGCGCCGATATATAAAAACGCCGATTGCTGAAACCATTATCAATAACCCGGCCGCAGCGACAGTCCCCCAAAAAGTCGGGCTGTAAATAAACACGCTAAAACCCGCATTCACGATACAGTGAAACAATACGCATAGAAATACGCTGTTTGATATCTTGTGAATGGCCCCCAAAGCAAAAGTCAGGCCGAAAACACTAATCGCGAAGAACCCGAAATTTGTTCCGTATTGGCTGGCGCCGGGAATAAAAAACAAAGGAAGATGCCACAACGCCCAAATCACCGCAACCATGACGGACGACAAAACGTAACCATACCTCTTCTCCCATTCAGGCTGCAATATGTACCTCCATCCGGCCTCTTCCATTCCGCCGCCGATTATCATAACCGGAAGCAAAAGAAAAAACATGTAAACGGGCTCCATTTTCTCCAATCCCGATATATAAATCTGTGGTATGAAATATATCGCGCCTAACACAATAACCAATAGATAGAGAAAAACCGGCTTTTTGACTGTAAAAATATTTTTCAGCCACCCTTTGAATCCCGTCACTTCATTGTTTTTCTTCAGGACGATATAAGAAGCGATTGTAGGAGACAAGCCGCCAAGCATAAATGGGATATACAACCAAAAATGGTTGCTTGTGGTAACCCCGTTCAAGCCGCAGACAAGACAAAGCCCCCAGCCAAGTATCATGATGCCAAATGTGTATACAAGAAATTGCGGTACAACTTCTTTGTTCATTTTTTCTCCTTGATAAATTTGATAGGCCATGCCGAGGCCCGCACACTCATTTTGTTATCCTGACGGTTCCCGATGTAATATCCGCGTTTATGTTTTTGAACGGCTCGTTTCCGGCAGTCCCTGTATAACGGCCACCGTTTTTATTCAAATCAAAATATGTGCTGAACGTCCCGGAGGTCTTGTCACCTGTGAACTGGATGCCCGGGTCGCCCGCAACCTGAACCTCGACCGTGCCGGAAGTCAAGTCGATGTCAAGAGATTCCGCTATCTCCGCGCCGAAAAGCCTGACGCTTCCTGAGGTTATGTCAATTCTGCCGGAGCCTGTGGTGTTGCCCTCCACGCGGACGCTGCCCGAAGTTAAGTCTATCAAATAGTTTTGCGTTACAAGGCCGCCGTTTAATCTGATATTGCCCGATGTAAGGTCGAAAACCGCGTTGTCCGCCCTGATTTCGTTATCGCTCCTGACCGTGCCCGAAGTGATATCGATGTTCAAATCGCTTACGTCAAGTGTTCCCGCGAAATCAATTGTGCCGGAGGTCATGTCTATCGCGAGTTTATCGTGAAAGCTTAGGGGGAGATAAACCTCCACGCGGCTGTATTCGTTTCGCGGCCCGAAACGGAAAAACTGGAAGCTCCCTCTCCGGCGTGTCGTAACCGCAAGCGTACCGCTGTTTCTTTCAAGCCTTGCGATACGGTATTCCGGCAGGTTTCTTCCGTACTGCTTTATGGTGATTGCGCCTTCATCGACCGGGATGATGACGCAATCCTCACTGGTTAAATCAATCAGAATCCGGTTAATACCGTCGAGGCCGGACGTAAGCTCAGCCACAAGCCCGGATGCTTTGTCGTCCGGGACACGGTTGTGGCCCGGCATGCTGTCCCAGACAAAGCCGGACACAAGCAGCCCCAATACAAGCGAGCCGATAACGCACCACACGATGATTAATGTAAGGTTCACTTTTTTCATACGCTTATTTATCCTCTCTGTACATTGCGGCAAGCTTTATAATCTGCACGGCGATGGGAGCAAGCAGGAATACAAGCCAGCCCGGATGCCACGCGTCGAAGAAAAGGCCAAGGATGAAAAACATGACCGTCGCAACCATATAGACCATCGAGTAGACGGATTTGAGAACCGCGTCTTTTTTTACTTTTTCAGATTTCCATTCCTTGAAATCCTCGACGATGTTGTCCTCATACTTTAAATATCTCGGCTTGGATACGCCGTTATAGACAAGCAGCCCAGTAGCCGCCGCCCAGCACATAAACATCAGCGCCATGCCGATAATGCCGCTGGGCGTATCGATATCGCCGCTTATACCGCCGAGCAGTATGGGAAAAACAATGCTGACGATGTAAAGCGCCACGGCCGAGGATATCAGCAGCGCGGACCTTTGCCGCTGCATCTGGGCCTGCACGGGGTCGAAAACCTCCTGCTCGCGCAGGCTGCTTATCAGCTCGCTGATGTCGCCGATGCCGTCGATGGTTGTTTTGTACGCGGCATCTTCGTCCATGCCCTGCGACAAAAGGTCGTGATACCGCGCCGTGAGGTTTGAGATCAGCTCGTCCTTCAATTCGTTCGCGCGCCTTGTCGAAGGCGCCCTCTCAAACAGGGATTCTACATGGTTTTTAATCATATCGTTCATTCGTCCGCACCCTCCGCTATAATTAATTTATCGATGAGCTCTTTGGCTTCCTGCCAGTCTATCCTGTTTTGCGCTAAAACGGCTGTTCCAACCGGTGTGATGGAATAATACCGCCGTCTTGCCCCGGTTTCCTCGCCGCCCCAGTAGGATTTTACGCACTGCCCCTGCTCCAGCCGGCGGAACGCGCTGTACAGCGTGGCTTCTTTCAATTCGTAGCGCCCTTTCGTCTTTACCTGAATGGCCTTGTTGATTTCGTAGCCGTAGCTGTCGCGCTCGCTTAGCTGCGCAAGCACAATGGTTTCAGTATGCCCGCGAATTAAATCCGACGCAATTGACACTATTCACTCCCCCTTTTCGAGATAACCTATAATTATATATATTATATAACACAATATACTTCGCCTGTCAAGGTATATCGCGTAAAAAAGTTTTTTTATTGTCTTGCTACTTGCCCTGATTGCCGTTTAGTGGCATAATAATTTCAAGAATGTGTAATGGGGGAGAAGCCTTATGTTGGAAAAAGTAAATCTAAAAGCGGCTGTTGATGCCGTAGAAAAGCTATATGTTTATGAAAAAGTCGGCCGATTAAATCATCATGTGCTAAATGTCGTCAATGTTGAAAACCGCACATTGGATTTTCATATCCATGGGAAATCAGATGAGCTTTTCTATGTGATTGAGGGTGGCTTTCATCTCGAAACGGACGAGGGGTTAATAAAAATTGATGAAGGTGAATTTATTATTGTTCCAAAAGGGATGCGGCATAGACCGGTTGTAAAAGGGTTGTCCAAATTTTTAATGATTGAACTAGAAGGCACGCTCAACAAAGAAAACAGCGGCGACTTATATGAAGATTGGCTGCACAGCGAAATGCACTGAATAGCGGACGGTCAATGACCGCCCCTATAATAGACCTCTTGCATAGCTCCTCGCGGCGCTCATTCGGTCTTTATTCCAATGGGCTGTGTTCTCCTTCTAGCCGGGCGTAAGCCCGCCTGCGTCGTCGGCCTTGCCCATCGAAATAAATCCTCGAAAGAGCATCCACGATAAGTTATGCAAGAGGTCTAATAAATCGTTCTAATCGCAACATGTAGGGCGCGCGTTGCGCATCGGTGCATTTCACAATTGCCTATAATTACTATGGAATGGGGAAAATCAAGTGAACGCTGAAATCTTATGTGTGGGGACGGAGCTTTTGTTAGGCGACACCGTCAACACGAACGCCGCGTTTCTGGCAAAGGAGCTTGCGGCTTTAGGCCTCGGGTGCTACTACCAGACCGTTGTGGGTGATAACCCCGAACGCCTCAAATCGAGCATAGAGCTTGCGCTTTCGCGTGCCGACATTGTCATTACGACAGGTGGGCTCGGGCCGACATACGACGATTTGACAAAGGAAACCGTGGCGGAATATTTCGGCCTGCCGATGGAGCTGCACGAGCCGTCGCTTTTAAAAATCCAAAGCTTTTTTTGCCGTATCGGGCGCGAGATGACGCACAACAACGAAAAGCAGGCGCTCATGCCGAAGGGCGCCGTGGTCTTTGAAAACAACTGCGGAACCGCCCCCGGCCTTGCGGTAGAGGGGGATAAAAACGGCAAAACGGCGATACTTTTACCAGGGCCGCCGCGTGAGATGACGCTGATGTTTGAAAGCGGGGTCAGGCCGTATCTTTTAAAAAAATCCGACAAGATATTGAAATCGCGTGCGATACACCTGTTTGGAATCGGCGAGGCAAAGGTTGAGGATATCCTGCACGATAAGATAAAGGATATGCAAAACCCAACCGTCGCTCCATACGCGAAGGAGGGCGAGGTCATGCTGCGCGTCACGGCCTGCGCGGAAAGCGAAGCGGAAGCCGACAGGATGACGGCCCCCATCGTAGAAGAGCTTTGCGGCATGCTCGCGGAATATGTTTACGGCATTGACGTGATGAATCTGCAAAACGCGCTTGTACAGGCGCTGACCGAAAAAAACATGACGGCCGCGACCGCCGAAAGCTGTACGGGGGGAATTATCAGCGCGAGGATCACGGACATCCCCGGTGCATCGAAGGTGTTCGGGTACGGCTGCTGCACATACGAAAACGAGGCGAAAATCAAGCTGCTGGGCGTCGCGCCGGAAACGCTGAAAGCGTACGGCGCGGTTTCAAGGGAAACCGCGCTTGAGATGGCGCGCGGAGCGCGCCGGCTTTCCGGCGCGGATATCGGCATTTCCACAACGGGCATAGCGGGGCCGGACGGCGGCAGCGAAGACAAGCCCGTGGGGCTTGTGTGGGTGGGCATAAGCTGCGAAAAAGGCGACGAGGCATACGAGCTTAGGCTCAGCCGCGGATACAGCGGCGACCGGGCCTTGATACGAAACGCCGCGGCTTCAAACGCGCTGAACCTTGCGATTAAGACGTTACGGGGGCTTTGAGCGCGGTTGCAAAACAGGGGTGCTTGTGCTATACTGATTAGCAGTTATTGTTATATTTTATAATCGGAAGGAATGCTGCAAATGCTTGTAAACGCTACTGAAATGTTAAAAAAGGCGGCGGCGGGACATTATGCCGTGGGACAATTTAACATCAACAACCTTGAGTGGACAAAGGCCATACTGCTGACCGCGCAGGAACAAAAGAGCCCCGTAATCCTCGGTGTTTCGGCGGGCGCCGCAAAATACATGACGGGCTTTTCCACCGTCGCGGCAATGGTAAAAGCGATGGACAAGTCTCTCGGCATTACGGTGCCGGTCGCGCTGCACCTTGACCACGGTTCCTATGAAGCGGCGAAGGAATGCATAGACGCGGGCTTTACAAGCATCATGTTTGACGGCAGCCACCTTGATTTTGACGAAAATATCGCAAAGACGAAGGAGCTTACCGAAACCGCCCACAAGCTGGGCATGTCGATTGAAGCCGAGGTCGGCAGCATCGGCGGCGAAGAGGACGGCGTAGTCGGGGCGGGCGAGGTCGCCGACCCCGGGGAATGCAAAAAAATCGCAGGGCTCGGCGTTGATTTCCTCGCGGCGGGAATCGGGAACATCCACGGCGTTTACCCGGAGGGCTGGAAAGGGCTTGACTTCGATACGCTGAAAAAAATACACGAAGCCACCGGCGGCATTCCGCTCGTATTGCACGGCGGCACCGGAATCCCCGAGGATATGATTAAAAAGGCGATAAGCCTGGGCGTTTCCAAAATCAACGTAAATACCGAGTGCCAGCTTGTATTTGCCGCGGCAACGCGTAAGTATATCGAAGAAGGCAAGGACAAACAAGGCAAGGGCTTTGACCCGCGCAAGCTGCTGGCGCCGGGTGTTGAAGCAATCAAGGAAAGCGTCAGGGAAAAGATGGAGCTGTTCGGCTCGGCCGGAAAAGCGTAATGAGCAAGGCCGACCTTGCATTTATCGAAAATTGCCGGCAAATCATAGATACAGGCACTTGGGACAAAGGCTCCGACGTGCGTCCGCGCTGGCTTGACGGAACGCCCGCTTATACAAAAAAATCGTTTTGCATCGTGAACCGCTACAATCTTGCCGAGGAATTCCCGATCATGACGCTCCGGAAAACCAACCTCAAAAACGCGGTTGACGAAATCCTGTGGATATGGCAAAAAAAATCGAACAACATAAACGATTTGAACAGCCGTATCTGGGATTCGTGGGCGGACGGGCAGGGCTCAATCGGCAAGGCGTACGGCTACCAGCTTGGGGTAAAGCATCAGTATAAAGAGGGCGAGTTCGACCAGGTTGACAGGATTTTATATGACCTTGGGAAAAACCCGAACAGCCGCAGAATCATGTCGAACATCTACGTCCATTCCGATTTAAACGAGATGAACCTTTACCCGTGCGCGTACAGCATGACCTACAACGTAAGCGGCAAAACGCTAAACGGAATTTTAAACCAGCGCTCGCAGGATATGCTGACGGCAAATAACTGGAACGTGTGCCAGTACGCGGTATTGCTGCATATATTCGCGCAGGTGAGCGGTCTTTTGGCGGGCGAGCTTGTACACGTCATAGCGGATGCGCATATTTACGACAGGCACATGCCGATTGTCGAAGGGATGCTGAAAAAGGAGCCGTTTCCGGCGCCCAAATTTAAAATAGATGAGAGCATCAAAAATTTTTATCATTTTAAAATTGGCAGCTTTACATTGGAAAATTATGAATATCATAACCTTGAAGCGAAAATTGAAGTAGCGGTTTAACAGGAAAACATCGCGTCCGGCAAAAAAATGCAGGACGCGGTTTGTTTTTTTCCAAGCGTAATAAAAACGAAAAGGACAATACTAAATTTGAGTCGGATGACTCTAATCCTACAAATTTGAAAAGGAGAAAAATCATGGCAAATTTATCCGCAAAAGAACTCAGCGCCATTCAAGACCATCTTGGCGTTGAACAAAATCTTATCAAGAAATATAATATGTTCGCTCAGGCGTCGTCAGACGAATGCATCAGAACGAAATTCGAGCAGATCGCCTCAAGGCATCAGCAACACTACCACACTCTTTTGAGTCACTTGAGCTAAGGGAGGTAACATGATGAACACACAAAACTTTGGCGATAAAGAAATGCTTACGGACGTTTTGGCAAGCCAGAAATTTATAACGGACGGTTATAACACCTCCGCGAATGAAAGCATGACACCTAAATTAAGGTGCGATTTTGTTAATATTCTGAACGAAGAACACCAGATTCAAAGTGAGGTTTTTACCGAAATGCACAACCGCGGCTGGTATCCGGTTGAAGCCGCCGATCAGAATAAAATCAATCAGGCAAGGCAAAAATATAGCAACATGCAGTAGTGTAAACGCATAAAAAAGCGTCTGCCGGATTCGCGGGATTCCCGCGCGGCAGACGCTTTATTGGTGTCAACAGGCCCTAATCCCAATCTTCTTCATTCAGCCTGCGTTGAAGCTCCTTCAGTTTCGCCCTTCGCTCACGGTAATCAGGCAGGACCTTTTCCACAACCGCCCAAAACCGCGCGGAATGGTTCATCTGGAACAAATGTGCAAGCTCGTGCACGACAACATAGTTAATCACCTCGTCACAGGCCATGATAAGCCGCCATGAGAAGTTCACGCTTTTCTTTGCGGAACAGCTTCCCCAGCGGGTTTTGGCTCCGGTCACCCGAAGGCTGGATGGAACAGCTCCCATGATTTTGCCGTAAACATCTATCTTTTCGGTAAAGTCACGCTTGGCAAGTGTGCGGTATATTTTCACACAGGCTTGCTTTATTTCAGCGCTATTCATGCCGTCCGGTACGATAAACCGCCCGCCGTCGAACCTGGCGCGTTTTTTACCGTCCGCAGCAATTGGATAATTCCTCCCGCGGTATGCGACAAAATCACCGTAGTGAAGGCTGAAGCTTTCGCGCCGTTTCGCCTGTGCGTTTAAAAGCATAAGCTTGCCGTCTATCCATTCTTGCCTTGATAAAACGAACTGATCAATTTCGGATTGGTTCAGCCGCATGGGCGCCCTGACTTCGACAGCGTTATCCCGGATATGAATCGCGAGCGTTCTTCGCTTCGAGCGGATAAGGGTATAATCTGTCATAAAATTTTCACGAAGAATTTTCGTGCTCGCGGCGGGTCGAATTCGCAGAAATATATCCCCTGCCATGTCCCCAGAAGCAGCTTGCCGTTTTCGATGATGACGTTCGCGCCGGAACCCACGCAGCTTGCCTTTAGGTGTGCCGCACTGTTGCCCTCGCCGTGCAAAAACTCCGCGCGGTCAGGGAAGGCTTTACGAAGTCCAAGGACTAAGTCGTGAACAACGTCGTGGTCGGTGTTTTCGTTTATTGTAATCCCCGCCGTCGTATGCGGACAGTAAATCACGGCGATCCCGTTTGACACACGGCTTTCAGCGACAGCCTCACGCACCTGCGGCGTAATGTTGTAACAGGTTTCATTCGGAGCGGAAAGCTTATATTCGAACAGCATGAACGGTCATTCCTTTCTTTCGAATCTTTTCGTGACTTCGCCTTGCAGTTGAGCTAGGATGTCGTCATAATGCTCGGCTTTTACCCAGGTTTTACAGGAAATTTTGCAGCCGCCGCCGTTTTTTTCACTCACCGCAACCACCGGAGGCGGGCTTGTCAAGGTACGCGGAGTACCTGCGATGACGCCGGTGATTATCTCCTTCACCGTTTCAAAATCCATATCGGCGGAAACGGAAAACGTAAATTCAATACGTTTTAGCGGCTCGGCGGAGTAATTCGTTACAATGGATTTCGCGATGTCGCCGTTCGGCAAGTAAACGGTTTTATCGTTGTCGGTCATGATGCGCGTGTAAAAAAGCTCGATGGAATGAACTTTGCCGACCGCGCCCTTGACCTCTATCAAATCACCTTTTAAAAACGGGCGGTTAAACAAAATGGAAATGCCGCCCGTAAGGTTCGCAAGGCTGTCTCTTAACGCGAGCGAGAACGCAAGGCCGACCGAGCCGAGCACCGCGACAAGCGGGGATACCGGCACGCGCAAAATCAAAAGCGCCATGATGACGGCGATAATCCATGAAATATATTTTATAGTCCCGATAATAAAGCTATGTAACGTCGCGTCAATACGGGAGGCCTTTAAAAACCGTTTTATCAGTTTAAGCAGGCCGCTTATGGTAAAATAGGCAATCACCAGCAGAAGCAAAGCACCGGCCAGTCCGGGAAGAAAATCAATAAGCGCTGTTTTCGATCGTTCAAGCAGGGCCCGTGGCGTCATGCTTTTAATGGAATCGAACACGTCTTCAATATCTTGGGGGTTCGCGGAAAGAAGCTTAAATATCATGATAAAACACCTTTATTGTCTATTTTTCATTGTAACCGGCCAATTCGCATCAGGAAATCGGGGTTGGTGCAGAATATGTTTATTTTGTTCGATTGCTTCTTTAAGCGCATTTAACCATGCTTCTTTTTTAAAAAGAGAAAGCTTATATGCTTTTTTCTCATATTCATCATTTTTCGTTTCACATATGCAAATAGTAATAGAGCCCCACATTTTGCTGTAATCATCTTGCACTGATAAAATATTTGAAAAAGGAACGGAAAATACTATTTTTTTCTTTTTTATAGATAACTGATTTTTAACACTGAATATGCTGCCGATTATGAAACCTATAGCGCCAAATCCGCCTAAAATCGCACTGCTTATGGAAACGGAATCAGTCATCCAAATAAATCTTTCATTCGTTAGCAGGGCATAGCCTTCTTTAATGCTAAAAACATTTTCACCTAATTGATAACCGTTTGATTCCATCCGCAATACCTCATCGTCTGGGTTTAATACATATGTACCACATTTTGTGCAGTTCATAATAAATGTGTCCTTCATCACATTTTTACATATATGACATTTGATTATATCAGGTTCCACATTGTACCTCTATAAAAATATAAATTTTCTGCGTTTGCCTTTTCGCTCTAAAACAAACCTTTTTGCGCTTACCATAGTATACCACAAAAGCGGATTGCGAAGCAATCCGTAAAGCGGGCTTCGCCCGCGTTTGGGGCGCAAAGCGCCCGTCTTTTGTGGTTTTTTGCGGTGCAAACCATACCGTGATACTTGAATTTGCCGTAAAATAAGAATATGATAGAGTAAGAAGAAAAAAGTGGAGGAAAAGCAAATGTGGCCTGTTAAAACGGTTTTGGAAATGCTTCACGGCGACCGGTTTTTGAAAGCGATGTCCGCGCTGTACCCGAAAGGGCAGATGGAAGCGCAAAAAGCCCGGTACATAGACGCAGTTAAGTCCTTCGTGGAGCTATACGGCGCGGACAGGGAGATTACGTTTATCTCGGCTCCCGGACGCACGGAAATCGGCGGCAACCATACCGACCACCAGCAGGGGCGCGTGCTTGCGGCGTCCGTTGACCTTGATATCATCTGTGTGGTGTCGAAAAACGACGACAATACGGTCAGAATCAAATCAAAGGGATATCGGCAGGATATCGTTAAGTTAAACGACCTTGAAAAAAAAGAAGCGGAAACCGATAAGGCGATTTCGCTTATCCGCGGGGTTTTGTCAAGGTTTCGGCAGCTTGGGTACAACATCGGCGGATTTGACGCGTACACGACCTCGAATGTGCTGAAAGGCTCGGGGCTTTCGTCCTCGGCTGCGTTCGAGGTTGCATTGGGTACTATTTTAAGCCGTGTTTTTAACGGCGGCAGGGTAGACGCGGTACAAATCGCGCAGATAGGCAAGTACGCGGAAAACGTCTATTTCGGAAAACCCAGCGGACTTATGGATCAGATGGCATCAAGCGTCGGCGGCTTTGTGGCAATCGATTTTAAAGACCCTGAAAATCCGGTGATTGAGCCCGTCCGTTTCGATTTCGCGGCCAGTAATCACACGCTTTGTATTGTCGATACCAAGGGGAACCACTCCGACCTGACGCCGGAATACAGCGCCATACCCGCCGAGATGGAAAGCGTCGCGGCCTTTTTCGGAAAGGACAAGCTGCGCGAGGTAGATGAGCAGGAATTCTACGGCAAGCTGCCGGAAATCCGCGGGAAGCTGGGCGACAGGCCGGCGCTTCGGGCCATGCATTTCTTCGGCGAAAATGAGCGTGTGTTCCACGAGGCTCAGGCGCTGAGGGAGGGCAATTTTGATAAATTCAAGCGGCTTGTGGTGGAGTCCGGGCGCTCGTCGTCCGATATGCTGCAAAATGTGTTTGCGGTAAAGGAGCCGAATGAGCAGGGCGTTTCGGTAGGGCTTGCGTTAAGCGAAATACTGCTTTCGCCGAAAGGCGCGTGGCGCGTGCACGGCGGCGGCTTCGCGGGGACGATACAGGCGTTCGTTCCAAACGAAATGCTGGAGCATTACCGCGCGTATATGGAAAAGGTTTTCGGCGCCGGCTCGTGTTACGAGCTTGCCATACGCCCCTTCGGCGGGGTAGAAGTTGATACAGGCTTAACACAGGAGGGACGATAAATGGCGGAGCTGCGTTACAACCCCATTTCAAGGGATTGGGTCATGGTCGCGTCACACAGGCAGGGCCGCCCGCAAATGCCGAAGGACTGGTGCCCTTTTTGTCCCGGCAGCGGCAAGGTGCCTGACGGCGGCTTTGACGTTTTCCGGTACCTCAATGATTTCCCTGCGCTGTCAAAGACGCCGCCCAAGCCGGACGACGTAGCGGGCGGGCTGTTCAAGGCCGTGCCCGCCTACGGCGTATGCGAGGTGCTGCTTTATTCAGACCGGCATACGGTGACGCTGAAAGAGCTTGACGACGCGCATGTCCACAAGCTTGCCGCGATGTGGAAGCAGTGCTTCACCGACATATCCTCGGACGAAAAAATCAAGTACGTCTATATCTTTGAAAACCGCGGCGATATCGTCGGCGTCACCATGCCGCACCCGCACGGGCAGGTTTACGGCTACAGCTTTATCCCGAAAAAAATCGCGGAGGAAATGCAAGGCGCATCGGAATACCATGAAAAAACAGGCGGAAACCTGTACCTTGATTTATTAGAGCAGGAAAAAGCGGACGGTCGCCGGATTCTCTTTGAAAATGAACATTTCACCGTTTATGTACCGTTTTTCTCGCCGATTACATACGGCGTTCACGTCATGGCGAACCGGCATGCCCCCACGCTTGCCGATATGACCGGCGATGAGGTAAACGCGCTTGGGGAGACATTGCGCGATTGCTGCGGCATGTACGACGCGCTGTTCGATAAATCGTTCCCGTACATGATGTGTATGCACAACGCGCCTGTAAACAGCGGCGACGTAAACGATATCTGGCAGTTTCACGTGGAGTTTTTCCCGCCGCTTCGGACTGCTGAGACACAGCAGTTTTTCGCGTCGTCCGAGACGGGCGCCGGCGCGTGGTGCAATCCCAACAGCCCGGAGCAAAAAGCCGCGGAGTTAAAAGCGGCGTATGAAAATTTTAAAGGCGAATAAAGAGAAAACGCGGGCATCGCATCAATATGCGCCTTTGTCAATATCTTGAAAAAACCACCGGCTAACTGCGCCCCGTTTTCTGCTGTTCCATTTGCCCGGCTGCCATAAAGTATTGATGTTACAGGGGTTTTCCATGATTCCTTATGTCAGCCGCGTAAACCGGTGGTTTCTTTTTTGCGCAATACATTTTTAAGGCTTGTCACAATATCCTCATGCACGATGGATTTCGCGTCGAACCTGAAAATTTTGAAAACCGCTTGAAGAATGATTCCAATGCCGAGCACGCAAATCACGGTGCCAAGCCCGACCTTTGCGCCGAGCAGCCAGCCGCTGAGCAACACGGCGCCTTCAATGCAGCTGCGTACAAGCCCGATAGGCAGCTTCGGAAGGCGTTTTCCCAGTGCGATCATAAGCGAATCCCTGGGGCCGCAGCCAAGCGATGTGCGCATATAAAAATAAATACCGGCGCTGATAAAAATCAGTCCAATCAACACAATCAAAACACCAAGCACAAGATGATTGATAACCGGCAAAAAATCAAGGCGTATGAAAAAATCAATGAAAGGGCCGATCAGAAAGCTGTCGAGAAGGGTTCCCGCCCCGATTTTTTCGCCTAGTAAGAGGGCGATGACAAGGAGCGTAAGCGACGTGAGGACTGTAATCGCGCCAAAACTTAAGCCCGTTTTAGCCGACAAGCCGTAGCTTAACGCCGACCACGGGTCAAGGCCGATATTCGCCCGAAGTATCAAATAACACCCGGCGGCAATCAGCAAAAGGCCGAAAGACGTTTTGAGTATCCGGCTGAACAGTGCTGCCAACAAATCCCCTCCTACTTAATCAGTTTATTCTTCCAGAACAGCCACAACAGCGGGTCGGCGACGCGATGCGGAACAATATGCTGCACAGCCCCGCCGGAGGGCTCGTGCCCAAGTGCCGACAGCCCGAAAAACGCGTAGTGGTCAAACTGGGACGATACCTGCCTGATGATTTCACCGCCGCCGAATGCTTCAAAAAAACTTTGCATTTCGACATTGCAGGCTTCAAAATCATATTTTTCAAAGACGCCTTCGCGCATTTGGCGTGAGGGCGCCGTGACAAAGCTTGAAACGTCAAGCAAATCGCGGATGGAGTCAAGCTTTGTAAGGCATACCGCAAACGGCACCTCCAGATTGTTCTGGAGGCTGCTGCGGCCGCTGCCCGCGCGAAGCAGGTGGATTGTCCGCGACAAAAGCGCCGCCGCGCCGCCGTCGGAGGATTTTGTGCTGTGAACGCCGCGCTTTTCGGCAACCTTTGGCAAATCCATCGGGTCAACCATAAAGAGGATGCCGCCGCTGCGCCCAAGGCTGCGGTTTAAGGTTGACATCGCCGAAACGCTTTCGAAATTTTTGCCGCACGCATCGTAAAGCGTAAGATCAAATGCTTTCACATGTGCGCCGTCGGGGAAAACAAGCGAATAAAGCAGGGGGTTTACATCGTCCTGCCGCGTGCGGGGGATGCATTTGCCCCCGGCATAAAGCGGGCTGTAATAATCCCTTTCGTAAAAAGACATGGTTTTTTCACCGCCGGCCGGAAAAAGGGAGCACTCAAACGCCTTTGAAAACCGGGTTTTGAGCTCCTCCAGAAGGACGGCGAGGTAATGGCTTTTCCCGCTGCCGGGGGCGCCCGCAAGGGAGACGGAAAGCGACATCGCGCAAAGGTCGTCCTCACGGACGGGAAAGCCGCATTCCGGGCAATACGCCGAAGGGAAGTTCTCGCCGCATACAGGGCACGCCAAAGCGCCGCCCGGGCCTGTGGCGGCGCCGGCGGCAAGGGTGTTGTTACCGGTCCACGGGCAGGCGCCGTTCGCGCAGCGGTAGGCCAGCGTGTCGTCTGTCAGGTGAGAGAAGCACTTGGGGCAAATCGCTGTTTTCATAAAAGGGCCTCAATTCATTTTCGCATCGGATATGGGGATCAGCCTTAACTTGTCGTACATGGCGTCGTCATCGAAAAACAGCCGCATAAAGATGCCTGCCGGAAGCGGCGCCGTATCAAACTGCAAAGACAGGCTTTCGGCAACAATCGTGTCATTTTTAAGCTCGAACATCCTAAGGCCGTCGGTGCGGCTTAGCGGAAGCCTGCCCACGCGCCCGACAATCACGGATTTCGGCATGACGAAATCCTGCGGCGATGAGATCGCGGCTTCCAAAACGCCTGTGCCTGCAAACAGTTTTTTCTTATACGATAAACCGTAAAAAACCTCCTGGCGGGGGCGGTTGTTCACAAACAGCCGCACACCCCTCGAATAAACCTTTTGCCCCGTCGGGGAGGTAAATTCGGAAAAAAAGGTTATGTAATACGTCATGGGCGCGGGCTCGTTTATCACGGCAGCGGCGTGAAGGTCATACTGCCCGCGGGAGCAGGTCATAACGGCGGCGCCTGCCTCGTCCGGCTGCTGGGGGAATCGGTCGAACCGGTACGCAACCAGGATATCCGAGACCAGAACGGGCCATGTCACGCTCAGGTAAAGCTTGCCGTCGATGGCGTCGCACGTCTGGTTTTGAACATCGGGTACGCTTACGATATAGCGCGGCTCGGAAACGGTGGCGAAGCGCCCGAAAACAAACGCCGCGAAAAGATATATGCCGCCGGAAAAGGAACAGTAAAAACGGGCGCTCCCGGCGTTTTTGTAGTCCAGGTCAAGCTTTCGGTGCTGCGTCAGCAAATCCTCTGCCAGAAACACGTCGCCCTCGCCGAAATCGGGCCTTGACGCGGTGCAGAATATCAGGATATCGGAGTGGGTTTCGGCGTTCCAGCTTACGATATAGCTGCCGGATTCACCGGTTTCGGCGATGTTAAGCTCCTCAACGGGCGCGATAAACCTGCGCGGTACAACCGAGCCGCAGACGCCCCTTGCCGAAACAGGCACGCCGTCCACGACATAGCCCGCGGCGATGTAATACCAGTATTCCACATCGTTCTCAAGCTGAGAATCTGAAAAGCCGTCAAGCCTGTCGCTCGGCAAAAGCTCGCCCTCGCCCGGCCCCAACGGCGCGCCGCCGCCCCGCTTGCGCCAGATTTTCACTTCGCTTAAATCGGGGTTGAAATCCCATGTGAGGCGGGCGCCCGTGTCCATCGGCAGAATCTTGCAATTCTGGATTTCCGGCACAATCATAACGGGCCTTGCCTGCACCGCCGCGCGGGAATATGTTCCTGCGCGTTTTGAAAACAGGCTGTAACGATATGTGGTAAGGGGCAGGGCCGCCGTGTCGGTGAACGAATGGGCGGACCCCTCGTACAGCAAATCGCCGTCAAAGATTGTGAACGGCAGCGAATTTTTTTTGCGTATTAAAAGGTATGTATCGGTATACGGGCTCGGACTTTCGCCCCACGACAGCGCGACATGCCCGCCTGAAGCCTCCGCGGTGAATTCGGCGGGGGGCTTTGGAGGGTGCGAAGCCAAAAGGCGTCCGAGCTCAACGCTGTCCGTGACGTCGGCGGAAAGCCTGAGCAGGGATTCCACGTCCGGCCCGCCGCCGGAAATCAGGTTTTCCACTCGCTTTTCAAACGCCGCCAGTTCCACCGCGATGCTTTTCACAAGGCCGGCCGGCAGCCTGATGCCGCGCAAGGCGGCCTCATCGGCCAGCTCCTTTGCCGCGTAAAGCTTGCGCCGGTTCACCAGGTCGGTGGCGGATTGGACGCACTCGAAATAACGCTTTTCAAGCAGCGAGGCGCGCATTTCCAGAACCTCAAGCTTTTGGTGGTTCGGCCAGCATTTATTAACGTGCGCAAGCGATTTTTGCGCGGTGTTCCAGTCCTTTTCAATCAGTGCGTTTTCGGCTTTGTCTATGTGCTGAAGCGCCATGCCCATGCTGCCGGTTTTAAAGCCGCACGCGCCGCAAACCGCGCACCCGCCCGCAAACGGCTCGCCGCATTCGGGGCAAACGCCCGAAAACGGCTGGGAGCAGTTGGTGCAGACAGGGCTGTTCCTCGGCATTTTATTGCCGCAGCCGGGGCACAAAACCTGCACGCCGCTCTTGTCAAGCGGAATACCGTAAGCCGTACAGTAATTTTTTATGTATTCCTCGGCTTCGAGAATTTTAACGCCGTATGTTTCCACGGCGAAATTAATGATGCGGGGCAGAATGCCGGGGCTGATATAGCCGGAACGCACCACCTCCTCGTCAAGCAGCTCGCCGACGGCGGGATGCTTACTGACTTTGATATAGCGGTCGTATGTCTGCTTTGACTGCACAGTCTCAAACAGCGAAACACAAATACCGGCAAGCTCCGCCGAGATGACGGCCTGATGGGATTTGCCGCCCTGCGCGGCGGATGCCCGGCGGACGCGCTCCGCTGCCGCTTGAAGCTTTTTGACGGAGCTGTACGGCGGCTCGCCCAGGAAAGCGTATAAGGTGGGGAAGCCCAGTATCCGCAAACTGCGGACAATGCTTCTCGCCGTCACACGGTCTAAAATTTCGCCCGCGGCGTCATCCTTCGGCGCGGGCGGCGTTTCGCTTATAGGGCATTTGGCACTCTCGGAAACAAGCTTCTGCGTCACGCCGAAGCTTTTGTATTTTACCGCAATCGCCGACGCTTCCTTCGGCAGGATATAGCCCTTGCCTTCAAGCACGCGAAGCTCCGCCTCAAATTGCGCGAGCATACCGCGCCTTATGTTTTTCGCGTCGCTTAACTCTTTTTCGCGCAGGGCGGGATCAAGCATGACGCGCTCAATCTCGGGGACCATGTCTAAATACGCGATGCCGTCATTGCGCTTCAAGGGATGGTCCTGCCACCTTGTCCACTCCTGCTTTTTGGTGCGCAAAGCCGCCTTAACCGGCCCCAAGTCCATGACGGGCGTTAAGTCAAGCTCCAGTAGAATATAATAATTATCCCGTTCCGCCTCAGGCATAAAACGCCTCCAGAAAATTCAACAGAAAATACGATTTAAAAGCATTGTAACACAGATATTAGGATAACAGCCGTCGAATCCCGCTACATAATTATTGAATCCTCCAGCCGGCGCTTCGCGGCGGACACCTCGAAATCGCTGATGGTGTCGGCGGTTTCAAAGCGGGCTTCGACCGCGCGGCCCTGCCCGAGTTCTTTGGCATGAAGTTCCAAAAGGCCGGATTCATTGAGCGTAAATTCAATCTCAAGCGGGGAGCCGGGCGGCAATCCCCCGGGAAGCTCCAGCACGGCCTCGCCGATTTCGGTGCCCTCCTCCGGCGCCCCGTAGCGCTCGGAGGATAACGACTCCAGCACGCGGATAAAAACGGATTCCTGATTATCCACAACCGTATAGAACTGCTTTGTCATCTTCGCGGGGAGCTCGTCGTTTTTCACGATAAGATTGTAAAGCACCTCGGTTTCCTCCCCCGCGTTCATATCTTTAAACGCGATCGTGCCGAAGCTGCGGCTTGTGACGTTGACGATATCCATGTTCACGGCGTCCGTGACGTCGTCCATCCGGATGTCGGCTTCCGCGGCAAGCTTTGCGACGCTTGCTTTCCCGGTTTCGATGTCGCGCTTGATTTCCTGCGCGGATTTGCCCGTTTCAAGCGCAGTCTGCTCGATAAGCTGCGAGAAGAACGCCTGACGCTCGCCGTAAATCGCGGCGCCCTTCGCAACGGATTCATCCGGGTCATAGATTTTTACCGGCACAAAAAACTCGCGCTTGATGCGCTCCGCGATTTGCGGCATGCGGGTGGAGCCGCCGACTAACAGTATTTCGCCGACGTCCTTTACGGTATAGCCTTTTTTCTCGGCCTCCTCAAGCATTTCGCGCGTCAGCGCGATGGTGCGCTCAAGCAAATCCTGTGTTAAGGAAGCGAATTTCTCACGCGAAAGCTCGACCCTTGCGCGGTCGCCTTTAAAGTTCACGGCGATGGGGGCTTTTGCCCGCGCCGTCAGCATTTTCTTCGTGCGTTCGGCGGAAAGGGCAAGCTCCTGGAAGGTTTCGGGGTCGCTTAAAATATCCTCGGTGTTGCCGGACTGCTTCTGGAATTCCTGCGCGACGTATTCGATGATGCGGTCGTCCCACAGCTTGCCGCCGAGCGAATGGTCGCCGCCCGTGCAGATAACCTTTATCGCATCCGGCTTGATATCGATCATGGTAACGTCGAACGTGCCGCCGCCGAGGTCATAAACCAAAACGACCGAGCTTTCGCCGGCGTCCGACACGCCGTACGTGATTGCCGCGGCAGTCGGCTCGTTGATGATGTTAAGCACGTTTAAGCCCGCTATCTCGCCCGCCTTTTTCGTGGCCTCGCGCTCCGACACGCCGAAGTACGCGGGGCATGTGATCACAACGTCGGTAATAGTCTCCTTCGGGCCGAGCTTGTTTTCGCTGCGAAGCGCGTCGACCGCGTCCGTAACGATTTTTTTGAGGATATATGATGAAACCTCTTCGGGGCTGCGGTCCGCGCCCTGAACATGCCAGCTTGCGCCGGACCTGCCGATGCTGCGCTTCACAAAGCCGACGACATCGTCCGGATACAGCTTCGCGCTTTCCTTCGCGGGGGTGCCGACGACAATGTTCTGCGGCGATTCAAAAAAAACAACCGACGGGGTTGTAAGCTCGCCCTCCGAATTTTTTAGTACAACGGGCTTGGCCGTAGCATCGATGACCGCAACACAGGAATATGTCGTTCCAAGGTCTATGCCCAACACTTTACTCATCGTTCATTCTCCTTTTGATACAAGTATGCTGAAATCCTCTCGGGGCTGATAATCCTGCCTTGCTTTTCCCACCCGCGCGAAAGGCGCTTTGCAACTTTTTTGTCAAGACCGGGGTTGTCCGTCGGCTCGGTGCAAAGCACCTTCTGCTTTGAGACGTCAACGCCGTCTCCGCCGTGCTCGTATGGCTCCACGCCGTGGCGGTAAAGCAAATCCTCCAAATCCGTCGCAAAGCCCTTTAGCATGATGAAAAGCTTATCGTAACCGTCGGGGGACACCGGCTTTTCGGAAAATACGCCGATGGATTTTGAAACATCGTCGCAAAGCTTGATGACGTCGCGCTCAAGCGACAATGTAAGTTGGTCGAGCATTCCGTTTTTGTATTCCTGAAGCTCCTCGTGCATGCCGTCGAAAAGCCCCTGTTTGTGCTCGTCCGTCTGTATCTTGCTTTCAAAGCGGAGGACTAAATTCTGCAAATTCTGTAATATCAAAACCTGCGTGGGGTCTTCGAGTACAGGCTTATCCTCGGGGTTTAACGCCGCCTTATGTGTCGGGAACGGCAGCCTCAGCCACTGGAAGTAGTGCGGCGAAAGCGCGTAATAAAACGGGTAATGCTCCGGCTGCATGAGCTTTAAAAAAGCCTCCTTGTAAGCCGTGACGGTCGCCGCCTGCGTGCGGTCAAGGTTTTCGGTAAAAACAAAATGCCGTATTTCATCGTAGCAGTCGTTTATCTTTAAACGAAGCTGCGCTTCTTTTTTTGGGGTCAGGCTTTTGATGTGGCTGGTCATTGAAAGCTCTGGCGCGAACAAATCGGGCGCCGCGAAATCCATGACGTCGCACTCGGCGATTAAGGCGAGCTTTCCGGTGTGGCTGTCAAGCATAATCCAGCCTGTGGGGCGGAAGACGGGGCCGTCCTGCGGCTTATATAAAAACAAGGCGTCAAACTGCCTGCCCGAGCGCATGACGGCAACAGGCAGGGAATATTTTGTCCCGTCCTCGACAAGCTCCGCGAGCTCTTTGCCGATTAACGGCGCGAACATCGTATAAAACGGCACAAGCTCCAAGCGGGCACTCTCCCTGCTTAAAAATATACGATAATAGTATATCTCAAAAAAGGAAGAAAAACAAGCATGGGACGATAGAGGCGGCAACAAACTTTGACGGCATTCGAGCACGAAAACTGGATTACCCGACAAAACTTTTGCTGCCGGCCCGGCTATGCGGCTTGCCTTGGAAGCCGTTTTTGTGTTATAAGAACCATGACCCGTTACCGAAATCAAAGATTTCGAACGAGTGCCCCAGAACCTTGAAACACCAAAAGGCGGCGCTTTACGCCGTTCGCGGCTTCGCCGCTTACAAAACGCTGCGCGTTTCGCTTTTGTGTTATAAGAACCATGACCCGTTACCGAAATCAAAGATTTCGAACGGGTGTCCCAGAACCTTGAAACACCAAAAGGCGGCGCTTTACGCCACGCGCGGGCTGTACCCGCTTACGAGTTGCTTTGCAACTCGCTTTTGTGGTATAATATTTTTTGTGCAATTTTAATAGAAAGGATAAATGAAAATGCGGGAACAAACAGAACAGACGGCGCCGGAATTATCGGAAATCCTACAGATACGCCGTGATAAGTTAAAATCGCTTCAGGAAAGCGGCAAAGACCCGTTTCAGATAAATAAATACGACCGCGACACTTTTGCCGCGGATATCACAGAAAAATTTGAGCAATACGAGGGCAAGCGGGTTTCCGTGGCGGGGCGCATAACCGGCTGGCGCGATATGGGCAAGGCCAGCTTCCTTGACCTTTCCGACAGCAGCGGGAAAATACAGCTTTTTATCAAAATTGACGGCATCGGCGAGGAAAACTACGCCGAATTCGGCACGTGGGACATCGGCGACATTGTGGGCGTAAAAGGTGAAGCGTTTCGTACAAGGCGGGGGGAAATCTCGGTCAAGGCGGAGCACCTGACGCTTCTTTCGAAGTCCCTTCGCCCGCTGCCAGAAAAATGGCACGGGCTGCGCGATACCGACATCCGCTACCGCCAGCGCTACGTGGATTTGATCGTAAACCCCGAAGTGCGCGAGACATTCCGCAAGCGGAGCATGGTTATACGCGAAATCAGAAGCTTCCTTGACGCGCGCGGCTTCCTCGAGGTGGACACGCCCGTCTTGAACACGCTGTCGCTGGGCGCCGCCGCAAGGCCGTTTACAACGCATCTCAACGCGCTTAACCTGGACATGTACCTGCGCATTGAGACGGAGCTTTATCTCAAGCGGCTGATTGTGGGCGGATATGACAAGGTTTACGAGGTCGGCAGGATTTTCAGGAACGAGGGGATGGACTCCTCCCACAACCCGGAGTTTACGTCCGTCGAGCTGTACCAGGCTTATATTGACTACTTCGACCTCATGGATTTAATCGAGGAGCTTTACAGAACCGTTACGCAAAACGTTTGCGGCACGGGCGTTATCACATATCAAGGTACGGAAATCGACATCGGCTCGAAATGGGAGCGGCTCACCATGTCCGAAGCTGTTAAAAAGTACGCGGGAACAGACCCCGCCGATTGGAAGACCGACGAGGACGCAAGGGCCGCCGCAAAAGCCGGAAATGTCGAGGTTGAGGAAGGCAAATCCGCGACGAAGGGACACGTGCTTGCCGCGTTTTTCGAGGCGTTCGCCGAGGACAAGCTCATCCAGCCCACGATTATATACGACTACCCGGTTGAGATTTCCCCGCTTGCAAAACGTAAGCCCCAAGACCTCATGTTCACCGAGCGCTTTGAGTATTTTATTTACGGGCGCGAGATGGGCAACGCGTTTTCGGAGCTCAACGATCCCATCGACCAGCGCGGAAGGTTCAGAACACAGGTCGAGGAAAAACGCAGGCAGGGCGCCAAAGCAGAGATTGACGAGGATTACATTAACGCGCTTGAGTACGGCCTTCCGCCGACAGGCGGGCTCGGGCTCGGCTTGGACCGCCTTGTCATGCTGCTGACGGACAGCCACTCCATCCGCGACGTGCTGCTGTTCCCCACTATGAAGCCGCTTTAATCTTAGATGGAGGGTAGCCATGCCGGAGGAATATAAAACCGAAGAACAATTGAAACGGGAAGCCAAGGCCCGCATGGAGCAAGCGGCGAAAGCTCCCCAAAAACCAAAAACAGAAGCGCAAAAAAAGAGCGAAAATTTCTGGTACCATTACAAATGGCATACGATAGGAATCACGTTAGCGGTTGTTTTAGCGGTGTTTCTCTTAAGGGATACCGTGTTCCGGACAAGACCGGATTTAACCGTTGTTATGATTACAGGCGCGCATTTCGAGCAGCACGACATAGAACGGCTCACCTATGCCATAGAGGAAAGGACGGAGGATTTTAACGGCGATGGGAAAATCGTGGTGAGCATTGATTATATGTCGTTGCCGGCGGACGACGACCCTTATGGTTACGCCAGCCAAATGAGGATGATGGCGGTCATCGCCGCGGCAGTTGACCCGCTTTACCTGCTTGACGGGGAAGCGTTTGACATGCTAACGGCAGCCGGTGAAGGCGTTCCTGTTTTCGAAGAGATTTCCGCGCCTGTATCCTCCTTGGGCGTTCAGGGGTTTGAGGAGATTCATTTCCTCCTGCGCAGAAGGGAGGCTTTCTCTAAAAACCCGGATTATTACAGTTACTGTGAAAGCTTTATCGAAGCTCTAGGACCGCCGCTTATTTAAGCGGCGGGTTACCTGCCTTACCGTATCAAGCGGTGAGCATAACGCCCGCTTCGATAAAGCAGTGAACCGAATGTGAACTACCGTTCGCATTCGTTCATATATGTTATCGTTGAAGGAAGGATGACTAGTGTCAAAGCAAGAAGCGCTCATGGAAAAACTAAACACCGCTGAAAAAGAACGGCGTTTGTCGGCGCTTTCCGAATTAATGGGACTTTACGGTTCGGGCGAGCTTGAAAAGCCCGTGCCGGGTGAAAACGTGAACAACCACATCCACACCACGTTTTCGTTTTCGCCGTACTCGCCGGCAAAGGCCGCGTATATGGCGTGGGCGAACGGGCTGACCACAGCGGGGATTATGGACCACGACTCCATCGCCGGGGCCGGTGAGTTCATAGAGGCCGGTAAAATCTTAAGCCTTGCCACAACCGTCGGCTTTGAGTTCAGGTGCGGCGTTGCGGGGACGCCCCTTGAGGGCAGGCGCATCAACAACCCGGACCAGAATTCGGTGGCGTACCTTGCCATGCACGGCATACCTCACCAGAATATCGCGCGAGCGCAGGCGTTTTTAACGCCGTATCGCGAAAGACGGAATATCCGCAACAGGAAAATGGTCGGCAATATCAACAGCCTGCTTGACGGTACGGGGCTTTCGCTTGATTTCGACGCGGACGTCGCCGCGATTTCCGAAGACGTCAACGGCGGCGCCATCACTGAGCGGCATATTTTATACGCGCTGTCGTGTAAAATCATAAGCCGGTTCGGGAAAGGCAGGCCCGCGCTTGATTTTCTGGAAAAGCTGGGCGTACCGGTTTCGGGCGGCACGCTCGAAAAGCTGCTTGACGAAAAAAACGGCATGTACGAGTACTACCTCTTGGGCACGCTAAAAAGCGGCATGGTCGAGAAATTTTATATCCGCGCCACAGACGAATGCCCGCATATCACGGAATTTATCAAGCTTGCCGATGAGATCGGCGCCGTATCCGCGTACCCGTATTTGGGCGATGTGAGCGATTCCGTTACAGGCGACAAAAAAACGCAGGCCTTTGAGGACGCGTTTTTAGACGAGCTAATGGATTATATTAAGATGGTGGGCTTTCAAGCGGTATCTTACATGCCGACGCGGAACTCTCCGGAACAGCTTGCAAGGGTGATTTTACTGTGCGAAAAGCACGAATTCTTCCAAATTTCGGGCGAGGACATCAACTCCCCGTTTCAGACCTTCATCTGCGAAGCATTGAAAAAGCCGCAATTTAAACACCTGATCACGTCTACATGGGCGCTTATCGGACATGAAAAAGCGGCGACAAAAAATATAAACGACGGGATGTTTTCAAAAGAAACCATAGCGAAAATGCCAAAGCTTGAGGAGCGCGTAAGTTTTTTTGAAAAAATAGGCAGGGACTGATAACCGCGATGAAATTGCGAAAAGAAGATGCATACCGGCGAAATGAGGCGGAGGCCCATAAGCTTTTTCTTGAAGTCATCGAGGATTTAAACGGCTATGGCTATGAGATATTGCCCGCTGTCCTTGAAAAGATATGCAGGTTTTTCTCTTTTGGCTGCGCTTTTGTATATGAAAGCGACCATCTTGGCGACTTGCACTTAAAAGAGCGTTACACGACATACAAAAACCCGCGGCTATATGAAAAATTTAAGCTGTCGGACGCTTTGACGCCGGAAGAATCGCTGTTCCTTTACCGCGCGCCCGTTATTTTTTTTAACGAAAAAGGTGGCGGAGAGCTTCAGAAAAAGCTGTCCGCTCTTTTTGACGCGGGCGCGCTTTTGCTGATGCCGATAACCGACGCAGGACTTTCGGTTGTCGGATTCGTGGGTATTGTTGACCGCAGAAGCGGGATTCGCATGACCGAAGATGAAATCTCCATGAGCAGCATATTGTTTAAGGAGATTGCAAGCCACGTGAAAATGCGGTTTTACCAGAAGCGGCTTCACTATGCGGAAACATCGCTGAAATCCATTATGGATAACACGGGGATTGATATTTACGTCAAGGATTTTTACACCGACGAGCTTCTTTACACAAACGCTTCCGTGAATAAGCGGCTTGGCGGCGCCCCGGAAAAGGAAGCCTGCTTTCAGGCATTTTACGGCGAAAGCGCGGAAAAATGCGGCCATTGCCCGCAGGACAAGCTGCTTGACGAGAACGGCAGCCCCGCGGGGAGTTATACCTGCGACTACAAGCGCCCGGACGGCGCGTGGGTGAAGATAGTGAGTGCGGCGTTTAAATGGGTTGACGGGCGGCTGGCGCAGGTCGTCAGCAGCATTGACATCACCGAGAGTAAACGAAACGAAGAGATTATCGAAAACATGGCGTTTATCGATTCCGTGACGGGGATTCCAAATCGGCGCAAGCTTCAAAAGGATGTGGAGGAATTTTTGTCGTCGCCTGAGCAGAATAAAAAAGCCGCCCTCATGTTTATTGACTTGGACGGGTTTAAAACAATCAACGATGACTTAGGCCACGCCGCAGGCGACAAGCTGCTGGAGGAGGTCGCGAACTTCTTGCAGTACGAATCGGTTGCGAAGGACAGGGCTTACCGCTATGGCGGAGATGAATTCCTTTTGTTTTTCACGGGAGAAAACCTTGACGTCCACGAAATTGCCGAGCGTGTGCTGGAGGGCTTTGCCCGCAAATGGGAAATTGACGGAAGCGCTGTGAAGGTCGGCGCGAGCATCGGCATCGCGCGCTACCCCGAGGACGCCGCCGATTACCGGCGGCTGATTGACAAAGCCGATATGGCGATGTATAAGGCGAAGGCTTTAGGCAAGGGCAGGGCTTCATTCATAGAGGACTTCTCATGAACCATTCTTGGATTGTATTTTCGGCGGCGGGCGCGCTGATGTCGGCGGCGCTTTACCACGGTCTTACCGTTAGAAGTTATACGTTTGCGACGGCAAAGATAGAAAAACCGGTGCGGCTTATCCTGCTGGCGGATCTGCACGGCTGCTTTTACGGTGAAAATCAAAGCGGTATCCTTGGGAAAATCAATTCGTTGAGGCCCGACGCGGTGGTAATGGCAGGCGACATGCTCGACGATGCGCTGCCGGCAGCCGGCACTACAACGCTTTTATCCGCGCTTTCAAAAAAATACCCGTGCTATTACGCCATGGGCAACCATGAAGTGAGAAGGGGCGGCGTTAACAAAATAAAAAAACAGGTAAGGCTTTTAGGCGTCACGGTGCTTGACGGAAAAAGCGAACGCCTGAAAACGCCGTCGGGCGGGGAGCTTATCATCTGCGGCGCAGACGATCCGATGGCGGGCAAAAAGCAGTTTCTGCGGCAGCTTGACGCGGCGCTACGAAACAATGATCAAAATCGCTACACGGTGCTGTTGTCGCACCGCCCGGAGCTTTTGCCGGTTTATTCAAAATTTGGCTTCGATTTGGCTTTAACAGGCCACGCGCACGGGGGGCAATGGCGGGTTCCGTTTTTGATAAACGGAGTTTTCGCCCCGCATCAGGGGCTGTTCCCGAAATATGCGGGCGGCGCTTACCATGAAAACGGCACCGATATGGTGGTAAGCCGCGGGCTTGCGAAAAACTCCGCGCCGCCGCTTCCACGCATATTCAACCCCCCGGAGCTTGTCGTGGTCGATATTATCCCCGTGATGTGAACGACAATTCACGTGTAATTCATACCGTCATGAAGTGATGCTCTGTGCTGACGCCGGCTTGTCGCTGCCGCGGCGGGGGCGCAACAACCCGCAGTATTTGTACTGCCGCAAGCTTGTCGCTCATGCCGCAACGTTCGCGCTGACGCCGGCTTGTCGCTCATGCCGTAGCGTTCGCGCTACCGCCGGTTTGTCGCTGCCGCGACGGGCGTTACTTTGCTGCGCGGCAAAGTAACCAAAACGCGTCGGGAGGGACACCCTCCCGAACCCGCCCATGTACGGCAAGCCTCTATGGGC
>Ga0099364_10002671_pt1 | contig 28216 bp, 26 predicted proteins | sample TergutTh196P3_FD_73070 | JGI IMG/M metagenome (GOLD analysis project Ga0099364, IMG submission 73070) | Microcerotermes parvus P3 segment gut microbial communities from Pointe-Noire, Republic of the Congo - Th196 P3 | ecosystem: Host-associated > Arthropoda: Insects > Digestive system > Gut ... | reverse complement strand
ATATTTCCTCAATCAAGGATTGCCGGGTAAATATCTTGCCGGGATATGAGAGCAGCTTGAATAATAACAGGAACTCTTTATGCGGCAGCGCGATGGTTTCACTGCCTCCGATAACGGTCAGCATGTCGTACTCCAAGCGTATTTTCCCAAAGGTCAGGCTACGCTCCGTTGATATTTTTGCCCTCCGCAGCAATGCTTCAACCCGCAACACCATTTCCTTTACATCAATAGGCTTAACCATATAATCGTCCGCGCCAAACCAGAAGCCTTTTTCCTTATCCTCAAACCTTTCCTTGGCTGTGACCATTAATACCGGGAATGTAAACCCTGCGTTTCTTATTTCCGCAGTCAACTCATATCCGTCCATTTCCGGCATCATAATATCGGTTATCATTAAGTCAATATGTTCCTTTTCCATGATTTCAAGCGCTGACGCGCCGTTTTCTGCAGGAAACGCATTGTAGCCTTTTTTCGATAAAATGGCACACATAACTTTAAGCAATGTTCGGTCGTCCTCAGCTACAAGAATATTGATCATTCCGAGCACCTCACCTTCCCTTTTATACGATAACAGAGAAATATAAACTGAATATTAACTGATAGCACCTCGTAGTTAATAGACAGTTTATAGTCTTACGCTACATTCTTTTTTTATCCAGCTGCACAGCCGCCATCGCACAATAGATGTGTACCGGTCAGATGAAGGCGCTGATATCTGCTTTACATTTGCCGTATGAAAAGCTGCCGTTCCTCCTTACCTTCCACCAGGGAGCCGGCGGTTTCCCCGATTCACAGAACATCTTTTTGTGCGGTGGCGGCTGTAAGACAGCGCAGCATACTGTTGTTGTATAATGACTGCTACTCGAAAACATTCTTTTTCGCCCGCACAGAATCCCCGCCCGTAAAGCACGCCGAACAAAAACCCAAAGCGCATTTCCGACATGCACGTTTCAGTCCCCCTATGCTAATATATCCTAGGCTGTCTGCGCCTATTTTACGTCGGATATCGTCAAGGCTAATCTGATTTGCAATAAGATTTTCCTCGCTGTCAATATCCGTCCCATAATGGCATGTATATCTGAACGGCGGTGATGAAACCCTCATATGAACTTCTTTCGCGCCGGCGAGTTTAAGGCTTTTCACTATTTTTTCGCTGGTCGTGCCGCGTACGATGGAGTCATCCACCAGCACGACGCGCTTAGAGCTGATATTTGCAGCAAGCGGGTTAAGCTTTTGGCGCACGGCGCTGTCGCGCTTGGTTTGCGTTGGATAAATAAAGCTCCTGCCTATATAACGGTTTTTCACAAATCCCACCGCTAAAGGTATCCCGCTCTTAGCGCTGTATCCGCTCGCCGCATCGAGTCCGCTGTCCGGTACTCCGCAGACGATATCAGCTTTTATGGGATACTCCTGTGCCAATATCTGCCCCATGTTATATCGTGCCTCGAATACGGACAACCCATCTATCACCGAATCGGGACGCGCAAAATAGACATACTCGAAAATGCACAGGCCGCGCTGCTCCTCTGTTCGGTTCAGTTTTACGCCCTGCCGGGTTATCTCCCCGTTTTCCATCACAATAATCTCGCCCGGGAGTACATCCCGCAAAAACTCAAACCCGCAAACCTCCAAAGCGCAGCTTTCAGAAGCAACTGCAAGCCCAATCCCATTCCTGCCAATGCAAAGCGGGCGGAAACCGTTCGGATCGCGGATGGCTATAAGCGATCCCTCCCCGCCCGCAATCGCGAGGCAATACGCCCCTCGCAATCTTCCAGCAGCTTTTGCGATACCCGTCAAAGCGTCCCGCTCTTTCGTTATGTAATATGCAATAAGCGAAGACACTACCTCGCTGTCGCTTGTCGCACTGAACTGCAGCCCGCTGCTCTTAAGCTCGTCACGTATCTCTGACGCGTTTGTGATATTGCCGTTGTGAGCCGTTGCAATCCTGCCTGTCAGGTATTCTGTCAAAAATGGCCCCGCATTCTCCCTCACGCTTCCGCCGGTCGTAGAATATCGCGTGTGCCCAACTGCGGTTTTCCCTTTTGGCAAACCTTCGAGCATGTCTTCGTTAAACACTTCGCTGACAAGCCCGATATCCTTATAGCACAGGATCGTATTGTCATGAACGACCGCAATGCCCGCGCTTTCCTGCCCCCTGTGCTGGAGAGCAAGAAGGCCGTTGTATGTGACTCCCGCAGCCTCATCCGATGTCAGGCTGACGCCAAAAACCGCGCACTCCTCGTTTAGCTTCCTCATATTAGTTCGCCGTGTACAATTGCTTGTACGGGTTTTTCGCGTTTGGTCTTAGCATGTAATATCTGCTCTCCATAAGCTGAGCCGCGTCCATACTAAAATACTCTGCAAACTCGGAGACTAGCGCCGCTATTTCGCTTAGATCTACAGTTCTTGCGATTTCCGCTGCGACCTGTTCAGGGAGATTCGTTAGTTCTCTGTCTGTCCTAATGTAAATCTTCCCGCCGTGCATACCGGTGCCGGTGAAATTCCCGACAGGTATATCGGTTATGCCACTGCCCAGCACGACAATAAGTCCGCCTGCAAGGTACTCGCCCAGAAAGCTGCCGACTTTGCCGCCAATAATTATTGACGGCTTTTTTTCTTTATACTCCTTCATGTGGATGCCAGTCCTGTACCCCGCATCGTCCCTGATGAAGATGCTCCCGCCGCGCATAGCATAACCGAGCGCGTCGCCCGCGCTGCCATGAACGATGATTTTACCGTCATTCATCGTGTCTCCCACAGCGTCTTGCACATTGCCGTGCACTTCAATTATTCCGCCATCAAGATATGCGCCCAAGGCGTTGCCCGGAGTCCCGGTAATCGTCAGCCTTTTTCCGTTCATTGCACTGCCAATGAACCTTTGTCCAAAGCAATCATCTATTCGAATATCTTCAGCAGATTCCTTGACTTGCTCATTAAGCGCCTTGAAATCAAGGTGCCGCGCCGATATAACCATATATCCATTCTCCCCTCTCAACTTCCCAGTTTCGCCATTCTATCATCTTTCGCAAAAGCCATAAGCCCCGGTTTTTCACAGACTAGCGCAAAATCAATGGTATCGAGCGGCGTTCGCTCGCGTATAAGGCTTGTGTATATGCCCGCCTTTTCTACATCGCCGACAAGGATATAGCCATTTAGCCTGTTATCGCTATAGAATAGCCTTTTATGGTTGCCATTGTTATTCTCGGCGTATATCTCGCCGCTGTAACTGCCCGCTGTTATGATGTGCAGACCTGAAAACCCTATGGCGTTCATCGGTATCGCCTTGTCAAAGGTCATGTCGCCGCCGGCCATGTTGACCCCCGCGCACTCGCCCTGCATATAAGCGTTTGGCAAAAGCGCCATGATTTTATCCTGCCCGCTCGATATGTCCTGCGTCTGCGTACAGTCGCCTGCTGCGTAGATATCCGTTGCCGTGGTTTCTGATTTCGCGCTAACGACAATGCCTCTCTCGATAATCGCTATCCCGCTTAAAAGCGCGGTGTTTGGCCGCACACCTACCGCTAGTACGAGGATGTCGAAATCTATTGACTCCCCGCTTTCCAGAAAGGCCGTGTTGCCTATGAACCGCTTGACTGAGGAGGAAAGCATGAACTCTATGCCCTTTTTTTCCAAGTGGCCCTGGACTATCTGTGCGGCATCGCTGTCTAAAATGCTGGATAGTATCCCGGGGGCGAGGTCAAGGACGGTTATATGACCCACGCGCTTTATAATACCCTCGGCGCACTTGAGACCTATGAGCCCTGCGCCGATTATCAATACGCGCTTGCCCTGCCCCACGGCAGCATCCAAGCCACGCGCATCGTCAAGGCTCATGAATGTGAATTTATCTTTAACCGAAGGAAGACCCTCGAAAGCGGGGACAAACGGCGAAGAACCAGCCGCGACAAGCAGCTTGTCATATGCGACCCTGCCGCCACAGGATAATACAACAGACTTGCCCGCAGCATCTATCTCCGTCACCGTGCCGTGCGTCAGCTTTACGTTGTTATCAGCGTAAAAGCTGTCTCCGCGATATTTCATCTTTTCTTCTGTGACTTTACCGAGCAGTAGGTATGATATAAGCGGGCGCGAATATGTATGGTGCGGCTCATTTGTTATAACGGTTATTTCGCCCTCGTGGTCAATCTGACGGATACCCTCAACCGCCCCAATCCCCGCTGTGGAGTTTCCGATGATAAGGTATTTCATGGGCCTACCTCTCTTTCCTCAAAAACAATCGCTTTGTTCGGGCAACCACTCACGCAAGCGGGCTTCCCCGCTGTGGTCTTAACGCATAGCTCGCACTTCTGCGCCGCGCCGTCGTCGGAGGTTGAAACGGCACCGAAAGGGCAACTCAAAATGCAAGTATAGCAGCTTACACATTTATCCGTGTTTATGGCAATCACACCATCAACAACTGTGATCGCCGCGGTTATGCACCCCTTGACGCATAGAGGCTCGCGGCAGTGGCGGCAGGATACAGCAAAACTAATGCCATCACGCTCCTCAATGTTTATTCTCGGGTTTATCTTTATCCCTTTGAGCGCCCGCGCCATATCACTCTCACCGCTATCCGCGAAAGCGCAGTAATACTCGCATAAATGGCACCCAAGACACCATTTTTCGTTTACATATATCCTTTTCACGGCATTACCCCCACACAGCTATTTATCATCGCACGTAGACCTAGAGCTCTATCCTTTGATCTGGACAATCCGGAGCTGTCAATTATCAGTTGTCAGCAGACAAGGGCAGATGCTCTTAAAAAAAGATAAGCGCTGCGGGCGAATACCCACAGCGCCATTGCTGTCATCGGAAATATTATGCACCTGTTAAACAAGCTTGTCAAGATATTTTTTATAATCAATAGCTGAAGCATAGATAGAATGGTTACAGGTCACAGGGTGTGGAAACTTTTGGTGCGTCGCTAGGAAAAGGTGGTACTTATGCGCTCCTTTCCGCTCAAAGGCGCTTCCATGCGCCTATTCGCGCGCTCCGCATCCTTGCTCCGCTTGTCGGATCGCATAAATACCACCTTTTCCAAGTAAGCCTGACCTGTAACATAGAATGTTACTGTTGCCCTGCCAGAAACAGGCGTATTATGCGCCTGTTGTTCGGTCAGTTCCGGGATAAAACCGGAATTCCCTCACGTCAGTCGCTGGGCACGCCTGTTTCTGGCTACCCCATGAAATTGTAACCTCTTATGCTTCAGCTCTGCGCATCGCGGTAAAATTAATGTTGCTTGTGTGGCGGGGTGGTGTTAAAATGATAATAGAAGTACAGCTATAACAAGAAAGGTTTTGATTAAAATGGTTAAGGTAATCATGGGTCTAAAGGGCTCCGGAAAAACAAAACAACTTATTGAGCTTGTCCGTGAGGCCGTTAAAGAAGAGCAAGGCGATGTTGTCTGCATTGAGAAGGGTGCAAAGTTGACATATGACATACCGCATCAAGTCAGGCTTATCGAGTCGTCGTTGTACGAATTTAACGGTTATGAATTTTTCAAAGGATTTATCAGCGGTTTGTATTCGGCAAACTACGATATAACACACATATTCATCGATAGCGCACTGCGAATCATTGGTGCGGAAGTTGATAGCAGAGCAGAGGATTTCCTGGATTGGTGCGAGAGTTTCAGTGAGCGCGAGGATGTTAAATTTACGATTACTATCAGCGCCGATATATCTTTAGCCACTGGTGGGATAAAAAAATATTTCGTTTGAGGACGACAATCTGAGGTGATTGGCATGGCCGTCAGACTTACGCTAGACGAGGAATTGACAACGATAGTATCGTCCGGTCAGAAGCCACGACTTTTGCTGCATTGCTGTTGTGCACCGTGCGCTAGTTATGTGCTCGGGTATTTATCGCCATTTTTTAAGATTAGTATTCTGTTTTTCAATCCGAATATTCATCCGCGTGAGGAATACAATAAACGATCAGCAGAACTTTATAAACTGCTGACACTTGCGGGATATTCAACAAAAGTAGATATTTTTTTAGGTGACTATGACTCCGATGGCTTTAATACTGCCACCGTGAATTTACGAGATGAGCCGGAAGGGGGAGCGCGATGCCGTGTCTGCTTTGAACTTCGTCTCAGGGAGACGGCCAATCGTGCGAAAGAAGGCGGTTTCGATTACTTTGCGACGACGCTATCCGTCAGCCCACATAAAAATGCTGAGCTGCTAAATGAGATTTGCGGTGTATTATCGGAAGAATTTGGGATTAGATATTTACATTCAGACTTTAAGAAGCGCGATGGTTATAAACGCTCGATCGAGCTTTCCAAGAAGTATGGCTTATACAGGCAAGATTACTGTGGATGTAAAATACGTAACAAGTAACAATCAATGGGTAACCTTTTTTCTATCGTTGTTTTTTCCACATTTAAATTAGGGGGAGTGTACATGTCTGGAACCCGTATCCGAAAAATCGTATTTGCCGGGATTGTCGCGGCGCTTTATGCTTCAATGACGCTTGTTATCGCGCCTATAGCATATGGCCCTGTCCAGTTTCGCTTAACCGAGGTGCTTTGCATCCTGCCATTTTTCTATCCGATTACAGCGCTCGGTTTGTTCGTTGGATGCTTTATTGCAAATCTGTTTAGCCCTTATATACTAGACATTATTTTCGGTCCCATTGCATCACTCATGGCTGCAGTGGTCACGATGTTGCTTGGACGGGTTAATAGAAATGCAATATCATTCAAAGCACTCGCTTGCTTTCCGCCGGTGATTTTCAACGCACTAATTATTGGAGCTATGATAGCGTGGTCAATGACAGGCAGCGGAGAGGCGTTCTGGCCTGCGTTTTTGGTAAATGGGCTTCAGGTAGGATTAGGACAATTTGTCGTCATGTATGCCGCAGGATTGCCGTTAATGTTGTACCTTCCAAGATTACACTTATTTACTTTACTCTCTAAACAGTATAATTTCTAGCGGTAGTGAGGTGTTAAATGAAAGTTAAAAAAGCTATTATTCCTGCAGCTGGGCTAGGAACGCGGATGCTGCCGGCGACAAAAACTGTACCAAAAGAAATGCTGCCGTTGGTGGATAAACCGGCAATACAGTATATCATTGAAGAAGCTGTTGCTTCTGGTATTGAAGATATCCTAATAGTTACAAACAGGTCAAAAACAGCTATGGACGACTATTTCGACTATGCGCCGGAACTTGAGGAAAGCCTTTCGAGGGCGGGGAAATCAGCGGAGTATGACGCCGTGCGCCGGCCTGCCGATATCGCAAACGTCTACTACGTCCGGCAGAAAGAGACTAAGGGGCTCGGACATGCCGTGTGGCGGGCAAAAAGTTTTGTTGGGGATGAGCCTTTTGCGGTTTTGCTTGGTGACGATATTATGATGGCTGACATACCGGTCACAAAACAGCTTATTGATGCTTCTGAAAAATATGGCGCTGCGGCAGTTGGGACGCAGAAGGTTACTTCCGAAGCTATTTCCAAATATTCTTCACTTAAAGTCTTAATGCTTGAAGATAGGATATTCAAGGTGACGGACATGAACGAGAAGCCGTCGCCTGCTGAAGCGTTTTCAGAATTTGCGATTCTGGGCAGATATATCCTTACATCTGAAATCTTTGCGTTACTTGAAAAAACTCCGCCGGGCTACGGAGGTGAGATACAGCTTACTGATGGTTTGCGAGAGCTATGCAAATCAGTGAATATGGTCGCGGTTGACTTTGTTGGACGACGTTATGACACGGGCAGTTTATCAGGGTTTCTTGAGGCTACGATTGATTTCGCACTAAAGGATCCTGCTGTTGGGCCTTGGCTTAGAGAGTTCATTGTCAATAAAGCGAAGACAATATAAAAGACCGCGTTTTCACGGTCTTTATATTGTCTCGATTACATATTATATTTGAAACTATTCACTACCCCACGTCATTGCGGGCTTGACCCGCAATCCCCTGCGCGGATTTCGGGGGATTGCGGCTCGGAGGCCGCAATGACGTGGCTTTTAGGTTTTTTGGGGTAGGGATTCTAAGTAGTTACAAAACTCTTAAGTATCCTGAAATTACCGCTTCTGAGTTCACCTAAAACCAAAAACTCATTATCGGGACCATAAAATCTGTATGTGCCGTCTTGCAGACCTGTTATTTTGTGCAATGCGCCATTTTTGCATTTTCGTGCGTGCTCATCGCTGAGAGTGACCGATTGATACTCTGAAAGAACGGTATCAATAGGTAATGCGAGCGATGCAATCTTTTCGGATTGCGCAGCATCAATAATTTCATCGAGCGTATGCGCCTTATCGATCGTAAATACGCCTGCTTTTATCCTGCGGAGTGACGACATAGTTCCACCGCAGCCGAGAGTTGCGCCTATATCGTGACAAAGTGTGCGTATATAAGTGCCCTTTGAGCAGGCTATCCTTAGCAGAAAATCATTTTCTTCGCTTTCGAGCAAGTCGATGCAGGAAATAAAGATATCCCTTTCGGGGCGTTCGACCTCTACGCCGCGCCGCGCTAGCTCATAAAGCTTCTTTCCGCCGATTTTTACCGCAGAATACATCGGCGGAGTTTGTTTCTGAGCCCCGATAAAGTGCGATATGATTTCCGTAAGCTTCTTTATGGAAACGGATGGCTCACAGACGCTTAACGTATTACCGCAAATATCCTGCGTATCCGTAACAAGACCGAGCCTCAGCCCGGCAATATACTCCTTATCAGCGTTTTCGCAAAACTCGGAGGCACGGGTCGCACGCCCGATAAAGATGGGTAGCACACCCGTCGCCATAGGGTCAAGAGTACCTCCATGGCCGATGCGTTTTATCTTCAAAATTCCGCGCAGCTTCGCTACAACGTCATGCGAAGTCCACCCGGCGGGTTTGTCAATGATTATAATGCCATTCATGATTTTGGGATATGATCCGGAAGAATGCGGAGCAACTTTTCCTTTATCTCCGAAACGGATTCTTCAAGCGAAAAACCTGCTGCCATTGCGTGACCTCCGCCATTGAAACGAGCGCAAATATCGTTTGAATTGACTGATGGGCCGGTTCTCACCGAGACTTTGCAGTCACGTTCCGAAGTCAACTCGCGAATCGTTACCCCAACGAGTACATCTTTAATTGAACCGGGTATTGAAGAAATGTCGTCTATGTCATCTTCGGACGCGCCTGTTTCTTTCATCATGTTTCGCGTTATAGTCGAAATTGCGACTGTACCGTCAAAGTAAAATTCCAGTCCGGAAAAAACCATACCCTCGATTTTGATCCGACTGCGTGTCTTTGTCCGGAAAAGGAGTCTGTTCAGTTCCTTTTGCGGCGCACCGGCTTCAACTACAAGAGACGCTATGCGCAATGTGTTTGCCGTTGTGTTGGCATAGGCAAAGCACCCGGTATCCGTAGATATCGCGGCATATAGCCTTTCCGCAGTTATTGCGCTGATACCACCGTTCAATGATAGCAGTATATCATAAATAAGTTCGCCGCAAGAGGCACAGCTACCGTCAAGGCAGGTACTCTGTGCATAGAGTGTATTTGATGGGTGATGGTCGATGCAAAGCGAAACATTGTCAATATAGTCCTTGCCGTTTTTCGGGAATAAATCATAAGAAGCTGTATCGACGGTAATAACAAGCTCCGGATTGTACCCGTCCGGTGCCCAATAGTCTTTAACAAACCTTTGATAACGCGGCGTCGTTTCCGGATTAAACAGCACATATGCTGTTTTGCCGCATTCGCGCAACCCCTGCGCGAGCGCACCGGCGCACCCAATGGCATCCCCATCAGGTCTGCGATGTGTGAGGATGAGAAAATTATCGCGTGCTTTCAACCAAATGGCAGTCTCAGCAACTGTCATTATATTACTGGAATTAATCATCAGTGACTCTTAACCTCTAATAACTGTAACTGCTCAGGAGGTACCCGTGAGAGTGGCTTTTTGAAGCGATTCTCTATTGCAGGAGGCGGTAGCCACTGCCCATATAACCCATTATTGGCCAGGAGTAACTCTTCAGGTGGCATCCGAAAAACACAGGTTGGTTACAGCCAATGCACGAGTACTGCTGTGGAAATCTGCATACGGGTCCAAAACTTGTGTGCAGACTGTAACCATTGCGAGTTTTTCGGATACCAACTGAACAGTAACGGCCAGGAAAGCTTCAAAAAGTCACTCTCACGGGTACCTCCTGAGCAGTTACTAATAACTGTAAAAATTCTGCAATCATTTGCGGACGGCTCCTTAGTTTTCGCCTTAGTCGTCTTCCGGGATATCAAGATTATGCAGAATTGTATTTATCCTTGCTCCCCGCTCGATTGATTTATCAAGTTCGAATATCAACTCAGGAGTGTAGCGCAGGCTCAATGAGCGACCAAGTTCACCCCGCAAGTAACCGGACGCGGATTTTAGCCCTTTCATGAACTCTTTTTCGGATTGAAGCCCAAAAACGCTCAAAAACACTCTGGTGAATCGCAAATCGCTGGTCGTATCTACAGCAGTAACGCTGATCATTCCCTGCTTCACACGCGGATCTTTAATTTCGCGCATAAGCGATGCCAAAACGCGCTGTATATCCTCGTTTATCCGTTGTATTTTAGTGGTATTGGATGCCATAACCCGAACCTCACTCAGACAGAAATCTGCTCCATCGCGAAACATTCTATGATGTCGCCTTCTTTGACATCGTTGAACTTCTCAAGCGCAATGCCGCATTCATAGTTCACAGCGACTTCTCTCACGTCGTCTTTGAAGCGGCGTAGCGACGCGAGTGCGCCCTCATGAACGACTATACCATCCCTGACGACGCGCGCGGAACTGTTTCTGGTGATTTTACCGCTTTGTACATAACACCCGCAAATTGTACCGACGCTGGATGCCTTGTAAAGCTGCCGTATCTCCGCATGACCATGTATAACCTCGTGGAACTTTGGAGCGAGCATTCCTTTCATCGCGGATTCGATTTCGTTGATGCAATCGTATATAACACGGTACATACGCATATCAACATTATTGCGCGTTGCGCTATCACGCGCAGAATTGTCGGGACGGACGTTGAAACCGACAATTATTGCGCTGCTGGTTGTTGCAAGCATTACGTCAGATTCATTTACAGCGCCAACGCCGGAATGTATGACTCTAACCCTGACCTCCTCGTTGGTCAGCTTTTCAAGCGACGTTTTTATTGCTTCGATACTGCCCTGTACGTCAGCCTTGACAATAACATTGAGATCTTTCAGCTCGCCTTGCTTGATCTTTATGAATAAATCTTCAAGAGAAACCTTGACAGCAGGCGAATACGCGCCTTTTTTCTCATCCTTGCGCTGTGAAGCAAGCTCCCTTGCCATTCGTTCATCGGTGACGACATTGAACAAGTCGCCTGCGTTCGGAACTTCCGACATCCCTGATATTTCAACGGGTACAGAAGGGCCGGCTGATTTTATTCGTTCGCCCTTTTCAGTCATCATAACGCGTACGTTGCCGACTGCTGTTCCGGCGATTATTGTATCACCATGATTAAGCGTTCCGTTTTGAACGAGAACCGTCATCAGCGGGCCGCGGCCTTTATCGAGACGCGCTTCAATTACCGTGCCGCGTGCAAGGCGGTTCGAGTTGGCGCGCAGTTCAGCTATCTCGGCGGTGAGGATTATCATTTCCAGAAGGTGATCTATACCATCGCCGGTCTTTGCGGATATGGGGCACACTATCGTTTCCCCGCCCCATTCCTCAGGAACTAAGTCATATTCCGTCAGCTGCTGTTTGATTTTATCAGGATTTGCGCCCTCTGTGTCCATCTTGTTTATCGCAACGATTATTGGGGTGGACGCGGCTTTTGCATGGTTTATCGACTCGGCTGTCTGCGGCATTATACCATCGTCCGCCGCTATAATCAGTATCGCGATGTCGGTTATCTTAGCACCCCGGGCGCGCATAGCTGTGAAAGCCTCATGCCCCGGGGTGTCAAGGAAGGTAATCGGATTGCCATGTATCGAAGTCTGATAAGCGCCGATATGCTGGGTAATACCTCCTGCTTCGCTGGCGGCGACGCTTTCTTTTCTGATTCTGTCAAGCAGTGATGTTTTACCATGGTCGACATGACCCATAACCACGACGACGGGCGCACGCGGGCTGAGATCCTCTGCTTTGTCCTCGCTGTCGTCAATAAGGCGTTCTTCAATCGTAACAACGATTTCTCTTTCTACCTTGCAGCCGAGTTCGATTGCCACAAGCGCCGCTGTATCATGGTCGATGACATCCGACAAAGATGCCATGACGCCCAGTTTAATAAGTTGGCGTACAACCTCCGCACCGGTTTTCTTCATGCGGGATGCAAGTTCTCCGACGCTGATTTCGTCAGGTATCATAACTTTCAATTGAGCTTTTTTAGCGATTTCCAATTGAAGCCGTTGCATCCGGTCACGTTCCTCCTGACGCCGTTTCGCGCCGGAAGCCATCGTTTGCTGACGTTGTTGGCCTTTTTTCTGTATTTTTTCTTTTCCGCGTCTCATGTTTTCGGCACGTTCCGGGACGAGGTTATCGAGACGCTCATCGTACTTGTCAATATTGATTGTCGCGCCGGAGGTGTCAATGACACGCTTCTGAGGCGCTTGGCGCGGAGTAAACGGTTTATCCGGTTTCTGCGGCTGTGGCTGCCGGGCAGGGGGAGCGACAGCGCTGACAGGTTGTTCGGAGGGCGCTGTATCTGTGCTTGCCGCTGCGCTCGGAGCATCAGGCACAGCCTTTGTTTCTTTTTTGACAGGGGGTGCCGCAGGCGGCGATTCGACAGCGTATATTTCTTCAATGCTCTCGATTTGGTTATTCATGGTCAGATACTCAAAGATGATGTCAAGCTCAGCTATCGTGAGGACTTGCATGTGATTTTTCGGTGTGGTCGCGTATTTTGTAAGGATTTCCGTAATTTTTTTCGTGGGTACTTTGAAATCCTTTGCAACCTCGTGAACCCTGTATTTGAACATCGTACTCATTGCACAGTCCTCCTCTTAGCGGATGGGTTGTTGTTTTTTCTTTGCTTTATTGCTATGGCTTTTTGCGAGAGAAACTCGGCTGCTTCGCTGTAAAGCTCAGGTTCCGCTTCGGCCATTCCCCGTAAAAATCTGGCGGCGAGTCCTGTATCCAGTATAGCAACCGTTCCCGGTGAGCCCCTGCCGGACACACGCCCTAACTCAAAACTTGTGTAAGGCACGACTATATGCAAGGCGCGACCGACTTCCGCGCTGTTTCGTGCGCGCCGTAAAGCATTGTCAGATGCGTCGCGGGCTGAGATTATCAGTTTTGTTTTTCCCGCCCGTGCTGCCGAACTGGTATCCTCCGATCCGATTGCGAGCAGCCCGGCCTTTTTTACCAAACCAATTATCTGTAGATTACGATCCATCAAGGCCCTCCATCTGTGCATACAGCTCTTCCATGATGTTATCAGGTATTGGGATGTCTAACGCCCTTGAGATTGCCTTGGATTTCACCGCACGTTTCAAACATTCACTGCTATGGCACACATAGGCGCCGCGTCCGGGTTTTTTGCCTATGAAGTCAAGCGAAACCTCACCTTCAGGAGATCTGACAGTACGCACAAGCTCACGCTTAGGTTTCATCTCACGGCAACCAAGACACTGCCGCATGGGTATCCTTTTAGGCACAGTCTTGCACTCCTCCTCATTAACCACAACAGCAACAACTTCTAATAGACAAGCTGACGAATCCTCGTCTCCTGACCCCTGCCCCCTGATTCCTGACCCCTGACACAGGCTGCCTACGCGAGTGATTCGGGTTTTATGTCGATTTTAAACCCTGTCAGCCGTGCGGCGAGACGGACGTTTTGGCCTTCCTTACCGATTGCAAGTGATAACTGATTGTCCGGTACGACTACGCGGCAGGATTTACCGTCCTCTAGCACTGTTACAGATACGACATCAGATGGCGCAAGTGCTGACGCTATGTACTCGTTAGGATCGTCGCTGAATTTAACAATATCGATTTTTTCTCCGCCCAGTTCATTGACGATAGAGGTTACTCTGTCGCCTTTCGGGCCCACGCACGCGCCAATAGGCTCAACATCGGAATCATTAGAATAAACCGCGATTTTTGTGCGGTTGCCGGCCTCGCGCGCTATACTGCGGATTTCGACTATACCTTCAAATATTTCAGGGACTTCAAGCTCGAACAATCGCTTGACAAGTCCTGGATGGGTACGTGATATGAGTATTTGAGGGCCTCGTGTGGATTTTCTGACCTCTATCACATAGACTTTGATTCTATCGCCATCTTTCAGCAACTCATTCGGTATGCGTTCGCCGGCAGAGAGCATAGCTTCCGTATGTTCGGAGGTTGCCCCGATTTGTATCGAAACACCGCCTGTCCGCGAGTCGACCCTTGTCACCACGCCCGTGAGTATTTCATGTTCTTTCGATGTAAACTCGTCGTATATTAGATTTCGCTCAGCTTCCCTGATACCTTGGATTATTACTTGCTTGGCCGCTTGCGCTGCTATGCGGCCGAACCCGCTCGTATCAACCGGTTCGTTTATTAAATCACCTACTTCAGCGTCAGGAGACAACTCTCGTGCCTGTTCCACGGAATACTGTGTGTTAGGGTTCTCGACAGTATCCACAACAGATTTCTGTATGAACATATCCACGGTTCTTTCAACAGGATCCAACGCTACTCGCGCGCATTCGGCTGAAGCCTGGTAGCTTTTTTTAAGAGCCGCCAAAAGAGCCTGCTCTATCTTCTCAAGCATGTAGGACTGTGGGATACCTTTTTCTCTTTCGATATCCGCAATAGCTGAGAAAAACTCCGCATTCATGAGAATAACCCTCCAAATAATCTTGTCATAAACAACCATCCTTTATATTAATACTTGTTATTTGGTAACTATATCAGTACCGGTGAGGAAGGACTGCTTTTGTGCCCCGTAAGCGCAACCATGGACGGTGGAGCGCTCGCGAATTGACGCATGGAAGCGCCATTGAGCGATAGGGACACAAAACAGTCTTCCGAGCGCAAGGTACTGAATAGTTACGTTACTTGTCACTTGTCACGTAATTCGCAGTCTCACTCCTGCGACCTCGGACTTGGAGAAACTGTGGCGTTGTCCGGAAATGTCAAGCTCGACCCCTGCGTCGTGCCATCCGGTAAGAGTTCCAAGAAATGACTTCAGGCCGTCCTTTGATTTATATAGCTTTACTTCGACAGTACGACCGGAAAAGCGCGCAAAATCGGATGGTCCGCGAAGCCATCTTTCCGCGCCGGCACTTGATACCTCGAACGTATAGCTGCCTGGAATCAGATTCTCGTTCTCGTCCAAGATCGGGTCAAGATCGTGGCTGACTGCTTCACAATGGCTTATTGAAACACCGTCGGGGTGGTCAATATAGATCCGTAAATACCAACCCCCGGCTTCTTTAACGTACTCAACATTCCAAAGCTCACAGCCGTGTTTGTCGGCAATCGGCTCGGCCAGAGCTGTAATGGCGTCAGTGATTTTACTCATAGAACAACCTCAAAAACCCAAATATGAATAGTGCAAGAAAAAGAGTGGGGAGGTCCCACTCGGTTCAAGTCTTTGCGCTGATAAGCATCATAACACAACACAAGCACGATTGCAAGCATTTTTTATATGTTTTTTAGCTGTTTTTTAGCTGTTTTTTAGCTGTAATTTAGTTGTAATAGAATTCGGCGTTTGATATAATGTTTTTCGACCCGCCGCGACTTGCATACAGGGGATTACGACAATGAATAAAAAGTTACCTAGAGTATTTCAGCCACGTATGAGACTTTATTTCTTGCTGCTTATTGCGTTCGCCGTATCAACTTTTTTTATTGGTTCATATAGCCGTGAGCTGGCAATCGTTCAGGTTGCATTGCTCATCATACTCGCTTTCTACACGCGGATTTCGTCAAAAATCCGTACCGCGAAGCTTCTTAACTATTTAGAATCCATGTCGGACGGATTGGATCTGACTGTGCAGGACACACCGCTCCCCATCGTAGTATATAATTCGGAGACAAACGAGATAGTATGGTCAAATGACAGGTTTATCTCAATTATCAACTCGCGCACTCCTTTTTTTGAAAGGCAAATTACGGATATTGTACCAGATTATACAGGGGACTGGCTGCTTGACGGCAAAAGCGAATACCCGGCGCCCATCTCCATCGGAGACCGTATCTTTCGGGTATACGGGAGCATGGTGCGATCGGAACGCGAATATATCGCAACGACTTATTGGGTCGAAGTAACGGAATATGTGAAAATAAGCGACGAGTATGCGGATTCGCGGCTCATTTTTGCTATGCTGCTCATGGACAATTACGAGGATCTTCTCAAAGGGATGAGCGAGAAGGAAAAGTCCATACTTTTGTCCAATATAGATGAAATGATAAGCGCTTGGGCCGGCGATATTGGAGGATATCTCTGTAAATTCGATAGGGATCGTTATTTTTTCCTGTTTGAGAAGCGGCATCTGGAGGGTTTTGTTGAGGATAATTTTTCACTGCTTGATCAAGTGCGTACAAACGTGGGCGCTGACGGGGTCCACGCTACGATGAGCATTGGCGTTGGGCAGGATGGAAGCACTCCGCAAGAGAACTTCCGCTACGCAAGCTTAGGAGTCGAAATGGCGCTCAGCAGAGGCGGAGATCAGGCTGTCATAAGGAACAAGTATGGTTTTGAATTTTACGGAGGACATTCGCCGCAACGTGAAAGAAGCACGAAAGTAAAATCAAGGACCATGGCAAGCGCGTTCGGGGAACTGCTTGGAGATGCATCGACAGTGTTTATAATGGGGCACGCTTTTGCAGACTTCGATACCATTGGGGCAGCCGCTGGGGTATGCTGTATTGCGCGGACAAAAGGTATACCTGCGCGTATAGTCGTTGACATGGACAACAATGTTGCGCAAAGTCTGATAGATTACATATCAAAGCTTCCGGAATATAGAGATGTATTCGTTTCGGAGCAGGATGCGATATTGGAGGCGGACAGCAAGAGTCTGCTAGTCGTAGTTGATACAAGCAGGCCGGACATAGTCGAATCCAAAACAATGCTGCTGTCTTGCTCTCGGATAGCTGTTATCGATCACCACCGTCGTGCCTCGGAGTATATAGATAATGCGGTGCTAAATTTCACCGAGTCGTCCGCATCATCCACGTCAGAGCTTGTCACGGAGATGATGCAATACCTTATAGACAGAAGCGATATCCTGCGGGAGGAAGCCAGTGCGCTGCTTACCGGTATTGTATTGGACACAAAGGGCTTCATGATCAATGCCGGCGCCGGGACATTTGATGCGGCGTCGTATCTCAGGAGAGCGGGGGCGGATGCGGCGACTGTTAAGAAGATCATGCAAACCGACATCGAAACGGCTACCGCACGATACGGGATAATGCGCGGCGCAACGATTTATCGGGACGGTATAGCGCTGGCAGCAAGCGATGAATCGCAAAGCAGAATCAGCATAGCGCAGGCTGCGGATGAGCTGTTAAATGTCTCGGGTGTGCATACATCCTTTGCCGCCGCACGTGATGGGGAAGACGTTTTCGTATCAGGCAGGAGTATCGGAGGTGTGAATGTTCAGTGGATTCTTGAAAAACTCGGCGGCGGAGGAAGCCAGTCAACCGCTGGATTGCAAGTGCGTGATTCGAGCGTCGCGCAAGTCGTTTCCGATCTGAAAAAAACGATAGATGAATACTTTTTAAGGAGTAAAGTTTGAGACATGAAAGTAATACTACAAGAAGATGTTCAGGGGCAGGGGAAGAAGGGTCAGCTGATTAATGTCTCCGATGGATATGCGCGAAACTTTTTGTTGCCGCGCAAGCTTGCCATTGCGGCTACGCAGGACAATATGACTGTTATGAAGCAACAAGAAAAAGCCCGGCAGAAAAAACTGGAGGCGGATAAAGCGGCAGCGTCGGAGATAGCTGAAAAACTCCAGGGAATTATTGTTACAATACCCGCGCGTTCGGGCGGAACGGGAGGGAAACTATTCGGTGCGGTAACGTCAAAAGAAATCTCAGAGGCGCTTGCTGAACAGCATGGCATCGAAATCGAAAAAAACAAAATGGTGCAAGAAGAGCATATCAAGACGTTTGGCTCATATGAAATTAAATGCAAGCTGGGATTTGAAATCAGCGGAGTGATACACGTACTGGTAGTTGAGAGTTGATAATGGACGAACTATTAAGCATGCAGGTGCCGCACAGCGCAGAGGCGGAGCAGGCGGTTCTGGGATCGATTCTCATTGACTCGCGGTGTGTTTCCGATATTATTGGCTTGCTTAAAGCCAGCGACTTCTATTATTCTGTCAACAGAGAAATATTTGAAACTGTTTTTTATATGTTCAACCGCTCGCTTACGATAGATCCCGTGACGGTGCTTGATAATATGCGCACGAATGGGGTGTGGAAAGATGACTCGCCCGGCTACATTCGCGACCTTATGCTGATTACGCCCACAGCGGCAAATGTCATGGCGTATGCCGGGATAGTCAAGGACAAGTCATTGCTGCGGGACATTGCGGATGCCGGCGGTAATATCAGGGAAATGGCCATCTCAGGCGAAGGCGGAGCCATGGTTATACTCGAAGCTGCCGAAATGCGGATATACGGCCTGCGCCAAGGCAGGAACAGGGCGGGGCTGGAACCTATTTCAAAGGTGCTCATAGGGGTTTATGAACAGATCTCGCTCGCGTCGAAAAGCGGAAGCGGCATACCCGGGCTGACGACAGGACTTATAGACCTTGACCGTTCAATAATGGGCTTGAACAATTCCGACCTAATACTTATCGCGTCGCGACCGGGCATGGGGAAAACCAGCATAGCGCTTAATATCGCGCTTCATACGGCGAAGACTTCCGGGAAAACGGCGGCGGTCTTTTCACTTGAGATGTCGCGTGAGCAGCTGGCGCTCAGGCTTTTATCCGCGGAGAGTTACATCGATGGCAAAAAACTGCAGACAGGCCGGATAAAACCGGATGAATGGCGCCGTCTTGCGGATGCAGCGTCATCAATAAGCACAGCCGACCTGCTGATAAACGACGACCCGTCTTTGACTGTCGCGGATATGACGGCGCAATGCCGGCGGCTTAATAATCTTGGGCTTATAGTAATCGACTATCTTCAACTCATGCAATCAGCGGCCGGTGCCCGGGGATACCAATCCGAAAACAGGGTGCAGGCGGTGACGGAAATAAGTCGCACTATGAAGATAATGGCAAAGGAACTGAACGTGCCCGTCATATGCCTGTCGCAGTTGAACCGAGCCAATGAAAGCCGGCAAAACAAACGCCCTATGCTGTCGGATCTTAGGGAATCAGGCGCGATTGAACAGGATGCTGATGTTGTTATCGGGCTTTATAGGGACGACTACTATAATAAAGAGACGGAAATACCTAACATTGCTGAGTGCATCGTGCTGAAGAACCGCAGAGGGGAAACGGGGACGATAGAACTGCAATGGATGCCGGAATACACGACGTATTCGTCGCTGGAAAAGAGACACGCGGAATAATTTATGCTGAACAAAATAATTTCTTTTGCTGATGAACATAATATGTTCCCGGATTCCGGTAATGTGCTTGTCTGTGTGTCGGGCGGGGCGGATTCGATGTGCCTTCTTGAAGCTTTGCTTGCCATTTCACCAGAGCGCGGGTTTGGCGTCAGCGCCGCCCATTTCAATCATAGGCTGCGCGGAGAGGAGTCTTTACGTGACGAAATATTCGTCAGGGAGTATTGTGATATGCGCGGTGTACAGTATTTTATCGGCGAAGGTGACATTAGGGCTTATGCGAAAAAACATAACCTTGGGATTGAAGAAGCGGCTCGCAAGTCGCGTTATAATTTCTTTTTTGCACAAGCAGAAGAAACAGGCTCGAACCGGATCGCGACAGGCCACACAGCGGACGACAATGCTGAGACCATGATTATTAATTTCGCGCGCGGTGCAGGAACCGCCGGCCTTTCAGGAATCCCGCCGAAGAGGAGGGATATTCGGAACCCCGAACTCCGAGTTCCCAACGCGCACCCTAAATCTGAGGTTGTGCTGATTCGCCCCATGCTGAGTGTCACCAAAGACGAAGTTATGCGCTTTGCCGCTCAGCGCGGTATTCCATTTGTAGATGATTCAACAAACAATCTCGATATTTATACACGTAATAAAGTACGGCACTATGTTGTGCCTGTTCTCAGGGAAATAAATCCGAAATTTGCTCAAACGGCGGAGGCATCGTCGGCGCTTCTGCGTGCCGACGAAGAGTACATATCAAAGGTTGCCGATGAGTTTATAAAAACACATGTGTCGCACGAGGCAATGGAAAGCAAAAAATCCGAATTATTGACGCAACGCTCGAATCCTATTCCATATTCTCTACTCCCTATCCCCTTGCGGTCACAGATCGCATCTGTGGATGCAAGGCAACTGGCGGAACTCCCTTTCGCGGTTTCAGGGAGAGTCGTCCGAAAGCTCTGCCATGGTCGTGGGTTATCGTATATACATGTGAAGGCAATTTTGGACTTGTGCAATAGCAGCAATCCATCGGCCTGTTTGTCGCTGCCGGGCATGACTGTTTACAGAGAATATGGTTTGGCTGTGTTTAGCACAAACGCGCAAATCAGTGAAGACAGTTTTATTCCGATTTATCCTACGGACGGCGATAGTATAGTGATTCCCGGACTTGGGTTGAAATTATCTTGCAAATCAGTTGTACATAGTGGTATAATTAGCAAGTCGCTTACTACTTTTCAGTTCAAAAGTGCCGATATATGTGGTAGAATGATCGTCAGGCCGCGCCGCAAGGGGGATTCTATCAAGCTTTTTGGCCGCAATGAGACTAAAACGCTGAAAAAGTTATTTATTGAGCGGCGCGTGTCTGTGCGGAAAAGGGAGATGATCCCGATAATTGCTGATGACAGCGGCGTGTTGGCAATCTATGGTCTTGGTGTTGGGGAGAGGGCAATCCCCGAGCTCGGCGACAGTGCGGTACAAATTTCATTTGAATTGCAGTTGACAAATGATGGTTGATGGTGAATGATGAAAGACGATTTAAAAGACATACTGTTTTCTGAAGAGATAATAAAGCGGCGGGTAACGGAACTTGGTGCTGAAATCAACCGGGATTACGCCGGTAAGACACCGTTAATGATCGGTATATTAAAGGGTTGTTTCATTTTCTTTGCAGATCTTGCAAGGTGCATCAACTTGAAATGTGAGATAAGATTCCTCATAGCGTCATCGTACGGATTCTCTTCCGTCACGTCGGGAACCGTCAGGATAGGGTCGGAACTTGATTTTGAAATAGCGGGACATGACGTGATACTGATTGAAGATATACTTGACAGCGGCGTCACGTTGTCGACCTTAAGGAAACATGTTTTGGAACATAATCCATTGTCGCTGAAAATATGCACATTGCTGGATAAACCTGCGCGCCGCCAAGTTTCGATAAATGCCGATTATGTCGGATTCATGTGCCCTGACGAGTTCATCGTCGGGTACGGGCTCGATTTTGCAGAACGCTACCGTAATTTGCCGTTCATCGCATCTTTGAAGCCCGAAATATATTCATAAGTATTTTAAAGAGGTGATTGCCCGTTGAAATCAAAAAACAGAAGTCCCCGTGAAGTTGGCATCTATTTTCTTATTTTAATAATACTGGTATCGGCTATATACCTGTTTATTATGCCGAGCAATCCGTCAGCAACTTCGATTGGGTATTCAGAGTTGCGCCGGTTGTTCATAAATCAAGAGGTGACATCGTTTAGAATAAGGGATAACAGGGTAACCGCTGAACTCAGATCGTCTTATCAAGATACCGGAAACAAACATGTAACTCATGAATTGTTCAGCGTTGACATTTTCTACTGGGATCTAAACGAGCTCATTGACGAACGAATGCAGCAAAGCGAAACATTTGAGTATGACTATGAAGCCAGTATGAGATTGCCGTGGTGGGTCTCTTTGGTTCCGTATGTTATCATCATCGCAGCGTTTTTCTTCATCTGGAACTCGATGATGAACCGCTCGGGAGTCGGCGGGGAAAAGGGTGCGATGAGGTTCGGCAAAGCAAGGACGCGCATTGCCGGAGATGAAAAGAAAAAAGTGACGTTTGCGGATGTCGCGGGGGCGGACGAGGAAAAAGAAGAGCTGCGCGAAATCGTCGATTTTCTCAAGGGTCCGCAGAAGTACATATCCATTGGTGCGCGCATTCCGAAAGGGGTTCTGCTCGTAGGCCCTCCGGGTACGGGTAAAACGCTTATAGCAAAGGCTGTCGCGGGAGAAGCAGGGGTGCAGTTTCTGTCGATATCCGGTTCGGATTTTGTTGAACTGTACGTTGGCGTCGGCGCTTCGCGCGTTCGCGATTTGTTCGATCAAGCAAAAAAGCTCGCGCCGGCTATTATATTTATTGACGAGATAGATGCGGTCGGGCGTCAGCGCGGCGCCGGACTTGGCGGCGGACATGATGAACGCGAGCAAACGTTAAATCAATTGCTCGTCGAAATGGATGGGTTTAATACGAACGAGGGCGTCATAATCATTGCAGCCACAAATAGGGCAGATATTCTCGATAACGCGCTTTTGCGTCCGGGCAGGTTTGACCGTCAGGTCTATGTGGGATTGCCGGATATTAAAGGCCGCGAGGAAATCCTGAAGGTGCATGCGCGCGGAAAAAGCATCGGGGAGGACGTGAATCTTGCCAATATAGCAAAAGGAACGATTGGGTTCACGGGTGCGGATCTGGAGAATCTATTAAATGAGGCGGCGCTTTTAGCGGCGCGAGAGAATAAGCGGTTTATCACTATGGAAGATATCGAGGATGCAACGCTGAAAGTCATTGCGGGTCCTGAGAAAAAAAGCCGCGTAGTGACTGAACGCAGCAGAAAAATAACCGCATATCACGAAGCGGGGCACGCAGTGGCTTCGCACTACCTTGAAAATGTTGACCCAGTGCATCTCGTGTCCATAGTACCCCGCGGCGGAGCCGGAGGCATGGTAGTCTATCGCCCGCAGGAGGATAAGGACTACACATCAAGGAGCGAGATGTTCGAGCGCATTGTTTCGATGTTGGGAGGGCGCGTGGCTGAAAAGCTGTTCCTTGACGATATATCCACGGGCGCGTCAAACGACATTCAGCAAGCAAGCGCGATTGCTCGTTCGATGGTGACAAAATACGGAATGAGCGACAGAATAGGACCGATATCATTCGATGATAGCAGCCGTTCCGTGTTCATAGGCCGTGATTTTTCGCAGACTAAGAGTTATTCCGAAAAAATGGCATCCGCTATAGACGATGAAGTGAAGGTCATCTTCGATGAAGCAAGCGGGCTTTGCGAAGAACTCCTTACAGAACACCGCAGTCTCGTCATCGCCACTGCCGAACATTTGCTGGAGCATGAGTCGATGGATGGTGAGGAATTTACCCGGTTCTGCGAGAATGGGGGCCAAATGCCATTGCCACAGGAAAGAAACGGCGGACAAGATCCGCAGGGCGCTAGAGATTTTCCTGATGTACCGGATCTGTCCGGGTTTTTCCGAGGGGGAGACGATGCAGGGGTTTGAATAAAATCAAACAGCGGTTAGGGCCACAGGTCAGGAGACGAGGGATGCGAAGGCAAGTCCGGAGTTCTTGTTTTATATTTCGATTTTTAGTATTTAAATTTTTAGCGATTATTATTTTAGCAGGCTGCAGTGATGGCCGCCCGCCCAATGAGGTCAACTCGCTCGAAGACATCCCCGGACGGATTATCGGAGCCTTGAGTGGCACACCGTCAGCGCGTCTTGCGGGAGAACTCGGGATAGCCCGGGTTTTCTATTCCGGGGATGAGCTGGTTTACGGACTGACGGTAGGGCTGGTTGATTGTGCCGTGATGGAAGGCGTTATGGCAGGCGAACTCGTCTCGGGAACGCAGGGGGTCAGGATACTGAGCGAAACGCTGCTCGAATACGAATTGCGGTTTGCAGTACCAAGAGAAAATGCGGAGTTGCTTGAGGCTGTCAATTCCGCGCTTGCCTCGCTCAACTCAAACGGTACGTTAAGGAGTCTGCGGGATAAATATTTCTCAGGAAGGAATTATACATACACACCGCCCGAAGGTGTTGCGCAGCTTCCCGGTGAGCTGACGCTTGCAATATCCCCCGATTTACCTCCATACTCCTTTATAGATGCTAATGGCGAATACACTGGGTTGGATGTCGAGGTTGCGCGTGCTGTCTGCGATTATCTTGGAGTCGGGCTTACGGTAATTGAAGAAGACGCGAGGGAGCTTGTGACTGCAGTATGGTACGGGAGAGCGAATATTGCTGCCGGCTGGCTGCCCGGTGATGTCGACGAGCAAGTCCGAGTTTCTGAAGCATACGCAAATACCGAGCATGTGGTTTTGGTAAGAAGATAAAAAACGGGCGAAAACCCGTTTTTACCATTTCTCGTAACTACTCAGAGCCGGTGAGGATGACTGTTTCTGTTCACGCAAAACGCAACCAAGGACGGTGGAGTGCTCGCGAATTGGCGCATGGAAGCGCCACTGAGCGATTGCGGGAACAGAAACAGTCGTCCGAGCGCAAGGTCCTGAGTAGTTACCTTTTCTCAAGCATTTCCCAATAGCGCTCATACGCATGTTTGACGGCTGTATCCCATGGGAGATACAGCTCTTCCATTGCCATGCTGCCCATTGATTTCATAAACTCTTTGTTCTTCGACAGATCGATGACCGCCCGGGCGAGACTGTCGGCGTCCTCGTCGATAAGAACTGCGTTCCTTCCGTCCGTGACCGGCTCTGCAGAGGAACTGCCCCGTATGAGTACGGAAGCGAGCCCGCAAGCCGAAGCTTCTCTTACTGCTATCGGCGCAGAGTCAAATGTCGAGGGGAACAAGAACATGTCGGCGCGGCTGTAATATGCCCGCAGCTTCTCCCGGTCCCTGACAGGGCCTGTAAAAATGCATTCGTCGTGCAGTCCATGCTTTTCCGCGAGACCGACCATCTCGTCAAAATTCTGGCCTCCGCCTACGAAAACCATCTTGAACTTTGTGCCTCCAGCTTTCGCTTTAAACAGTCCGTCAAGTATCAGCTTAATACCTTTATACCACATCATGCGCCCTATGTAGAGAAACACAGGTATATCAGCAGGCAGGCTCAGCTCATTGCTGACTTCGTGGATAAGTCTTTCCGGCGCAGGGCCTTTTGGGAAATCGACACCGTTATCCATAACAGTGTAGTCGCCGTTATAGCCTAGGCCTTTTAGGTTTTCTCCCGCGCTACGGCTGACCGCCCAGACCTCATCGCATGAATTGATTCTGGATACAATGACTTTCTTCGCTTTCTTCTGCATGAATTTGGAGCTAAAGCTGTTTTCGATATCGATGTCATATTTTGTGTGATATGTCATTATAATCGGCGCGCCGGTTGCTTTCCTCAGTGATTTTGCAATCAAGGAAGAAATAAACGGGCAGTGGCAGTGAATTATGTCTATAGGGTATTTCCTTATTTCACGGACAATACCCGGAATGGGGAGCCCCACACGGTAGCCTGCTGTCTTTGGTGTTTTGATGCTTGGGTAATGAATCACAGGAAAAGGGTAGTCGTAATTCTCTTTCGGATAGCGCGGAACAACAACTATTGCGTTGCCAAAGCTGTTTTGTATGGCTTTTGCGTAATTAAGGACGACATTGGCCACCCCGTCGAGCACAGGCGGGAAGGAATCGTTAAGCAGGCAGACATTCAATGGCTTGTTCATTATTGTTCTCCAAGTGTCTTCAATGCCGTTATAGTATCATATGTGCCGGGAAAATAAAACTATAAATAGGTAAAATATTGTAACTATTGCAATGACTCAGTGCAGCACAGAGAAAAACGTGATAGAATTGAGCTAAAGTATATTGAATGATATTATAGACGCGGGAGGAAACTGCATAATGATAGATATAGGGTGGATGACCCAGAACGGCCCTTGGGAAAATTTTTCGCAAGGACAAGTGATTCCCTGTCCCGGTGCCTTCGGTGATTCAGAAAAGGCTATGTATATCCTGCTAGCAGGAAAGATAGACATAACCGGATCCGATAACGGCGGACCGCAGGCAGCGTCGCTGCATCCGGGAGACGTGTTCGGAGGGGATGAATATTTCACCGGTAAAACAAGGTATGTCTACACTGCGGCAGTCGATTCGGTGGCTTACGTCATATCTGAAAGCACATTTTACGAGTTGTCGCGATCGAAGCCGGATATCGTTTTCGAGGTATTAAGGGCTGCCTACACACCTCCGGGAAGACACGTTACGCAAGCAACCCCAACCGCGCAAGCAGCACCCGCTGTCCAAGCAACCCCAACCGCGCAAGCAGCACCCGCTGTCCAAGCAACCCCAACCGCGCAAACGGCCCCTGCCGTACAAGCACAACCCGCTGCGAAGACGACCACGCCTGAGCCAAAAGCCGCGATACCGGTCAGCGGTAAGATTTTCCCGGAGGGACACAAAAGCTATCCGGGGCTTACAAAGCCGGACTATGCGAAACTTGTTTATCCCAAGGACTACACATGCCCCTATTGTAAAAAGAAGTTTAACGATTTTAGAATATTCGGTTCAAAGTTGTATGAATCGGCGCCGATGAGGTATGATCTTAGAAGGTTCTATAGAGATTTTCAGCCTGCATGGTATGATATCGTCGTCTGCAGACATTGTTATTTCAGCACAGTCCACGGCTTTTACACCGAGCCGAAGCCTTTCTTGAAGCAGAAGGTGGAAAATGAACTTGCGGTAATAAGCGAGTCGATCGATTTGGATTTTGACAGCGAGCGCGATATAGATTTTGTTTTTACATCGCATTATCTGGCACTTCTGTGCGCGAATGGCTATCTCTCTTACGCTAACCCGCTCCGCGCGAAAATATGGGGGAACATAAGTTGGCTTTACGAGGATGTCAGCGATGCCGAGATGGAGCGTTTTGCTGCAGAAAAAGCGGCTCTCGCATATGAAAACGTCTATGCTGGAACGGCGATGACGCCGGTCCAAGAACAAACGACATGCCTGTCAATAGTGGGGATGCAGCTCAGAGCTGGGATAGACAGGAACCTCAAGAAGTTTCTATATCAAGTAAAAACGACAAAAATGGGCGAAAAAGCCTACGTAAAAATGGCCGAAGACCTAATGGACGAAATGCGTGAATCAGCACAATAGCGGTAGCGGAGGGGTTAGTTACTAAAGTTTTATGAAAGCAAAGACAGTATTTTTCTGCACGGAATGCGGGAACGAGACGCCAAAGTGGACTGGGCAGTGCGCGGCTTGCGGCAGTTGGAACACTGTTGTCGAGCAACCGGCATATACAAAGCCTAAGCTATCCGGCAGCACTTCGGTGTCTGCGCGCCCGGCGAGCAAAACCGGACCTAGGGAACTGCGAGAGCTTGACGCTTCGCATGAAATGCGTTTTAAAACGGGGCTTAAGGAGTTTGACCGGGTGCTGGGCGGAGGCGCCGTGACCGGCTCGCTCGTTTTGGTTGGAGGTTCGCCGGGTATCGGGAAATCGACGCTGTTGCTGCAGATATGCGGACTGCTTGACAGCTCGCTTAAAGTTTTATACGTTTCCGGGGAGGAGTCAGAGCGGCAGATAAAGATGCGGGCCGAACGCCTTAGCGTGAAGGGTGGCAGCGTGTTTGTACTCGCTGAGACAGAAATATCGGAAATACTGTCGGTGGCGATGGAACTCAAGCCGGATGTTCTTATCATTGACTCGATACAAACGCTGTATAACCCGGAGCTGACATCATCGCCCGGCAGTGTGGGGCAAGTCAAGGACTGCACGATGTCGCTGCTGCGGCTATCTAAAGACGGCGGAGCCACAGTGTTTCTCGTCGGGCATGTCAACAAGGAGGGAGCTATCGCCGGGCCTAAGGTGCTCGAGCATATGGTCGACTGCGTGCTGTATTTTGAAGGAGAGCGGTCGATGAATTTCAGGATCCTACGGGCGGCAAAGAATCGATTCGGCTCCACGAACGAGATAGGCGTGTTCGAGATGCTCGATACAGGACTTGAGGAGGTGATGAACCCATCCGAAATGCTTCTTTCCGGCAGGCCCGAGAACACACCGGGTACGTGCGTTGCATGTGTCATTGAGGGGACAAGGCCGATACTGGCAGAGATACAGGCGCTCGTAACGCCGAGCAGCGCCAATATGCCGCGGCGTAACTCGAACGGTGTAGATTATAACCGCACGATGATGCTGCTTGCCGTTCTCCAGCAGCGCGGAGGACTCAGCATCGGAGG
>Ga0099364_10002670_pt1 | contig 28217 bp, 38 predicted proteins | sample TergutTh196P3_FD_73070 | JGI IMG/M metagenome (GOLD analysis project Ga0099364, IMG submission 73070) | Microcerotermes parvus P3 segment gut microbial communities from Pointe-Noire, Republic of the Congo - Th196 P3 | ecosystem: Host-associated > Arthropoda: Insects > Digestive system > Gut ... | reverse complement strand
GCGAACCCCCGCAGGGCAAGACCGAACTGGGACGCTATGCCGAGCAGGCGCTGGGCGATCTGTACGAAACTTGGTGGAGTCCGGTCACCGATACTATATGGCCGCTCCACAACGGGTATTTCGCCTCGGCCACGGACAATATGCCGTGGGCGACAGCGACCATGATGAGCGCGATCTATACGCAGTGGCTGATGAACGGCAGGCTGGGGCCCGAGGATGTGGTCAGCTTCCACAGCTTCAACCGGCAATGGGAGTTTACAGTGGAAAACCTTGGGGATCTGCTGACGGGCAACTGTGGGCTCGGCGTGCCAAGCCCCGCCGTGGACGACTCCGGCTGGAACGCCATGTATTACATGATGACACACAACGTCACCCAAAACGAGGCGGCGCTGGACGCCGCTCAAGAGATGATCTTGAATACATTCGCGGCGTTCAAGGCGGCGCCCCCCGGCGCGGAGGACGATACCCAAAACCGCGGCGGCGCGAACGGCCTGTGGTACTCGTACCGTCCGCCTTCCCTTGGCTTTGCGAAAGCGGATGCCAATGAAAACGACAACCGGTGGAAATCGCTGTACGCGGCCGGCGTGGTTTCAGCGGCGCTGGAATTCCTTTTGCTGATGCGCGAAACCGACCCTCATTGGCGGGAAACCCACAGCGCCCTGTGGGAAGATGTTTTGGGCGCTTATGAGTGGATGGAGGGCCATTTACTGCGCGCCTCCGCTGAGACGGTGGATAAAGCCGGAACGTCAGGCTCACCCGTTACCCTGCCCAAAACCTTTACGGGCGGGCTCCAGAGCGGCTTGGATTATACGATGCGGGAATCCATTGCGGACAATCTATATTGGGCGGATTATAACGAAAATCGGACAGGCCGGGGGGGGGTATGGAGTGAGCTTCCGGATGAGCGGTATGGACCGAGCGGCGGAGCGCGAAGTGAATTGTGGATTCGGGAAGCCAGCAGTTTTTCCTTCCTCGGCGGCAATATGGCTATGGCGGTTTGTCACGCGCGCTTGTACCGGCTGACCGGCGACGAAACCTATCTGAACCGCGCGGTGCGCACGGTCTGGGCGCTGACGGAGAGTCCAAATTATAACCGGAACGGCGTGCTGCTGAATGACCGTGACGCCTGGGCCAACGGCTTCTTCGCGGGGATGTACGCAGAGGAGGTATTGACCTTGCCGGGCATTCGTGACGCAGACATACAGCTGTTGATCAACACAGGAAAAGCGGCCTATGAAAACTGCCGGTTCATATTAACCCCGGATATGGACATTCTTTATGCCGACAGCCGTATGTATCGGAACAAAGTGTTCTACCGCGCGGAATGGAGCGGCGGAAACGCCTGGACCCTGAACGCGGGCAGTCCGACCCAGCCCACACAAGTTATGACCAGCGGAACCACTGTCAGCATAATCATGGCGGCGGCTTACGCTGAACAGCTCCTCGCGGAAGGTAAAACCAACATTCAAAACTAACAGATTCGGAGGACACGCGCATGTTCCACTATGAAAAGGACTTTCTGGACAAAAACGGCGAACGTATGATGGAGCAGACCCGTATACGCCAAATTCTCAACGTGCTTCGCGGGCAATATTATGTAACGCATAACCTGTGGCTGTCAGACGTATCCTTGCGGGAAGGACGCTATACCTCCCATCCGTCCGGAGAGGGCACATGGACTTCTTTTAATCCGGAAACGGATATCTGGGGGAAGCCCGGGACGTATTTTACGTTTCGTCTGGAGGCGGTGGTTCCGGAAGAGATGGACGGCCGGGAGTTGTGGTACGGAATCAACCCGCGCGACGACGGTTCCTGGGAATGGGCCAACCCGCAGGGGCTGCTGTACGTCAACGGGGAACCCCTGCAGGCGATGGACTCCAATCACAGCACCGTCAGGCTCAGTGAGCGCTGCAAGGCCGGCGACCGCTATGAACTCTATTATTACGCCTACACGGACCAGCTGTATTTCAAAAACCCGCTGCGTTTCAAGAGCCGCCTGATGGCCGCGGACCCTGAGGTAGAAGCATTTTGGTACGATTTGCTTGTCCCCTTCGAGGTCGCACAGCTTCTTCATGTGGACGACTATCGCCGCCACGACATCCTGCATCGTATTACAGAGGCCTTGAATCTTCTGGATTTACGCTCCGGATATGGACCGTGTTTCCAGGAATCGTTAAAAGCCGCCTCTCAATATTTCCATACGGAGTTTTACGAAGCCTATGCCGGCAAGGAGGAGGATGTAATCTGCACCGCGGTGGGGCATACGCATATTGACGTGGCCTGGCTTTGGGATTTGGCTCAGACCCGCGACAAAACCTCCCGCACCTTCACCACCATTTTGCATTTGATGGAGGATTATCCCGACTTTGATTTTATGTCTAGCCAGCCGCAGCTGTATGCGTTCATCAAAGAGGATTGTCCATCGCTGTATGAAAAGATCAGGGCGCGCGTGCGGGAAGGCCGTTGGGAAGCCGAGGGCGGTATGTGGCTGGAGGCGGACACCAATCTGGCGTCCGGGGAGGCGCTGGTACGTCAGTTTGTGCATGGCAAAGATTTCTTCATGCGCGAGTTCGGCGTTGACAACCGCGTCCTCTGGCTGCCAGATGTATTCGGCTACAGCGCCGCGCTGCCGCAGATCATGAAAAAAAGCGGCGTCGATTATTTTATGACCACGAAAATAAGCTGGAACGAATACAATAAGCTGCCCTATGACACCTTTATGTGGCGCGGCATAGACGGCAGCGAGGTGCTGACGCATTTCATCCCCACACGGGCTTTAGAGGAGCCGGAAAAAGACTGGATGAGTACCTATAACGGCTGGACGCACCCAACCGTCGTTTTGGGGGGCTGGAAGCGGTATCAGCAGAAGGACCTTAACCGCGGCTACATGCTTTCCTATGGCCACGGCGACGGCGGCGGCGGTCCCACCCGCGAAATGATAGAAATTGCGCGCCGCATCGCGCGCGGCATACCGGGCAGCCCAAAGCTGCGCTTCGACAGCGCGCGGAAGTTCTTCGAGGAGCTGGAGCGGGAGGTCGCCGGGAAGAGGAATCTCCCCCGCTGGGCCGGTGAGCTCTACTTTGAATACCACAGGGGAACGTATACCACCATGGCGAAAACAAAAAAATACAATCGCAAGGCGGAAGTATTGCTGCATGACGCCGAGTGGCTGTATTCGCTGGCTAAAATACTCGGAACCTCTCTTGTATATCCGAAGGAGGAGCTTGACGGGGCATGGAAAATCCTGCTTCTCAATCAGTTCCATGACATTCTGCCCGGTTCCTCCATCAAGGACGTATACGACCAAAGCTGGGAGCAATACGAGACGCTGTTCGGCCTTGCGGAGAAGCTGTGCGTGACGGCTAAGGAGGCGGTTGCGCGTGAGTTGACGGCTGAAACGGAGTCGCTGGTGCTGTTCAATACCGCCCCGGTGGATTCCATCGGTCCTGTTTTCCGGCCGCTGTCTGAGATGGAGGGCAAAGCGCTGTATGATGAAGCCGGCCAATCGGTGGCTTGGCAGACGACCGCGGACGGCAGGGCGGTATTTGTGCCGTCGGTCCGGGCCAATTCGGCGGTGGCGTATCCCCTGTCGGGCGCCGAGGCGGCGCCCGCCGGAAGCCCTGTCAAGGCCGATACGCGATACATGGAAAATGAACTTGTGTATGTCGGCTTTGACACGGATATGAACATCGTGTCGCTGCGCGATAAACGAACAGGCCGCGACCTGGCCCGTCCCGGTGAGGCGATGAACCGTCTGGTGGCGTTTGAGGACAGACCGGCCCGAGACGACGCGTGGAATATTCAGGCGTATTACACCGACCACGCGTGGGAGATCGGGCATGTGGAGAGCGCGGAATGCGTCGAGACAGGCCCGTGCCGCGCGGTGGTGCGGGTGAAGCGTAAATTTCTCGACAGCAGCTTTACCCAGGACTATGTGCTGTATGCCGGTTCCGCCCGGCTGGACGTCGAGTGCGGCTTCGACTGGCAGCAAAAATGTATGCTCTTAAAAGCTGTGTTCCCGCTCAATGTCAACGCGGTGAAGGCGACCTTTGACATTCAGTTCGGAAACTTGGAGCGCAGTACGCATGAAAACACGCTTTGGGATTTCGCGCAGTTTGAGGTGTGCGCTCACAAATGGGCCGATCTTAGCGATAACGGCGCGGGGCTGTCGGTATTAAACGACTGTAAATATGGATACAGCGCCAAGGACAACACCTTAACCCTTTCCCTGCTGCGCGGCACGACGTATCCAAATCCCGAGGCGGATACGGGCTTCCATACGTTCACATATTCGCTCTATCCCCACGAGGGGACGTGGCGCGAGGCCGGCACGGTGAGGGAAGCCTATTCGCTGAACTTCCCGCTCCATTGCGCCCGCGCTGAAAACGGGCGGGGAACGAAAGCGGCGGCGTTCGTTTCCTGTGACGCGGGAAATGTGCTTGTGGAAACCGTGAAAGAAGCGGAGGACGGCAGCGGCACGGTTCTGCGGCTGTACGAGTATGAAAACAAATCCGCCCGCGCGGTCCTCACGATCCCCAAAGCCTTCAATACAGCCCAGCTATGCGATCTGCTGGAACGGAAGATATCCGACCTGCCGCTTGAGGACGGGCAGGTGAGAATTGATCTCAGGCCGTTTGACATCGTAACGGTCAAATTAAATTGAGAAAGGAGACATATCAATGACAGGCAAAGAAAAAATGCTCAAAGCGTTCCGCCACGAGCCTATCATCGGCCATGTGCCGCATTTCGAGCTGGTATTTTACCTTACCATGGAGGTCCTCGGCAAGGTGCATCCTAACCATCGCCGTTTTGACCAGTGGCATCAGATGAGCGTTCAGGAGCAGGAATGTCAGCTTCGTGACCTGGCGGACTGCCATGTGGAAATCGCCAAAAAATACAATCATTCCGCCATTCTCGTCCATACCCCCCTTCAGGATTTTGACGTCGTCAAGCGGCACCTGGAAATCATACGCGAAAAAAGCGGAGACGAATATTTCCTGATGCTCCTGGGCGACAGTACCCATGCCATTCCGGACGGCGAGCACATGACCTCGTTTTCTGTGCGGATGTACGAGGAGCCGGAAACCCTTATCGAGGAAGCTAAGGCTTGGACGGAATACCATCTTGAGATTGCGCGGAAGCTGCAGGGGACGGGGCTTTTGGACGGGTTTGCGCTGTGTTCCGACTATTGCTTCAATGTAAATCCGTTCTTCTCAAACGAGATGTTTGAAACCTTGATTGTGCCCCCGCTGCGCGAAGTGATTGCCGGATATCGGGAAATGGGATATTACAGTATTAAACATACAGACGGAAACATCATGCCCATCCTGGAGCAGCTTCTGAGCTGCAAGCCGGACGCCTTACACTCGCTCGACCCGCAAGGCGGCGTTGATTTGGCGGCGGTTAAGCAATTGGTCGGCAAACGGGCCGCGCTGGTGGGGAACGTCAACTGCGGTCTGCTCCAAACGGGCACGGATGATGAGGTGCGGGCTGACGTGAGGCGCGCGCTGCGCGACGGTATGCCCGGCGGCGGCTATATCTTTTCAACGTCGAACTGTGTGTATACCGGGCTTCCGCTGGAACGGTACGAATTGATGCACAGTATCTGGAGGGAACACGGGCGGTATGAGTGAGCCGGCTATGACAGGCAAAGAACGGGTGCACGCGGCCCTTCGCTTTCGTCAGCCCGACAGGACGCCCCGCTTCATCTGGCTGGGCGGTGACGTGATCCGGCGTTTAACCGCGAAATACGGCCTATCTCCCCTGGAGCTGGAGATTAAACTGGGCAACGACATTCTGCAAGCCTGGGTGTCCGTCAACGGAGAGATGGAGCGGGATGTTCCTCCGGAAACCGAATTCACGGACGGTTTTGGCATCACATGGAAACGGAATGGTCCTTACAACAATGTGATCCGCCATCCGCTGAGCGGGATGGACGCCAGACAGATTGAGGCGTATCCGTTCCCCAACCCGCATAACGGAGAACGATATGAGCGCCTGGAGTTCCTCATTAGCGGTTACGGGGACAGATACTTTATCGGGTCTGATGTGTCCGGCGTCCTCTTTGAGCCGGCTTGTCACTTGCGAGGCATGGAAGAATTCATGTTGGATTTAGGGGAAAACAGCGAAGAAGCCAGCCTAATCCTTGACAAATTGACAGAATTCTGCATCGCCGTTTCGATCGAGAGCCTATGGCGCGGGGTGGATTGGATTTGGATGGGAGACGATCTGGGTTCGCAGCAGGGGATGCTGATGAGTCCGTCCATGTGGCGGAAACATTTCAAACCCCGCATGAAAAGAATCATTGACGAGGTGCGCGCCGTAAGGCCCGGCGTCCCGATCGCCTACCATTCCTGCGGCAGCATCTCCCCCATCATCGCGGACCTCATCGAAATCGGAATCAATGTGCTGAATCCCATACAGGAGAGCGCCGCGAATATGGACCAGGCGGCCATCAAGCGCGATTTTGGAGATAGATTGGTCCTCATGTGCGGCCTGGACACGCAAACCTTTATGCGTACAGCCGAACCGGAGGAGATCTATGCCAAGACGAGGGAAATAACGAAAAGACTGGGCAAGGGAGGCGGTTACATCTTCGCGGTATCCCATCATATACAGGGCGACATTCCGGACGCGGCCATCGAGGCCATGCTCCGGGCGCTGCCGGAATCACCAGATAGAGAGGAGAACCCTACTTGGAAATACTAAACACGAACATCCCGAAATCCCCTGTCTCGACTGTTTTGTTTGACTTTGACGGCACGATCTCTACACTGCGCTATGGGTGGGAGCAGGTCATGGAGCCGCTGATGGTTGAGCTGTTGGGCGAGAACGCAAGGGAGCTGGTCCGCGCCTACATAGACGAATCTACCGGAATACAGACCATACATCAAATGAAGTGGCTCGCCGAGCAGGTGCGGCAGTCCCGCGGTACAGCCGACGACCCTTGGGAATACAAGGCCGAATATAACAGGCGTCTTATGGAGACTGTCTCCAAACGCCGCGAGGCGCTGGCCAACGGCTCGGTTCCGCGTGAGGATTTCATGATAGCGGGCAGTGAGGCGCTGCTGGAGGCCCTGTGTAACCGGGGTATAGCCCTCTACGCCGCCAGCGGCACCGACGACCCGGATGTGAAAGCGGAAATCAGCGCCCTTGGATTGACCCGGTATTTTACCAAAATCGCCGGTGCGCCGCTGGGAGTTGAAAACTGCTCCAAGGAAGGCGTAATCCGCGAGCTGCTCGATTCCGGCGTTTCCGGCGAGTATTTGGCGGTCGTTGGAGACGGCAAGGTAGAGATCGCAATCGGACGGGAAAACGCCGCGCGTACTCTGGGCGTGGCAAGCGACGAAGCCGTATTGCAAGGCGTCAACCCAGTTAAGCGCGAACGGTTAATCAAAGCCGGCGCGGACATAATCGCGGGTGATTTTTTAAGACTGGATGAGTTGATGCAATTTTTTATGGGGGAATGACAAAGATGCCATTGGAACTTTCAAACATCAAAATGAACAGCGCGCGGGACAGGGTAAACCTCGTAACACGGGAAAATATGGCGGCGCCCGGTCAGACACCGTTCGATCCCTGGTGCCCGCCGGAATTCGCTGAACTCACAGAGAGGATCAAAGCGGCCCGCGCGGATGGCCGGCCGGTTATCCTGTCGATGGGGGCGCATGTGATCAAAAACGGCCTGTCCCGTTACCTCATCGCACTGATGCGGGAAGGGTTTGTCACCCATATCTCCTCTAACGGCGCCGGAAGCATCCACGATTTTGAGCTCTGCTGGCTCGGCGGCACCTCGGAAGACGTGCCAAGCGCCATAGAAGACGGTTCTTTCGGTATGTGGGAAGAGACATGCTCTTGGATGAATGAAGCCCTTAAACAGGGAGCGGCGGCGGGGCTTGGTTACGGCGAGGCGCTCGCGCGGTATATCCGTGAACATCCGGAGCGCTTCCCATACACAGACGACTGCGTGCTGTATCAGGCATACCTCCTTGGCGTGCCCGCCACCTACCACATCGCGCTGGGGACCGATATCATCCACCAGCACCCGAAGGCGGACTTTGCCGCCATCGGAAAAACCAGCGGACTAGATTTCCATAAAATGTGTGAAAGCGTCTCAAATCTTCACGGGGGGGTGTTCTTAAATTTCGGTTCAGGGGTAATCGGGCCGGAGGTATTCCTAAAAGCGCTGTCTATCGCGCGCAATCTGGGATACCCTGTCTTCCGCATTACGACGGCCAATTTCGATCTGGTTGATCTCGGCGATTACCGCGCGAAAATAAGCGGCGCAGATCCTTTGTATTACTACCGCCCACGCAAGAATATCGTCAATCGTCCCACCAGTATGGGGGGGAAGGGCTGGCATTTTACCGTGGACCATAAAATCAGCTTGCCCAATCTCTACGCACAATTGAAAGCGGAATAGCCCCCCATATTCCAGGATCGGCGCGGGCGCAATACCGAACGCCGGCCTCCCGCATACCGCGGAACATCTAAATCAACGACTCGCCTCAGGTTCACCTTATGACGTGCCTGTCGCGGAAAGGAATGGATATTTTTTGGAGATTTATCAGGGCATGACGCGCATCAGACTCAACGAGCTGCTGGAAAAAATACGCACTGTCCGGGCCGCGATGTTTGGCGACATCTGTTTGGATGTATATTGGTTTGCCGATATGCGCCGGTCTGAATTGTCACGGGAGACGCCCCATTTCCCCTTGCCGGTCATGGAAGAATGCATGTCTCTGGGCGGCGGCGGGAACGTGGCGGTCAATCTGGCGGCGCTCGCTCCAACCTCGGTGGTCGCCATCGGCGTCGCGGGAGAGGATTGGAGGGGGGTGGAGCTGCTGCGCCTGTTCAGCGAGCAGGATATCGACGCCTCTTCTGTCCGGCGCGTGCGGGGAATGGTCACAAACGCCTATTGCAAGCCTATGCGCGCGGGGATATCCAAACTCGTATATGAGGACCCCAGACTGGACTTCCACAACTATATTCCATTAGACCCTGTGGAGGAAGACGCGATTATTGCGCTCCTTGACAAGATTGCCCCTGAGATTGACGTCCTGTGCGTATCCGACCAGCTGCCTTGCGGCGTCGTGACCGAACGGGTGCGGGAGCATGTGATGCGTTTGGCGCGGAACGGCTTGACGGTCGTCGTCGACAGCCGCGACAGAATCGGTCTGTACCGGGAAGTCATATTGAAACCCAACGAGATTGAGGGCGTATGCGCGGCAGGGATAGGAAATGTGCGCGATGTGGACGGTTTTGCGCAAGCGGCGCTTGTGCTGTCTCAAGAAAAACACTGCGGGGTACTGATGACAATCGGTTCAAACGGGTCGCTGTATGCTGACGGGAAAACGGTCACACACATACACGCGCATGACATATCCGGCGATATCGACTTTGTGGGTGCGGGCGATACTTTCCTGTCCGGGTTTTCACTCGCTGTGGCGGCCGGCGCGTCCTATTCCGAGGCGGCTTTTATCGCCACGCTTTGCAGCGAGGTCACCATCCAGAAAATCGGAACCACCGGCACGGCCAGGGCAGAAGAAGTCTTGGCTTGGTATGACACTGTAATGGGGAGGACAGACAATGTCTCGTTTTGACAGCCTTATCCGTGATTACACGGCGCTTTCCGTTTGTTTGCCGGAAATCGAGCGGGCCTTTTCCCTCCTGCTCCAAACCTATAAAAACGGCGGACAGGTCTATATCTGCGGCAATGGGGGATCGGCGGCTGATTGCCAGCATATTGTGGGTGAGCTGATGAAAGGGTTTCTGAAAAAACGGCCTGTGAAGTTCCCCGCGAATGTCGCCGCAAAACTCAAGCCTTCAACCGCGGAACTGCTTGAAAGCAAATTGCAGGGAGCCTTGCCCGCCCATTCCCTCATCGCGGAGGCTTCACTGATGACCGCGCTCTGCAACGATATAGACGCGGATATTGTTTTTGCCCAGCAAATATACGGATACGGCAAGCCGGAGGACGCGCTTGTTTGCATCAGCACATCCGGCAACGCCGCAAACGTTTGCCTGGCGGCAGAACTGGCCCGGGCGATGGGACTGCGGACCGTCGCCCTGACAGGGCGCGGAGGCGGAAGACTGGCCGAGCTGTGCGATGCCGGCATTCTTGTGCCGGCGGACAGCACACCCGCGGTACAGGAATACCATCTGCCGGTTTATCACGCTCTCTGCGCCGCGTTGGAGGACGCATTCTTTGACTGATCCATCCGAATCACGCAATCGTTTCATGAACGCGAGACCCGCGGCTTTGTCTATCGGTTCCCCTTTCTTTCTTATGGCTTCTCCTTCCTCTTTTGTGGGTTTTTCAACGCCTTCAAGGAACCCGCATCAGCGGAAGGAAGTCAGATATACTTGAAACTCGAAATCCTTGAATTTACCCGGTTTTTCGAGTTTCACCCAGTTCCCCAAAATACAAGAAGGAGGCATTTCCCATGAAAAAGCAAATTTCCCTGTCCCTCGCGGTCCTGCTCTGCCTGACAATGATGGCGGTTCCGGTCCTGGCGGCCCAAGACGACTACACCTACGAAGACGGCGCATCCTACCAAAGCGGCGATATCCTCATCAACAGTCTCGGTGAGGGAAGAGCCATCTACACCGTTCCCTTCGGCGACGCCTGGTCAGTGAGCTTCCGCGTGGACCTCTTGGGCGGCAATGCCAGCGACGATCCGGAGGCGAATGCCCGCTGGGCTATCTTGAGTGAGGAATTCGAGGTGCTGGGCATGGCCACCGCCAAGACCATGATCGGCAGGGAGGCGCCGGATACGAGGCTGGTTGTTCAACAGCTGTGGAACAACAATTGGTCGGATCTCAGCGTCGTCGAGTGGACTCCTCACGGCGGGAATTCGTACAACGCTGTCATTTCCAAAAAAGCCGGTGAGAACAGCCTAGATTTCGCGTTGACCGATTTGGACGGCACAGCGATCATCGACGCCTCGGCGGACTTTGACGCGGCGGCTATGGCGGCGGCGAAGCATTTTGGCTTTTATGTGCATAACAGCCATGTGAAGTATTCCGATATCCGCTATACCGGCTTCGCTTCCTCCGATGATGCTCCATCCCCATGGGCAGCCAATGATGTTGAGAATGCTCTCGCGCTTGGAATGGTCCCGGCCCAGCTGCAGGGCGACTACCGCACCGACCTGTTTCGCGTGGAATTCGCCGCGCTGGCGGTAGGGCTGTATGAACTGCTGGCAGAGGCAGAAATTGAGGCCCGCGGCAGCTTCGACGACACGGACGATATCAACGTCCAAAAGCTGGCCGGCCTGGGCATCGTCTCCGGCGACGGCAAGGGGAATTACATCCCCGACGGCGTCTTCAGCCGCGAAATGGCCATTACCCTGATGTACAACATGATGGTACAGCTGGGCCATGAGTTCGAGGCCGCCGACCCCGACTTCGCCGACCTGGACGAGATCTCGCTCTGGGCAAGGCCCGCCGTGGGCGCGCTCCAAAACGCAGGCATTGTCTCCGGCGACGGAACGAATTTCCATCCGCAGGATTTTTACACCCGCGAAATGGGAATCGTCACCGTGATGAACTTCCTGAATCTCCTGAAGCCGGAGTAAGGTCACGGTCAAACCCGTGTTTCCTCCGGCTCCGCGGTCGCGTTTGATAAACCGATGCCCCCCTACCTCCTTTTTATACGGCAAACGCCCGGGTTTGCGCATTTTCCCGGGCGTTCGCCGCATAGCCAATACAATATGACGAGTTCATCCATTTTCAAAGAAACGCGGGGATATCCATGAAAGAATTTCTTCTTCCCAAAGACCGCGCCATTTTAACAAAACGGGTCGGCAACATATCCCAAATCGCCGGAGTGCGGCGATACACGCTGTCAGACGGAGCGGCAAACGGTGTGGAGGCAGTGGATGTCCGTACAGGTTCGGGATTCATGTTCACCGTATTGCCCGGGCGCGGCATGGATATCGCGTGGGCTGAGTATAAAGGGGTTCCGCTGGCTTTTATCTCACAGACGGGCGTCACAGCGCCGCAATACTATGAAAGCGGCGGCCATCATTGGCTGCGGAGCTTTTTCGGCGGGCTGCTGACCACCTGCGGGCTGCTCAATGCAGGCCCGCCATGCGAAGGGCACGGCCTGCATGGGCGCATATCCAATAGTCCCGCGGAAAACATTTGCGTTGCGGATACGTGGGATATAGACGGGTACACCATGACGGTATCGGGCCGCATACGCGAGGCCCGTATGTTTGGCGAGCATCTGACTCTGACACGGACGCTCACAGCCAGGCTGGGAGAAAATCGTTTCATCCTCGAAGATACTGTCGAAAACCATGCTTTTTCTCCCAGCCCGCTGATGCTGCTGTATCACTTCAACCTGGGTTATCCTTTGTTGGACGACAGCGGCGAATTGGTCTGCCAATCTGTGGTGAACGCGCGGGATGACGCCGCGGCCAAACATATCGGCGAATACGCGCATATCGATGAGCCTCGCAACAGCAGACCGGAGGAGGTGTTTTTCCACGACATGGAAACCGATTCCGAGGGTATGGTACGGGTGTCGCTTCTCAACCGAAACCTGGGGATCAGCGCTTACCTGCGATACGGCAAACGGGAGCTGCCCTGCTTTACTCAATGGAAGCAGCTTGGAGAAGGCGAGTATGTTCTGGGACTGGAGCCCGGCAACTGCCATCCCGTATCTCAAGCAAAACTGCGGGAGGACGGCAAGCTCGAAATGCTGAACCCAGGAGAAAAACGCCGTTTCCGCATAGAATTCGGCGTTCTGGAGGGTTGAAATTCCCGAACAACAGGCCATATAAAAACAGAGTGTCCCCACAGCATCTCAAATGCTGTGGGGACACTCTTACTGGTTGCCGGACTAGGATTTGAACCCAGACAAACAGAGTCAGAGACAACCGGAAGGATTGGAATATCAACGCTCACATGGATTTTTTCAAAGTATTTTCCGTTTTTCCGTGATATTCGTTTGCTTTTTTTGACGCCTCTCCTATGACTTCTTCCGTTGTGTGTGTGTAAATATTTGCCGTTACGCTGATGTCTCCGTGGCCCATAAGATATTTTGCCACATTGATGGGAACACCGGCGTTTTGCAAGTCTGTTCCGTATGTATGCCTAAGACAATATGGGACAAGGTCCCCTGCTATGGCGCTAACGATGATCTCGTTTCTCTTCAGCTCTGCGCCGCACATGATGTCCAGTTCTCGCTTGAAGTTCTCCCATAGGCAGCGCATACTTTCCTCTGTATGCCTTTTCCCCGTTGTCGGCTGGGTGAAAACAGGATCGAATGGCCCCGCCACCATTTCCGCTAAGTCCTTAATATATACGTCAGGAATTGGGATATCCCGAATGCCAGCCTCTGTTTTTGGAGCTCCAATTACTGCGCTGTGAGATTTCATGGCTTGCGAGACATGGATTATTTTCTTATCAAAATCAATATGCCTCCAGTCAAGAGCGCGCGTCTCGCCGGGACGCAACCCGCAATATAAAATCATTTTGATCCAAGGCCCGGAATAATGCGTTTTCGCCAATGTCAATATCGATTCTCTCTCCGCGTCTGTAATGCTCCTTCTTTTTCCCTTTTTTGCTGCGGGAAGCTCTAAATTTTCTGACGGGTCATAGGATATCAGCCGGGAAATTCGGGCCCGCTTAAAAATCGCCTTGATCGTCATTCTCAGCTTGGATAAATCAGACCTGCTTCGATGTTTGTTCTTTTTACGATTTATTAGGCGCGAATTCAATATTTTTTGCAGATCAGTATCTTTGATATCCGTTAGGCGTTTTTGCCCTATCGAATCTTTTATGATCCCTAAATACATCTCATAGTTTTTGTAGTGCGCGTCTCCAACCGTGTTTGCCTTATATGTTTCCAGCCATTCATCCGCCCAGCGTGACACTGACATTTTACCGCTCAGACCGACCTCCCCGCTCTCCAGCGCCGCCTGTTTCAGAGTTGCTTTTCGGTCGGCCTCCTTCTGTGTTTTCCCGGTTGTCTCATATCTTATCCCGTTGTGCGTAAAATATGATCTCTTGTATCCGTAATCCTTTTTCTCTCCCGGCTCTGATGGCGGCTGTTTTTTTCCGCATTTGTAGCAATATACGGCGTCCTCCGGCAAGGCTTGGCTGCATTTTACGCAAAGCATGGCGCGACCTCATTTCATTCCCGCAGTCAGAAATTTCTTTCCCGCTTCATCCTCATGGACACATGATATTGTTCCGCTAGAGCAACATCAGCAAATTCTGCTGTTTTTTCATAATGTTCCTTAACGGCTTCTTTGATTTCATCAAGGGTGCATCGGAAGAATTCACGTCTGGTATTTACCCAATTTAATTTTTGCTTATCAAATCTTTTATGAAGCGCCGCCTCTAATGCCGGTGCATCGTCAGAAAAAATCATAGCGTGTATATCAAAATTAAATGGAACGGAAGCGTCTCCGAGCTCATCAATTCTCTCCTGGGGGTTTAATCGTCTGGTCATGCCAATCTTAAAAACATTTTCCCCGAAAGCCCCAATATTAGATACAACATAAACATATCCGGCGCGTTGATTTGCTTGACGATAATCCACATCGGAAAAAGCCCTTTCTATGTCCGTTAGATTTTTTTCTATTTCTGTCTTTTTTTCAATAAGGTCAACCATTGCCTCCCCTGCCGCAACTGCAATTTGTGCATTTATTTTTTCTAAAGCACCTTGATAATGGGTTTGCTCCTTCTCTAACTTTCGGCGCTGTCCCTCAATTTCCTTTTGTAATTTTGCCTCTTCCCTCATCAATTCCCGCGCCTCTTTTTGATCTTCTTTTTCCTTCTGTTTCATTTGCTGATACTCTAAGGCCAGCCGTAGTTCATCTATTTTTGCGTCGAAATACGGCGCCCTAATTGATACATCCATTATATTACCGAGTTTAGATATTGCTTCGCAGGACGATGTAATGCGTTTTAAGCTTGCTTCAAAATTGTTGTATTTAACTTTGGATACAATATCATCACATTCATTGTTAAAAGCCCGTAAAAGCAATTTTTGCATGTCCTTAACCATTTTTTTGCCTTTTGCAACGCTTCCGTTTACGTTCCAGTTTGAATTTCCCGTAACCGCATTGCCGGATTTAATCATTTCTTTTTGTCTTGTTCTAATCTTTTCCAATTCGGCACGGTATTTTTCGGAATTGTCAAAGTCGTATTTTGGCTTATACAAACCGAATGATTGAAGCAATATTTCTTCGTCTAATTGAATAATGTCCTCCTTTTTTCTGGAAATTTCTTTACTTAATTCATCATTACTTTTTATTAGAGCCTCCATATCCTCTATTGCTTTATGTTTTGAAAAATTAAGTTCCTTGATTTTTGCTTGTAGCATTTCAATGTCCTGCTGCTCAGGAGTTAGTCTGCTTTTCAATTCAGCGATACTCTCATTCAAAAAAGCGATTTGCTTCTTTTCCCTGATCCCGAATAAAGACATCACGAATTCAGCTCCTTTTTAACGAAAAGAGATTTAATGTGTATACTCTCCCCGTCAATGATATCCCTTCCCCCTCCAATGCCCCTATACTCCATTCCCCTGTCTCCCCTTCGTAAATTTTTATTCCCCGCGCCCATTCCCTCGATTTCGACGCCGTCGGCGGTGTAAAATGTAGTCGAAAGCGGAAAATTGCCGGAAAGCCCTTGACAAGAAAGAACAACCGTGCTATTATCTGTTTTACATCGAACGAAGGAGTGTTTGAAAATGCTGGAAAACGAAACCATCCCGAATGAAGCGCTGGAGCTTGCCATTCGCCTTCTTTTTCTCACGGAGGAAGGCCGCGCATCGGTCACTTCTTTTGTAGACTCTCTTGAAAAGATACATAAGTATCAACTTGAGCCTGCACATCTTCCGGCAGAGCCATAATCCGCCGCACCATCACCAAGGCCTCATTATACGCAGCGTCTTGGCCATTAGCGCTTGTGCCGAAGATTCGATCTGTAGGAACACCAAAATAATCTGCTAACTTTTTGATTTTTTCGGCAGATGGATAGCTTCCCCTCCTAAGGGCAATAAAGAAATCTTTCCCTACACCGGATTTCCTCATTGACGTTGTGGGCTTTTCCCCCATTTTAGCCGAAAGCGCAGACACACTCTCAATTATCTCTTCATTCAATGGATTTACCTCCCTCAATGGATTCACCTCCTTGGCAATCGCAAATTTACGATCTATAATAAACCCACAACGATATGGGAGAGATGCGCTTCATGGATGTTGAGGATTCTTGCGATGAGTAGCGCTGTTCGCGTATGAGCACGGTAGGCCAAACTCATTTTTCCCATTGCAATGGTAATTATCGTATCCCTGTCCTCGGGCGATAGCGGGGCATACGATGTCATCATCCCACGCGGGAAAGCTAAAGTTTTTCTTAGAGCATTTGACCAATCTCTTTTTGTCGTTTTTCAAAAAACTTCCCCTCCTTTTCTACTTATGCACTCTGCACAAATGCAGGGTGCTTTATTTGTGCAATATTATTCGTAAATTTCCTATTGACAATCGTATATTTACGATGTATACTTAATATCAAGCAAGGCAACTCGCCACCCAATGGGGCGAATTGCCAAGTCCAAGACTAGTATACTTTATATCAAGAGCATTGTCAAGAGAGGAGGGACCGGGTATGCCGGAGAAAATCGAGCCGAAAAAAGGAATCGGGTTCACCGAGGAGGAGCGCCGCTTGCGAATCCGCATGGCGGAGCGCGGGCTACGGATTCGGGACGTCGCCAAGGGTATCGGAATCTTTCAGCAGGACGTGACACACGTTGTCCGGGGCACGAGCAAGTCGCCGCGCTACATCGCGGAGGTCTACAAGTTTTTGGGTTTAATCCCAGACGAGACAGAACAGGACGGCCAGCCATGAATTGGAAGAATGTAGAGGCGATGGCGCGGAGCATATCGTCCGACCCAGATGTTCCGCAGTATTACGCGAATGTCACCACGTTGGCGGCCCTGTACGGCACAAACCGGGGGAGGATGTCATCTTTCCTGATCAAGGCGCGTGTTGCCCCATACTCCGTCAGTCGGGAAAAGAAGTATCGCCTGTGGGAGGTCGAAGAAGCTCTCGAAAAAAGCCGCTGGCACAACAAAGACGGTCGCGGCGGATGTCGGGCTGGGTCTTTCCGGGACGGGGTGATTGATCCGATATGATAATGAGGCTTAAGGAGGTGTACTTATTTGAGTGGGGCGAGGTGCACGTCACTTGGAGAATCCCAGAAATCGATGGAGAACGCCGACCATTTGACGCAAAGAAATGGGAGCCATTCGTTGAAATCTTCAAAAAGGAGGAACTTCCCGATGACTTACAACCGTACTGAAATCTTCACCCGCGCCAACGCCCTCCGGGGAACTCACAATCTTGGCAAGAGCGAAGCCCTTGCCAAGAGCTGGGGAATGGCGAAGCTGGCCGCGCTAGAGGGCCAGAAGTCCATGCTGGAATACGCGGACCGCCGAAGCGGCTCTCAGTGGGACGAGGTGAACCGTCTGGATCGCGAGATCGTATCCCTGCGGGATAGGATTTACCCCCGCGTGACGCGGACAGAGCGGTACTGGTCGCACTACATGAGCCAAAAGTCTCTGCAAGCCCGGATGGACAGAGCCGCCGCCGCGCACGGGACAGACAGCGCGGAATACCGCGAGTGGTCCAGGGAGATGGAAACGGCATGGGGAACGCGGGAATGGGTCGGGATCGACCTGAACGCATACGACGCGGCGTGATGGGGGTGTGATGGAATGAGGAGATATACTGTCCGGGAACTGATAGCGATGGCCCTATCAGCGATTGCTGTCATCATTGCAACATTGAGCATAGAAATCCAATTATGGAAATAGGAGGAATCAAAATGAAAGAGCTCAAAGTTCGGCTCACATTCACCGAGGAGGTCCTGGGCACTGCGTCGGGCGACCCCGAAATTCACCGGGAGTTCATCGCGTCGAAAGCCCCGGACGCTCTCAGCCGCGAGGATGAAGTTGCCGCGGTCGGCGTGGAGGAAGTTGTCGAGAAGTCCAAGACCGTATTCCCGCGCAACGCGGACGGCAATCCTGCGTTGTACGACTACCAGATTAAGGGATTTTTCAAAGATTCCTGCTCAGTTTTGAATCGTCTGAGCGGGAAGGACGAAAGCGGAAAGAAAAAGCCCGCCAACGAATCCGGCAAGCTGATGGCGTTTAAGAAAATCATCGACGGGCTGATTTTCGTCAAACCCCGGATGATACCGCTTGTATTCGACGGGGAAATCGGTTCCTGCCAGCGTCCGCTTCGCGCCCCAACCGCGCAGGGTGAACGCGTGGCGCTGGCCAACAGCGAAACCGTTCCGGCGGGGACAACGGTGGAGTTTACCGTCGTACTGTTCGACCCGTCCCACGAAAAAGCCGTCCGCGAATGGCTTGATTATGGCCAATGGCGCGGTATTGGTCAGTGGCGCAATTCGTCAAAAGGGCGCTTTGTTTGGGAAGAGGTTGCGTAGCGATGGCCCGGCGCAGCCCCGCTGTGCCTGGCGGTGCACGGCAATGCGCGGCGAAGGCTCGGCAGCGCTGCGCTGGGAATTGGTTAGCGGTGCATAGCAAAGGCAAGGCATATCAAAGAGACGCACAACGCAGCATAGGCAGCGCATTTCGGGGAGCGGAACGGCAAAGGCACAGTTTAGATACGCACATCATGGCGGAGCAACGGCAGAGCTCAGCTTTGCCTATCTTGGCAAAGGCGCAGCTGAGCATGGCGGCGCGGCGCGCATCCTCGCGGAGCAATGGCCTTGCGTCTCGTGGAACGGAACAGCAATGGCAGCGCGCAGCTTAGCCAAGTAAGTCATAGCACACTGAAGAAAAGTCAAGGAGGAACCAACCATGTCACGAAAGAGCAAAGACCCCAACCGGCGCGGATTTTTCAATCACTTGCACACGATCCGCCGCGCTGAGAAAGACAAAGACGCCTTTTGCGAGGCGGCGCGCATCACGCGAGAACCGATCCCCGGCCTGGACCGCATCATCCTCGACCCCAACAAGCGGCACGGCGCATACGGCAACTACTCATACACCAACGCGCTCCGGGAGCTGCGCGCCATGATCGAGGTGATGAACGCCCACGAACTGCGCATGGCGGAGGTCGCGGCCAGAACAAAAAACGGAGGGGAAGACCATGCCCAGAGTGAACCACCCGGTGAAGCCGATTGACCCGACGGCTAGATACAACTCTCTCGTGGAGAAGCTGCAAGGGGCCAGAGCGCGGCAAGGAACACCCATAGATGAAATGCGCTTTGCGGCGGGTCTGGGTCGGCGCTCGATGTATAAAATGCTGAAAAGCCCCTGGAATCTGACGCTGGACGAGCTCCTGCGGGTGAGCGATCTGATGAATCTGAGGATCACCCTCCAACTGCCCAACGAAACCGGCGAGATTTATACCATCAAGTAGAGGAGGCGCATCTGCATGGGAATCCCGATGTACACATGCCCGCGCTGTCTGGAGCGGTGGAGACCGTCCAAAGCCCCGCCGCGCAGCTGCCCGTGCTGCGGAACCGGGATACGGCACTACCTGACGATCAGGGGCGGCCTCATGCGTATGCGCGCGAGATTTGACAGGAGGAAGGCCCTGTGACGCACAGCGGGATCATCTACCCGATCATCACCGGATGCGCTGGGGTTATCGCCGGGCTCTTGCTGGACGGGTACCGCGACGAGATCAGATGGGTTGCGGGAAAGATTTCGGACTGGGGGAATGGAATATGGAAACGAATTTTGACTTTTTGACTCGGTTGAAAGAACGCCAATCTTCCACCAGCTCTGAGCAAAGATGGCTGGAGGAGCGCATGAAAAGCATCGGCGCAAGCGATGCGGCGGCGGTTATCGGGCAGTCTCCCTATATGACAAACGAGCAACTGTGGGAGCTGAAAACGCGGCGCAGGCAACCCAAGGACTTGTCCGAAAACCCATTCATTCAATATGGCAAATCGGCGGAGCCGCATCTTCGTGCTCTGTTCTCCCTCAATTTCCCGCAGTACGAAGTCATCTATGATCAGTACGGAATCGTCAGAAATCCAGACTATCTCTTTATATCTGCAACGCTGGACGGGGTCTTGGTTGACCGGGAAACACGGTCTCGCGGCGTCCTCGAGATTAAGACGACTGAGATCATGCGCTCCGGCCAGTGGGATGACTGGAACGGGAAAATCCCGCAGCACTACTACATCCAGTGTCTGCATCAGCTTCTGGCGTCAGATGGAGATTTCGTCATCCTGATGGCTCAGATACGCTGGCGGAAGGGGGATGACCTCAATATCACGATCCGGCATTATCAAATCAACCGAGCAGATGTCGCCGAAGACCTCAAAAATCTCCTAAAGTCAGAAATCGAATTTTGGGAATGCGTTTCGCAAGACAAGCGGCCAAATATGAGACTACCCCAAATATAGGGAGGATGTGGATATTTTGGAATTTGTACTGACTACCGACCTCTCCGCGCCGCAAGAAATAGCCTTCAACTTTGACGAGATTAAAGCGCATCTGGCAGAAAATCTGGCCCGCTACACCGGTCTTGCCGTGACAAAGGACGATATCCAGGCGGCGAAAAAGGACCGCGCCACGCTGAACAAACTGCTGGACGCCATCGAGACCAAGCGAAAAGACGTGAAAAAGGCGTGTCTGGCCCCATACGATGATTTTGAGCGCAGGATCAAAGAACTGACCGGCATGATCCGGGAACCCATCGACGCCATTGATGCCCAAATCAAGTCGTATGAGGAAACGGCCCGGAATGAGAAATACGCCGCCATCGAGCATTTTTACAGCTCCAATATCGGCAATCTTTCCGGACTTCTCCCAATCGAGAGAATCCTTCCCCCGAAATGGTCGAACGCGACGGAGAAGCTGGCGGACATCACATCCGGCATGATCGCCCAGATCAATATCGCAAAGAACAACATCGACGTCATCCGGGCCATGAATCTCCCGTATGAGGCCAACATCATAGACGTATACCTCCGCACACTGGACATGGGGGCGGCTCTGGCGGAGAAAACACGGATGGAAGATCAGCAGAAAGCGCTGGACCGGCAACTTGCGGAAAAACCGGAAATCCCCACGGAAGCCTCGGTTGAAAAAGCGGCCCCGGAAATCCCGGCACCCACAATCCAAGAAGAATTCAAGACCCTCCGCGTGGTTTTCTATGACACACCCAAGGCGTTCCGCGACGAAATGAAAGCGCTTACCCAAAAATATGGAATACGATATGGAGGATGTTAAAAATGGCAGTTCAAAATTCTCTGGTCAACCGAAATTCCGACAAGGAAATCACCTACACCGCCGGTTCTGAAACCGTCCGCCTTACGCCTGGGATGGTCAAGAAATTTCTTGTGAGCGGAGACGCCTCCAGGGTCACGGATCAGGAGATCGTCATGTTTCTCAATCTGTGCAAATTCCAGCACCTCAACCCATTTTTGCGCGAGGCGTATCTTGTGAAATACGGAAACGAACCGGCGACCATCGTCACCGGAAAAGACGCCTTTGCTAAGCGGGCGCAGCGGAACGAGAGGTACAAAGGGGTCCAGGCTGGCGTCATCGTCTGCAATAGCGGAGGAGAGACGGAAAACCGTATCGGCTCACTCACCCTGCCCGGCGAAGCGCTTGTCGGCGGTTGGTCCAAGGTCTATGTCCAGGGATACGAGGTCCCGATTGAGATCACTGTATCCCTGGAGGAATACATCGGACGAAAGAAGGACGGGGAAGTAAACCGTCAATGGAAGTCCAAGCCCGCCACGATGATCCGAAAGGTTGCCTACGTACAAGCCCTTCGCGAGGCGTTCCCGGAGGATTTCGCGGGGATGTATGACGCGGACGAAATGGGGCTTGATTCTATGGCCCTCAGCGACACGCCCGTCCCTGTTCCGGAGCAGTTCGATGATGATATCCCCGAATTTCTCCAAGAGCCCGATCCTTTCGAGTAGGCCATGATACTGACCGGAACGATCCAAAAGGTGACGGATGGCAAGGGTTTTTGGGTGGCCGTCCCGTGTCAGGAGACGCACATCATCGACACGAGACAAATCACCTCCGCCGAGGTCCGCCTAGATGATGGCCGCACGATCAGCCATGACCAGCGCAAGAAAATCCACGCGACCATCCGGGACATCGCCGTTTTCACCGGCCACGAGACCGAGGAATTGAAGGGAATCCTCAAATGCGAGTACATTGCCCGAACCGGCGCGGAGTGGTTTAGCCTGTCTGACTGTTCCGTGACCACGGCGAATGATTTCCTGCAATTTCTGATTGAGTTTTGCGTTGAAAACGATTTCCCCACGGCGGACAATCCCATCGACCGCGCGCCGGATATCTCGCGGTATCTGTACTTCTGTCTGGTCAACAAAGTCTGCGCGATATGTGGCCAAAAGGCGGAGATGCACCATGAGGACCACGTTGGCGCGGGGAGAAACAGAAAGGAGGTCATGCACCTTGGAATGAGAGCGCAGGCGCTTTGCCGGAAGCACCACACGGAGTGCCACAGCACGGGTCAGCATACGTTCAACGGTAAGTATAAGGTGTTCGGCATACGGCTGGATTCGGAACTGTGCGGGGTCTGGAAATTGAAAGGCGGGAAATGAAACCATTAAAAAAACTAGGTGAGGATGTAAACCAAAGCAGGAGGTGTTGCTGTGGCGCGCCCGTTACGAGATGGGGTTGATTATTTCCCGTTCGACGTCGGGATGCTGCGCGATCCGAAAGTAAAACTTATTAAGGGCGAATTTGGAGCTCTTGGCGTACTGGTCTTAATTACGATTATGAGCTCCGCGTATGAAGAAAATGGGTACTACAAAGAATGGTCCGATGACGTCTGCATACTTGTCTCTGACGAGGTGGGGTGTGGGTGCAACTTCGGAACCGTTGCCGAGATCGTGAAGGGGTGCGTTCGGCGTTCCTTATTTGACGAAGGGGTTCTTAATGCGTTCGGCGTTCTGACCTCGGCGGGTATCCAGCGGCGCTTTCTCCGCGCCGCCTCCAAAAGGGATGACATACAGATTTTTCAAGAATACTGGTTGCTGGACATAAATGATCGAAAAGATTTTCCGGCCAGTATGCTTAATAAGATTGCTTTCAAAAGCGTTAAAACCCCCGGAAACCCCGTTAAAACCCCCGGAAACCCCGTTAAAACCCCCGGAAACCCCAAAAGTAAAGCAAAGCAAAGTAAAGTAAAGGAGAGTAAAGGAAAGGAGATTACTGAGGGCGCGCCGCCGGTCGGCGACGCACCAGAGAGCTCCAGCCGTAAAAGCGGCAAGAGGGAGAGATCACCCCGCTTCACACCGCCGACCCTTGACGAGGTCAGAGATTATTGCCGAAACCGGAGCAGCCCGGTTGATCCAGTGGTTTTCTTTGAGTATTTTGAAGCGGGAGAGTGGATCGACAGCAAGGGCAACCCGGTCAGAAACTGGAAGCAAAAACTGCTCACGTGGGAAACGAACTCTCAGAAACAAAGCAAGCCCAGCGGGAACCCATTTTATGACATTCTTGAAAGGGGCGATCTCGATGACACGCAAGGAAACGGTTGAGCTGCTGGCGATTATATGCGCCAACTACCAGCGCGAGGCGAAAACGCCGGAGGCTCTGGCGCAGCTCTGGGGCCATGTCTTTTCCGCCCACAGAGCGGAGGACGTGACAGGGGCGGCGTTCAAGCACATGCTTAACCCGGAGCGCGGGCGGTTTTTCCCGAACGTGGCGGATATCATCTATCACTTGGAGCCCTGGAGGCGGGAAAATCGATACGGGATCACCGCCATTGCGCCGCCGGGACCGACGGAACGGGCCGCGATGGATCGGATGATGAAAAGGAGGAAGAAACTGAATGCGGCAGTATAGTCGGTGGCGGGTCTGCCCTCAATGCGGGGCGCGTCTGGACCCGCAGGAGAAATGCGATTGTGAGAAGGTCGACGCGAGGGATGGGGAGGAGGCGGGATGAAATGCATACTGCCAAACCCATGCCCGCCGAAAAAGCGGCGCGGGATATGCTGCGCGGCCTGCACCCTGCGCGAGATGTGCGCGGACGCTTGCAAGAATTCGCCCGACAAGTGCGGGTGTGTGGAAGGGGATGTTGAGCGATGCTGACCAAAGAGCAACGCGACGCCATCCGTGCGCGATGCGAGGCGGCAACGCCGGGGCCGTGGGAACAGATCGGGATTGCTTTGCACTGCTTGTGTGCGGGATTGATGGGAAGGATGAGTTTATTGCGAAAGATCGACCGCTTTTTTCAAAACACAAAGTTTATTACCCGGGATATCCACGCCCAGCTGGACGCTCTGGATGAGATGGAAGAAGCCCTCTCCGCAATGACGCGCCGAGCCGAGGTGCTGGAGCGGGTAATAAAAGAAAATGAGCCGTGCTTCGCTTGTTGTTTTTGGAACAACGGAGCTGGACAAATGATGTGCGAACATTGCGCGGAGGCAGAGGATTTCGATGATTGGAAATTCGATGAGGTGAGATTTGCTGGAAAGGAGGTAGAGGACAAATGTTGACCAAAATAGAGCTGGATGAAATTATGGAACGGTGTGAGCGGCGGTATATCGGCGAACATGGCGATACTGCCGGGCGGACCCAGAGGATGCTTGACGACTTGCTTGCGCTTCTGAAGATGGTGAGCGAATTAGAAGATTCCCGTGACCAATGGAAGCTCCGCTGTAGCTACTGGAGGCGAAACGCAAAGGCGTTGGAGAGGGCACTTTTGAGCGATAATGATTTTACAATTTGCCCCGCCTGCTTTTCTTGCGTTCGATATGCCGAATGCAATTGTGAATTACAATGTGGTAAAAATTTTAGCCTGTGGAAATTCGATATGGAGCGGTTCGCCGGGGAGGAGCAAGAAAATGGATAGACTGACAAAGATTGATAAATACGGGGAGGTTGTGGCGAGTGATGAGCTGGCGACCCACGCATACCAGACTTGCCCTACCGGCGATGCAATACCGTACATGCACTACTGCGCGCTTGAACGACTTGCCAAGTATGAGGATACAGGGCTTACGCCGGGACAGGTGGCAGAGTTGGCGGAGCGGTACAATTGCGACGGATGTTTACACCGAGAAGGAAATTCATGGAAATATAAAACCTACCCATGCAGTGAATGTCGCCGCCGAACCAAAGACCATTTTACCCGCGCAGAAGCCGAATCCGCGCTGTCGGCGCAGAATGGGGGTGATGGGGCGTGAGCCGGAAAGAAAGTGCATTTACATATCCACAGCTCCAAAAAATGCAGTCACTTTCATTGGATGACAAAGTCTCAATCGCGCAAGACATTATCCGAGACACGTTCCGGCAGGGGAAAAAGATAGCTCTGGCGTTTTCCGGCGGAAAAGACAGCACCGCGCTCTGGCACTTAATCCGGGAAACATGCCCGGAAGAAGCGGGCGAAATGGCCGTAATCTTTGGGAATACAGGAGTAGAATATACAGAATCCTTGGATTTTGCGCGAAAACTCGGTCGAGAATGGGGAGGAGACAATTTTCACGAAGCCAAACCAGGACGCACAAAAGTCCCCCGCCTGAAATACGAGGCCCAGAAAGAGGTCTGGGCGCTGATAGAGGCGCAGGGCGAGGCTGACAGATATCTCAATAGAAAGGGCCGTCTCTTATCAACGGACAAGCTCAATGAGGCCGTAACGCCCGATATGTGGGAAGACTTCCGGAACCGCAAGCTGGTATGGGAAGCGGGAACGATAATCAGTTTTTGGTTTATCGCGGAACAATACGGATTTCCGCTACTTGGCAAAGACGCGACAAAACTCGACGCGCCCAGAATCAACATCAATGTGTTTCTGAAATACAGCGCGGAGCAGTCCAGGGGGAATAGAAGATACTATGATATGCTCCGAAAATTCCCCGATTTGCGTATCTCTCATGCGTGCTGCCGTTTTATCAAAGAGCAGCCGTCGGAGAAACTGCAACGGAAGCTGGGCTGTGACACGCTGTTCCGCGGGCTGCTGGCCAGCGAGAGCCGTCGCCGAACGTTTACCTTCTTGGACCACGGATTTCTGTATCCGGTGAAGTCAGGGCTGCTGTACTCGAACCCCTTGTCCATTTGGAGTGATGATGATATCTGGGAATACATCCGGTCTCGGTCATGTCCGTATTCCGCCCTATATGACATGACCGACGAAAACGGGGACAAGCTGTTTCAGCGAAACGGGTGCTACACATGCGGGACAGGACTTGCGTATGCAGGAAATAATATCGAGATATTGCGAAAACACTACCCGCAAAAATGGAAAAGCCTGATGCGGTATGGCATGGCGAGGGAAATGCAAGCGTTTGCGCACGCCATCAGCAATGACGTCATGCTTGGCGGCTGTGAGAGCGACTGGCTGCTGGATATGCGACCGTGCGCATTTGACCGGCTGACACCGAGATCTGATTTGGTGGAACTTATGCAATATGCGGAGGTGCTGGTATGATAGAAAAACATTGTTCGACCGCGAAAGCCAAGCCAATTATTTTCTGCACCGACATGGTGCGAGCGATCCTCGACGGACGAAAGACGCAGACGCGGCGGGTGATTAAGCCAAGATGTTGCAATAGCGTATTTGAGCTGCTCGGCGGCGTGTTGTGTGAAGCAATACCTCTAAGACCTCCGGAAAGACTTGAAAATGGAATGACGCGGCATAAGGGAAGGCAATTTCCCAAATGCAAACCACCACATCAACCCGGAGACATACTTTGGGTGCGGGAAATGTGGGCGGAACGCGAAATAGACGGCATTCACAGATATTTCTACAAAGCCGATTTGTCTAGCTGTGATGGGCATAGACCACCCCCGTTCTATGATTGCCCGCGAGATGAAAGAAAAAGCGCAGAACCTTGTGAACTTTGTGAATTTGAAGATGGATACATCCGGTGGCGTCCCTCTATCCACATGCCCCGTGAGGCCGCTAGACTGCTCCTACTCGTGACTGACGTTCGGGCGGAGAGGCTACAGGACATAACGCCCGCCGACTGCCTGAAAGAAGGCATCGCCGCAAAATACACTGCGCCTGGAGGGTTATCCGCATCGGTGAAGCTGGTAGATTTTCGCAATTTGTGGAACAGCCTCAACGCAAAGCGTGACGGCGGGGCATACGCATGGGAGCGCAACCCGTGGGTGTGGGTGTATGAGTTTGAGCGGTGCGAAAAACCAGAAGAGGAGGGCGCAAAATGAATACAGCAGAGCGAAACAGACCGCTAGAGCCGGGGACGGACCTCAACACCCTGCCCGTGGGGCATTACATGCGTACAACGCTTCTGGACTTTGCTCCGGAACCTCTCAAACTCACACCGGAGCAAGAGGCCATGATACGCGCGTATCGGGGGCGCTGGTATCGGGATGAACCGTTTGACGCGATAGGGGGGGCCATTATGACACCAATTCAACTGCCCCCTGATAGGGACCAACGCGGCTCTGGAACGTGGATTATAAGGGCCATTATGCTGATTCCCCCTCTGGTCTTCATCGGCGTGATAGTACACGCCTTTCTCGTGGGCGACCTGACACCAGAAGTTGTAAAGCCGTGGCACATTATGCTGGCTGTTCCGTCGATTGCGTCAATGTTCGCGTCGTGTTTGTTGGTGGAGCTTTAGTATGACGCACAAAAATATCAAAAGGAGCTGATTGAAATGACGGAACGGCATTTGTTCCGAGGAAAAGAAGATCGCCCGGACGGAGAATTCATCGTTGGATATCTATGCGGTGAAAACGCAATTGCGTGGTCAGAGTATGACCTAAACGGCGCGCATGACTACATGGCGTTTGTCATCCCTGACACCATCGGGCAATGTACCGGACTGCGGGATAAGGACGGAACGCTGATTTTTGAGGGGGATATTGTCAAGGCATACGGGCGACTCTGTTTCGTTCGGTTTCGCGCTGGATGCTGGGAGCTGAGAAGCATAGACGGAAAGCTGATACGATATGGGACGTCGGAAATGCTGGGAGATTGCAATGATGAGCATCTAAAAGTCATCGGCAACATCCACGACAATCCGGAGCTGATGGAGGGGAGTACATAGTGCCAGAGATGACACACATGGGCCTATTTTCAGGCATTGGCGGCCTTGACATCGCCGCTGAGTGGGCTGGATTCCGCACCGTCGGGCAGTGTGAGCTTGCCGAGTTCCCGCACCGCGTACTGTGCAAACACTGGCCGGACGTGCCGAAATGGAGGGATATTAGGGATGTCACAGCAGATAGCGTTGCCATCGGACACACCCCAGA
>Ga0099364_10002669_pt1 | contig 28221 bp, 21 predicted proteins | sample TergutTh196P3_FD_73070 | JGI IMG/M metagenome (GOLD analysis project Ga0099364, IMG submission 73070) | Microcerotermes parvus P3 segment gut microbial communities from Pointe-Noire, Republic of the Congo - Th196 P3 | ecosystem: Host-associated > Arthropoda: Insects > Digestive system > Gut ... | reverse complement strand
AATCCGAGCTCCATTACATCGGAATCTCCGGAGAACAAACGAATTATATATGGAGCGAATACTCCCATCGCTGTGCCTAATGTCACTCCGCCGACAACGCCTATCGTTATCGTATATCGAAAAGCTTTCAGCACTCTGCCGTAATTTCCCGCGCCATAATTATATCCTGCGATTGGCTGGAATCCTTGGCCAAATCCCATGATTCCCGAAGCTACCATTCTCAGGCTCTTATTTGCAACGGCAATCGATGCCATTGCCGCATCGCCAAACCCTGCGGCTATATTGTTGATAAGTATTGCTGACATGCTCATCATGCTGGTACGCAATACTGTTGGTATTCCCATTCGAGCGATTTCAAAGTAAATTTCTTTTCTTGGTGTGAAATATGAAGGCTTGAGCCTTATGACGCATTTCCCGCGCAGGAATGGCGAGAGCAGTATTAGCATACTGATAAATTTAGATATTCCCGTTGCCATCGCAGCTCCTGCGACTCCGAAACCGAATGTATATATGAAGATTGGGTCAAGCACAACATTTATCAGGCATCCCGATGCCATGCCCGTCATTGAGTACATCGTGCTGCCTTCTGCTCTGAGTAGCTGAGACAATACGGTCGTTGCGGCTGTAATTGGCGCCGATAATAGTATCCATCGTGCATATTGCGTTGAGAATGGTCGAACGGCTTCCGTTACTCCGAGGAAACTTACCAAATTTTGCAGGAATATCAGTCCCAGGCATGCCAATGTAAGAAGTACGCCCATCGCTGTAAATAGTGTTGTTACAGCAGTTTGGGCGGCTTCTTTGTCTTTTTTTGCTCCCAGTGCACGGGAGATGAAACTGGATGAACCTATGCCAAATCCCATTGAGACTGCGCGAATGAGCATCATGAGCGAGTCATTGACTCCGACTGCCGCAACTGCTGCATCGCTTATTCGGCTGACGAAAAATGCATCCGCCATGTTATATAGCGAGTCAATGAGCATGGTGATTACCATCGGCAGAGCTACGATAAGGATTACTTTGAGCAGTTTTCCTTCCAGCATGAAGTTTCGTCTTTGTTCGCTTTTTTTCCTGGCGAGGTCTTCTTCCATTCGATTTCCTCCAAGTTGTTTTAGACACATTTTACGCTTTTTTTACAAATAATACAACCGGTTCATACTTTTTATAGTTTGAACCGGTTATACGCTGGCATTATAGATGCTGAGTAGATTCCGACGCGGCAGATGATGCGCATATTCCGAGTATAATACCGTTTTTTCTGTTGCGCTTTGCCCTGTTACTCGTTTTGCCGCTGTTTCGCATACCGAGTTACAGCGTTTTTCCGTCAATTTCTTGCGCTTGGATTTCTGATACTGGTCTCGGAGATATTCTGTGAATGCTACGTGAGAGGCACGTTTTGCTGTTTGTGTGCAGCCGGTACAGTCTAGTCGGTATGGGTTGTTCTGCCTGTTTGTGTTTGCCTCATGTATCGGTTCTATGCGCATTGTGGATCCCTCCTTGGTGCGAATGGCGTCCTGCCGGTGAGGCAGCGCGAGGCTATTTGTGCCTCTCGCTTCATGCGCAATTCCCAAGTCAGATCCATTATGCCAACGAGAGCCTTTACGTTTTAGGCTCTATATATACTATCGTAATATTTGTGTATTATAATTAACATTGCCTCCGTTCATGATGTCCGTTCCCATTTGGTACTCAATTGCTGAAATACATCTCATATTCAATCGGCTGGGGCATTTGGTTGTATCGCGCTGCCTCAGCTCTTTTGTTCTTAATCCATAAGTCAATGAGCGGTTTTGGAAACACGCCGCCTTCCATTAGGAACTCGTAGTCATTTTCGAGTTCATCAAGAGCCTCGTCCAGGCTCTGCGGCAGAGATTTGATTTTTGCCTTTTCTTCATCGCTAAGCGAATATAAGTTGAAATCGTAGGGACCGAATCCTTCTTTGACAGGGTCGATCCCTTTCTTCATCCCATCAATACCTGCCATTAACACTGCTGCATATGCATAATATGGATTGCAAGTTCCATCAGGGCTGCGTAGTTCAAAACGCCTGTTGCCGGGGCCCTTTGCATATGCCGGAATCCTGATAACCGCGCTTCTGTTTGATGTTGCATAACCAATCGTGACCGGCGCCTCATATCCCGGTGTCAATCTTTTATATGAGTTTGTCGTCGGATTAGTCAGAGCGCACAGCGCTCGTATGTGGCTTAAAATCCCCCCGATAAAGTTCAGCGCGGTATCGCTCAGTTGCGAGTATCCTTTTTCATCATAGAATACCGGTTGTCCTTCTTTGAATAAATGCATATGTATATGCATACCATTTCCGGCTTCCCCATATATAGGTTTTGGCATGAATGTTGCGGTTTTCCCCTCGGAGAACGCAGCATTCTTGATGATATGTTTTGTCATCATGGTTTTGTCTGCCATTTCCAGTAAGCCGCCAAATTCCACTTCGACTTCAAGCTGCCCCGGACCGCCGACTTCATGGTGATGGTATTTTACTTCAATGCCTTGATTTTGCATTATGATAGCTACCCTGCTGCGAAAACCGCTCAGTGTGTCCATTGGCGGAGTCATATGGTATCCGCCCTTGTGCGGCATCTTATATCCTAAGTTGTCCGTTTCCGCTCCGGTGTTCCATTCAGCTTGCGCGGTATCGATTCGAAAGCTCGAGGCATTAGGCTTGACGCTGTAGCTGACATGGTCAAACACATGGAACTCGAACTCAGGTCCGATTCTCATCTCATCAGCGATGCCCGTTGAGCGCAGATATTCCTGTGCATGCATTGCCACATTTCGCGGATCTTGGTCAAATCTGGTATTCTCCGTTACTCCAATAACATACACATCACCTATCATCGTCAGTGTGGGAACTTCGGCAAATGTGTCAAGATATGCTGTTTTCAGGTCCGGTATGAAAATCATATCGCTTTTTTCGACCGGTGCAAAACCATAGTTTGAACCATCGAAACCAACGCCGTCTATGAGTATATCTTCAACGAATCTTTCCACCGGTATTGTCAGGTGACGCCATCGTCCATTTATATCAACCATCATAAAGTCAACCATTTTTATCGAGTTTTTCTCGCAGTAAGCTTTTGCTTCGCTATAATTCGTAAACATATCTTCCTCCAACAATCTTAATTGCATTCATTATTTGTTATTTATTTTCATCATTTCCTAATATACTCGTTAAATTGTATTTTGGCAATGAAAAATCCTAATTTTTGCAATTCAGGATGTCAGGACCTTTTGCTCAAAACACATTTATCGCAGGTCCTGACATTATAGATTTTAGCTTATGCTTTTTTTTTCATTTTATATATGATATACTCACAGAAACTATTATTAACAACGAGGTGTTCCCAATGATTAGAGTCATCACAGCTAATGAGTTTGAAGTGGCGAGGCCAACGAGAGGCATCACCCTGGCTGATGTCGTTGCTTCCGTATCGCAAATTATCGAAGATGTGCAAAAACGCGGTGACGAAGCTGTGCTCGAATATACTGAAAAGTTTGATGGCTGTGTTCTTGATACCATGTTAGTCAGTGACGAAGAAATAGAAGTGGCAATGCATAAAGTAGGTAAGGATTTTATTGAGATCATCGTCAGAGCGGCTACAAATATTGAGGTTTTTCATCAGAACCAAATACGACGCGACTTCGTAGTAACTCCCGGCAATGGCATTGTGCTGGGTCAGCGCATATTGCCTATTAATAGAGCGGGGCTGTATATACCCGGAGGAACGGCAGCGTACCCTTCATCTGTATTGATGAATTGCATACCGGCAAAAATCGCTGGAGTTCATGAAATCATATTAGCAACCCCACCTCTGGAGGACGGGAGCATAAATCCCGAAATCCTAGCTGCGGCAAAAATCGCAGGTGCAAATAAGATATATAAAGCAGGCGGCGCACAAGCCATAGCTGCTATGGCATATGGAACGCAATCGATTCCAAGAGTCGATAAAATCGTGGGTCCCGGTAATGCTTATGTCGCAGAAGCAAAACGACAAGTGTTTGGCATCGTTGGCATCGACATGATTGCCGGACCGAGCGATATCCTCGTTATTGCTGATGAGAACGCCGATCCCGAGTTTGTCGCAGCAGATATGCTCTCGCAGTGCGAACATGGCGAGGACTCGATTGCGGTACTAATCACGAACAGTTCTAAACTCGCTGATAAAGTCTGTGATGAAATTGAAACACAGCTCGAGATACTCCCACGTGGACAGATTGCGCGTGAATCTATTGACAACCATGGTATGATTATTATTGCAAATTCATTAGATCAGGCGTTTTCGATTGCTAATGAGTTAGCACCTGAGCATTTGGAAATATTCCTCGATGAGCCATTCTCATATCTCAATAAAGTCATAAATGCCGGTTCGGTATTTCTTGGAAGAAACACTCCTGAAGCTGTCGGTGACTATTATGCGGGGCCTAACCACACGATACCGACTTCCGGTACTGCATGGTTTTCAAGTCCCCTGTCGGTCGACGACTTCATAAAGAAATCATCGTTTGCATATTATTCGGAAGAAGCATTGCAAATAGCCGGTTCCGATATCGTTAATTTCGCAAGCAAAGAAGGTTTTGCGGCACACGCAGCTTCAGTATCAAGACGGCTTGACCGCTTTGATGACAATACATAGGAGAAACAATGAGCAGGTTTTTATCTGACAGATTTCAATCATTAGAAGAATATGTTCCCGGCGAGCAGCCCGGTGAAATGGAGTTTATTAAACTAAACACAAATGAATCCCCATACCCCCCGGCGCCCGGTGTCATTGCTGCTGTCAACGAAAGCGAAGTTAGAAAGCTATACTTATATCCAAATACGGATGGCACAAAGCTGATAGCTTGCTTAGCCGAGTTTTATAATGTCCACCCGGAAAACATAATCATCGGCAATGGCTCCGACGAGTTGCTGGCATTCGCATTTCTGGCTTTTTGCGATAAAACCCGCAGCATCTGCTTTCCCGATATCACATATGGTTTCTACCCAGTCTATGCGAATCTCTATGACATACCATACACAATAATCCCGCTCAAAGATGATCTGTCAATAGACCCCGCAGACTATTACAATGTTGGAGAGAACATAGCAATCGCCAACCCAAACGCACCGACAGGCATAACCTTATCTCTCGATGAAATCGAGTACATAGCACGTAGCAACCCTGACCATATCGTGTTGATAGACGAGGCATATGTCGACTTTGGCGCACAATCCGCAATACCTCTCACGCGAAAGCTCGAAAATCTGCTCATTATGCATACATACTCAAAAGCCCGCTCCATGGCAGGAGCGCGTTTAGCATATGCAATCGGACCTGCTCCGCTAATAGCAGACTTGAGGAAAATGAAATTTTCATTCAATCCATATAATGTCAATCGCTTAACGCAAGTAGCAGGCGAAGTTGCAATTCGTGAAGATGCCTATTACAAGGAAATGGCGCAGAAAATAATCGCAACACGTGAATACACTGTTAATCAGCTTAGTAATCTGGGATTTACGTTTACAGAGTCAAAAGCTAATTTTATCTTTGGAAGGCATCCGAAGATCGGAGGTCTTGAAATATACTCCGCATTAAAAGAGCGTGGTATTCTCGTTAGGCATTGGAATAAACCTCGCATTTCGGATTATGTGAGGATAACAATTGGCACAGACGAGCAGATGGAAACGCTGATAACAGCAATATCTGAGATAGTAACTGAGTAAAGGGGAACAACTGATGAGAACTGCTGATATTATTCGCAAAACAACTGAGACCGACATAACGCTATCGCTCAACCTCGATGGCATCGGCAACAGCGAAATCGACACCGGCATCGGATTTCTCGATCATATGCTGAACCTTTTTGCAAAGCACGGAAGATTCGATCTTGACGTGAAATGCATGGGTGATACCTATGTTGACAGTCATCATTCAGTCGAAGATATTGGGATATGCCTTGGAAAAGCATTCGCGCAAGCGATTGGCGATGCACGTGGGATTATTCGTTACAGCGATGTCACACTGCCGATGGATGAAGCACTCGTACTTTGTGCCATAGATATTTCGGGGAGAGGACACTTGAGTCTGGATATATCATTACCGGATCATTCAATCGGCGCTATGGATGCGAATCTCTTTGAAGAGTTTATCATTGCATTCGTTCGTAATGCCGGGATTACTGCCCACATACGGCAATTGGATGGGCGAAATTCACACCACATCATCGAAGCATGCTTTAAGGCTCTTGCTCGCGCTCTTAGAGTCGCGGTGAGCATCGATGACAGTTTCAGCGACGAAATACCTTCATCGAAAGGGATACTGCTATGACCATTTTTCCTGCGATTGACTTGTTTGAAGGTAAAGCTGTCCGTCTGGTGAAGGGCGACTATACGCAGATGACGGTCTATAGCGATGATCCTGTCTCAGTGGCGCTCGATTTCAAAGCAGCAGGCGCGACCGCTCTCCATGTAGTCGATCTCGAAGGTGCGCGAGATGGAGTTCCTAAAAACTACGACGTCATTAACCGCATTTTCTCTGCTACAAAGTTGGAGATACAGACCGGCGGTGGTATCCGCACATCCGATGATATTAAGCGGTATCTTGACGCAGGCATTCGGCGAGTCATTCTCGGCACTGCTGCTGTATCGACGACCGGGTTTCTTCAAGATATGGTAAGTATGTACTGCGATGCGATTGCTGTGTCAGCGGACATTCGAGATGGTTTCGTGGCGATTAAAGGCTGGCTGGAACTGTCGGACAGGAGTGTGTTTGAGTTTTGCAATGAAATCGAGGAGGTTGGTGTTAAAAGACTCATATGCACGGATATCTCAAAAGACGGTTTGCTCAGTGGCACAAATATCGATCTCTATCGCACATTAAAGGAAAGGCTATCAATCTTCTTGATAGCGTCAGGTGGTATATCGACAATAAGCGATATTGATGCTCTGGCTGCTCTTGGTGTTGACGGAGCAATACTGGGGAAGGCATTATACACCGGAAACATAGACCTCGCGACCGCGATTCAATGCGCGAAACAATAATGTTGCGAATTATCGTCAATTTTATCTTTGTATTATTCAAAGGACTATCACCGTTATATGTAGGGTTGGGGCTCTGCTCCAACCATGTATTACAGCTTATACCAAGATATCATACAAAACCAGATACATCACTATAATATATCGAAAATATTTTTAAGGAATGGTCATCAATATGAAAACGAAACGTATAATACCATGTTTGGATGTAAAAGAAGGACGAGTTGTAAAAGGCGTCAACTTTGAAGGACTCACCGATGTGGCATCTCCGATCGATCTCGCGAAACTATATAGCGAAAGCGGAGCCGATGAACTATGTTTTTACGACATAACGGCATCGACCGAAGGACGGCTTGTATTTCTGGATCTATTAGAACAGGTTGCCGAATGCATAAACATACCCCTAACTGTTGGCGGAGGGATAAGCAGTCTCGATGATTTTGATTCAGTTTTATCATGCGGAGCTGATAAGGTCAGCATCAACTCAGGAGTCATTAAAGACCCGGAACTTATTGGCAATGCCGCAAAAAAATTCGGCAGCCAACGAATCGTGTTTGCCGTTGATGTAAAACGAGTTGATGGAGTGTACCATATATTCACCGGTAGCGGAAGAGTTGACACCGGTATCGATGCGATCGAATGGATTAAACGCGGCGAAGCTGAAGGCGCCGGGGAGCTGGTACTCAACAGCATTGATACTGACGGGGTAAAAGGCGGCTTTGATCTGCCAATGCTCAAAGCGGTATCGGAAGCGATATCGATTCCAATTGTTGCCTCCGGAGGAGCAGGCAGCATTGATGACTTTATCACATTATTCAAGAGACTCCCGGACATTGACGCAGGTTTAGCGGCATCGGTTTTTCACTTTGGAATTGTCAAGATTGAGGAACTGAAAAGAGCATTGCAGGAAAACGGAATACCGGTAGTTATTTAATATTTGCAACTTGAAAGGAGAACGATTATGGCGCATTTGACACCAAAAGAGAACATGCTACGGCTGTTCAACGGAGAAATCCCGGAATGGGTACCCTCTTACTCGTATTACGGTTCACTACCCGGCGTTGATGAAGACCCGCCAAACATGAGCGTGATGAACAGTTACCTCATGGGGAACAGGCCTGCTCCCGGCAGCGGAGCCGGTAAGGAGTTCAAGGATCTATGGGGTGTTCCATATGAGTCTGTCGAACTGGTTGGAGGCTTCGCATTGCCAAAACCGGGACACTTTATCCTCGATGACATAACAAAATGGCGCGATGTTATAAAGGCTCCCGATATCTCAGATGTCGATTGGGAAAAAGTTGCAAAAGCCGACATGGAGAAACTGCCATATAGCCGCGACAATGTCGCATTGTTTTACGGTCCCGGTGGCGGGTACTTCCAGATGCTGATGGCTTTCATGGGATTCAACGAGGGTCTTTGTGCCATGTATGAAGAACCTGAAGAGGTCAAAGCACTGTTTAATTACTTGCACGAGTTCTATTTGAGCATTGCCACTAAGTATATCGACCATGTGAATCCTGATGTTCTCTCCTTGGGAGATGATACCGCTTCTGAAAGAGCCCCATTCGTCTCGCTCGAGATGTATAGGGATCTATTGATGCCGTATTATGACGACTTTGCTCGTCTGGGTAGAAACAGAGGTATCCCGATTAACTTCCACAACTGCGGATACTGCGGGATGTTTTTCTATGACCTTGTCAGAATCGGCGTGACATCATGGGAGCCCGTGCAGTTAAGCAACGATATTCTTGAGATTCAGAAGAGATTTGGACGTCATCTTGTCATCGGAGGCGGTTGGGAGGGACGCGGTCATCTTCTCAGCGACGACGTTACCGATGAGGAGATTAGAGAGTCTGTTCGTGTCGCGCTTGACACATATGCTCCTAATGGCGGTTTTATGTTCGCCGGCGCGTTTACCCCGGGTTCGACCAATGATGAGAAGGTCAAGCATAAAAACGAGGTTTTACAACGCGAAGTTTATGATTATGGTCATAAGTTCTACAAGTAATCGTAGGGGTTGAGAATTCTCAACCCCTACCAAAAGTGTCATTCTGAGCTTTTGCGAAGAATCTTTCTCTATAAGGCTAAGTAATACCGATGGTTAATATGCTTCGTTCAGGATATAATACTTAAAGTGGCGGCAGAATGCCGCCACTACGTTTTGTTGTACACCCGGTGATGGAAGAATGCCGCCGCTACATGCTACGAAACCGGGTAAAGGTTCTCGATTACGCACTCCAAACCGCCAACTTCCTCTAGGAAACTGCGTGACGGAACCGCTGTTTCAACATCCCACCCGAGATATTCGTAAAAATTGTCTGCAAGTTTCTCATGATCGACCGAGACATCCTTTAGCGGCCCTTCTTGTAACGGAGGCTTGCCTACCGCTCTATCAGAGATTGTAAAGTCGCGGCGGCGGAAACCTTCGCGGAGATTAAAAGCATGTCTCATTGTGAATGAACGATATGCGAATCTGCTCATATCTTCATCAGAATAATCAAAACCGGTTATCGCATTAATCATCTTAATAGCGATCCAAGGAGCAAGCAAGAAATTACCAAAACCGCATATACCCGATGAGTCTGTTAGCTCCCATTCAAGCAAACCGGCAGCATCATCTGCTCCCGTATTTTCAAAGTTGTACTTGACATCAGGCGGATTATTCCCGAACGGAACTCCACGCCCTCCCTTAATATGCCTACCCGGAGTCGGGTCATATTGGAAAATACGCGCCAGACCGGGATTATGTCGCGAGCCATGCATCGGCAGTTCAATGCCGCTTGCGGTAACGAGGCATTCTTCACCCTTACCCAAAGCACGAGCAGCTCCGCGTGATGCTAGGTTGAGCGGTATACCTATGCCCTCATAAGCGCATATTCGTTCTGCCATGGCAAGTATCGCCTCGGAATTCCCCCATTTTAGGTCTATCCCGTCAAGCTCATCGATAGTGAAGATTCCTTTGTTGTAGCATTCCATTAGCCATGAAATCGTGCCTCCGAACGAGAGTGTATCATATCCATACTCATTGCAGAGGAAGTTTAAGGTGACCGCTGTATCGGGGTCGCTGTTGAGCATCATACTACCAAACGCTCCAAGTGACTCATATTCAGGGCGTGTCGCATTGACTTTATACTTCTCTGTTTCGAGCCTGTATATCGCTCCGCATTTGATATAGCAGTTGGCACATCCATGACCTTTTACCTTGTACAGTGGGTCAGTCATGTGTCCATTGATTGCGTCTGCTTCTTCTTCGGTGATGTCGATTTCAGGCGCTCCCATCCAGTTTTTAATTGGAGCATCTGCCGTCATTACGCAATCATTATAATGAGCAGACGTACCCAGGGACTTAAATTGCGCAACAACACCTTCACCTCTGCCTCCCGCAGACCCATGTTCGATACATTCTTTATTGCATGCCACGAGAGCATCATCGTCCTTAATCGGTAAGACAGCGGTTCCGCCTCGGCATACGAGCGCCTTTAGCTTTTTTGATCCCATAACAGCTCCTGACCCGCCGCGCCCTGCTGCGCGGTGTTCATTTATTATCGCTGCCATATATGCCATGTGTTCGCCACCCGGTCCGATTTGCGCAACACTAATCTTATCTCCAAGTTCTTCTTTGAGGATTTCATCGACGGTCGCAGTAGTTTTACCCCATAATGCTGTTGCATCCCGCAGTTCAGGTTTTCCATTGTCAATGAAAATGTATACCGGTGTTTCAGACTTACCTTTGATGAAAACGGCATCATATCCGGACTTTCGTAAGGCCGGTCCGAAGTTCCCACCGCAGTTTGTGTCGTTCCATCCTTCAGTCACGGGCGATTTGCTCACGACCGTAAATCTGGCACCAAGCAGCGCTTTTGTTCCATTTAGCGGCCCGTTTACGAACCCGATCACGCTTTCCGGTGCGAATACCGGGGTATTTGCAGGCATCATATCAAAGAGGAATCTGGCTCCGAGCGTCGCTCCTCCGATATATAGGTATGCCCATTCGGGATCTAAGTCCATCGTATCGAATGTCTTGTTTGTAAGGTCTACTAGGAGAATTTTTCCATGATAACCGTACATATTGTTTCCCCCTACACTATGCGCTATAGCGCAAGATTAAAGATTCAAGATATGAGATATAAGATATCTTAATTCATATCATAAATCATATTTACTTAATTGATATCCTCATTGTAACACACTTTGAGAAAATTACCATAGAAAAGTCGATATAATTTCGAATCTCCTCCCAAAAGATTGTAGTTCAGATGAGACTTCAAATCTGAAAATTCTGTAAACGATGCAGTCCAACTGTTGCTATATTTAGTGTTTACTGTAAAATAACAGCATAAGCATATGGAGGAGCCATAATGAATCGATTTTCCGCCGTCATTATCCGACGAAAAGGAACGGTCATAATACTATTTGTTATATTAGCGATCATATGTGCGATACTTTATACAAAAGTGCGAGTCAACTTTAATATGGTCGACTATCTACCGCCCGAAGCCCCATCAACAAAAGCCCTTGAAATGATGAGTTACGAGTTCGACCGAGCGATGCCAAATGCGAACGTAATAATAAACAATGTCACAATACCTGAGGCGATTTTGCTAAAAGCAATGATGCTGGAACTTGACTATGTTGTAGAAGTTCAATGGCTGGATGACGCAGTAGATATCATGCAGCCGCTGGAGATGGGTGATCGGAGCCTCATAGAGAATTACTATCAGAACAACAGCGCAAGATATTTCGTTGTCGTTGAAAAAGCGAATGAAAAAGAAGGCATAGCTATATTGCGTGATTTCATTGGGGTACGCGGAACAATCACGGGAGAAGCAGCAGACATTGAATTTCTGCAAACAGCAGCAGACTCGGAAGTATTCAAAGCAGTACTGATAGTCGTACCGATCGTGCTGGTTATATTGGTGTTATCAACGACATCATGGATAGAACCACTCCTGTTCCTAATTACAATAGGCATCTCAGTTGCTATAAACATGGGGACAAGCGCATTTCTCAATGAAGTCAGCTTCCTGACAAATTCCGTTACACCAATATTGCAACTAGCCGTCTCGCTTGATTATGCGATTTTTCTGCTGCATAGCTTTAGCGAACATAGAAAAACCGGAATGAACATAGACGATGCAATGTCCTTGGCAATAAAGGAGAGCTTCGCCACAATTGCCGCAAGCGCATCAACGACATTGTTTGGGTTCATGGCACTGCTCGTGATGGATTTTCGGATTGGCGCTGATTTGGGACTTAGCTTAGCAAAAGGAATTGCGATCAGTTTCATAACCGTGATCGTATTCTTACCGGCACTAACAATTTCGATTTACAAAACAATCGACAAAACTCAGCACCGCGAACTGCTGCCTTCTTTTAGGAACATTCACAACATACTGAGGTGGATCGCTATTCCCGTGACAATTATATTGGCAATTATTATTGTTCCATGTTTCCTAGGCCAGTCAAGGACAGATTTTCTTTATAGCTACCAAGTCTTAGAGAGTGAAGAAGGAGAAGGCGGAGGGCTGGTATGGGACACTTCTCCTGTAATGGCAATACTTGTGCCAAAAGGAGACGCTGTACGTGAAGAGCTTCTTAGCGATGAGTTAGAGGTGTATCCTTTTGTCACATCAGTAGTCTCATATGCAAAAACCATCGGAGCAGGTATACCTCCCGAGCTTCTTGACAGCTCAATTACTCAGCAGTTTTATTCTGAATCATATGCTCGTATACTCGTTTACTTAAACACGCCAAAAGAAGGCGAGTTGGCTTTTCAAGCGGTTGATTTGATAAATGAAACAGCCAACAAATACTACCCGAATGATGTTTACTCAGCGGGACAAAGCGCGAACCTCTACGATATCAAGACAGTCGTGCAAAACGACAACCGACTAACAAGCATGATAGCCATAATCGCTATATTTTTGGTGTTGCTGGTATCTTTTAAGTCAGCCTCGCTACCGTTTATATTATTATTTACAATACAAGCGGCAATATGGATCAATTTGTCAATACCATATTTTACGGGGATATCAATAAACTATGTGGGTTATCTGGTGCTCAACACAGTCCAACTGGGAGCAACTGTTGATTATGCTATACTTCTGACAATGACATATATGAGAGAGCGGAAGTCGCTGTCAAAAAAGGAATCGATATATAAAGCTATAGGTTCGTCTTTTCACTCAATTCTTGTTTCAGCGACAACGATGGCATCGGCTGGTTTCACACTCGCGCTGACTTCGACAAACCCAATAATCAGCGATATAGGTATGCTACTGGGACGAGGAACGCTTTTGTCAATGCTGATGGTGGTGGTATTTCTACCTGCTGCTCTCACCACACTAGATAAAATCATCATCAAGTCCACGATAAAATCAAAATGAAATCCGGTGATAATATGAGAATCATAAAGAAAACTTCTCTGATAATCCTCGCTGCCATGCTGGTATTTAGCAGCGGCTCCTTCGCATATTCAAATGGAATCAATATGGGAGAGGAGGTACCATTTCCGGATGTCATTAGCGATATAGTCGAAAAAAACGAATCCGTTTATGCTCGATTGACGGGAAACGGCGAAGTTGAAGGCATATATGTAATCAACCATTTTGAGTTGACGGGAATCGGTCACTTTACTGATTTTGGCGATTACTCTTCTGTGACGAACCTTTCTAACATCCAACCGCTGACACTTAACAGCGGAGAAATAGCAGCAATGGCGGATAGCAATAGCTTTTTCTATCAAGGGTATTTGCGCGATAGCAACTTGCCTTGGCTCTATGATATCTCTTACTATCTCAATGGAGATAGAATCACGCAGACTGATTTGGCAGGGCAGACAGGAAACCTTGAGATTCGCGTAACATCGTCAAAAAACGATGCTGTAAATGAGATTTTCTATAATAATTATATGCAGCAGATAACCGTAACACTGAATATTGACAAATGCAGAAATATCGTCTCAGAGGGAGCTACAGTCGCAAATGCCGGGAAAAACAGGACGATGGTATATACTATTATGCCAAAGAGCGATGCAAATATAAGTATTACTGCGGAAGTCGAAGACATTGAGATGGCGGGCATTAGTATAACAGCAGTACCTTTTGGGATGAGTTTCACGATGCCGGATACGAGTAGATTCATTGGAGAACTGGATGTTTTGATAGATGCAATCGATGAGCTTAACAGGGGGACCGGCTTATTATACGATGGCTCAGTTGAGATAATCGATGGCTATACAAGACTACTAAGCGGTTCATCCGGTTTTAGAGAAGGTATCTCACTGCTCAGTAACGGTTCAGCGCAAATTACAGACGCCTCCGTGCAGATTCGCAGCGTGTTGATGCAAATTGTGCTGGGTTTGTCTTCCTTACAAGGATCTGACTCAAGTTCAGTAATGGACGAGCTGGCACAATTATCAGCAGGACTGCTCCAACTGGCAGACGGACTGAGATTAGTGACCACCAGCATGAGACAGCTCAATACCGGTTTCGCGCCTGCATTTGCAGCATTATCATCAGCCATAAATAATATTCCCGATCATCAGCTCACCGAAGAGCAATTGCAAGGATTGCTGGCAACAGCAGATGCAGGGAGTCAGATGCTCATTGGAGCGCTCATTGAGAGCTATTCGGCTGCAATGATCGTTAAGGGGACGTTTGCGCAGACAGAAGCCGCTTTTTCAGCCGTAATTGGAGCTCTGGATTCCCTATCAGAATCGACTGAGACCATCGAAGCGACACTTAGAGGGATTGTTGCGGAGCTTAATGGTTCATCGTCCGGGGAAGACCCAATGGGTCAGATAAGCCAATTAGTTGAAGGTTTGACAACGCTCTCAAGTAACTACGACGAGTTTCACAATGGTATTCTTGCTTATACGCAAGGGTTAGACGAGTTAGCTATCGGTTATAACGAAATCAACTCAGGGTTCATTGGTCTTGGTGATGGATTGCTGGAAATGCGAAATGGTATATCTGTGATGAATGATGGCACGAGCATAATGAGCAGGGAATCTATTGGTATTCCCGATATGGTTCAAGCAGAGATTGACAGTTTAATGGATGATTATATTGGCAGTGATTTTGAGGTTGTGTCTTTCACTTCTGACAGGAACAGGAACATCGGTTTTGTACAGTTCATTTTTCTGACTGATGGCGTTGCTAAACCTGTCGCTGATAACAATGCTCGTCTCGAAACGGAGAATTTGACTTTTTGGGATCGCTTGAGGATGCTATTTACTCCATGATGAACACGGTCAAAGCCGGTGGGATATCAATCCCACCGGCTTATTTTGATCTGCTGATTAAGCATCGTTAGTTTATTACGGTAATAGTGTGCGTATCATGGTCAACTACCGTTACTCTATCCAACTCACCGGGGTATGTGGTTGTAATGCTGCTCATGTCGATGCTTCCATCCGGATTTTGCTTGAAGTATACACTGACATACTCGTTTCCGAATGAATCAATAAAGAAGTCGCGAGTGAAGGTCTGTAGAGCACCGGGAATCGGACACTCAGGATTAGTGGAGCCAATATCAGTAAACAGTAGACAACCCTCAATATCGATATCATAAGCATCACCGAATATGTTTATGACGGCAATTGTCGCGCTGACGTTGATATAACTCAAGTTTCCATTTGAATCGACTTCCGCCTCTCCGTGCACATAGTTCAAAGTGGCGCTTGTCATGGGTATTTCCATTATATTATTCACGTTTTCAAAATCACTGCGCGTAGCCGGTACTGAGTATTCGTCTAAAACTATCCTCTCACCGATGCTCAGGTAGTTTATCCCATCGATTAGTGTAAATCCGTGAAAGTTCGGCCCCATGGATGAATAGAAAGTACCATCAATCATCTCTTGATTCTCTTCCGGGGTTAGCAATCGTACCATTTGCTTATATGTTTCGACTCTTTTAGTTCCGGCAGAAATGAAGTTATTTTCATATATGTACTCACTCCCGTCAAAACTTATGTCGCGCATAAAGTAGTATCTCCCGGTTTGTTCAACTAACATATCGAGTCCGGCTCTTGCGAGTTCCGGCACTTGATTTTCTGTCAATGTTCCGCGAATTGTCCTTACGCCGTTGTCGGCGGTCATGCTGATATTGTTTTTTAAGTCCCCTACTAACGCATCCAGCAATAATTCATAAAATCGCATCTGCGCTGAGTCGCGGTCGCGTACTCCTAATCCACCCAGGATCGAGCGACTATAACCATAAGAAGAATAGTATCCCTGCGTTCTGCTGACACTGTACCATTGCGATCCGTCGTTTGTGATAATGCTCGGGTATAGTGATATACTGTCTTCGGCAGAGAATACATATCCGGTTGTTTCTCCGTTTTCGTCGTAGTTGTTGTAGAGAGATGAGGTTTCATTAAACTGCGTATATGTATTATCTATTGACAGTGTTTCTCCTCCAACGCTTATTGTGATATTGGTTTCTGCCGTTGCATTTGTCAGCGCTGCTGCGTCGAACACTGCATTCTTGAGCGTTTCATATGGTGATCCTAATACGGCTGCATATGCTACTGCTCCACTGAGTATTACCGTGGCGATTATAAGGCATATAACGCGGATTGATATGTTTCTTTTCATGTTGTTTCCTCCATTGCTTATTTTTTGCAATTGCAAGCAGGTACAGTAAAACATACCTCTGTTACGGTTGCCTTACACCGATATTACGTTTTTATTAAGATTAAAGGTGCGGGATTTGTACCCCGCACCCATAATTGCTTAATCGAGTTATACCTTTACTGCTCATGAGTGTCTCACTGTATTGTCATTCTGAGGGGGCTTGTGACCGAAGAATCTTATTTATGCCGTAAAATCGGTGCAGAAAGATTCTTCGCTAAAGCTCAGAATGACAATGGGGAAAGACTAATGGATGACACGGGGGAGTTATAGTTACACTGCCAGTATTTGAACTTTTCCTTCAACCGCTGTCAATCCGACTTTCGTGACAGGGTTCACATAATTCGTTATCATTTCAGCGGCAATACGGTCTTCAATTTCTTTTTGAATCAAGCGACGCAGATTGCGAGCACCATAAGTCTGCGAGAATGACTCGTCAGTCAAATAATCAACCAAGCTATCATCCCAGGACAACTCGATTTTCTTCTCAGCCATTGAATCACGCAACTCGCCCAGCATGAGCCGCGCAATACCTTTGAAGTTCTCCTCGGTCAGATAGTTGAAATAGACGATTTCGTCAACACGGTTAATGAATTCCGGTCTAAGAAAATCTTTGAGCGCTTTTTCGGACTTCTCCTTGCCTCTTTCATCGGCTGTGCGATTGAAACCTACTGCACCGTCTTTCTTATCGCTGCCTGCATTTGTGGTCATTATTATTACAGTGTTTTCAAAGTTCACCATGCGACCATGAGCATCTGTGATTCGCCCATCATCCAAAATCTGTAATAGTATGTTCATTACATCAGGATGCGCTTTTTCGATTTCGTCAAACAATACGACGCTATATGGTTTTCTGCGTATTTTCTCGGTAAGCTGTCCTGCTTCGTCATATCCGACATAACCCGGAGGAGATCCAATGATACGGGATACTGTGTGCCTTTCCATGAACTCAGACATATCGAGCCTAATCAGAGACTCGGGAGAATCAAACATGTCGGCTGCTAAACGTTTGACTAGCTCCGTCTTTCCAACACCTGTGGAACCGATGAAAATGAAAGAAACCGGTTTACGTTTTGCAGAAATCCCAACTCGATTGCGTTTAATAGCCGCACATACCTTGTCAACTGCCTCGTCCTGTCCGACAATGTGCTCTCTAAGACGTTGATCAAGCTCTGACAGACGCTTAAACTCATCTTCGCGTATGCTGGACGCGGGTATCTTTGTCCATTGTTCGATTACTCGAGCAAGGCTGTCTATCGTAAGTGCGGGTGCGCCTTGCATTTCCAGATCGTCGAGTTCGCTGGTGAGCCTGAGGTCAAGACTGCGTATCTCTGCGAGGCGAGCATAGTCGTTAGCGTTAGGTGCCGCTATTATCATCTCGCGTTCTTTTTGCAAATCGGCTTTTTCTTTCTTGATAAGGTCTTTACGCGCTATTACTTCGCTCTTCAGATTCATGTCCGAACAAGCTTCATCGACCAGGTCAATGGCTTTATCAGGAAGGAATCTGTCTGTGATATAGCGCTCAGATAGTATTACAGCTTGTCTCGCCATTTCGTCAGATATTGAGACACCGTGATATGACTCGTAGTAATGCTTAATCCCAATAATTATTTCAATCGTTTCATTGATTGACGGTTCCGCGACTGTGACCGGCTGGAATCTGCGTTCGAGAGCAGCATCTTTTTCGATGTGTTTTCTGTACTCGTTAAAAGTCGTTGCCCCAATGACCTGTATCTCTCCTCGTGATAGAGCCGGTTTGAGTATGTTGGCTGCACTCATCGAACCCTCGGCATCGCCTGCACCGACCAGGCTATGAACCTCATCAATCACGAGCACTACATTTCCATGCGTTCTGATTTCTTCAACCAGCCCTTTCATGCGGCTTTCAAACTGACCTCGGAACTGAGTACCTGCAACAAGCGCCGTTAAGTCGAGCAAGTATACCTCTTTTTCTCTGAGTTTAAATGGCACATCACCATCGGAAATTCTTTGGGCTAACCCTTCGGCAATTGCTGTTTTGCCGACTCCAGGTTCTCCTATTAGGCAGGGGTTGTTCTTTTGCCTGCGATTTAGTATCTGCACCACGCGCTCAGTTTCGACCTCGCGGCCTACGATTCTGTCGAGCTTGCCTTCGGCTGCTCTGCGAGTCAATGAGATGCAATAACTCTCGAGATATTTCCGTTTCTTTCCACCCTGTTCCCTCTCGCCTTGCTCACGCCCCGGTCTGGGTATCTCACGCTGTGGATTATCGTCCGGGCTGCCAAATAACCTGTTCAGGAACGGGAAAGTCGCAGTTCTGCCATCCTCGGTATTATCCTCCTGATCGGTAAGGCTGTCGCCTCCGCTCATTGCTTCCATCATTTCCTCGGTGATACTTTCGAGATCATCATCTGATAGACCCATGCGTTTGATTATATCTTCTACTGGTTTGATTTTCATTTCGCGCGCACACTTGAAGCAGATTCCTTCGTTAGATGATTTCCCATTTTCGATTCTCGTTATGAAAATCACTGCCGGGTTTTTATTGCATTTTGAACATAGAGTTGGTTGCATTTAAGTGGTCATTCCTTTCATTTATCCTCAGACACAAAACAGTCAAGAAATAGTAAAGACCATTTTGCATATTTTTTACGGATGTGTGTTATTGTACCATGTCTTGCGGTTTCAACAAAGTCTGAGCAAGACGGTAATCACTAGTTATTCTACGCTTTCTTGATTTGATTTCGCCGTGGTTTGCAATGGGGTGAAGGCATTACCTTCTCGACTTGACTCAATACCGGTTTCTTTTCCTCTTTCCTTCATAATTGTGGTGTATTTCTTTAAATAGCTAGCCAACGCAAGAAGCGTTAGCGCTATAGCAAACGAAATCAGGATTGATGCAACGTTTTCAGGTATTTGGCGAAATAGCATGAGTGTTGCGCAAACGAGAAAGAATGTGACCGTTGATGTCTTTCCGAGAATATTCGGAGGTAGCATATGTATATGTGCGGCTCTATGTAGTATTAACCCGCCAATCGCCATTAGCGCTTCTTTTGTTCCGGCAATCAGCACGGCCCATAATGGGATTATGCCGTCGATTGTTATACATGCCATAACTGATATTGTCATTAACTTGTCGCCAAGAGGATCGAGGACCATGCCGAGCGCCGATGAAGCTTTAAATCTACGTGCTAGATACCCATCGAGAATATCGCTGAATGAAGCAAGAGCATATACCAGTACCGGGTATAGCAGATTATCATCTGTTGTAGTAAAGTATACTATGATGAATACCGGAACTAAACATATACGAAATATTGATAGCATATTTGGAATTAGTTTCACTTTTTCGCGCCCACCCCGATTAAATTCCTATCCTATTTGCTATTGGGTTGTTATTTACTAAATACTTGAGCAAAGTGGTTGAATCGAGTATGTCGGGTGCTAGTAGACCGGCATATCTGGCAACGGTAGCCAGAGCAAAAACGATTATTAACCCTTTGAGAACACCAAAGACGGCTCCGGAGATAGTGTCAAGCAGTTTCAAACCCGGCAAGGAAAATACAACGCCGACCAGATTCCCTATGACGGTAAATATGATTGCCAATAGTATGAATGCTATGCCGAAAATTGCGACAAACGACAACACTGACGAGAGTTTTTCAGCAATCATATCAGATAATAACACGGTAGGTATCTTTATATATTCCGAGCCTTCAACTGACATCGCCGCGATTCGTGTTGATGAGGATTCGGGTAAACCGATACGCTTTAGAGCATTATATGCGGCGCTGTAGTTTTCCGATTCCGGTATCGCATCTTCGGGTTCATCGATAATATCATCGGGTTCAACAGCGTTGATATCTGCTGCTTCTTCATCACTTTCTTCCATTACAGCGACGAGAGCAGAATCGACGATTCCACCGACAAACGGGCTGAGGATTTCCGTGAACTCTTTTGAGTATGCTGTTGCGGCGACACTGGCGAGAAATAGTGAGACTATTAGTGACACTACGCCAAAGACTCCTCTGATTAATCCGTTCTTATAGCCGCGCCAACCGCAGAACGCAACGATTGTGATAATCGCTAATTCAAGCGCTAATACTATCATTATGACCTCGATAACTTCAATGCATTAACTATCACCTGAGACGATGGTAGCAAAGTGGTCACCGGCTAATAACGCTTTTCCGCTGTTGAGCGCAAGTACGATGGTCGCACCGGTAATTAATCCCGGGTCTTCATCGCCGGGGATTTCTTCAAGAGCAGTATTGAAGAAGATGAGTTTATCGCTCCTGAGGACTGACAGGTATGTGTCGCTGGTCGATATGGATATGACTTCCCTATCAAACGATACTTCGCCTAGAATGTTCCTATCTTCACCAATCGTTATCAGCTGCCCGCTATATCCAACGCTGTAGTCGAGCAGATATAGCGTGACATAGTTATCGTTGAGTGCATAGCCGCCAAGTTGCCTGCCGGCGAATTCGTAGATTTTTTCGCTCTCGTTATTTCTTCCGATGATAAAGAGCGACTGTGTTGATATGGCGAGTACTTCTCCACTGATGAGGAATCGAATGTCCAGTATAATCTCGCTCGGATAATCAAAGGCTCTGTCAATCGTTTCACTGTTGAGGTTGTAATATGATATCCTGCTGCCATATTCGGTCATGTTTAGTATCGCTAGACTTCTGTTGTCGGGGGATAGTTGGGCTGATAATACATATCCGGTAGCCATTCTTACTATGTACTCTGCATTGCCTATTTCGCTGTAGACTGTTACTATGTCAAGGGATGTGCCTCTTTCCTGGTTGCAGACGACAATCCATCCTTTTTCGTTAATCGTTGCGGATACGATTTCTCCGGTTGTTTCCATTGAGGTTATGAGTCGTGAGTTGCTGAGCATACGTATTGTTGTCCCGCCAATGTCAAACACTACTGCTTTGTCTTTTTTTGCGTTGATAGCGGGGGTTGTCATTCTGAAAAAGTCTCTGAGAGTTTCATTGCCTCCTGCATCAAGCACTTGTATTCCGAGTGTGCCTGCTGCTGCGATCGATCCTTCCAGTTCGGCAAATACTCTGTTGCGGCCAACGTCGAATGTGTATTCTTCTGTCATTTCCGTTGTTCCGCTGTTTGTGACTGAGCCTATTATTCGGTGTATAAATGTCTGGCGTCCGGTTATGAGTATTATTGCGATATATGTCAGGATTGCTAGTGATAGGAGCGATCCTGCTATTCTTATTAGTCTTCGCCTAAATTGCTTTTTTTCGTTTTGATATTCGTTCATCGATTCAGTATATCACATTTTCTGCAAAAAGAAATATATAAAACGTGAATTTTTCATAACTGCTTCAGCTCATCATTTCGCCGGCTTCGCCGTCATACCAGATGCGTGATAAGTAAAGACCGCCGGGCGGCACAGTCGGACCGGCGAGCCGCCGATCTTTGCTATCGAGCAGATTTGGCAAGTCATCAGGCAAAATCTTCCCCTCGGAAACATACAACAATGTCCCCACCATAGCGCGAGCCATATTATACAGAAACCCATCGGCGCAAACGCGCAACTCAACAATCCTATCAATTATCTCAATCTCATACCAATAAACAGTCCTGATCGAAGTCTTTGTAACAGTACCAACAGAACGCATCGCTGCAAAATCATGCGTCCCGACAAAATGTTTGGCAGCGCTCCGCATTGCATCGACATCAAGCGTTTGAGCATAAAACAACGCTCTGTTTATGAAGAAAGGATCACGAATCCTTGAGTTATAAATCCTATATGTATACTCCTTTTTGATGCATGAAAGATTGGCATTAAAATCATCGGTAACTAAAACAGCGGACATGACAGCAATATCGTGAGGGAGCAGTGCGTTGACCGCCAGTGGCAAGCGTTCCAAGGGGATTTTCGATGAAGTTTTAAAATTGAAGCAGTAGCGTTCCGCATGAACACCGGCATCAGTTCTGCCGCAACCATGCACTCTGACAGGATGATCGCAGATTTTCGATAAAGCCTCCTCGATAGTTCCGGAAATCGTGATTTCTTCTTTTTGTTTTTGCCAGCCATGATAGGCCGTTCCGTCAAACATTAATTGTACAGCAATATTTTTCATTTTCATAGTTTGAAAATTTCAATACGGCCTAGGAGTACAACCGCCGCTACAACTACCGCGCCAAAAATGAGTGCAGTGTAATCTCGGCTCGCTGTCTTCAGTTCTTTCATCCTGGTTCTGCCCTCGCCACCATGGTAACACCTGCTTTCCATAGCAATGGCAAGCTCATCAGCGCGGCGAAAGGCGCTTACGAATAGTGGAATTATGATTGGTAGAATAGCTTTTGCCCGTTTTATCAGCCCGCCGCTTTCAAAGTCTGCTCCGCGAGATTTTTGTGCGCTCATTATTTTGTCTGTTTCTTCAATGAGTGTGGGGATGAATCGGAGCGCGAGGCTCATCATCATTGCAAGCTCATGGATTGGCATTTTGATTTTTTTCAGGGGCGATAGAATCTTCTCAAGCCCGTCAGTCAGGGCAATTGGCGAGGTTGTATATGTCAAGAGAAATGTTCCGATAATCAGCATGATTATCCGAGATGCCATAAAAACTTCTGTGAGTATCCCTTCTTGGGTAATAATAATTTTCCGATATTCGAATAGTATCGTATCACCTCTCGTAAAAAACAGGTGTAGAGCTGTCATAAACAGTAGGACAATCAATATCGGGCGGATTCCACGCAACGCAGTCTTTGGCTTGATCTTCGACAAGGCTAGACTCGCTGATAAAACGATGAGCATAAATGCAAATGCAAATAACCCGCTCGCCAGAAACAATGCTGTGAAATATAGGATTATCAACACCAGTTTTGTACGTGGATCAAGTCGATGCACAATGGTGTTGCCCGGGAAATATTGCCCTAGCGTAATATCTTTAAGCATTGTTACTCCTACTAATGCAATACTGTTCAGCGCCTGTTCACTGTAAGCCTTTCCCGTCTAGCAGTGACAGTTTCATGCGGTCTCTTATATCAGTGAATCCCCCGGTGATTGGAGATGGATATCTCCTTTACGTAGAGAGACCAGCGCTGAGCGCAACTGCGGTATTGTATAAATATCTCCTTTGACCGGTAAACCCATTACGCGAAGTCGCTCTGCGACAAGAGCCGCTTTTGGTGCCGATAGATGCATTTGCGTAAGTCTATCAGTCTCGGAGAAAATCTCCGCCGGAGTTCCTTCCATGGTTATGCTGCCATTTTCAAATATTATAATTCTATCAGCATTTCTTGCCGCTTCCTCCATGCTATGTGTCACCATGATTATTGTCGCGCCATGAGCCTTCTTATAGTTCATGATATTCGCTACTATTTCAGCTCTACCACGGGGGTCTAATCCGGCGGTTGGTTCATCCAGAATGAGTACCTCGGGATACATGGCGATGACACCGGCTATCGCAGCTCTTCTCTTTAAGCCTCCTGACAATTCAAAAGGTGATTTATCGAGTAGCGACTCATCCAAAAGCGCAAATCCGGCAGCTTCGAAGACCCGCTCCCGGACTTCTGTTTCCGGAAGTCCCATGTTCTTCGGTCCGAATGCTATGTCATCGAAAAGTGTTGTTTCAAATAGTTGATACTCAGGGTATTGGAAGACAAGGCCGACTCTAAAGCGAATCTTTCGTGTCCATTCTTTTGATTCGAATATTTCACGCTCGTTATAATAGACTTTTCCGGATGTCGGTTTAAGCAGTCCATTGAGATGCTGGATAAAGGTTGACTTTCCTGAACCGGTATGTCCGATGATTCCCAGGTATTCACCTTTTTCCAACTCAAAGTCTACATCAGAGATAGCAATATGCTCAAATGGTGTACCAATGCTATATACATGAGTCAGTTTTTCTGTCTTGATTAATGGCAATTAACGTCTCTCCCCAATTCAGGCATGAACTCATGGCATGAATCAAAAATAGCCTGAGCACACTCTTCAACAGTCAGAGCATCAAGAGAAATATCGAAACCATCCTCTTTTAGGTCATGTAGTATCATTACAGTCTCCGGAACGCTAAGACCTGCTTTACGCAAAGGAATGATAGCATGAAAAACCTCCCTTGGAGTTCCATCCATGATAATCTCACCTTCCGATAAAACAACGATCCTGTCAGCATCAATTGCTTCTTCCATATGATGCGTGATTAGTACGACAGTGACCCCATGGTTTTCACGCAAATCACGGATGACCTTGATTATACTCTCCCTACCGCGAGGGTCAAGCATTGCAGTAGGTTCATCGAAAACGATGCAGTCGGGATTCATTGCCAGAACACCGGCGATTGCTACACGTTGTTTCTGCCCGCCTGACAGAAGATGAGGAGCGTGATCGCGGTATTCATACATTCCTACTATGGTCAATGCCTCTCCGACGCGGCGGCGGATTTCATCGGGCGGATAACCAAGGTTTTCAGGAGCAAAAGCAACATCCTCCTCGACGACTGTAGCGACGATCTGGTTATCAGGGTTTTGAAAAACCATGCCAACCTGCCTGCGGATTTCCAGCATCAGATTCTCATCTGCTGTGTCGGCGCCGCTGACATAGACATGTCCGCCTTGCGGCAGTAATATTGCGTTGAAATGCTTTGCAAGGGTTGATTTTCCCGATCCATTATGGCCGATGATTGCGACAAACGTACCCTTTTCAATTTCAAGGTCGAGACCATTGAAAACCATGATAGGAGCGGGTTCGTCAGGTAATGAATAAGAGAACTCCAGTTTTTCAGTCTTGATTATTGCGCTCATTTGGTAATCCTACTAATTTCAAGTTGGTGCTAGACCGGCGACCAGCGGCAAGCAGCACCGCATGGCAGCAACAATCCGCTTTCTTCAACAGGAAGGCCAAGCTCATCGCTTTGCGCTGCTCCACCAAGCAGTGATTGAATCATATATGTCAGCGTTGATGGTGATAGCCCGGTTGTATATGAGTTTATCAATATAAACATAGGATCGTCACTGAGGACGTTACAACAAAGTTTCAGAAAATCATATAAACTATCTTCGAGTTTCCATATCTCGCCGGAGGGTCCCCTTCCATATGAAGGAGGGTCCATTATTAACACATCGTATTTACGCCCGCGATTGATTTCGCGCTTGACAAACTTCGAGCAGTCATCCACGATCCAGCGAATCGGTTTATCACGAAGATCTGATGCGGCAGCATTCTCCCTGGCACGAGCGACCATCCCGTTCGCAGCATCGACATGGCAGACAGCGGCTCCGGCTGCAGCCGCTGCAATCGTCGCTCCGCCGGTATATGCGAATAGGTTTAAAACATTGATTTCTCTACCTGCTGAGCGAATACTATCTGTAATATACTCCCAGTTATCGGCTTGTTCGGGGAAGAGCCCTGTATGCTTAAAGTTCATCAGGCTTACATTGAACGTATATTCCCCATATGAGATTTGCCATCTGTCAGGCAAATCGTTCTTGTGCCATTTGCCGCCGCCCGAGCTAGACCGTTCGTAGTATGCATCCGGATTTTTCCAGGAGGGATGTTCTTTAGTCGTTTCCCATATTACTTGCGGGTCCGGTCTGATAAGCGTATAGGGTCCCCATCGCTCCAGTCTTTCACCATCAGAGCAGTCGAGTAGCTCGTAATCAATCCAGTTCCGTGAAACCCACATTCTGCGCTCTCCCGGTTTAAATGTTCAAAGCGATGTCTGCTAATTGCCGTAAGAGATTATATCAATTCATAAGCATCAAGTCAAATCGAATGTATATATTGATATCATATTATATATGCTGTATCAAAATACTATCATAGTGAAGGAGGACTGGATGATAATGAAACTAAAAGACAACGCAAAAATTGACCTGATGGCGCTAAGCAGCATGGGAGTACGGCTCGCACCAATAAACCGCCAACCCGTACACACCGGCAGCCAATACGAAATGCAAGCAACAAGCGCAGAAACGAACGTATTGAACGTAACCGCAACACTCGGACTGGAAACAAAAGTCTTGACTAAATTCGTTGCGGACAACCCAATAGCGCAATATATAAAAGGAGAACTCAGGAAACGCAACATAAAATATGAAGGCATTGAAGAAAAAGCAGACGGACCTTGGGGGGTGCGCCATCAGATAAACATTGCAGACGCAGGATTCGGAGTACGCGGACCGAGAGTGTACAATGACCGAGCAGGAGAAGTAGGACGCACAATAAAAGCAGAAGACTATGACCTTGACAGGATATTTAGCGAAGAAGGCAGTAGAATCTTCCACATATCAGGCCTAATAGCATCAATGAGTGAAGACACATCAAAGGCTTGCCTTAAAATAATTGAAAAAGCGAAAAAAAGCGGCACACTAGTCTCCTTTGACCTAAATTATCGTGAATCATTTTGGAAAGGACGTGAACGGGAACTAGCAACTGTATTTCATGAAATTGCGAAAAATGCGGACATTTTGATTGGCAATGAAGAAGAGTTCCAGATTGCATTGGGGATAGAAAACCTACGCAATGAAGGAAGAAACTCAATCGACGAAACAGAAGATTTCAAATCAATGGTCGAAAAAGCAGCAGAAAAATATCCCAATATCAGCGTGTTTGCAACCACCTTGCGTGAAGTCAAATCCGCAAACACACACCAATGGGGAGCAATATTACGTGTAGATGGTATATGGTATGAAGAAACACCTAGAGAAATTGAGGTTCTTGACCGCATCGGAGGCGGCGATGGATTTGTAGCAGGAATGCTATACGGCATTCTAAAAGGGTGGGAACCGATGAAATGGTTGCAATTTGGATGGGCATCCGGCGCATTGGCAGTAGCTTCGCTTACTGACTATGTGACGCCTGCGGACGAGGAAGAAATTTGGGCGATATACAAAGGGAACGCAAGGATAAAAAGATAATAATAAATGAGAAATGAGAATTGAGAATGCAGAAATCGAATATTGGAGTCATTGGGCTTGCTGTGATGGGGGAGAACCTGGTCATAAACATGGCAAATCATGGCTACACTGTTTGCGTATACAATAGAACTGCACAGGTTACGACGGACTTCATCAATGGACGCGCAAAAGGGCTGGGTATATCCGGAGTATATAACATCAAAGAGTTAGCTATGCAACTTGAAAAACCCCGCAAGATCATGTTGATGGTCAAAGCAGGAGTACCCGTTGATGAACTCATCGAGCAACTGATACCAACACTCGAAAGCGGCGACATAATCATTGACGGCGGGAACAGCCACTTCAAAGATACGGAGCGACGAACCGCTTATGTTGAGAGCCATGGATTGCTATATATCGGAACAGGAGTCTCGGGCGGGGAAGAAGGAGCTCTGAAAGGACCCTCAATCATGCCGGGAGGCAGTGAAGGAGCCTGGCAATATGTCAAGCCGATATTCCAAGCGATAGCCGCTAAAACAAGTGATGGGAACCCTTGTTGCGAGTGGGTCGGTACAGGCGGGGCGGGACATTTCGTAAAGATGATCCATAATGGAATTGAGTATGGAGATATGCAGCTAATCTGCGAAGCATATCAATTAATGCGTGATGGTCTGGGTCTTACCGCGCAGGAGATGCATC
>Ga0099364_10002668_pt1 | contig 28226 bp, 24 predicted proteins | sample TergutTh196P3_FD_73070 | JGI IMG/M metagenome (GOLD analysis project Ga0099364, IMG submission 73070) | Microcerotermes parvus P3 segment gut microbial communities from Pointe-Noire, Republic of the Congo - Th196 P3 | ecosystem: Host-associated > Arthropoda: Insects > Digestive system > Gut ... | reverse complement strand
AACGCCCTCAAATGGTTTCAAGGCGAAATAACCCGCCGTAATGACGAGTTTAAGAAAAGCGGAGTAAAAGACATAAGCGGTTTGAGGAAAAACGGCAAACCGATGCCGCGAATATTGATTGTAATGGACGAGTTTCAAGTCCTAATAAACGATGCGAGCGTAACCGAAGAAGCATACAGATTGCTAAGTGACATTTTGCGACGGGGACGTTCTGCCGGTATTCATATTTTACTTGCAACGCAATCATTAAGCGGTTTACGTGGTTCAATAACAGGCGGCTTTGATACGCTAAAAACGCAACTCGGATACCGTATCGCGTTAAAGTGCAATCAAAGCGATTCGAGAACAATCCTCACTGATGATAATACGGAAGCTGCCACGCTAGTGGCAAAGAAAGAAGCAATTTGCAACAAACAAAACGGAGTAAAAGAAGCAAACGTCAAGTTTAATGTTCCGTATGCCGACCCTGCAATTTGCAGGCAACATTTACAAGATATTTCGATACAACTGAAGTCGCATGGATACACGGCGGATACAAAAGTTTTTGACGGAATGAATTTGCCCGCTATTCCTGCTCCAACGGCGTTCGGCAAATTCAAAGGCAGGATACTTCTCGGAGAACAACTTTCATTTGAATCGCAGCCTTTTGCTTTTCAATGGGAACGGTTACAAGGAAATAATCTCTGCATCGCAGGAATTGACGAGAAGATTCGGAAAGGAATTATCCATGCTGTATTATTGTCTAATCAGCATGGAAATCTTTTTAACAGTGTGATTTATTATAATTCCGCTCCAAGTAGTTCGGCAACGGGTTTCCGTGGTTTTCCTGGTGTGGAAGTAAAGAACGCGACTTGGGACTGCAACATTACGGCGTTGGTCAGTAGTATATCAGCAAAACGAACTTTACTAATAATCGACTCATTTGACAATGCTCGGACGCTTTATCCGAAGAAAAAAGAATTTGTACCGGTCACAACACCAACAACACCGGCGGATTTTCTTAAAGTATTTCTCGATAAGGGACCGCAACACGGCTCGTTTGTGCTTGCATTTGTTGACAATTGGGGACGTTGGAATAATTCAAGCAACAATGATTACTTGGAAAATTTTGAACTGTACATCGGATTCTGTCTAAGTGGAGACGATGCAGGCAGTTTGATTACGGGCAGCATGGGTAGACCGTTTATGGGATTAGACCAACCAACCAAAGCGATATTTGTCGATAGACAAAGGAATACGCAAACGTTGTTTAGACCTTTTGTTTAAATCATCATGGTCAATGCATAAAATGTTGTTATATTTCGGCTCCGATATTTCAAGGTACAATTACCAATCGGAGCAGACAGTATTTTGGGATACTACTGCCTTGTCGATAAAATTTTTCCAAAAAATAACAAATTGAGTCAAAATGGGATATTTGAATCGGTCAATAAGGGAAATGGTCTGGGTAGAATCAACATCACAGGAAAAATTTTACACACAGGGTAGTATACCTCGGAAATCACGGAAGAACACGGCAACAAGAAAACCGCTGGAGAAGTTTCCATGCGCATGGAATCTTCTCACCAATCTGGGTTTGCCCAGTCCAGTACAATGGTATTTTACATCAGGCGGCATCCATGCACAGTTCCCTGGACCTCAGTATCCTTTTGAGAAACCAAGTGATTTCTCCGCCGCTGCTCAAAACGGCAGCCCGTGCTTCACCCTCTACACAAGTGAACAACAGTTCGGGGCAGTGGTTTTCACCGGACAGCACCTCGGGGCAAATCTTTGACAATGTTATTTGGGACCGCAATGCCAGTACGGGTTCGAACCTGATGGGCTGGGGAGCGACTCTTGGTTCTGCACTCATTCCTGGCGGTGCGGTTGCCCGCGGTTTATGGCTGGCAGCACGGCATGGGCGAAAGGCGTATCAAGTGGCACAAGCCGCAAACAAGGCAAGACAGGCAGCGCAAGTGGCAAAAGCAGCGGTACCGATGACTACGGCGGCGCGGGCGGGGCAAGTGGGAACAACCGCTGCCAAAGGCACGGCGAATGCAGTTTTGGGTTATCAAGCGGGACTTGCCAGCGGTGCTGCCGCAGGAACTGCCGCCGATGCGGTCGGCTTGGGTGGGAATAAAACAAACACGATCGGCGAGCCCACTTATGGAGAGCGAGCGACCAACATGTCAGCGATGGCTTATGCTCCACTACTTCGTATGGGCGGAAGTCTTGGTTCTTTCACCAATCCCGTTTTAGGGGCACCGGCGAAAGGGACTCGGACGTGGGGACGCTTCGCCGGTGATGCCGGGGCGTACGGAGCCGGAATGTTGGGAGCGGAAAGAGCGACCGATGCCGTATCTTCAGGATTGTCCGCATTACAGCCGGATAAAGCCCACAAAGCCATTACGCAATTCGCTCAAGACCAGGGAATTGATACTTCTGACAAAGGATCCATGCAAGCCTTGCGGAATCAAATTGATGCCTCCGGTATTGTCAAACGCAACCTCATGGGACAGTTTAGCGGACTTCGCAACCATACGGATGCAATGGGTTCTCCGGTCAATGAAATCGATTTTGCAGGAATGAAAACCCCAAGCGGCGGCAAGTTCACCGGGAGCGACCGGATCGACCTGACCGACGCTCTTGGTCGCAACATGGGAATCCAAACTCCCCGGCAGCGAACATTCCAAGACCAATTCAACAGACTCCCTCTTGCCGAACAGTCTGCCATCAAGGAATACTATGATCCTGGTACATGACCAATGGACAGATGGCGGCGAAACGAACGGTGGCAATTTTTTCAAACTACGCAGCAACGGAGAAGACGCTCTGCGCCATGTACCTCGCGGCACATATCTTACGGCGATACCGCTATGTCGCTTGGATCGTTCCCGAAGATACCACACAACGGAGCAAGTCCGATGCAAAATTCTTGCGTTTGCAAATCAGCCTGTCTCTTTCGCCACCATCGCCGCTTTGTCACAGGATAGTTTGGCGTTGATATGTCCTAGATTAAATTCCGTGCCGCTCCCGCAGTGCAACGAGAGACTCGCTGATTGACGGCACCGGCTGTGGGCTACACCGTGCTTGTCCAATGGTGATGTACTCCTCAATCGCCTCAGCATCCCATCGGGCCTTACACTTCGGTGCGGTCAAAGGTAGCGGAAAATTTCCGACTCCTCGACGGCGGTCTTGGAGCCTTTTGGTAACAGAGTGCGGAGACAATCGGAGACGCTCGGCAACTTCGGTAATCGTCAGTAGTTCTGTCCTGCGTTTCATGTGCAATTTAACGGGTTGCAATGTCGTCGGTAGAAATATGTCCAACGTTTACGCTAAGATACCACAGACTATGTGCATGCCGAAATTATATCGAAACGTGATAGTATAAAAGCCGTCGGTTACTGTTCAGCAGCTTCGTCTTTCAGTTTTTGCTTGAGTATCCGTCGTTTTTGGCTTTTATCGTAAATCTTTCGTACCATTGCCGTATCGGTATGTCCTACCATCAACGCCGCCGCCTCTACCCCGTGTTTTTCCACGTATTCGGAAACGTACTTGTGCCGCAGGCTATACAGTGTCCATTCTGGAATTCGCTCTCCCTCAGGCAATGTCTTGTTTGCATTGGCGATAGCGTCTCGTAGAGCATTGCCAACAACATCAGTATTAAAAAACGGATTGCACTTGCGCTTGGGATTCTCCTTACGTTCTCGATCTCGCTCAACTTGTGAAGGCTGTACTTTCGTCTTTCGTCTTGCCCTCGCTGATTGTTTTCGTTCTGTAACAGCATCAGCGGGACGAAAAACAAAATCCTCTGCCGCTTTGCCTGCCAGATACGGTGCTAAAACCGCCTGCTCTCTCGTGCCAAAAGCAATAACCCGTCCTTTGTTTTTCTTTGCGGTCTTGTGTTTTTTGGGACTCAATGACCACATCTCGGCTTTTTGTCCATTGTCCTCGACCACTTGCCTTTCAATATCTCCTACCCGCATTCGTAGGATCTCTTTCGGTCTCGCCCCCGTCCACCATAAAATACGGACTATTGCTTGATATACCGGCGGCAAAAGCAATAGAGTCCGTTCAATCACCTCGTCTTCAACTTCCCAAAATCGCTCATCATTTTCTCGCCCCTCCCGAAGCGGTTCCAGTGTTTTTAAGTGTGCGTACCTCCCAGCAGGGACAAGTCGCCGTGCTTCTCCCCACCGAAACATCTGACGCACGAAACCGACCAAATTGTTGACTTGTTTTCGGGCATAACCATGACGGTCAAATTCCTGCTGTACCTGCAACAGGCAGTATGCATCAAACTCCGCCGTTCCCATTTTAGAGTAGGGCTTCAGAAATCTGCATACAGTTCTGTAATCGTAATAGTGACTGTGTGTTCGTTTGGCATCTAAAAACGCCAGCGACAAATCGGCTATCGTCGGCCCGGTAGCCACAGGAGTCGATTTTGGCTGTACTTGACGAGTGTCATTTGATTCGTCGGTATGCGGATTTCCCTCGGGAGAAGAATCCGAGGGAGGGCATTGTGCCAAACGTTCTACCCATTCGGCATATTTTCGGAGGCTTGAGGGATCATCCTGTTTTCCGAAATAGACACGTTTTCGGTTGACGGTATCCCATGCAGTCAAACTCCCCCGATAGATTTTCGGGGGTGGCAAAATGTTTTTCGCTGCTTTTCTCATCGCTTTTTGGAGCACTTGCTTCGCATAAAAATGGCTTTTTGTGCGAATGCGCAACAAACGGACATTTCTACTACCAAAAACGACAATTTTCAAATTTTGCAACCCGTTACATTGCAAAAATTTATATCAAATGGGTGCAGGAAGAGTCGAACTTCCGACCTCAGCCTTATCAGGGCTGCGCTCTAACCAACTGAGCTATGCACCCAAAAACTACCTATCCATAACATGCTACACAATTTCGCCAACACCGCAAGCGGGGGCGCAAATCCACGTCGAAAAACCCGGGGGCTGACGCCCCCGGCTCTTGCGCACGCTCTCCCCATCCACTACACACGCGGAATCTCATATCCCCGCCGCTGCTCCCTCGCAACAAAACTCTGTGCTTGTACATCAAGTGCCCGCCCATCCCTCGGATCCCATAACACCTCGCGACCCAAGCGAGCCGCTATCACACAAAGATGGCATACCGTCATCGCCTGAATGTGCGTATAAACATCCGAAACCGGCAAACCGCCCTCCCGAATGCAACGGATAAAGTTTTCCTTGTGCCCCTCAAACGGTTTTCCATTGTAAAGTTTATTGAACTCCTCCGCCGGGAACATGTTGCCCACATTATCCCTGATTTCCTCAAACGGTCGGCCAGCAATCCGGCCCCGATTGACATGAATCCGCCCTTCAGTTCCCTCAAAAAGGATCCCGTTGCCGTCCGGCGACTGGCTTACAACGTGCATCGCGACGCCGTCCTCAAATGTGCATTCGATGTCGAAGCGGTGCGACGTGTTGTATCGGTCATCAAGCGTCGGCCAACCATTTTCATAAGGCACCGGATGTTCCGCAATGAGCGGATTGACCTTAACAGGGCCCTGGCCCTCTCCAAGGACATCAAGAGCCCACATCGCACAGTCGATGTGGTGCGCTCCCCAGTCGGTAAACTTTCCGCCGCTATATTCGTACCACCAACGGAACTCTTCGTGCGCCCGGCTGTTACGGGGTAGGCTTCGCGGATTATCAGAATTGCGTCTTTCCGGCGAAGCACGGAAATCGACGAGCGGTGCTTGCCCGAGCCACATTTCCCAATCGAGCGTTTCGGGCACGCTGGCAACGGGGATCGGCCCGCTCGTTGAGCCGCCGTCGATATTGCAGGTGATTTTTTGGATTTTCCCGAGCAGTCCCTTGCGGATCATCAGTGTCGCGAGGGCGAATTGGTCCCTTTGGGCGCGTTGCTGCGTCCCGACTTGGAATACCTTGTTATATTTTTTGCAGGCGGCCCGCATCAACTGGTTTTCTTCGATGGTCAGCGTGAGCGGCTTTTCGCAGAACACGTGTTTCCCCGCCTGCATTGCTTCGATGCAGATTTTCGTGTGCCAATGATCCGGCGTGCTGATGGATACGACGTCAATGTCGTTGCGTTCGAGCATTTTTCGGTAATCCTTGTAGGAATCGATTTCCCGTCCTCTGCCGATACCGCTTTCTTTGGTTGCATCGATATGGGCAGAATCGACATCGCATAGGGCGACGATTTCCGTGATTCCGTTGAATCCGTGGGCATTTCCCCGTCCCATACTCCCGACGCCGATGCAGCCCATTCGGAGCCGGTCGCTGGGGGCCTGCCGCCGTTGGGCGAGGGTCGGCTGTTGGCTCGAGAGAAAATAGGGAACCGCTACGGCGGCTGCGGCGGATTGCTTCAAAAAACCTCGACGTGTTGTTGTGCTCATTAAGAACTCCTTGGCAAAAAGGGATGAAGGCGGTGTGCCCTGAAGGCACTATACCCGATGAAACCAGTGTACTCGTTTTTTCCGTCGGGGTCAATCGGCCAGTTCGCCATTCTTTTCAAGTTTTTCTCATGCTGCCGCGAACATCCGACCGATAACAATTCTGTGAAGGTTGAAAATCTACCCGAATAACCTGTATATTTTGCCTAACCGGACTTTTTTGGAATAGTATACATTTTATTTGGCTTTTTCCCGATACACACCATTAACGAAGGACTGGCAGTCGTTGCCAACAAACTTTTCCAACCTTTTTTAGGAGAATCAAAATGAAATACAAAGTTGTACTTCCTATGTTGACCGCGATTGTCATATTTGCGGCAACAACGAGTGCCGAAGCCGGCATTTTTGGCCGCCTTTCCGTAGTGTGGAATGGCTGCAACCCGTGCGAACCCGTGGCTTGCACCCCGTGCGAACCTATCGCCTGCAATCCCTGCGAAGCGATTGTAAACGATGGTTGCTACGATGCATGTGCCCCTGGTGGTCGCCCGTTCCGTCCGCTCGCCGGATTGCTTTCGAACATGAAAGCCAGAATGGCAGCAGGCCGATGTGCACCTGGTTGCGATCCTTGCGAACCGGTTGCCGCTGCACCGTGCGAGCCCATTGCTTGTGATCCTTGCGATCCCATCACGGTATCTTGCAGCCCCCGCGCTCCGTTTGCTGGACTTTTCCAGAACTTGCGAGCGAAACTGGCCACCCCGCGTGGTTGCATCACGGACTGCGATCCTTGCGGACCGTCGGTTGATCCTTGTGCCGCGTGCCGTTAAGAGCATCCTGTAGGGAATCATCCCGTAAAAATATATTATCTCGAACACAGTTGTTTTCTCCTGTGTGAATGAGAGGGTGGGGGGCAGTGAAGCAATTCGCTGTCCCCTTTTTTTCGGCCCCTTTTTTTTGGCCCCTTTTTTACGGTATGGCGGCCGCTTCCGCACTTCACAGGCCCAAGGAGCGGATGACATTGTCGGTATCGTCTTCCGAATTGAAAATGCCTTCGGGCAAGTTGAGCGGGGCAAATCTGGAATCCGACAAGGGCGGGCCGTTTAGGACAACATTGTGAAACGTTTCCTGAAATAAGAGATCTTTTTGCGTCGAATTTTCCGTCGGCCTACGCAGATATTGGATTTTATACGGAAATCCATTGTGCGTTCCAAGCCAAACTTCGACATCGCTGGGAAAATCCGCCGGATAATGGTCCTGTCTGGTCAATCCGCCAAACTGATCCAATAATTCCTTGTGGTAGATGCTCCGCAATGTGCCCGAAAGCCGCTGCACGGAAACCGTTTCATCGCCGGACAGATTTTCCTGGACAGGGGCCGAAAATTCATAAAACCGATGCAGTTGCCGAATCATCGCGGCCAGTCCACCCAAATTCCGCACTTCGCTGACTTGCCGGAAAAAGTTTTCCCGATGAGAGGAACGCAGCCGCTCTTCCAGGCGTTTTACGTCGATCGTACTGGCCGAACGGTTGCCTTCGATGGAAATGTATCGGTCGATTTGGTGTCTCGCTCCATTGTCCGAAACATGGCTCACAAGGGTCATCCGGTTTGGTTCGGCCATATTTGTCCCAGATGCGGATGTAGGAAAGTCGATATCGAGGCGATAGACCGAACGGAAGAAGGCATTGGGCATTGCGTGCGGCAGGGCTTGTTCGGCATAGTGTCCTTTGGCGGTATAGACTTTCCCGTCGACGAGGGTTTCGATGCGAATATCGCATTCGACGTTTCGCATTGCCAGCAAGATATTTAGGGAATTTTGCAAAAATTGATCGCCTTCCGTTTGCGAGAACGCAAGGCTATTCGCGGTCAGTATTCCAAAGAGTAGAAGATGCACATATTTTTTCCGAAGCATGAAGTTTTATGGTGCAGGCATAGACAGAGCCCGTTTTTTCCGATTCCCGGTACATGTTAGTCCATATTTTTAGGAGCGTCAATAGTTGTTTTGCAGGGCGCGTGCAAGTTTCGCATTGGAAAGGTAGGCAGCCGACCGCCGGGCGGGTGCGTCGGCGCAGCCGACTGGAAGGCTCTGATATGCGGAGTACCGCAGTTGCCGCCCGGCGGTCGGCAACCTACCTTTTGCCGTCCAGGCCGATTGTTACCGTCAAGTCAATCCTTCGAGCATCGCGAAAAATTCAGGAAACGTTTTATGCGTGCAATCAGGATCGCAAATCACCACGCCCGGCAAACGCAAGCCCGATACGGCAAAACTCATCGCCATCCGGTGGTCATCATATGTCTGCACCTCGACAGGAACCAATTCCCCCGGCGGCACGATCCGCAAACCATCCCGGTATTCCTCGACGGCGGCTCCAAATCGCCGTAACTCCGTTGTCAAATCGGATATCCGATCCGTCTCCTTATGCCGAACATGTTCGATATTTCTGATTTCCGTCGCCCCGTCAGCAAAAAGTGCAACGACCGACAAAGTCTGTGCCGTATCGCTGATACTGTTCATATCGACCGTAATTCCCCGAAGCGGCCGCTCCGGCAAGCGGGAAACCGTGATGGAATTCTCCTGCCATGCCACCTCGCAATTCATCTTTTCGAGGCATTCCGCAAAGGCAACGTCGCCCTGCAAACTGTTTCGCGATAATCCCTGTATGGTAACGGACCCGCCGCAGACCGCGGCTGCCGCCATAAAATAGGACGCCGCCGAAGCATCCGGCTCGATGGCGTAGGTTCCCGGCGATTGGTATCGGGCACCTTGAGCAATGCGGAATGAACGGAATGCCGTATCTATTTCGACGCCAATGCCGAATGATTGCATCATCCGCAGTGTCATTTCGATATACGGCTTGGAAACCAACTCGCCGACAACGCTGATTTCGACATCGCACTGGCTGGCAGCGAGCGGTGAGGCCAGCAGCAATGCGGTGAGGAATTGACTCGAAACGGAACCGGAGACGGCAACGGTTTTGTTTTTCGCATTCGGCTGGTATGAACCGATCCGCACCGGCGGGAATCCTTCTTCGGCTTCGTAGGCGACGTGTCCGCCGAGCGAGTTCAGGGCTTCGGCCAGGTCTTTGATGGGCCGTTGGTGCATTCGCGGTTTGCCGTGGATACGGTAATCGCCTTCGGCAAACGCGAGCATCGCGGTAAGGAATCGTGCTGTTGTTCCGCTGTTTCCGACGTAAATATCGGCTTGTCGATGGGGGAATCGGCCATTTTGGCCGTAGACGTCGACTTGGCACTGTTTGGCATTCCAATCGAGCGTAAGGCCGAGTTGCTCGAGTCCGTTGAACATGACTTGCGTATCATCGCTGGCGAGCGTGCCGGTCAGGGATGTTTTTCCGTCGGCGAGTGCGGCAAGGATGAGAGCGCGATTGGTAATGCTTTTCGAGCCTGGCGGAGTCACGATGGCATTCAGGATGCCCTTCGGCGTGATGGTTTTCGGTTGGGACATAGTTGGTTATGATGTTTGCTTGTTTGGAATCGTCCGTCCAGCGCACGCCGGAAGGACGGAACGACACTTCCCGGCGCCTCCCGGCGACTGTTTTAGCCTATCCCTATCCCTCTTCCTCGCGGGCAACACGCATCACCTCCTCGATGGTCGTCAAGCCGGAACACACCTTGCGCAAGCCATCCATATACAGCGTCGCCATCCCCTCTTCCTTGGCCAATTTGCGAATTTCCATCGTGCTGGCCATCTGAAATGTCAGTTCCCGTACCTGAGAAGACATCATCATCAATTCAAAAACCGCCATCCGCCCACGATAGCCCGATTTGTTGCAACTGCCGCAACCAATCCCCTTCGCAAACGTCGCTTTCGCAACCTGCTCCGGCGTTAAGCCCGACTCCTTCAATTCCGCCTCCGACGGCATATACGGCTGCCTGCACTTCTTGCATATCGTCCGCACCAGCCGCTGTGCCATAATCCCAATGACCGAACTCGATACCAAATACGGCGGCACGCCCATATCGACCAACCGCGTAATCGCCCCCGGGGCATCGTTCGTGTGCAAGGTGCTAAAGACCAAGTGTCCGGTCAACGAAGCCTGAATTCCCATCTGAGCGGTTTCCAAATCCCTCATTTCGCCGACGAGAATGATGTTCGGGGCCTGACGCAACATCGCCCGAATCACCCGGGCAAAGTCCAGGCCGATGGAGTGCCGAATTTCGACCTGATTGATTCCCGGCAAATAATACTCGACAGGGTCTTCCGCCGTGATGATTTTCCGCGTCGGCGTGTTGAGTTCATTGAGGGCCGCATAGAGCGACGTCGTCTTGCCCGAACCCGTCGGGCCCGTTACGAGAATGATCCCATTAGGCCGGCGAATGAGCGAAGTGAATTTCCGGTAATCGCTTTCGGCAAAACCAAGTTGCGTCAAACTGACTCGGATATTATCCTTATCCAAAATCCGCATCACGACGGATTGACCGTGATTAGTCGGCACCACGCTGACCCGAAGATCGAGTTCCTTTTCGCCCAGCGAAAGTTTAATGCGTCCGTCCTGCGTACGCCGCCGCTCGGCAACATCAAGCCGTGCTAAAATTTTGAACCGCGAAAGAACCGAGGCCTGCAACCGCTTGGGAATCGTGTCCCGTTCGACCAACACGCCGTCGATCCGGTAACGGACTCTCACCCGGTCTTCAAAGGGTTCGATATGAATGTCCGATGCCCGAAGTTGGACGGCCTCTTCGACGATCAGATTGGCCAAGCGGACGATGGGGGCATCGCTATCAGACACGTCCAGTGCCCCGCCGCCGACGGAATCCGTTGCGGTAAAGTCGATTTGCGTGTCGGTCATCTCTTGGATGAGCGAGTCCGCACTTTCCCCGATGCTTTGGGTGTAATGCCGGTTGATGGCTTCTTGGATCAGTTCGGGAGCGGCCAGGACGGGCTCGATGGGCCGATTGAGAATGAATCGGAGTTTATCGAGCGTTTCGATGTCGTTGGGGTCGCTCATAAGGATTTTGAGCGTATCGCCTTCGACTTGGTAGGGCAGGATGCGGTTTTCCCTGGAGACGGATTCGGGAACGAGTTCGACGATCGCGGGCGGGATGGCAACGCCTTTGAGGTCGACGAATTCGCGGCCGTGTTCTTCGGCGATGGCTTGAGCGATGTCGGTACTGCTGACGTATTCGAGTTTGATAAGGGCATCAGCGACTTTGATGCTGGCGGCTTCCGCCATTTCTTGTGCTTCACCGATTTGTGCAGCGCTTAGTTTTTCTTTTCGCTGGAGAATATCAAGGTAATTTGCTCTTTTTGCCATTGGACGGAGTGCATGTGGCTCGACGGCTGTCCCCTTTGTCTATTTTATCAGGAATACCGAGGCAATGCAAGCCAAGAGAACGGCTTGGCAAGAGCCGCGGGGGGTGTTCGGCACGCCCCCTAACGCATATAAATCGGCAAAGCCGCATTTTCCATCTGCAAAATCATCAAATTGTTCGCCGTAATATACACCCTTCCATAACTTCCATCCCAAGAACCATCGCTGTTCTGCTCGTTAATCAAACGCCTGAAAAGCCGATTGCGGTAACTTTCCCAATCCCTGCCGCCCTGCCGATACATGACCTGCGAGTAATAATAATGTGCATAATGCCAAAATCCCTGACTCGTATTGTTAATATCGCCCAAATGCTGATTGACATAACGCAACAAATTCGGCACAAGCACATCGTCGTACTCGCCCGCATCAAACAAGCACGCGATTGCAGCCGCACTGATTGCCGGCCTGCCCCCGCCTCCGCTCATCAAACTGTATTGGATGCCGCCACGGCCCTCCTGAATCGCACATTTGCGGATGTATTCGATGGCCCTATCAATAATTTCCTTCGGAACCGGTATGCCAGCATTTCGGCAACCTCGCAGGGCTTGGACTTGCGTGATCGTCGTTGAACCTTCGTCAAAATTGTTGCCATCCCGGGCACTGACATATCCCCAGCCGCCAGCCGGTGTTTGAGCCCAACCGCAAAACAGCACGGCTCGCGTCATAACATCAATGAGTTCTTCACGCCGGTCTTCATCTTCCTCTTCGCCGAAGACCTGCGAGAGGAACAGGAGGCCGAATCCATGTCCGTAGGTATATTTGTCATCATTTTCGTCGCCAATGAGACCGTTGCGACGGGATTTTGAGAGGAGAAAATCGACGGCGGCCCGGATATTTGGGGCGTATTTGCCTTGTGTGGTTGTGGAACCTTCGGCAAGCAATGCGATTCCGGCCATCCCGGTCATTGCGGAGGGATACATTCCGTTGGATTCCCAGTGTCCGCGTCGGGACTGGTTGTTGGCCAACCATTCAAGCCCCCGGGAAACTGCTCGGTTCAAATCTTCATCGGAGACCTGCCCGTAAAGCGTCGGCGGGCAAAACGCGACGGCGTAGATGAGGATTGTGCAGAGGAATGTGTAGATGGATACGCGGGCCATGACGGTCCCATTATAGCATAAACTCCGGCGAGAGCGTATTCAATTTCTGCCCTGGATACCCCTCCGTCATCCAGAGGTAGGCAGCCGACCGCCGGGCGGGTGCGTCGGCGCAGCCGACTGGAAGGCCGGGAAACCGCCGTCCGTTGCCGCCCGGCGGTCGGCAACCTACCTTTTGCGACCCTTGCCTTCGCCTGTCCGCAGGACGACTGGGCTGGTAAATTTGGGAAAAATTGGTATAATTGGGGGTTCTTACGTCGAATATGCTGAATCGATGAGTCCATCCGAACCATGGAAAATGAGCCTCTGCCACGCGGCAAAGTCGGATATTGGACTGCGACGCTCCAGCAATCAGGATTCCTTCCTCGTCAGACTCGCTCCCAATCCCCGACAATGGCTCGACCGGGGGCACATCTTCGTCGTTGCCGACGGAATGGGTGCCCATCTGGCCGGTGAAGTTGCAAGCCGGTTAGCTGCCGATACCATTACCAAAGGATACCTCGGACGAGCCGATGAGCCCATTGATCAAGCCCTCGTACAGTCGGTCTACGATGCCCACGATGCCATCCGGGCAAAAAGCCGGGAAGATGCCTTTCGGGATATGGGAACGACCTGCGATGCGATGGTTCTCTCCGCACAAGGACTTTTCATCGCCCACGTCGGCGACTCTCGCGTCTACCGCCTGCGGGGAACAACATTCGAGCAACTAACATTCGACCATAGTTTGGTTTGGGAAGTCTGTGCGGTAACGAATTCCCCATTCGACCAGCCGCCGAGCCATATTCCCAAAAATCAAATCACCCGATCGCTCGGCCCAACGGAAAAACTGCTCGTCGATCTGGAGGGGCCGATCCCGATTGAGGTCGGCGATACCTTTTTGGCTTGCAGCGACGGCTTGAGCGGTCACGTCACCGACCTGGAAATCGGACAAATTCTTTCGGTTTTTCCGCCCGATGTTGCGACGGAGACGTTGGTCAATTTGGCGAACTTGCGGGGCGGGACGGATAATATCACGATCATTGTCGTGCGGACAACGGACAGCGAGGATGTCAGCCAAGCGGTCGATAATGAAATGCAAGTTCCCGGCTGGCAATGGAGTATGTTGGCCGGTGCGGTTTTTGGAGGCCTTGCGACGGCGGCGAGTTTCTTTTTGGTCGATTACCTGCCGATTACGGCGATGCTTGCGATCGCATCGGTTGCCTTGGGCATTGCATTTTTTGTATTTGCTCAGAAGACATTGTTTTCGGGTTCACCGTTTTTGCAGACGGTCAAATCCAGTGGTCGGGCGCCGTATCGGACTTGGGATTGTACTCCGATGGCGGAGTTTGCGGATGCGTTGGCCAAGATTTTGAATGAACTTCTTCAAGCGGCTCAAAATCAGCGATTTAATGTGTCGATGCAGACGGTGGAGCGTTGTGCATCTGATGCTGCGGAGGGATACAAATCGGGCAATTTCGTTTGGGCGGTTCGCAATTATGCGTTGGCGATCAATAGTTTGATGCGTGATCTGAAACGGGAAGGTGCGTGAGGGTTTGGTATGTCGCAGGGCGACGCGGCTAACGCCGGAAATTACCGGCCAAGCGGTTTCGGCACAGTTCCCGGATGGCTTAACCATCGTTGGCTTGTTCAGATTCTTTCGATTTCTTTTTCTGTCAGTCCGGTAACGTCGGCAATATCCGCAGGGGAAAACCCTTTGGATTTCATAATTCGGGCAGTTTCAATTTTTGCCTTGGTTTCGCCTTCTGCTCTGCCTTCCGCTTTGCCTTCTGCTCTGCCTTCTGCTCTGCCTGCCTCCAAGCCTCGTGCCATGCCCTTTCTTGCAGCATTTCGCATCGTTGCGGCATAGTCCATCCGCCACAACTCTTGCTTGTCGTATACCATTCTGGCTTCTTCATCCGCCGATAGTTTTTTCACGACAGCCACCACCTTCTTAAAAATGGGTTTCTTTTCTGCTAACATGTCATATTCCTCCTCGCTTTTTGCTCGAATCAGCATCATCCAGTCAAACAAATCCGTCTCATCGCTCTTTTTAGGCAACTTCGTCAATTCAAGTGTATTGATTTCTTGGACGTTCGTCAATTCAACTTTGTTTTTGGCATCGTAAAACCGAAAGCGATGGTGGTACGCTTTGCTGTTTGCGATCAACTGAAAATCCGTGATGATAATGCTAATTACCGGCTTGATAATATCATAATCGTTGCCTTCTCCGATTTGTTCGGTCAGCATTTTGGCTTGATAAAACAGTATCCGTTTTTCCAAAGGAGCATCAGGCTCTACCTGAATTTCAACATCGACAACGTTGCCGGACTTCGTGTGAATCTTGACATCAAGCACACCGGCTTTGTCTTTGTTGTACTCCTTTTTTACATTGGGATCAACGATTGTTACCTTTTCATACTCTTCCGCAGGCAAGTCCAGCACTGCTTGCAAAAATGCTGTCAGCAAGTCGACTCGGCGTTTATCGCCGAAGACCAATTTGAAAACAAAATCATTTTTGAGCGGAAGTAGCCGAAGCGGAGCAGCACTTTTCTTTCTTGCCATGGTTGAATTTTACATTTTTCGATGGGAAAAGCAAGCAACGACAAAGAGCCGGGGGCATGAGCGCAAGAGCGACTATGCACACGAGCCGGGGGCGTCAGCCCCCGGGTTGGTCTATCAAAGAATATCATATGTCGAAGAACCCGGGGGCTAACGCCCCCGGCTCGTGCGAGTTTCGCAAGCGAAACGGCTAACACTTACTCGACATCCATTCACGCCGCCAATCCTCGCAGGTCGATGATCTGGTCGGTGTTGCCCCTTGACGTAATGGTTCCGCCACTCCAATACAGAGACCTAATGCATCCATCACCATTGTCTGTTTTTCCGTCACCATTCTCAAGGCCGCCGCCCGACAGCCGATAGTTCATAATGCAACCCCTATTGCAGACATGTCCGGCATTCTGCTGGAGTTCCTGAATGTAACCATCGTTGTGGAGCCAACCGCCGTTGACAGTCAAATCCTGAATGTCTCCGTTCTCTCGGTTCTTAATGATGAATTGAGTATCTCTCCCTTTCTCATCCACTCCCCATTTTGAAGTGGTTTTGCTACCGTAGGTGATTGATTTTTCGTTGAGCACCAAAGGTTTGTTGGCAATCCGATTGCCGAAAGACTGGCCATACACATTCGTCGTGCCCACTTGCAGGATAAAGTTTTCGATTACCGACGTGTTGAACCATCCGGTAGTTGAGCGATCGCCATTCGGGGTGTCGGTGGTTACCCATAGGTTATCGAAGTACGTGTTGGTGCAATCGGAAATAACCCTCGCTGTCACCATGCATTTGTTCGGCAGTGTCGTCGAACAGTTCGGTCTCTTCGATCAGCGGGGGAAGTGGACCTTCATCGGTGAAAATGTCTTCGAACATCGGGTCTTCTGGTAAGGGTTCGTTGTAAAATTGTGCGTGAGCGGAAGTGAATCCGCCGAGCGTGATGGCCGCCGCTAGTGCCGCCCCGGCTAGTTTTTTGTGAATTGAGGAAGTCATGATTGGTTCTCCTTATGTGAGGGGTTTTGGTTGGCGAAATGCCAACCGGTCTATAAGGTTTATGGTAAATGGGGAGCGATTTGCGACAGGGGGGGGAGAAATTCTGGGAAAAACGTCAAAAAAGAAAAAAGAGCCGGGGGCTAACGCCCCCCCCGGCTCCCTCCCTTCCATCCCTTGCCAGACTCGCCAAACGGGGTACACTTATTACATGGCACACCTCACCGTTTCGAGCCAAAAAGAATTGCGGGACCTTTGCCGACAATTAAAAACAGCCGAAATCATCGCCTACGATACCGAATTCATCTCCGAAGGACGATACCAACCCGAACTCTGCCTCATCCAAATCGCCGCCAACGGACTGCTCGCCCTCGTTGATCCCGTCGATATTCCCGACCTGGCTCCACTCTGGAAACTATTCTGCGATGGGAAACGCGAAATCGTCGTACATGCCTGCCGAAGCGAAATGGAATTTTGCCACCGAACCATCGGGAAAATGCCGCCGAAACTCTTCGACGTACAAGTTGCCGCCGGTTTTGTCGGCAATGATTATCCCGCCGGATTCGGCTCCCTGTTAAGCGGTTTTCTGCGGCTGTCCCTGCGAAAAACGGAAACCCGTACGATCTGGAACCAACGCCCCCTCACGCCGCTCCAAATCGAATACGCCTTGGATGATGTTCGGCATCTGGAGGAACTCTGTCGGGCTATCAAAACACGGCTTGCCAAACTGAAACGCTTGAATTGGTATTACGAAGAAATCGAATACGTTAAGGAAAATCTGCGGCTGTATTTCGAGACACCCCGTTGGCGTTCGTTGCCGAAAATTTCGGGTTTATCCATGCGGGAATTGGCAATTCTTCGGGAACTTTGGTTTTGGCGTGAGGGTTTGGCCAAGCAGCGAAACATACCGGCATCGCGGATGCTTCGGGATGATTTGCTGGTTGAACTTTCCCGGCGGCGGACGAGCGAAGAGAAGCGGATTGCGGCTGTTCGGGGAATGCAGCGGCAAGATCTGACGCGTATTTTGCCGGACATCGTGATTGCGATCACACGGGGCTTGTCGCTTTCGGATGATGAGTTGCCGGAACCGGCTCTTCGGGCGTCGTATCCGCAGTATACGGTTTTGACGCAGATATTGTATGCTGTTTTGGGTTCGATATGCAAGCAGAATCGTATTGCTTCGTTGCTCGTTGCCAGTCCGAATGATGTTCGGGAATTGGTCGCGTCGGAATTGGGAACGCTTCCGCAATCGGTCGCACCTCGGCTTGCATCGGGTTGGCGGAGCGAGTTGATTGGGACGTTGTTGTATGACTTGCTGCATGGCGAAAAGACGTTGCAGATCGACAAGACCGACGCGGATGCGCCGTTGATTGTGCGGTGAACGCCGCCGTTTGGCGGAGAATATGGTACAATGACGCTATGCCGACGTTTACGATAGACTTACCGGACGATTTGAACATTCCGGCCGATTGGGATATTCAATCGTTTGTGCTTGCCAAGATGCACGAGGCGGGATTGCTCGCCGCCGAAGACGATGACATCAAAGTCGAGCCCGATCCCTATCTTGATGCATGTTTCACGCTAGAAGAACGGAAACAGTTCGCACGAAACCGCAAACGTTTGGAGAAAGAAGCCGCCATGAAGCGGATGACGGACGAAGAATATGAAGTATTTACGCAGTGGCTTCTCAATCTTCCCGTCGCCGATGAGGAAACGATTAAACGACAGGATGAAGTTAGGGAGCATATGAGACAATGGAAAATGCCGTGGTGATTGATTCTTGCGTTTTTATTGAGTATTGGCGTTCAAGAAACAGAGCGGATACATTGTTGACTCGACTGCGTCAACAACCTTGCAGGATGTGCGTCTCCGCCGTTGCCAAGTACGAGGTTCTCGCTGGAGCCAACGATAGGGATATTGGCGAATGGCGGCGGATTTTTGACAAGACCATTGTCCTGCCGTTCGATGATTCAACGGTTACGATGGCACGAAATGTCTATCGCCAACTGAAACGGGACAACAAACTGATTGACATCATCGACATTCTGATTGCGGCGACGGCGATGTCCCATAATTTACCGCTCGCAACTCTTAATCGTACCCATTTTGAACGCGTGCGAGGATTGGACCTGGCCGAATGACAAAACTGCACCGGCAAAATCGCCAGCCTTGTCCCTGGGGTTTATGCTATAATGGTGCAAAGTCAAAAAGGTCTTTCGAGTGCATTTCCGAGAAAATACCTTATTCTTCGACGTCCTGCTCGTCGATGATGATCCCGCGGTGCTGAACCTGTTGACCCATCTTTTGGAGATGGGACATCATCGGGTCCGCTCTGCGTCCGATGGGAACCAAGCCATCCAACTGATACTCCAGCACTGTCCCGATGTCCTTATTGCCAATCGGCACCTTCCCGGACTCGGAGGACTCGAACTCTGCCGGCGAGTTCGGCAACTGCATTCCCGAAAAGTCCTGCCTCATTATACCTATATCCTGCTGCTGACAGGGCAATCCGATAAAGATATTACCGTCGAGGGACTCGAAGCCGGTGTCGATGACTTTATCGAAAAAAACATCGCCAGCCTTTCCAGTTTTCGCGTTGAAATTCAAGCCAAATTCAATGCCGCTCAACGGATCCGCAAACTCGAAGTGGACCTCGAATTCGCCGCGAAATACGACGCACTTACCCGATTGCTCAACCGAGTCGCATTTTTCGAAGCCGCTCAAACGCAATGGGAACGCTCCATCAAAAACAAAGCACCGCTCGCTGCCGTCATGATGGATTGCGACTTCTTTAAGAGAGTCAACGACATTTACGGGCATGCAGCCGGCGATACGGTACTGAGCGAATTCGCCGCCGTGTTGCGGAATTTTTCCCGACATACCGACATCGTCGGACGGTACGGCGGAGAAGAATTTTGTGCCATCCTACCCGGCTGCAACGAAGCAGACGCCTGGGATTGGGCCGAACGAATCCGCCGGCAATGCGAAGAAATTCCGGTGAAGCATGCCGACTTGGAAATCCCTGTTACCATCAGTTTCGGTATCGCGGAACGGACGGAAACCACCGCCCTGTTCGACCATCTTATGGATCGAGCCGATCAATCCTTGCTGGCCGCGAAACAATGGGGACGCAATCGTTGCATTTCTTATTCGCAACTCTTGGAAGACATTAGCAGCGATACGGGACATTTCGTTGCCGAATTATTTGCGGGCGCAACGGCCGCCGACGTCATGGTTCCGTTCCCCTTGTCTATCAAGCCGTATGACTCCGCAGCAACGGCGGCTGATTATTTCCTGAAAACGCGGCTCGAAACGTTGCCGATTACGGATCACGAAGGCACTCTCATTGGGGTCGTTTCCGAAACCGACCTCATCGCGATGCTCGGTCAACTCGAACGTTGGACGGCTCCGGTCAAAAATTCGGTATTTCCTAACATTGCAAGTTATCCGGCAGACACGCCGATTCGCAAAATTATTGATTTTCTCAATCGGACTTCGGTGCGTTGGATAATGATTGTGCAGGGCGATAAACTATTGGGTTACATCAACCGGACGTTGTTATTGCGTTGGTTGCGGAATCAATGGGCGATGAGGAGCGGTTTGTGTCGGGACATCATTCCGAATCTTCCGTCGCGTGCGGATTTAGCGAGCAATTTGCACGATGCGATTGGGGTCTTGAAAAAGGAATTGGACACATTGGACACATACTGTCCAGAACTATTCACGACGGAGCGTTGCCGGATTGTCTCGGCAATTTCGCAGTGTCAATATGAAATCGACGAGGTCTTGATATATGGTTCCCTTGCGGCTCGCTAGAGCGTATTCATTTTTGCTTTGGAAAAAATCGTCATTCCGGCGAAAGCCGGAATCTAGCCGAACGGCGTGCATACCGTTTTTCTGGTTCCCGGCTTGCGCCGGGATGACAATGCGTGCGTCGGGATGACGCAGGGACGGCCAGCCCATTTTGAATATGCGCTAGTCGCCGTCCCCTTGCGAAAACGGGATTGTTTGCTAGAATCTCGACTACTCGCCCTTTTTGTCAAACACTCCCCATGGCTCGAGTCTGTGAAATCTGCGGAAAAGGCCGCAGCGTCGGAAATAGCATCGAAACAAGAGGAAAAGCAAAATACCTCGGCGGTGTCGGTACGAAAGTTACCGGTATCACCCGACGCGTTTTCCTTCCGAACCTGCAAAATGTGCGAACGACAACAGCCAATGGAACGACCAAAACGGTCAGAGTTTGCACGCAATGCGTTCGTTCTGGAGCGGTCAGAAAGCAGGTCAAAAATGCTCCGTTCAAGGTGGCACATGATACCGTTGCCGACCTTGCGGCAAAGGCGGTCGTTGCGAAACCGGCCGTCGCTAAGAAGCCAGCGGTCAAGAAGCCGGCCGTGAAGAAGGCCACGAAGAAGTAGGGCTTCATTCCGGCGAAAGCCGGAATCCAGACATTGCGTGTGGTGCCAGTTCCTCTGGGTTCCGGCTTTCGCCGGAATGACAATATCGGTTTTGAGGCGATTTTACAACAGCGGCTCTGTTAATCCTTGCGGCAACGGCATTTTGCGGTACAATAGGGGATTTACATATCATTTCTCAAAACTTCGTGCGCTTTGCCAACCGCTCCAGCCTTTCCGCCCCACCTGATGCTGAAAAAAGCACCATGCACTGGCTCGTCGTTCGCGGAGCAAAACATAATAACCTCAAAAACATCGACGCCGCCTTCCCCCTGGGCACTTTCTCCGTCGTGACCGGCGTCAGCGGAAGTGGGAAAAGTTCCCTCGTCAACGACATTCTCTGGAAATCACTCGCCAAAACACTCCACCGAGCCAATACCCAGCCCGGCGCACACGACTCCCTCGAAGGCATCGAATTCCTCAACAAAGTGATCCGCGTCGATCAACAACCCATCGGCCTCACCCCAACTTCTAATCCGGCAACCTATACCGGCATGTTCGACCTGATCCGCGATCTCTTCGCCCAACTGCCCGAATCCAAAGTCCGGGGATACTCCGCCCGGCGATTCAGTTTCAACGTGCCCGGCGGTCGATGCGAAAAATGCGAAGGAGCAGGGCAACTCAAGATCGAAATGCACTTTCTGCCGGACGTTTGGATCGTCTGCGAAGCCTGCGAAGGCAAACGCTATGATGCCCAAACGCTTGCCATCCAATACCGCGGACGGTCGATTGCCGATGTGCTCGATATGACCTGCGGAGAAGCCGTCGAACTTTTTCAGGACATTCCCAGCATTCGCCGGATGATCCAAACGCTCTGCGATGTCGGTCTCGATTACATCGCACTCGGCCAGTCGGCTCCGACGCTTTCCGGTGGGGAAGCCCAACGGGTTAAACTCGCTGCCGAACTTGCCAGACCGGATACGGGCAGAACGCTTTATCTGCTCGACGAACCAACGACGGGATTGCATTTTGACGACCTGCAAAATCTCCTGAACGTCCTGCATCGGCTCGTTGACATCGGCAATACGGTCATCGTGATTGAGCATAATCTCGACATCATCAAGAATGCGGACTGGATTATTGACCTCGGTCCCGAGGCCGGCAGCGAAGGAGGCAACCTCGTCTTCGCCGGCACGCCGGAAGAACTCATCGCACGGCAAACAAGCGTTAGCCGCAAGAATGTTCGCCGCTCTGCCCCGCGGGGCGCAACCGAAAAAACACCGTTTCTCTCCCATACGGCCCAGGCCCTGCTCCCGGTTTTTGCGGAGGCCAAGTTTGCCGAACGGAAATCGCTCGATGAGCAAGAAGAGTCGGCAACGGAAACCAAGTTCGACATTAAGGAACTCGGTATGGAAGCCAAGATGCCGTGGGAGACGGACGGGCCGCGTTGGCATACGAAAGATCGGGTCAGTCAGAAGGGCCAGCCGATTCAATGGGATGGCAAGATGTTGGAGGAAATCATCCGCCGAATCGAAAAATCCAAAGCATTTTCGCCGGTTAATTGGAATCATCGGACGACCATTGAAATTCGGGCCAAAAAGAAGCAACTCGGCTGGTTTTTGCACGCTTTGACTTCGGATGAATGGCTCTTGAAATTGAAATTTCGGGTGCCCCGCAATACCTTTAACAAAACGACGCTCGTTGGCCGATTGAATTTGAAGCCGCTCAACGATATGGACGCGATTCCGCTCTACGGAACGCAGCCGCGAGTTCGGATTACCCCGACGGGCCGTTGGCAGGAAATCGAATTACGGCCGCATTCTTGGCAGGAAATTGACCGACCGGAGTTTTGGGATTTTTTGGATATGTGCATCGAGGGTTTCACCAGTTTTGTAACGGATGAAATGGATTCGGATGCTTTTATGCCTTGGAAGATTCTGGGCGAAGTTTGGCATTATACGGAGAAAGGACTGATTGGCGGCGACAAATTGCGATGGGATGTATCGCTGCTCAAAAAACTTTTCGGATTTATTCAGGAAACGGCATCGGACTTACGGATTGTTTGGACGAATAAAGTGATGGTGCCGTTTTATCGGCCTAAAGCGCGGAGGCAAAAATTTCAGCGGTTTACGGCTTCAGAAAGCCGCCAGGTGCCGGATATTGTCGTGCATACCAAGAGTGTCGATGCGGTCTATGTCGATGTTTATGTTGCGAAAAATTCGGTTCCATTGGGACGGATACGCGGCATCGGCAGCGATCCTGCGGTGAACGGCGAAAATGTGTTTTATGATGTTTTGCAATTTCGGTTCACGCAGGCGAAGGAGTTGCAGTCATCGGAGTTTCAGAAATTGCTGCGAACGGTGCTGGCGGAGTAGCAGATTTGTTCGGAAACCGTCAAAATCGTCATTCCGGCGAAAGCGTCATTCCGGCGAAAGCCGGAACCCAGCCGAGCGGCGTGCATTCCGCTTCCCTGGATCCCGGCTTTCGCCGGGATGACAATGTGCGTGCCGGGATGACGCAGGGGCGTCCTGACAAATTATGAATACGCTTTTAGCCCCGCTTACCTCGCTCGATCGACCTCGAAATCGAACGTCCGTGCTCCTCGCTCTACCGTAAACGTCAAGCCCGATGTGTCGGGATTCGTATACTTCAAATCAATCAACGAGGTGCTGATTTCCTCCGTGAACTGACGATCAATGTTTTCGCCCGTGTTCGGATCAACTTGTCCCGGAGGCCGCATCTGGCGGACTTCGATGGTAGCCGCTCCGGCAATGTACACCTGGTAGGTGCCAGGCGGCAACCCATCGGCCACTTTATCGCTGCCGACAACATATCGGCCGTCTTCTTGGATGGCCCCCTGTGCCTGGAATGTCGGCGTAACAAAATAGACAACGCCAAGGGGAACCGGCTCGCCATTATCGGAGAAAGTTACGGTCCCGCTCAACGGCAACTTGTTGCTGCAACCCGTCGCGATGACCAATGCAAGTAATAAAGGCAAAATGTGATGTTTCATGTTTATGGTTAAAGGGTTAGGTGTTTCCGTAATCGGCAATAAAAAAACAATAGACTTGCATAGAAACCGTCATCCCGGCGCAAGCCGGGACCCAGAGGAATCGGCACCGCACGCAACGCCTGGATTCCGGCTTTCGCCGGAATGACGATGGCGCCGGAATGACGATTTTGAGGGCTGCCGAACAGGTCTAATCAAAGCCGCGATCTTCCGACTGCGGCTCTGGAGCGGTTTACGGCAAACTGACCGCCTCCGTGCTTTGGACATGGCCCAATGCAAACATCGTTCTCGTCGGGGTCGTCTGCGAAACCGCACGGACGGAACCATCGCCAAGCACAAAATTTACAACGCCGGGATGCCAACTGCCGAAACGAAAACGAGCCCGGCTGCAGTTGAAAGTATTTTCCCAAACGCCAGACCGGGCCATCGGGAATGTGTCGTGAAAACCGCGAAAAAGGCCGATCATCGACGGATATGAATACACAAACCACGTCCCGTCGTTGGTGTGGGTGAATTGTTCATGCTGGGCATAATACTTTTCGCCGAGGAGCAACTGGTTGCTTGCTCCGCTCGACCAATAAGCGATAGTATCATTGGGCCTCCAAGTACCGGGATTATTCAGCACTGCCGAATCCCAAGGAACCTGCCAAGAACCGGAAAGTGTCGCCCAGCGGAAGGGGCCACGTTGCCGACTATTTTGGGCCGCTCCGCTCTCATGCCGCGGAAAATCCCATACAAAACCGTAAAATCGGCCATCATTTTGATCTTCCATCGTGAGAGTTGGGCCGTTTTCTCGAAAATAGACTGAGACCATAGCATAATCGGTCGCAGGGCCCATGCGTGTATGATCGTTGTTCGTACTGGTATTATTCGCACACCAATCGCCGCTGTGCTCCCGGGAATTCGTCAATCTTCCAGCCTGCCTGCGTGTCGGGCAGTGATAAATGGCGATGGATGCCATCTGGTTGAAAAATTCAACGCGTTCGGCTTGATTATTACCGGGAAAGCGATGATTTAGTCCGCCGTCGTTGCCGTTATAGCGAGATTCGGTCATATCATCGTTTGTAATCGCGAGCAGGCCGCGGGTATTATTGTCCCCGCTTGCATCGTCAAACCGACTGTGGAGTGCTTGTTGTTCGATGAAGGGCAAAATGAAGTAAAAAAAGGAGACGCGGTTATTCGTAATGCCGAATGGGGGTAAGGCGCTTTGGGTGTTCTCAAAATTGTGAACAGCCAGTCCGATTTGTTTCATGTGGTTGCTGCACTGCATGCGTCGGGCGGCTTCGCGAGCGGCTTGCACGGCGGGTAAAAGCAGTGCGACGAGCATGCCGATGATGGCAATGACGACGAGGAGTTCGACGAGGGTAAAACCTCGTTTGCGAGCGGGCGTATTTTGCTTTTCTATATTGCCCCCCCCCCCCAGTTTAACATTTTGCGGCGACTATTTTTCATAATTTGGTCTCCTTTTTGGCTGGAAAGGTTCTTTTGTATCATAAACGGACAGCGGCGTCAATCAGGGGCACTCGCTCTTGGGCGGACTGGTTGACGAATTTCATTCCTTGGTATAGAATAGCGACATGGAAATATCTGCGAAAGTCGTTAAAGAATTTAGAGACAAAACCGGCCTGCCGATGATGGATTGCAAACGCGCCCTCGTCGAAGCACAAGGAGATGAAGAAAAAGCCATCGAAATCCTCCGAAAATCAGGAGCAAAAACAATGGCCGCTCGAACCGATCGAGAAACCGAAGCAGGCAGAATCGCCCTTTTTACCGATTCCAAAAAGCAAGTTTCCGCTATGGTCGAACTGCTCTGCGAAAGCGCGCCCGTCTCCAATACCGAAGAATTTATCACCCTCATCAATGGTATTGCCGAACAGTTGGCAACGGGTCCCGGTGCGAAAACGCCCGAAGAACTGCTCGCACAACCCTTCCCAGGCAAAGCCGGTATGACGCTTCAGCAGTATTACGATGACCTGGTCAATAAAATCCGCGAAGTATTTCGGCTATCCCGAATCGCCCGAATTGACGGCCCTTGCGGTGCCTACGTTCATCACAATGCAGCAATCGGCGTGCTCCTGCCGATTGACGGCGAAGATGCGGATATTGCCAAAGACATCGCGATGCATGTCGCTTCGATGAAACCGCAGGCCTTGTCGGAAAAAGATATTGATGCCGGTGTTGTGAAGAAGGAGCGTGAAGCCATTCTCAACGAGGTGCAAGAGCAGAGTAAGGGCAAGCCGGAAAATGTCGTCCAGAAAATCGTGGATGGCAAGATGAAGGCATTTTTTGCCGAACGGACGCTGTTGGGCCAGCCTTTTGTCAAGGATTCGGCGAAGACGGTCGCTCAAATTTGCGACGAAAGCAAGATTGCCATCAAAGAAATGATCCATTGGAAATTGGGCCAGTAGGCCTGTTCTCTGAGCACATTTCAAATTACTCTGGACAAAAAAGCCGTCATCCCGGCGCAAGCCGGGAACCAGAAAAACGGTATGCACGCCGTTCGGCTAGATTCCGGCTTTCGCCGGAATGACGAAAACGCGTCCAGAGCAATTTGAAACTCGCTAATGCCCCTCGTTCGTGCGAGTATGCACGCCGCAAGTCTCGCGACGAGCCAATGCCGCTTCCAATATCAAACGAGAAACCAACAACATGTTTTGCAGTTCCCAGCCCTCCGACGACTGGAATTGATACGCAAAAACATAACTCGACCACTGTGCCGTATCCTCCAACGCACTCCGCAATCCCTCCTCATCACGCACAATGCCCGCCTTACGCCAAAGCAAACTCTTCAACGCATTGCGAATGTCCGAAATGTCGATAAAAGCCGATGCCGTCAGCAACGCCTGACGCGAATCCATCGACGCCAATGGCCGATTCTCAATCGGAATAGCCTGATACATCTCCGGCATCGTCCGAGCCGCCTCCGATGCCAATCGGCCTGCCGACTCGCCAAAAACAACCGCCTCCAACAAACTGTTCGATGCCAAACGATTCGCACCATGCAAGCCCGTTCGCGAAACTTCTCCAACCGCCCAAAGACCCGCCAATGAACTGCGTCCGTCAAGGTCCACCGCAACGCCGCCCATCATATAATGCGCCCCCGGACGCACCGGAATCCTGTCTTTCGCAATGTCAATGCCGAATTGCCGACACGTTGCCGCAATGCCGGGAAATCTGGCATAAAGCCAATCGGCAGGCTTGTCCGTTACATCGAGAAACACATTCGGCGAATCGGTTTTCTCCATCTGCCGGACGATGCTTCGGCTGACGACATCACGCGGAGCGAGTTCCGCCCGCTCATCGTAATCCGGCATAAATCGGTATCCTTTTCGGTCAACGAGCAGAGCGCCTTCCCCCCGCATGGCTTCGGTAATCAAACTCCGGCTGCTTCCGGCAATGTACAAAACCGTCGGATGAAATTGCACGAACTCCATATCCTGGATGACGGCACCGGCACGGTGTGCCATCGCGATCCCATCGCCGGTTGCGACTTCGGGATTGGTCGTTTCCCGATACACTTGCCCGAGTCCGCCGGTCGCGAGTATCGTTTGCTTGGCCCAAATCAGTTCCTTTTCGTCGTGTTTTTTCCAGTACACGATCGCACCGCGGCAACTGTTTTGATGCGTCAAAAGGTCGAGTGCAAATGTATTTTCCCAAATGCGGATATTCGGTCGGCTTTTGACTTCGGCAATGAGGGAGCGGATCAGTTCCCGGCCGGTTGCATCGCCTCGGGCGTGCAGAACGCGTTCGCTGCGATGACCGCCTTCCCGAACGAGATGGATTGCACCGTCGGGATTTTTATCGAATTGGGTGCCGAATTCGATGAGTTTTTGGACTTCTTCGGGTCCTTTGCGGATGACGTGTTCGACGACATTTCGTTCGCACAGATTGCCGCCGGCGGTGAAGGTATCTTCGATATGGGATTCCATCGAGTCTTTTTCATCCCAGACGGCAGCGATTCCGCCTTGTGCGTGAATGCTGTTGGAGTTTTCGAGTCCGCTTTTGCAGAGGAGAATGACTTGGAATTGCGGATTGACGGCGAGTGCGGTGCGTAATCCGGCCAATCCGCCGCCGATGATGAGGATATCGGTATAAAAATGCGGATGCCGTTTCGGATGAAAGGGAATGAGATAACGCATAGCGTGATTATACCGCTTGTAATCCCCAAGCGCAAGAGCCCGGAGGGGACGAGACGCAAGAGCGAGTGTGCGCACGAGCGGGGGGCTCGCGCACGAGCCGGAGGCGTTAGCCTCCGGGTTGATCTATCAAAGAATATCATATGTCGAAGAACCCGGGGGCTTACGCCCCCGGCTCTTTGTGCTCGTCTGATTCTATCGCACCAACTGGGCGGCGTATTGCGGCATCTGGTTCGCAATGCCCAGCGTCTGCATGCCGGTTTGCACCAGCAATTGCAAGCGAGTCATATTACTCGACTCCACCGCAAAGTCCGCATTCGAGATCATCGCATTCGCATCCGTCATCGCCACAAGCGAATCCTGCAATGCCACAATGTTCGGCTCCA
>Ga0099364_10002667_pt1 | contig 28230 bp, 29 predicted proteins | sample TergutTh196P3_FD_73070 | JGI IMG/M metagenome (GOLD analysis project Ga0099364, IMG submission 73070) | Microcerotermes parvus P3 segment gut microbial communities from Pointe-Noire, Republic of the Congo - Th196 P3 | ecosystem: Host-associated > Arthropoda: Insects > Digestive system > Gut ... | reverse complement strand
GACAGAGACGCGGGGCGGGACTGAGGCGGTTTCGGGCGTTAACCCGCCGATGGAGGAGGACTAGCATGAATCCATTAAAAACGATAAAAAACGGCATAATAAACGAAAATCCGACGCTCGTGCAGTGCATCGGATTGTGCCCCACGCTGGCGGTATCGACCGACGCTATCAACGGCGTCGGAATGGGGATTGCCGCTACCGCTGTTCTCCTCGGCTCCAACGTTGCGATCTCCGCTATAAGGAAATTTGTGCCGGATGAGATACGCATCCCAATATTCATCGTCGTGATAGCGGGATTCGTAACGGTCGTTCAATTGCTGATATCGGGGTTTGCGCCCGCCCTTGACAAGTCGCTCGGGATATTCATACCCCTGATAGTCGTAAACTGTATCATACTCGCGCGCGCGGAGGCGTTCGCTTTTGCCAACGGGGTCATCGATTCGTTCTTCGACGGCATAGGAATGGGGCTCGGTTTCACGATAGCCCTTGTGGCAATGGGGGCGGTGAGGGAATTTCTCGGAAACGGAACTATCTTTCACGTGGTCGTCACTCCGCCTGGGTACCAGCCCGCCCTGCTCGCGATACTGGCTCCCGGCGGATTCATCACGCTTGGAATTTTCATGGCGGTCTTCCGCAGATATCAGGATTGGAAGGCCGAGCGCATGGGCATGGAACCCAAAGCGCACTCGACTGGATGCAAGGCCTGCGCGATGGCTGATACGTGCGGGGCCCTTGCCGGGGAGGAAAAATAATGGACCTTCTCGCGCTTTTAATAGGCTCCATTTTCGTCAACAACATCATACTGTCGAGATTTTTGGGAGCATGTCCGTTCCTTGGAGTATCCACAAAGAGGGAAACGGCGAAGGGCATGGGATTCGCGGTATTGTTCGTGCTGGTGATGGCGGCAGTGATGACGTGGCTCGCGTATCACCTTGTACTCGTCCCGCTTAATATAGAATACCTGTACACACTGTCGTTCATACTTATCATCGCGGCGTTGGTGCAGTTCGTCGAACTGGCATTGAAGAAGATCAACCCGGTGCTCTACAAATCGCTGGGGATATTCCTGCCGCTCATAACAACCAACTGCGCGGTGCTCGGAGTCGCCGTCATAAACATGAACGAGAATTACACGCTCATTCAGTCGATAGTGAACGCGGTGGGTTCGTCGTTGGGATTCCTGCTGGCGATAGTGCTTATGGCGGGTATTCGCGAAAGGATGGAGGACGTCTCGGATATTCCGAGGTGCCTCAGGGGACTGCCGATAGCCCTTGTGACGGCAGGCCTGATGTCGATAGCCTTTATGGGCTTTGCGGGTATCATAAAGTAAGGGGGGGCCTGAACGATGATTACTTTTACGGGAGTGATATACCCAACCGCCGTCATGGGGGCGCTTGGACTCGTTTTCGGAGCCCTTCTGGCATTCGCGTCGATAAAATTCTTCGTCGAAACGGACGAGAGGATAACGCGAATACGCGCCATACTCCCGGGAGCGAACTGCGCCGGATGCGGGTATCCGGGCTGCGACGGTTACGCCGAGGGTATTGTGAACGATGGGGCTAAGACTAATCTATGTCCCGTCGGAGACGCGGACCTGTCAAAAAACATTGCGAATATTATGGGGATAGAGGGAGACGCGGCGTCCGGCCCTATGCGATCATCGCTCAAATGCGGAGGGACCCCGGAAACTTCGCCGCGAAAAATCACCTATAACGGCATTGCCGACTGTAAATCTGCCGCGATACTGCCTGGAGGTTCGCCCAACGCCTGCCCCTTCGGGTGCATCGGCTTCGGAACCTGCGTGAAAGTCTGCGTGTTCGGCGCGCTCTCAATGGCGGACGGCCTGCCAAAAATCGACCCGGACAAGTGCACAGGTTGCAGCACATGTGTAGCCATCTGCCCAAAATCGGTCCTGGAGCTGGTACCCCAAACCTCCTGTGTGCAAGTGGTCTGCAACTCGAAGTGGCGAGGAGCTGAAGTAAAGAAAGTCTGCTCCGTCGGCTGCATTGGCTGCGCCATTTGCGCGCGCGCCTGTTCCGTGAAGGCAATAACGGTCGAGGGAAATCTGGCTCGCATCGACGGGCTCAAATGTACGAACTGCGGAGCGTGCGTCACAAAATGCCCCGCCAAATGTATCGGCCATATATTGAAAGAGGAATGAAGGCCACGGTTGTAATGTTGTAATAATGTGAATATTTTGATAATGTAGGGCGTCGATGGAGAGGGGATACGCTTGTTTTTCATATACCTTTTAATATGGCTGATTTTTTCTATGCGTCTTAGTCTCGATGTCGTTGTTGCGGGAATATTAATATCCACCGCCGTCTATCAATTCGCGCGCAGCTACATACGGCTTGAGCCCGTCACCGATCTCAATGTGTTGTTTAATTTGCTTAGAGGGATCAGGTACGCGTTTACGCTTGTATGGGAGACGGCCAAAGCCAACATCGCAATGCTCAGAATCGTGTTCAGTCCAACCATAAAAATAGAGCCGTGCATATATTATTTCCGAACGAATCTAAAAACCAACGCCGCGCGTGTCGCTTTGGCCAATTCCATAACCCTGACGCCTGGCACAATTACCGTTGCGTTGAACGACGACCTGTTTTGTGTGCATTGTCTGCACACAAAAGACACAGAAAAAGTCAAGGATTCCGTCTTTGCCCGGCAGCTCCAAAAATTTGAAAAACCATCCGCGTTGCCGGACAGAAGGGGAGTTTAATGGAAACTATCGATAACGCTTATTCGGCGCTTCTTTGGGCCAGTACGGTAATTCTGTCCGTGTTTGCCCTCATCTGTCTTGTGCGCGCCATGATTGGACCGCGTTTCACCGATAGAATTGTTTCAATCAATGTCATCTGCACCCATACGATCATCCTGATCGCCGTCCTGTCCAGTTTGTTCAAAGAAAGCAGTCTGCTTGACGTTGCGACAGTCTACGCTATGATCGGCTTCCTGGCGGTGGTCGTGCTGTCCAAGTGTTACATTATGCCGCATCACGCAAATCCAGTGAGCCTTGGTTGTGAAAATGAAGAGGCGGGCAAGGAATGATTGTTCTGCAATGGGCGCGATTTTGCCTTGCCGCTCTTCTCATGTCTGCCGGGTTAGTGGCTCTGTTCGGGACGACTTTGGGACTGTTTCGATTTCAATACGTCTTAAACCGCATTCACGTCGCCGCCAAATGCGACACTTTTGGCGTTCTGCTGACATTCTCCTCATTGATTTTGATGTCGGGTTGGAACGCGGTATCGCTGAAACTCATCCTGATCATCATATTCCTCTGGCTGGCCAATCCCGTCTCAGGACACCTGATCGCCCACCTCGAGGCTGCCACCAATCCCAAGATCATGGAAGAATGTAAGGTGATACGTCATGACGCCGATTAAGGTCATCCTGCTCACATTTCTGGTGGTGGCGGCAGTGTCGGTTTGCGCGACGAAGCGGCTGCTCACCTCGGTGATCATCTTCGCTTCCTGCAGCGTTATCATGTCGGTATTATGGATCTTGCTTGCGGCGCCCGACCTTGCTATCACCGAAGCCGCCGTGGGCACAGGCATTATGGGTGTACTTTTTTTCGTTGTCATAAAACGAATTCGGGCAATAGAAGAGGAAGAAGAGTGGAAGAAAAATGCCGGCCGGTAATCATACAGCGCGGGAGCGCAAGGCATTCCGCTATTTTTACAATACATTGTCCGTAATCGTTTGCCTGAGCCTTACCGGTATATTGCTTTTTACGACGGCATGTCTCCCCCCATTCGGCGATCCGGCCAACCCCACCAATAACGAAGTACCGCGGAAATATATCGAAGAAGGCGTTCAGGATACGGGCGCAGTCAACATTGTGGCAGGTATGATCCTGGATTATCGGGCATTTGACACCTTTGGAGAAACCTGCGTGCTGTTTGTGGCAGTATGTGCCATTTTAGTGCTGCTGCGCCGCGACGGTCCTCCCGACTCCTTCGATACTCTACTGAAAGAAATGGAGGAACCCCGGCAAAACGTAATCCTTCAGGCGACTTCGTTTCTGCTGGTTGCGATGATGATGGTTTTCGGATGCTATGTTATCCTGAACGGCCATCTCAGCCCGGGCGGCGGTTTTTCGGGAGGAGCCATTCTTGGTTCGGCGCTGATCCTTTTTGCCAGCGCCTACGGCATGGAGCGCGCGCGGTCTTTCATGAATTTCAAGATTTACCGTCACGCCGTGTCAGCCTGTTTGATATTTTATGCATTGGCAAAAGGATACTCCATCTATACCGGGGCAAATCACATCACATCCGTCATACCGCTGGGCGAGCCCGGCAATCTGCTGAGCGGCGGATTGATCATGCCGCTCAATATCGCGGTGGGACTGGTCGTCGCGTGTACGGTATATGTAATTTATATCCTGTTCACCACTGGGGAGTTTGAGTAGATGGGTAAAAATTTCTTTACGAATTATTATGAGGTTGTGGCGATTCTTCTCTTTGGCATCGGTTTCACGACCCTGTTCCTCAATCGTAATCTCGTTAAGAAGGTCATCGGACTGGACATTGCCTACTCCGGGGTCTATCTTTTTCTTGCGGCGAAGGGCTTTGTCTCCGGCCGCGCCGCGCCGATCATCACCGGCGGAGTGCAGGATGCGGACATTTACGTCAACCCTATCCCAACCGGCCTGATCCTGACCGGCATTGTTATTTCGGTCAGCGTTACGGCCTTCGCCCTTGCCCTCATCGTCAACCTTTACAAGCGATACGAAACGCTCGACCTTGACGAGATCATAAAGCGGGTTTCGCTCCCGTTCACCCAAAGATAAAAGAGTACATACCATGATATTCGTACCGCCGGAGGTTACGTTTTGAATAAAAACAGCATCTATTTAATTATTTTATTAACTGTCATATGGGTAATATTGTGCGAAGAACTTTCCGTTCCGACCGTGGCGGCAGGCATTGTGATAAGCGCCGGCTGTACATATTTTTATCAGAAATATCTTCCTTTAAGTAAAATAACCGGCGTTGATTTTCTAAGGCTGGCTATATATCCGTTTTATTTGGTCGGACAAATATATATCGCCGGGTTTCACGCAATTAAATTGATTTTAACGGAAGCAAAAGTGGATATAGTGGAGGTAAAAACAAAAATCACGAATGATTTATTGAGAGTTGTTCTCGCCAACTCCATTACACTTACTCCGGGTACGGTTTCACTGGAGCAGAAAGATGAAACAATCACCGTATTATGGCTCAGGGAAAAAACAGGCGGCTCCGGAGATTTGGCTAATGCAGACGAGTTGATAAAAGGCAAGTTGGAAAATAAACTGTTAAAAGCGCAGAAGTGAGAGGTTATTATGTACGTATTATGGATTATGCCGGCATATTTGTTTTTGTTCTTCGTCAGGGTTGTAATGGGGCCGTCTATTTGGGACAGGCTTCTTGGAATGAATCTTGTTTCAACAAAAATAATAATTATCATCATCGTTTTCGCGTCTGTTAATGAAACCGCCTATCTGTTGGATTTTGCCATTATTTATACCCTTTTTGGGTTTATTGGCGTAATTTTTACGGCTCTTTTTTTATTGGAGAGGACAAAAAGAGAGGGGAAATAATTGGAAACTCTTAGCAATATCATAATTATAGCCGGAATTATATTGATGTCCTTCGGCGTTATCGGCATATTCAAATTCAAAAATTTTTACCCAAGAATACTCGTAACCGCTAAAATTGATACGGTTGGAGTGCTCACTCTTATGATTGGGTTAATCGTTAAACACAACGTCAGCTTCTTCTCTTTGAAGCTGTTGATGCTCTTGGGCATTATGCTGATACTTAACCCGCTGGCCGCTCATATGATTGCCCGTTCAGCGTATTTGAGCGGTTATAAAATAGAAGACAGCCGGACGAGGGACGATGAATAGCTATGATAATTATTAAAGAGGGCGACGTATGATACAGGTATTTCTCTCTTTCTGGATTCTCAGCGCGCTGCTTTTAGTACGCGAGCAAAAAATCGTTAGAATTATAATTTACCTCAGTATATTTTCATTAATCACTTCCGTATGTTTTTTGCTGTTTGCCGCGCCTGACGTCGCAATGGCCGAGGCTGCCATAAGCACCTTCGCGACCATCTTTTTTGTCGTTTGCCTTGAAAAATATTACGGCCTCAAGGCCGACGCCTCCAATGGCTCGCCGGTAATGGGACGCGCCGCAAACGTCAAAAAGCGAATAATCCCTCTGGGCTTTACGATTTTCCTGTTTGTCCTGTTTATATGCTTTATCCCCGGCAACGCCGCAAGCACATACCTTAAAGACCAATATGTATCCATGTTTTTGCATGACGTAGGCGGAGAGAACGCGGTAACCGCCATTTACCTGGGATATAGGATGTACGATACGCTGTTCGAAGCTCTTATGCTTTTAGTCAGCGTCGTGGCGGTCGTCCATCTATCCTGGTACAGTGAAATCTCTGTCACGGAAGGGAAACGCAGCGATATTGACAGATCCGCCATAGCCTCCCGCACGATACGCGTGATTTGCCCTTTGATTCTGCTGTTTGGTGTATATCTCATAATGAACGGTCATCTTACGCCCGGCGGAGGATTTCAGGGGGGTGTGGCGATCGCCTCTTTTTTCATATGCAGGTACATGATATACGACATTTATGATACACAGGCCGTAAAGATTATCGCGATGGAGAAATTAATTTACGCGGCTATCGTTTTATTGCCTGTATTCTTCATCTTTCTCGGCGCGTACGCTTACTTACCGCAATACCGTAATACATATCTAGTTATGATGAACTCGCTTATCGGAATGAAAGTAACTTGCGGATTTTTCATTATATTTTATAGATATATCGCCTTTGAAAAGAGATAGACTATGAAAATCGAGACGCTGGAAATTTTTATCGCCGCTATGTTTTTTATCAGTTTTTACGGGCTTATAACAAGTAAAAACGCCATAAAGTCTATCATTTACATTGGATTGATGGAAATGGCCGTTATCATGTTTTTTCTGAGCCTTGGTTATGAGAGGGGCATAATGCCTCCGATTGGGCGGAATGAGGGAAATGTCGCCGATCCATTGCCGCAGGCGCTCATGATAACAGCTATAGTCATAGGCGTCGCCGTTACCGCGGTCAATTTAACCATGTTGATTTCGTTATGCAGGCAAAGCAAAACGGCCGACTGGGATATCGTTCAAAAGAAAAATATGGAGTAGATATATGCTTACTTATTTTGTGATTGCTCCGATTTTGATGGCGGTTTTCATATACGTTTTCTCTTCCACGAAAACAGGGAGATTAATCGTTATCGCGACGCAAACCTCCTTGGTCTGCTTTGCTGTTTATCTCTTTTCCATATGCAAAGAAGGAGATATTGTTACCCGCATAGGAAATTATGAGGGTGTTTTGGGAATATTACTCAGAGCGGACAGCCTTTCGTCAGTTTTCGTCCTGCTAACCTCTTTTCTTTTTTTGATCGCCGCCATTTACAGCTTTCATGAAAACAACAGCGGGCTGTTCTGGTTCCTTCTGTTTATATGGGAAGGACTCTTAATCGGTATTTTCCTGACATGCGACTTATTCAACATATTTGTCCTAATAGAAGTAGCGACCGTGGCGGTCTCGATTTTGATCATGTTTAACCGCGATAACCGCTCAATGTACGACGGTATGATTTATTTGATGATAAATACCGTCGCCATACAATTTTACTTATTCGGTATAGGTTATGTCTATAAACTCACCGGCGTTTTGGACATGAACGTCGCCGCGAGCGCAATCAAAACGCTTGATAAAGCCTCGCTCATATTGCCGTACGCGCTTATCATGGTCGCCATAAGCTTAAAGTGCGCCTTAGCGCCTCTTTTTAGCTGGCTTCCCAAGGCGCACGGCACTCCCGGCGCTCCGTCCTCCGTTTCGGCGATACTGTCCGGTTTACATATAAAGAGCGGCGTTTACCTTTTCCTGAGGGTTCAGGCTCTCTTTCAAGAAATTGCCATTTCCGAATTTTTCCTTGTACTGGGAATCATCACGGGTATAGTTGGATTTGTATTTGCTCTGTCACAGTCTGATATCAAGCTGATACTCGCTTATCACACAATTTCACAAATAGGCCTGATTATGATAGGTTTGAACATTGACAATACTTACACCTTCGCGGGCGGTTTGTATCATGTTATCAACCACGCTTTATTCAAATCGGCTCTGTTCTTGAGCGCGGGAATGATTATTCACGCGTACGGTACCCGGGACGTCTATAAAATCCACGGTGTTTTAAGGCGCATCCCGTCAGTCGGAGCGGCAACCATCATGGCGGTTTTGGGAATAACAGGCGCTCCTTTGTTTAATGGAAGTATTTCAAAATATTTTATTGTGTCCGGTACGAATTGGCTGGTAAGCGGAGCGATGATTTTTATCAATTTAGGGACGATAATTTCATTTATAAAGTATTCCTCAATACTTTTCGGACATTCCGAACGTGAGATTGATGTTTCAAAAATTGACGGATGTCAACGAGCCGCTGTTCTTATTTTAGGCGTTTTATGTTTTGTTGGAGGTATTTTTGGAGAACAATTTGTTGAACTGATGTTCAATATACAAGTGAGCGTGGATTCGACAGAATACCTCCAAAAAGCGGCTCTCTTTGTCGTCAGCGGAATCGTGGGGTATCTTATTTTTAAGTATTATGTAAAAAAAAGCGTTTTGCTCAAACGAATATACGAATCGGATTTAAGTTTCAGGGGTATGTGTGTCTCTATAGGCGCTTTTTTTGCGATAATTTTATTAGCAGCCAAATTATTTTCGATGCCGAATGTTTAGGGCCTGATAAAAAAAGAGAGGAGAGAATAAACTATTTCGTTCGTACAGAATTTCCCTTTTTTTAGTATTTTTCTGCCGATAATAGTCGCGGTAATCTGTCTGCTGCTCAAAAAGCAAGCCGCGAAATGGTTAACGCTGGCCTGTCTCACAACGCTGGCGCTGATGTCGGCGGTGCTGCTTGTTTTTACGGTGCGCGGCGGCGAAAGTTTTACATACATGATGGGGCATTTTCCAGCTCCTTTTGGCAATGAGATACGCGCCGGCGCTCTTGAGGCGTTTATGGCCCTGCTGTTTTGTTCCGTCAGCCTGTTTTCCGTTCTCGGCGGCTTGCGGGATATCTTTGGCGATATACCTCAGGAGAGAATCATCCATTATTTCCTGATGCAAAACATGCTGACCGGCGCAATGCTGGCCATCGTCTATACAAACGACATCTTCACCGCTTACGTCTTTATCGACGTTATAACGATTGCGGCCTGCTCCATCATATCTATAAAACCGGGCGGCAAAACATTGGTGGCCACCATGACATACCTGATCATGAGCATCATAGGTTCAAGCCTGGTGCTCCTTTCAATTGCCATGCTCTACGGCGTGACAGGTCATTTACTCTTGCCGGCCATTGGGGAGAGCGTGGGGATTCTAGCCGCCACAGGCGAATATACCGTACCGTTGTTTGTGCTTATCGGCCTGCTGACCTCGGGCCTTGCGATAAAAAGCGCGCTGTTCCCGTTCCACGGTTGGCTGCCGGACGCCCATGCCAGCGCCACGACAGCAGCTTCGGCGGTTTTGTCCGGTCTTATCATTAAATGCTATTTGGTACTGCTGATCAAATTGGTATGCCGCGTATTCGGCCTTGAAACAATGGAATTCCTGCGTATTCCTCACATTCTGCTCGCTTTCGGAACGGCGGGAATCGCATACGGAGCATGGAAGGCCATGAACCAGCGGGACGTCAAGCGAATGCTCAGCTATTCTTCCATCTCGCAGATAGGATACATCGCCGCCGCTATCGGGCTTAACACGGAAGCGGGCATGGCGGTCGCATGTTTACATATCGCGGTTCACGCCATAAGCAAGGCTATGATGTTTACCGCGGCCGGGGGACTGGCGGCGGTATCCGGCGGCATGAAGGATTACGACTCCCTGCGCGGCGCCGCTCGCCGGGCCCCGCTCTCGGGAGCCGCCTTTATCTTAGGAGGTTTGTCTTTGATCGGCATCCCTCCCTTTCCGGGTTTCATATCCAAGCTCTACCTCGCGTCGGCCTCGCTGGAAACGCCCTTTGCCGTTTTGGTTATCCCAGCCGTGGTCATTTTCGGCACGGTACTTGGCGCAATGTACTACATTCCGGCAATAGCCTGTATCCTCGCGAGGCAAACCGAAGACCGCCATGAAATCCCGCGCATATCCCACCGTGTGTCATATCGGGCGGCGCTGCTTGCTTTTATTGCAATGACGCTCTTTCTCGGCCTGTTCTCAGGACAGGTTCTCCGAGTGATAGAACGGGGATTAGCCGTCTTTGGAACACTGGGGTGAAGCGATGAATATATCTTTCCATCTGGTTATCCCCGTTTTGCTGCCGACATGCTCCGGCCTGCTGCTGGGATTTTTTCGTCCGTTGCGGGAACCCCGCGCCCGGCAAAATTTCCTCATCGCGACGCTCGCTTTGAACGCGGCTGTCGTTATGGGCGTTATCCTTCGACCTGACATGAGGCTGGAATTGTTCCGCCTCTCCGACCGCCTGCCCATTATGCTCCAAACGGATGAACTTGCGCGGCTGTTCTGCGCGCTTACGGCATTGATGTTTCTTATCGTGGGGATATACAGCCCTTCATATATGCGGCATGAAGGCGACGAAGCGCGTTTCCACATGTTTTACCTTATCGTACTGGGGATGCTGATGGGTTTCGGGTTTTCGGGAAACCTGATGACCCTCTACCTGTTCCTTGAGATGGTGACGCTTTCCACGGTTCCGCTGGTGCTGCACTCACTGAAGAAGGAGGCCACGGCGGCGGCCTTCAAGTACCTATATTACTCGATTGCGGGCACTTCGCTCGCGTTGATCGGCTTCTTTTTCATCTACACTTATGGAACGACGCTCGAATTTTCGCCGGGCGGCATACTTGATACGCTAAAAATTGCCGGGCGAGAGAAACAGATGCTCACCGTAACGCTGCTAACCGTCATAGGCTTCGGCGCGAAGGCAGGCATGTTTCCTCTGCACGCCTGGCTGCCCGCCGCGCACCCCGTAGCGCCGTCGCCGGCCAGCGCGATACTTTCCGGCGTCATTACCAAGATAGGCGTGTTCGCGGTGATCCGCTTTGTGTACTATCTGGTCGGGCCGGATTTTATTCGCGGCACGTGGGCACAGACCACCTGGATTTCCCTCGCGCTGTTCACCGTCGTCATGGGCTCGCTGCTCGCGTTCCGTGAACCGGAGCTGAAACGGCGGCTCGCATATTCATCGGTAAGTCAAGTGAGCTATATCATGTTCGGCCTTGGCACACTAACCGCGGGCGGTCTGATTGGCGCTCTGATGCACACGATATTTCACAGCATCGCCAAGAACGCGCTCTTCCTCATCGCGGGCGCGATTATCCTTAAAACGCATAAAACCGGCGTGGCGGAGCTGCGAGGCGTCGGGAAGCAGATGCCGGTAACTCTGGGATGCTTTGCGCTTCTCGCGGTGACATTGGCCGGTATTCCTCCGGCGAGCGGCTTTACCAGCAAATGGTACCTCTCCGTCGGTTCCCTTGCGGCGGACACGGGATTCTTCACATGGCTGGGTCCGGTCGTGCTTTTGTCGGGCGCGATGCTTTCCGCCGGATACCTGTTCCCCATCGCAATCCGTGGATTTTTCCCCGGCGCCGGGTACGATTATGACTCCGGCAAGCTGGAACCCGGCCTTTCGATGACTATCCCAATTCTGTTGTTGACGGCTGCCGCCGTCATCCTCGGTATAATCCCCGGCTCGTTGATCGCCTTGTGCGAGCGGATTGCAATCGGGCTTCTGTGAGGAAAGGTAATGACGACAGGTGAAATCCTTCTTATTACAATAATAATCTGGCCGATAGCGGCTTCCGTCGCTGGATATGCCATCGGCGGGAAGAGCGGGCGCGCGAGGGATGCCTTCGTGCTAACGGCGGTTGTTCTCGAATTCGCGGCCTGCCTTTTTCTGGCGGTGTGTTTCCCGGATACGGAGCTTCGTCTGGCGGACTTCGGCGGTTTGGCCCTGCACTTCCGAAAAGACGGCTTTCGCGCGCTCTACGGATGCGTGACAGTATTTCTGTGGTTGGTAACAACCATCTTTTCCCCGGAGTATTTCGCGAATTTCGCGTGCTCCCCCAACCCAAACCGCTACTGGCTGTTCAACCTTTTAACCCTCGGCGCGACGATGGGAGTGTTTTTCTCCGCCGACTTCCGCACGACGTTTCTGTTTTTTGAAGCGACGTCTCTCGCCTCATACGCCCTGGTTGCGCACGACGAAAGCCCGGACGCCCTGCGTGCCGCCGAAACTTACCTCGCCATAGCAATAATCGGCGGGCTCGTAACGCTAATGGGCATGTTACTCTTGCAGCAGCACAGTGGCACGCTGGAGTTCACGAAGCTCTACGAAATTTGCGCGGGCCTGCGGGACAAGTCGCCGCTGTATCTGCCGGGCGCGTTGCTGACTGTCGGCTTTGGAGCGAAAGCCGGCATATTTCCGCTGCATATATGGCTGCCCAAGGCTCATCCCGTAGCCCCCGCCCCCGCGAGCGCGCTGCTATCCGGTATTCTCATCAAGACCGGCGTTTTCGGCGTGATCGCCGTGAGCTGCAATATTTTTCCGGGCGACTGGAAATGGGGCGCCGCGCTGATGATTTTCGCCGCCGCGACAATGCTCCTGGGAGCCGTTCTCGCCGTCTTTTCAAATGATCTCAAGAGGACGCTCGCCTGTTCGTCGGTGTCGCAGATCGGGTTTATCATTACCGGCGTGGCTATGCAAGTCTTGCTTGGGGATCAAAATTCGGCGTCCATCCGGGGCACGGTGCTTCACATGCTGAACCATTCGCTGTTCAAACTCGTGTTGTTTCTGGTAGCTGGCGTGGTCTACATGAACCGGCATGAATTGGATCTGAACAAGATTCGCGGCTTCGGACGCGGCAAGCCGCTGTTGCTGTTCGTTTTTCTGATGGCCGCGCTCGGTATATGCGGTTTGCCTTTCTGGAGCGGATATATCAGTAAGACATTGCTGCACGTGAGCATAGTTGAGGGGATCGATCTCTACCGCGGCCTTCCGCTTGAATTTCCTTTGCGGTTGTTTGACGCGGTCTTTCTTTTTTCCGGCCTGCTGACCGTGGCTTACATGAAAAAACTGTTAGTGGCTTTATTCATAGAGAGGGGCGAAATGACCGCTCCGAAGGAACGCTACATCGGCCGCCCGTCCGCCGTCGCGCTGGCCGTGTCCGCCGCGCTGCTGCCTATCATGGGCTGCTTCCCGGTGATTATGGACGGGATGGCCGATTGGGGAAGGGAATTCTTCCACGGCCATGTTCCTGCCGCCGTTCATTACTTTGAATGGAAAAATTTTGCGGGCGCGGTGATTCCCATAACGCTCGGCACCGCCGTCTATTACTTTTTAGTGCGTGGCCTGCTGATGCGGCGCGGAGAAGATAACAGACGGGTTTACGCCGACCGCTGGCCAAAATGGCTCGATCTCGAAAATTTGGTATATCGTCCACTGCTGAGGCTTCTGGTTATGACCGCCGTCTTCTTTGCGCGAGTCGCGGCGTTTCTGCCCGACGTGCTTTACCTGGCGGTTCTCAAGCGCGTCCAGCCTAAACATAAACAGCCCGACGTGATCGGGCGCTTTTCTCTGGACCTGCTGCTCGTTGGAATTGGAATCTGCATAGCGCTTATTTATGTGTTCAGTCAGGCGTTCGGGTAGATGTTGGCTTAGTCGTCCCTGTATTTATCCTGTACCAACCCTCGCATAATTTTCTCCCTGTCAACTATGCCTATGAGCATCCCGTCTCTCGTGACCGGGGCGCGCCTTATTTTCCTGCGAAAGAAAATCATAATGGCGTTGGAGAGCGTCTCATACTCGTCGAACGTTATGCAGTCCTTAATCATGTAATCCCTCGTCGGATCATGGCCCACGCGTTTTGCCATCGTTCTTATCTTATTCAAATCGGGCATTCGGAAATTCTCGTCCATGTAGCTTAGATAGCCGGGAATGACCGCATTCAGTATATCTTTCTCGCTGAGGAACCCGACGACGCGCCCCTCGTTATTCAGCACGGGGAGGCCGCTCGCTTTGTGAATTACCATCACCGATATTGCCTCCAGCAGAGTGGTCTCCTCCGCAAGCGCTGTGAGATCTCTGTGCATAATGTCCCCTACAAGCATATACTCACCCCCGCACCCTCATAATTTTTCGATCGTGATTTCGCTCAGCGATGACTCCACGGCCTCGCGGGACGGCAGTCCCTTCTGCGGACAGGAGATCGTCTGCAGCATACACGACATGCAGAATTTTATCGTATCTTCTATCCCCATGCGTTCCTCTCTCGCCAGGATCATACCGGCGGTGAGCGCGTCGCTTGCCGCTCTGTACGTCACCGGCTTGACTTTTTTTATCTCCGCGAGGAAAAAGCCCTTAGTCGTGCAGAACAGGCTTGACCTTTTGAAATACGACGTTACTATCCAATCCACTCCCTCGTCAAAAATTCGCTTGGAAACCTCCATCATGTTTTCGAGAATACCGGGTGGGACTTCACTCCTTTCACCGGCAAACCGCTCGTCGATTCTGATCACCGTCGGCAGAGCCTCTATCGCCAAATCGAGCGGACTTCCCGAGGCGTCGATGTAGACCGGTATATTCTTCCTCCTTACCCTGTCCACGGTCTCTTTGTAAAAATCCTCCGGCGCTCCCGGCGGCAGAGAGCCTCCCATGTAAACGGCGGTGGCCCTGGGCAGCAGGATTCGCTCAAGATTCCAGTAGAAACGCTCAATTTCGCCGGGAAGGACCCGGGGGCCCTCCTCCATGATGGCTGTTTCTACGCCGGCGGCCTCGTCCTTTATGAACATGTCAGCCCTGTTTTCGCCACTGATGTTGACGAAGTTTGTGGTGATACCCTTGGAATGAAGGTAGTCCTTGATGTAAGAGCCGGCGTGCCCCGCAAGAAAACCCGCCGCGACAGAGTCATAACCGAGCTGTTTCAGAATTATTGAGACGTTAATTCCCCTGCCGCCGGGCGCGCGGGTGACTTTTTCAGCGCGATACCACTTCCCCGGCGCGAAGTTGTCGATAGAATAAACTTCGTCCACAGCGGGGTTAGGGGTAATAGTAATGATCATCGAACCGCCTCCTCGATAAAACTCGTTACATCCGCCGCCTCCGAAACAGGGGAAACCCTGACTACTTGCCCGCCGGAAATCTCCACCATCGACGGCAGCTCCTTCGCGCCGAGTTTATCACGAACTCGTCCGGCGCGATAAAGGTCGATGACCGGGACGGAAACCGAGCGGGCAAGGGCTTGATGCGCGGGATCGACGCTCGATATCAGCAACGCGATCTTGTGAGGCTCGCCAAAAAGCATCGAGTTTAAATGAGCGGTGTTCGTGATGTGCTCGTTCGCCGCCATTGCGGCTATCGCGCCGTCGGAAACGGCTGTCGCGATCTGGCGCAGGAATTTCTCACGCACATCGCCGGCGGCGAACACGCCCGGGGTGGAAGTTTCCATCTTATCATTCGTGATTATCCATCCGGCGCTGGAGCGTTTTATCCCGTCGCAGCCATCGAGAAAGCCGATCTCGGGCTTCTGCCCGACAAAGACGAATACGCCCTCGACGTCGATGATTTTTGTCTCGTTCGTCATGACGTTCCTGACTATAACCCGTTCGACCATTTCATCGCCGGTTATCTCGTCCACGACGCAACCCATCACCGGCTCTATCTTTGGATTTGCCAGTAAGCGATCGACTGCCGATTGATCGGCCCGAAATTCTTTCCTTCGGTGTATGATGTACACTCGCGACGCGAACCGAGTCAGGTAGTCGGCTTCCTCAACGGCGGCGTTGCCTCCGCCGATGGCAGCCACCGGAACACCCTCGTATAAAGCCCCGTCACAAACGGCGCAGTAACCGACCCCACGCCCGGTGAAACGCTCCTCGCCCTCGCAGCCCGCGCGTAAAAACGAAGTGCCTGTGGCCACAATCAAAGCGTCAGCCGCAACGTCCCCGCTATCGGTTCGGATGATTTTATCGTAAGGGTCGCTCCCGAGTTCGACTGACTTGACACGAGTGTCCCTGAACTCGGGGCCGAACATTTCCGCGTGTTCTTTAAGACGTTGTCCCAGCGCAAGTCCTTCGGTCCGCATGAGGCCGGGATAATTTTCGATCTCGTAGGTGGAATTTACCATTCCCCCGCAGAGCCCCGGCTCCAAAATCAACGTGTCCAATCCCGCTCTGCGGGCATAAATCGCCGCTGTGAGCCCAGCCGGGCCGCCCCCTATTATCACAAGCTGCCTGTGTTCCATGATCTCGCCCCCCGCAGAAATTACAGATGATTTCAGATTTTACTCCAAGACCTTCACTTGCGCCATAGTATAAATCTGGGTATTTCCCTGTGATCATTGAAAACCGAATCAAGAGAGAGATCAGGCGACACGTCATGCGCCAGCCGCGCGACTTCCTCAGCCTGAGCCGCCCCGCCCGTCTCGCACAGCAGCAAACCATCCGGCTTTAGGAAACGCCGCAAACCCGGCAAGAGTCTCCGGAACATTTCAAGTCCGTCATAGCCGCCGTCCAGGGCGAGCATCGGTTCATAATCTCTTACCTGACATTCGAGTAATTCAATTTCGCGGGTGGGTATGTATGGCGGGTTAACGAGGATCATGTCGAGCGACGACGGAGCTATGGCGTCGGTCTCGAACGGATCTGAACAACACAAAAAAACGAGACGATCATCCACCGAATACCGCCTCGCGTTGATAAGCGCAACCTCCAGAGCGTCATTGGAAATGTCGGCTGCATAGGCATAACTCCCAAGATTTTGCGCCAGCAGGGTAACGGATATACACCCGCTCCCCGCGCACCAATCAGCGAATGTGCCGTCAGGTATATCCTTGAGCAAACTGTCCGCGATGTCCGTCAGTATTTCGGTCTCGGACCTCGGTATCAGGACGCGGTTATCAACGTAAAAATTCCTCCCGCAAAATATCGCGTCGTTCAGAATATAAGCCAATGGCTCGCCGGCAGCCCTTCGCCGGCTCATATCAACCAGCCTTGAAAATTCCTGGTTCGATACCCTGGCGGCGGTGTTAGTCATTAAAGAGGCACGTGACATGTCAAGCTCGAAGCATATTATCCTGTCCGCCTCAAGTCCCGGCAGAACCACTCCCCCATAGGACATGACGCGCGTCATCTCGGTTCTGAGGAATTCTATCGTCTTATCACGGCTCGTTACCTCATGCCGCGAAGTTTTTCATCCTCTCGGCCTGATCGGCCATCGACAGCGCATCTATCAGTTCATTCAGTTCTCCCTCGATTATCTGGTCGAGTTTGTGGAGAGTCAGGCCAATTCTGTGGTCGGTGACTCTGTTCTGTGGAAAGTTATATGTGCGGATTCGCTCAGACCTGTCGCCGGACCCCACCTGACCCTTACGTTCGGCCGCCATCGCGGCATGCTGTTTACGCAGTTCGAGATCGTAAAGTTTCGTCCTAAGAAACTGCATCGCCTTCGCGCGGTTTTTTATCTGCGAACGCTCATCCTGACAGGTCACGACAACTCCGGTTTGTATGTGAGTTATGCGGACCGCCGAATCAGTCATGTTAACGTGCTGGCCCCCGGCTCCGCCGGAGCGGTAAGTATCTATCTTCAGATCCTCCGGGCGTATTTCGACGTCCACATCCTCCGCTTCCGGAAGAACAGCCACAGTCGCGGCCGACGTGTGTACCCTGCCGCTTGCCTCAGTAACCGGCACTCGCTGTACCCTGTGCACGCCGCTCTCGTACTTCAATTTGCTGTACGCGCCGTTTGCCTCAATTCGGAACACGACTTCCTTGTAACCTCCAATGCCGGTTTCGTTAGCGTCCAAAACCTCCACGCGCCAGCCCTTGAACTCGGCGTATCTTGTATACATGCGGAACAGGTCAGCCGCGAAAAGCGCGGCTTCCTCTCCGCCCGTTCCGCCGCGAACCTCTATCACGACGCTCTTGTCGTCGTCCTTATCCTTCGGGAGCAGCAGTACATGTATCCCGCGCTCTATCTCAGGCAGTTTTCCCTCAAGTAACGCGAGTTCCTCACGCGCCATCTCGCGCATTTCCTCGTCCTGTTCCTCCGACACGAGCGAGCGGGAGTCCTCGATCTCGCGCAGGACGCGCTTGTACTCGCTATACGCATCAATCAAAGGGGTCAGTTCCACGTGCTTCTTCCCAAGCACGTGCATTTCGGACGGATTCGAGGCAATCTCAGGGTCCGACATGCGGGTCTCTATCTCCTTGAAGGTCTGTTCGACCTCATCAAGTTTGTTCCAGAGTTCCATCTTCCTCTTTCACCTCGTCGTGAGCGCTCAAGTCCGCATATGGATCTAAGGCGACGTTTAGCGATTTTATCGCGACCTCCAACATGGATTCGTCCGGCTCCCTCGTGGTAAGGTATTGAAGCGACAGGGCGGGCATTATCAGATACTTCCCCCATGTCTCCGATTTAGACGCCTCTTTTATCAATTCATAAGAAATTCCTATGACTAGGGGCAGGAGCAGTATCCTGATCGCGACTTTATGCCATATTGGTCCCCTGCCGAAGAACGAGAATACTATTATGCTGACCACCACCACGATTATGATGAACGAGGTGCCGCATCTCCTGTGTATGCGCGAACAGCCGCCGACTTCAACTGTATTTAACGGGACGTCGTTTTCATAAGCGTTTATGGTTTTGTGCTCCGCGCCGTGATATGAGAAGACGCGCCGGATATCCTTCCAAAGCCCGACTAGCGCGACATACGTCACGAACACCAGGCCTCTCGCCACCCCTTCCGCAATGTTCCTGGTAATAGGCGACAGCGACGCATAATGTGCGAGACGGTCTGAAATCCAGACCGGGAGCGCGACGAAGAGCCCGCCGACCATTAATATGGCAAAGATGACTGTGAAAGCCATCTCCAGCATGGTGAAATTCTCCTCCTCACCCAATGCCTGTTCGGCTGAGATGGAGAGAGCGCGAAAACCTATACGCATCATCTCCGCCATCGAGGCGAGACCTCTTATTATCGGAAGTTTCCATGCTCCTTTTTTAAGCCACCCGGATTCGAGCCATGACTTGCTCCACAATGTTCCATCTTGTTTGCGGACCACCAATCCCCAGTGTTTGGGCCCTTTCATAAGCACACCCTCGATAACGGCCTGTCCTCCGACGGGAATACGCTTTGATTCGTCGATATTCGCCGACTTCAGCACAGATATGAGCATATTCATCATTAGAATCGGTATACGGCAGACACGTTTCATTTTTCCATTACTTCCTCCGTATTTTCATATGGATTCCCGCAGGACCGGTATTCCGTGCAATCTCTCGTTATGCAGGACGGTCCCGCGGAAATAAACAGTTTCCCTGCGACGCCGCAAGCTGAAACCAACATACGGCGCGCTGCCTCGCGTATCTCCCACTGTGCCCTGCGGCATAATCTAAGCTCGAAAAAATGCCTCAGTTCGCGGGCGTTCATTGTGACCACGATGGCAGTTTCACAGCCATGAGGCAGAATGAAGCGCGCGTCTTCATTAGGAATGCCAAGGGCCGTCATACGCTCATAGGCGTCATGCACATTCTTCACGCACTCCTCGAAAATCGCGCGCGCCCTGTCATCCTTCTCCACCTCCGGAGGGATAACGCATCCGGCACCGTCCGCCGAGACATACCTCTGGCTCCGCTGCGAGTAGCTGGCAATACGGTGACGCACCAGTTGATGCGTTGTGACTCTGCTCACGCCCTCGATCGCATAGGTAAAGGAAGCATGTTCGTAAGGCGACATATGCCCCGATTCCCGCAAAATGGCGAGTAAATGGTCACTGCCCGCTTCGTCCAAACCATCGAACAAATCACTCGCTGATGAAGCGCTGTAACAAAGCTTCGCCGCCGCTGCCACCACGCGAACAGGGTCTGTGGTATGGGCGATCAGTTTTACATACAAAGCCATTGTTATCTCCTTCCAAGTTCTTCCACGTGAAATATTACCATCAATCTGACAATTCCGCGACGACATACTCTCGGATCACCGCGCCGAATGCAAATAAAAAATCCCCGATGCCTGTCCGGCATAAGGGATTTTTTATTTGCATACTGATAACTATTCCGGCTCGTCCATCTTCCTCTGGCCGTAGTTTACTCCCGCGTACTTCTGGCGGAATTTCTCAAGCCTGCCCGCCTCTATGACGCGCCCCTTCTTTCCGGTGTAATACGGGTGGCACGCATTGCAGACCCCAAGCTTCATCTCCGGCTGCGTCGAGCGAGTCGCGAAGTTGTTTCCACAGGCGCATGTGACTGAGGATTCGCCGTATTTCGGATGTATGTCTTTCTTCATCTATCACACCTCCAATTCCACAAGACAATACTCAAAAATAAAAAACCGTGGGAAATTATATTACTCAAACGCGCAAACCGCAAGTGTGGTATCTTTCAAGTATTGTCAATTATTTATGCGCGAAATTTCTAAACAGTCTTCATTCATGTATAATAACGTACGTTACCAAGCAGATTTTTTCGATGACAAGACATGTTAAACGAGGAGACACGTAAGATAATGAAAGAAGCGGACAAGAGCAGCGTGCTTATCGTAGACGATGAAAACGCTAATATAGTAACCTTGACGCACATATTAAGTCCCGAATATAAAATTTACGCGGCAAAAAACGGGCAAGACGCAATTGAGATAGCGCAGGAATACTTACCGGATGTGATACTGCTTGACATTCTTATGCCGGAAATGGACGGATACGAAGTCCTTTCTCTGTTGAAAAATACAGAAGAAATACAGTCAATTCCCGTTATTTTCGTTACAGGGCTTGCAAACGCCGCGCATGAGGAGAGAGGACTCGGCATAGGAGCCGCGGATTATATAACAAAGCCTTTCAGTCCCGCTATTGTCAAACTGCGGGTGCGGAATCAGATTCAAATGCTTAATCAAATTAAAATGATAAATCAGCAGCTCAAACAGCAAACCCTGATGACTTCAATCTCCCAAAGCTTTCTGTCCGGCGCTGAGGTTGACGCGCTGCTTACGGATACATTGCGTAAGATTGGTGAATTTATGGGAATTTCGCAGGTATTGTTGTTCAATTTTGAAGAAGATGAAATAACTCTCACCTGTCAGCATGAATGGATGAACCCCGAGCTTAACATGGATACCCGCATTGGCAGCAAATTAGTGCTTAAAGGCCCCCTGTTATCCAGAATTTATGGCTTGTCGGCAAACGGAGAGGATTTGTGCCTACATTCAAACGACCCTGTCATTAAAGAGGCTATGAGGCCGTATAGGGTGGATTTTCAAAACTACATAACCGCTCCAATCTTCATTAAAGGCAAAATTTGCGCTGCGATAGATCTTTCAAAGGAAGACAACGGCGAGGATTGGAGCGAGGGCGATATTAACCTTGCCAGGATTGTCGCAAACATTTTATCGGGAGTATATGAACGTATAGCTATGGAGAGACAATTCTCAATCGTCGAGAACTCCCCTAATTTTATTATTTATCTCACTGCTGACGGCGGCGTGAGCTACGTAAATCCAGCCGCGGTAGAGATGACCGGTCGTACGCACGCGGAAATTATGGCTTCCGGGCTCGAACTAATTTTTGACCCGCAAACAATAAAGGAAATTAAAGAAACGCATATACCGAACACTTTACGATGCGGCGTCACCGATTTTGAAATCAACATGAAGCGAAAAAACAATGAGCTAAGAGTTTTATACTTTACCTGCTTTGTGACGGGAAGCGGGAATACCGCCGCCATCGCTCAGGATTTAACCGAAATGTATTCGCTCAATGCCGAGCTAATTTCGGCAAAAGATCTGGCCGAACAGAACAGCCGCGCAAAGAGCGAATTCCTGTCGCGCATGAGTCATGAAATGCATACGCCGATGAACGTTATAATCGGTATGACAAATATAGCGAAAAATACGAGCGACTCGGAAATAAAATCCGACTGTCTCGAAAAAATCGACAACGCGTCCCGCCATTTACTTATGCTTCTCGACGATATGCTTGATATTTACGCAATTGAGAAAAGAACATTAAAACTTGACAATTCGAAATTTTCTTTCAACGCAATGTTAGCTAATGTGCTGAAAATTGTAAAAATATATATAGATGAAAAACATCAGATATTTTCCTGCTTTACAGACGCGTCAGTACCCGATATCCTCATTGCTGACGAACACCGCCTGTCGCAGGTCATTCACAATCTGCTGATGAACGCCAATAAATTCACGCCCGAGCATGGCGCAATCCAGTTGAGAGCTTGCGTATTCGCCGAGGAAAAAGAATTGATCACCATGAAAATTGAAATCATTGACAGTGGAATAGGTATCCCAAAAGAAAAACAAACCGCTATATTTGACCCTTTTGAACAGGCTGACGGGGGGTTTGCCAGGAAATATGGCGGCGTCGGACTGGGACTTCCCATATCAAAAAATATAGTTGAAATGATGGGCGGCGAGATATGGGTCGAATCCGAACTTGATAAAGGAACTAAATTTACATTCACCTTCCAGGCTGAAATCAGCCCCGGCGAGGGTTTACAGCAAGAAGAGATTGTTGTTTCTTTGGACAGTGCTGACGCGGACGAACCACCCAACATAACCTATGAGGGTAAGACGGCGCTGCTGGTTGAGGATATGGAAATAAACCGCGAAATTTTAACGGCTATTCTCGAGGAGACGCAAATTCAGATTGAGTGTGCGGAAAACGGCCTGCAAGCCGTAGAATTGTTCGAGGCAAATCCCGGAAGGTACGACGTGATATTCATGGATATAAACATGCCGGTGATGGATGGATGGGAAGCTACCCGCCGCATAAGGGCATTAAATACGCCTGAAGGAGCGCGGGTTCCAATTGTAGCGCTGACAGCCAACAAACTCCCGGAGGATGTGGAAAAATGCTTTAAGGTCGGAATGAACGATCATATAGGTAAGCCGGTAGATTTTGACTTGCTTTTACGCAAGCTCGGTCAATACCTCAATAAATAAAAATTTTTAAAATTAAATATTTGAGGCGGATAATTGATGTCGGCGAATGACTTTTTTGTGAAAAAAATTCGAGCTGTGCCCCCACTGTATTTACAGCTGATTTTGATTATAGTTGCGGTTACGTTGATGATTTTTTCAAGCATCGCCTTTGTCATTAATATGTTGCGGAATCATTTGTACACAGACGCCACGAGTTTGCTTGCTCAAACAAAACTCAAAATAGAAGCGGAAATGATTTATCATGAAAACACCCTAGCGGCAATTTCAACGGCCATTCGCGATATGATTTCGCAGGGAGCCGATGAAGATATGGTGTTGAAGTACATGCGGAATGTCACCGCTGAATTGGAAACTAAAACCAGCAGACCCGGCTTTGAAGCCTTATATGGTTATTTTGAAATATTCGAGGACTCATTTATTCATACTCCGCATTGGGATACGCCGAAAGACTACAACCCGACCGACCGGCCGTGGTACGTGACAGCGGTTGAGGCCGGCGGGAAAGTTGCGATTACGCCGATATTTATGAGTACCCGCCTAAATCACTATGTCGTTACGTACGCGCAAAGAATTTTTGATGAAGAAGGCCGTCCGTTAGGCGTGATCTGTCTGAATATACCCGTGCAACGCATCATAGATATTGTTGCCGGCATGCGGCTTACAAGAAACAGCTACGGTATTTTTTTAGACGAGAATTTGGATGTTCTTTGTCATCCTGATCCGGAATTCATAGGCAGGAATATTAATGAAATCAAGGGCGAAATTCCTTTTTCCAAGGATGAAGCTTTAATGGAGGACGATCTATTTGAACGTGAAAGTATAAATTATAAAGGAGAATTGGCATACACTTTTTCAATGCGGCTTGAAAAAGGCTGGATTCTGTGCAGTGTAACACCCAGAGCCGAATATTTTGAGAAATTAAGAGGTCTGGAAATAATACTCTGTATCTTCGGCATAATTTTGACGGCGGCGCTGAGTTTCGTTTTTATTCGTATTGAAAAAAGAAAAAATATCGAACTCGAAAAGCATCATGTGCTTTTAAATATTGAACAGGGAAAAAGTGAAGAGCTGGCCTATTGGTATAAGTCCATTCTGGACGCCATACCATACCCTATCACAGTAACCGACGCCAATATGGACTGGACGTTTGTCAATAAAGCGTTTCAAGAATTTTCAGGTATAAATCTTGAGGATATGATAGGCAAGCCTTGCAGTAATTGGAATTCTCACATCTGCAACACGCTCGACTGCGGCATAGCCTGCGCGAAACGGGGCTTGAAAAGAACGTATTTTACGCAAAATAACATGTCATACCAAGTAGACGTGGAGATATTGAAAGACTTGAACGATGAAACCACCGGGTTCATCGAAGTTGTACAGGATATTTCAAATATTGAGGAAATGGCCGCAAAACAAGCTGAAGCGGAAGCCGCCAACCAGGCAAAATCCTTGTTTTTGGCAAATATGAGCCACGAAATGCGCACACCCATGAACAGTATCATCGGATTTTCGGAGCTTGCGCAGGATGGTTATATTCCCACCAAAACAAAGGGATACCTCAGAAAGATTTTAGTGAACGCTGAACATTTGCTATACATCATAAATGATATATTGGACATTTCCAAAATAGAATCCGGCAAAATGAGTTTGGAACAAATCCCCTTTGACCTGCATGACGTCCTCATCGCCTGCCAGTCTGTGATTATGCCGAAAGCTGTGGAAAAGGGAATATCGTTATTATGCTATGCCGCGCCGTTTATAGGGAAAAAACTGCTCGGCGACCCCGTCAGGCTGCGTCAGGTGCTCCTCAATTTTCTTTCCAATGCCGTTAAGTTTACAAACCTTGGCACAGTCAAACTCCGCGCGTCTGTTTTAAATGCCGGCGACACCGACGCCGCGACTATACATTTTGAAATACAGGACAGCGGCATCGGTATGAGTCCCGAGCAGATCACGAGGGTATTCGAGCCTTTTTCACAAGCGGATGTAAGTATTACGCGCAAATATGGCGGTACGGGTCTGGGGCTTGCCATAGCCAGAAATATTATCGAGATGATGGGCGGCGAGCTTGAAGTAACAAGCACGCTTGGACTCGGCAGTAAATTCAGCTTTGATATTACATTTGAGATGGTGGATGCAACCATAGATACGTCACCCTTTGAAATTTTGCTCAACGAACTTGAAAGGCCTCACTTTGAGGGTGAGATTTTGATTTGTGAAGACAATGATATGAATCAGCAAGTGGCCTGTGAGCATCTTGCAAGAGTGGGTTTAGAAACCGTGGTGGCAAAAAACGGCAAAGAAGGCGTCGATATTGTATGGGAGCGCGCGCAAAAAGGCGAGGCGCCGTTTGATTTGATTTTCATGGATATACACATGCCTGTGATGGATGGGTTGGAAGCCGCGTCAAAAATCTCCGCGCTGGAGTTAAAAACTCCAATAGTGGCAATGACGGCAAACTTAATGCCCAACGACTTGGAGTATTATGCAGCCAGCGGAATGTCCGATTACCTGGGCAAACCGTTTACATCGCAAGAATTATGGAGGTGCCTGATGAAATATTTTTCGCCGGTAGGATTCTCTACCATAGATAAGGACGATCAAGCCGAGGATGATGAAAAATTACAAAGGCTTCTGAAGGTTAAATTCGTTAAGAACAATCAAACCAGATGCGCTGAGATCAAAGAAGCTGCCGATGCGGGTGATATCAAGCTGGCGAATAGATTAGCCCATACATTAAAGAGTAATGCGGGACAGATTGGCGAACACAGGCTGCAGGAAGCCGCCGCCGCCGCGGAGGCCATGCTGTCGGAAGGGGAAAACATGCTGACGGAAGAGCATCTCAGCGTTCTCGAAGCAGAGTTGAATTTGGTTCTTGGAAAATTAGAGCCGATGCTTGCTGAAATTGACGTCTCAAACAGAACCGAAGCCATGAGCGAGGGAGAGATGCGCGAAATTGTTGAGCGACTCGAACCCATGCTGACAAACAGAAATCCGGAGTGCATGAATCTACTGGACGACATCCGCGCAATACCCGGAGCAGAGGATCTCGCGCAACAAATAGAAGATTTTGAATTTAAAAAGGCGATTGCATCCCTGTCTGAATTAAGAAAAAAGATTAATATATGATTTACAGCTCGCAGCTAAGATGCTCACGGTGCGGCTTTCACGGCGAGGCAGAAAGAGCGCTCGTTGTCTGTAGTTCGCGTCGGTAAAATTACACAGAGTTATGCCCCCCTGAGTGTACTGATACCCCTTCTCTGGAATGTGTCCTGTATTTGATATTGCGGTTATAAACCGAAATATCCGGCACAAATGGAATAATTATCGGGTTGTAACCGCAAATGTGTGATATTCTATCCGCAAGAAGGTGATTGTCATGATTCCAAGAACGGCATACATCGAAAAAATCATGCCCTATGTGGACACGCCGTTTGTCAAAACGCTTTCCGGCGTCCGCCGCTGCGGCAAATCCACCATATTGAAAATGGTTGCGGAGGAACTCCGAAAGCGCGGCGTCCCCGACGAACGGATTTTGACTTATAACTTTGATTCCATGCAGTTTGAGGACATAAAAACCGCAAGATTCCTATATGACGACGTCAGACAGCGACTTTCGCCCAATGGCAAAACCTATTTGTTTCTGGATGAAATCCAGGAGGTCAAGTCGTGGGAAAAGGCCGTAAATTCCTTTATGACCGACTTCGACGTGGACGTATATCTGACCGGTTCCAATTCCAGCATGATGTCTTCGGAAATCTCCACTTATTTGACGGGACGGTATATTTCCATTCGTGTATTTCCGCTTTCGTTCGCGGAGTATTTGAAATTCAGAAAGCGTGCCCAACCGGTATATTCAGGCGGAGAACCTCCGAACATACATACGGAACTTGCCCGATACCTCCGGCGCGGCGGCTTTCCGGCCGTCCATTTGCAGGAATACTCGCAGGATGATACGTACACGATAGTGAAGGACATATACAACTCAACAATTTTTTCGGATATTGTTAAGCGTAACCAAATCCGTAAAGTTGACCAGTTGGAACGAATTGTCAAATTTGCCTTCGACAATGTGGGGCGGACGTTTTCGGCGGCAAGTATCTCCAAATATTTGAAAAGCGAGCGGCGCTCCATTGATAATGAAACGGTCTACAGCTATCTGAACAATCTGGAAAACGCGTTTATCTTACACCGCTGCTCACGTTACGACATTCAAGGCAAAGAGATACTGAAAACACAGGAGAAATTTTACCTGAGCGACCCCGCGTTTAGGTACGCCGTCCTCGGCTACACACCGGACAGCGTGGCGGCCATGCTGGAAAACCTCGTGTATCTTGAATTGCTGCGGCGCGGTTATGAGGTCAACGTCGGAAAAATCGAAAACACCGAAATAGACTTTATAGCCGCTAAGCAGGAAAAAAAACTTTATGTTCAAGTCACGGAGCGAATAGACGGGGAGGAAACCGAAAAGCGAGAGTACGGAAGGCTTCTCGCTGTCCCTGATAATTACCCTAAATATGTCCTGCGGACGGATGACTTCGCGGGCGGGAATGTTCGGGGAGTAAAGACCATGCACGTCGCGGATTTTCTTTTGAGCGGTGAGTTTTGATTGATGACTCACATTGCTCTGTCAAAATATTTCAGTGATAGCGCGTTACCAGGATTTAAAAAATAACATAAAATTACAAACGAATAATATTGCCGCTAATATAATAAATACCCCTCCTGCGATTATTCTGAGAATATTTACTACAATGAAGCTAAAAGGAATAACGCTTAAGAAATAAGGAATCAGAATTAAAAATACTATACCCCAAAAACCGCATATTATCACGGTTTTCAATAAAGGAGGTATTGACCTGAGAGAAAACGTTAACATTATAAAAAAGTGCGTAAACACAAAAATAAGATAAGACCTGACTTCCGCGAAAGTTATCCACATTTTCAGTAATATCAAGGCGTTACGAAAAACCCAAGGCACTACATCTTACTTTTTTTATGCAGCGCCTTGTTCCAGTGTTTTTTCGGGCGTTTTATTATTAGGGCTGTGACTATCAGTTTTCCGGCTCTGTTTGACCGTCCCTGAGATATTTCCGCCGGGCGCGCTTCCGATAAAACAGCCGGCCCGCAGGCCGGCTGTTTTATGCAGAAGGAATGTCCTGCGTTTATTCCGAATTGGTTATTTCGGTTTCCGAGTCGTTAC
>Ga0099364_10002666_pt1 | contig 28241 bp, 21 predicted proteins | sample TergutTh196P3_FD_73070 | JGI IMG/M metagenome (GOLD analysis project Ga0099364, IMG submission 73070) | Microcerotermes parvus P3 segment gut microbial communities from Pointe-Noire, Republic of the Congo - Th196 P3 | ecosystem: Host-associated > Arthropoda: Insects > Digestive system > Gut ... | reverse complement strand
CGTGATACTCTTTCATCCATTCGTCCAAACTTTTACATGCTTTCCAGTGACTGTAATCAAAGCTGTAATCAGTTGTCACTAATGCGGAAACGTGCATTTCGTCTGATTCGAAAAATTTTGGTATGTTGTTTTCGCGTTCATCGCCCGGAACGCCGTAATTTCCCGTCAAAGGATAAGTCATAACCAATATCTGTCCCTTGTATGACGGGTCGGTAAGGCTTTCAGAATATCCCGTCATAGCGGTATTGAACACAACCTCTCCGGCTACTGAACCCTGATATCCGAACGATTTTCCATGAAATTCGGCGCCGTCTTCTAAAACTATTTTTATGTCTGTCATTACTATTTATATAATGTATTTACTGAACTTGTCTATCGAAAAAATCCTTAATTGTCTCTATTCCAATTTGTCTTCTTAAATTTCCTCTGATTATTATATCAAAATTTTCGTCTAAAAGATACACCACCGGCGTCGAGGCTATGTTGTAATATTCTCTGAACTTGTGGTCGTATGGGCTCCATGCATTGTGCCATCCGTTTCCGAACATATTTTGCTGGTTCACATAATCAATCCATCTACCCTTGTCTTGTCTTTGAGTTAGATGGGTTTGTACGGTAATAACCTGCATACCATTGTCTTTATGCTCTTCCCAGACACTATACAGTTCCTGAATTGCCGTTTTGCAATGCCCGCACGTAAAGTCCCAAAATAAAAGAACCGTAAATTTGCTTTTCAATTGATTATCTCTGCGAAAATCATTAACCATTCTGCCTGCGTGGTAATCATACTTTATAGCCGTATCCATTTCTGCTGCCCTAAAATGTTCGGGCGGCAAAATCATCAGCATTTCAATTGGCGGAGCTTGTTTTCCGATAAGATTGGGCTTAATATCGTTCATTTCTTTTTTCAAATTTTCGATAGTTTCTTCTGTAGCCCAGTGAGCGTGAGGAATATACCAATTTTCTGTAATACATGCCCATACGTTTTCAGGAACAACAAATCCGCGTACAAGATCCGTGCTTTCGAGAAAATGGTTGAAAAGGGTTCGCATCATGTAACTAAAAACGATTTCGTTGCTTTGGGCTTTGGTCAATATCTTGTCTATTTCCGCGCAAATTGTATCAGTATGCTGCGGTACGACCCTTGTCAGATATTCGAACAGTTTTTCCTCGTATGACTGCGTTCGCATCAAATCAGGGTCGTATATGTTGAGATTATCGAAGAAATGCCTGCGATACCAGCGATACTGAAAGTTTGGGTCGGTTATGTTTCCCTCGTCGTCTCTTGGCGGGTCGGGTATTTGCAACGGGATAAACGATTTTATTATTTTGCTGACATACAAATTACTGTTGTCGTTGATTAATTTGTCGACAAAATCAAGTCCATTTTTCTCCAACTCTTGCCCTTTTGCACGAATGGCATTTCTTTCGTCGTCGGATACGGCATTTCGCATCTGTTCGTTCAGTTGCTGAAACTGGGTTTGACGATCAATCAGATACCGTCTAAAATCGTAGAAGGCGTCATTATCAGGCGACGACGTAAATTTCGTAAGATTAAACAAATCGGTAGTATCGGCAACGATGCCAAACTGCTGATTGTCGCCAACGATAAAATCAAACAAAATTCTACCGTCGGCAAACAGAAAATACATCCCTTTGGGCAATTCCCTGTTACCGCTAAATACGCCCCTTCCGTTCCTCAAGACAACGGTATCGCTTACAAACAACCGTTCTCTTTTGGTATAATAATGCCCCAACAACACCGTATCATTGCGCGTGTTTATGGCGACCGATATTTCGTAATTCTGTGAAAACACAGAAATCGTTGTCATAACAGACAACAAACAAAAAACAAAAAATTTCATATACTATTGACTATTAACAATTAACAAAAAAATGATTAAAAAATTTCGACAAAGTTAGTAATTTTTTGTCAAAAACTTCAAAAAAAATTTGTTCTTTTTTTTACAAGTTCAAATAAAATTTGGGTGATTCTGATAAAAAATGTTATCTTTGCCCTCAATATTCAATATTCAATATTCAATATTCAAGAAATATGCGTTCTATAATAGAAAATATTGTTTTACCGATAGAAGATCCTGTCATCGTTCTGGCGCTTTGCCTGTTCATAATACTTGTAGTGCCGCCAGTTTGCAAAAGAATAAGAATGCCGGCAATTTTCGGATTGATTTTGTCTGGGGTAGTTATCGGACCAAAGGGATTTCATCTGATAGGCGATAAATCGGTAGAATTGCTGTCTTCTGCGGGGTTGCTCTATTTGATGTTCCTGATGACGCTCGAAATAGATATGTTCAGTTTCCGCAAAAACAAGTTCAAAACCGCATGGTTCGGCTTTTTTACCTTTATCATTCCTTTTGTACTTGGTTTTCTGCTAACTTATCATGTTTTCAACTTCAATATTTATGCGTCGCTGTTGCTTGCCTGCATGTTTTCGACGCACACATTAGTTTCGTATCCCATAGCCAGCCGTTTGAATATCACAAAAAACGAACCGGTAATATTGAGCATCGGCGGAACAATCATAACAGATATGGCTGTATTATTGCTTTTGACCATAATCACTACCGCCTATGCCGGCTCGTTGAACGCGCTTTTTTGGGTGATAATCACTTTGAAGTTGGCAGCATTTATGTTTGGCTTGCTTTGGATTTTTCCGAAAATATGTCGTTGGTATTTTTCGCGTTTCCAAAGCGATGATACGGGGCAGTTCATATTTATTCTGACGTCATTTTTTTCATCGGGTTTTTTAGCCGGGTTGGCGGGCATAGAACCTATTGTAGGCGCGTTTTTATGCGGATTGGCGTTAAACCGCGTCATTCCGCGCCAGTCGATGTTGATGAACAGAACTGTATTTGTCGGAAATTCAATTTTCATACCATTTTTTCTAATCCAAATCGGCATGTTGGTAGATGTACGGGCTTTTTTAGACGGATCTCACACGCTCATTCTTTCAACGGCGTTGATTATAATGGCGCTTTTCAGCAAATACCTTGCAGCCCTTGCAACACAACTGATTTATCGCTATACCAAAACCGAAGGACTTCTGCTTTTCGGATTGAGCAGTTCACATGCAGCGGCTACAATAGCAGTCATAATAATAGGTTATCGAATTGGTATTTTCGACGAAAACATTATTAATGCAACTGTTTTGATTATACTTTTTACATGTCTTGCCGCAACGTATATAACCGATTATGCCGGTCGTAAGGTAGCGTTGCTGCAAGAAGAACGCAGCGAACAGAAAGATAAACCCGAACGCATTTTAGTGCCTGTTTCCAATCCCGAAACGGCGTTGGCGCTTTTCAATTTCGCCGTGGCAATTCACCGACCAAACGACAATTCGGTCATATCGCCGCTTTCAATCGCTACAACGCCACGTGGATTGGAAAATTCAATACTTAATAATAAAACGCTTATAGAACATTTTATCAATCAGGCAAATGCCGCTAAACTGAACTATATACCTGCAATGCGTGTAGACAGTAATATTTCCGAAGGAATCATACGCGCGGCTGTTGAAATACAGACTACCCATATCGTTTTGGGTTGGACGGGTCAATCAAATACCGCCCAATATTTTTTCGGGACAATTATCGATAAATTGCTCGAAAACTGTACGCAAACGATAATGGTAGTAAACCTGAAAACCCAAATAGTCAAGTTTCGCAAGATTTATGTACTGATACCGCGCAATGCCGACCATGAAACGGGTTTTCACGCGTGGATGCAAATGATGTTCACATTGCAGCAAAACACATCGGGCGGGTTGCTTTTGATTTCCGACGAGCATACAGTGAAGGGGATTAAGCGCGTAAAACAATCAACGTCTTTTACCGAGGAGCGTTTCAAGATTCTGTCGCCAATGCCCGAAATGAAAACTATAGCAGACGAATTGAACGAAAACGACTTGTTAGTAGTCATTTCAGCGCGACCCAACACAGTTTCCTACAGTCGCAGAGTAGCGTTAGCGCCCAGAGTGATAACACGCTATTTCGGACACACCAACAGTATGATACTGTATCCCGAACAAACGGATATTTTCCCCGATAATTTGAGCGTTACCTTTGTATAAACTACCCGCTTTTGTAGGAAAACATCAGGATTTTTTTCGTCCAATCCGCCAAAAACATGGGAATATTGAGTAAATTACCGTCTTTTTTTAGATTTTTGAAAGAATAACGTATTCTCATTTTGGGTTGGTATTTTTCGTTGAATACATGCAGGCTTTTTCCGGTAACGTTTTGCGCCGCTTTTACTTCAACGGGTATAATATCGGTTTGGTGTTGAATGAGAAAATCTACTTCTGCCTTTCCTTCGGAAGTCCAGTAACGGGGCGTAACTTCAAATTGCGTCACCAACGATTGCAGTATGGCATTTTCAGCCGCAGCGCCTTTAAATTCGGTATATAAAGGACTGCCTGACAAGATAATTTCGGGCGGCAGTTTTGCCAATCGGCGCAGCAAACCTATATCCGAGAGGTAAATCTTAAAAGCGGTTAGATCGTCATACGCTTTGAGCGGAAGAAATGGTTTCGTATTGGCAAAAACGCGATACACCAATCTTGCTTGCTCTAACCAAAGCAGCGCGTCTTCATATTCGCGCGCCCGCGCTCCCGGCTTAACCAATTTGTAAAGAAACTTACGATTTTCGCGCGACAACTGCGAAGGGATAGAATTCCAAATGGCTGTAATTTTGGGAATATCTTTTTTTTCGGCATGTTTGGCAAAATCAAGTTCATAGGCATGAAGAACAATTTGTAGGTCCTCCTCTACTTTTTCAATTCCCATGTTGTCAAGAAAATTGGAAACTGCTTCGGGCATTCCTCCTGTTACCTGATAACGATGAAACGACTCTGCAAGTCGATTGAACATGATCAATGGAATTTCTTCAACCGTATTTATGTTTTCTGCAAAATCATAAAGTTCGGGTGAATCGGCTGCAAGAAACTCTTTAAATGTCAGCGGATAGACCCGCATAAAATCAACTTTGCCTACCGGAAAACTGTCGCCTTTCGACAATGACACTCCCAACAGCGAACCGGCAGCAATAACCGCGTACTCCGGCGCATCTTCGCAAAAATATTTCAAACTGTTTAAGGCTTTATTACACTCCTGTATTTCATCAAAAACAATCAGCGTTTTTTGCGGAACAATCGGACATTTTGTATAAAATGCCAACTTGCCCAGCAAACGCGCTATATCTTTTGTCCCCTCAAAAACATGATGTAATTCATCGTTTTTGTCAAAATTGAAATACGCCGTATGCGTAAAACATTGTTCCCCGAAGGACTTCATCAACCATGTCTTGCCTGTTTGTCGCGCGCCTTGAAGAATTAGCGGTTTACGGTTTGGTTTTGTTTTCCAATCCGATAACCTGTGAAAAATATCTCGATCTATTCTCATATCTAAAAAATCACATTTTATGTTATGAAAATGTGAAAAAAATCACATTTTCGTAACGAAATCGGTGCAAATATATAAAGAATATTTTGTTTGGGCAAATATTTTTCAAATCAGCATGCAAAATACTTTTTATTTTGACTGCCTTTGCAAAATCGATTTTGCAGATATGTATCTTTGTTGAAACCCGCGTTCGGCGGCATTTGCAATGCACCCGAGCGCATAAAAATGCGAAAAGAGCGGTTCTCCCGAACGGCCCTTTCTAGTTACTAACTACTAACTACTACAAAATTATGAAAAAAAACTAAAATATTAACATACAAAATTCGTGCCAAACTTCGTTATATATATAAATAAAAATGTTAATAAATCTTAAAATTTTTAAAGATGACTTCATATCCTCATGCAAAAATCAATATTGGATTATCAATTACAGGGAAACGTTCCGATGGATTTCATAATATAGAAACCGTTTTTTACCCTGTGCCTCTTTACGATACATTAGTTGTCGAACCTGCCGGAAACGAAGCAAACGAAAAAATCAACTTCGTTTGCGAAGGAATCGAATTGCCGGATGCTGCTGCGCAAAAAAATTTGTGTTGCAAGGCTTACAATTTGTTGGATGCCGATTTCGACCTGCCGCCAACAAACATCAGTCTGAACAAAGTTATTCCGGTCGGCGCGGGATTGGGAGGCGGCTCGTCGGATGCTGCATATACGTTGAAGGCGCTGAACGATTTGTACAAATTGCAGATTTCAGACGACGAACTTGCAAACTATGCAAGACGATTAGGAAGCGACTGTACATTTTTTCTTCAACAAACGCCTGCCTTTGGCATCGGAAAAGGCGAGATACTAAAACCTTTATCACTGTCGCTTGACGGTTATTATGTTCTTATTGTAAAGCCGCCCGTATTCATAAGCACAGCCGAGGCATATTCTGCGGTTGTTCCCCAAAAATCGCCATATTATCTACCCGAACTGCTCAAAACTCCAATCAACGATTGGCGAAGAACAGTTTTCAATGATTTTGAAGAATCAGTATTCAAAAAATTCCCTGAAATCGGCAAAATAAAGGAGCGGCTGTATGGCGAAGGAGCCGTTTATGCCTCCCTGTCGGGAAGCGGAGCGAGTGTTTACGGGATTTTCAAAGACAATCCGGAGGAGATTGTAAAAATGTTCGGTGAATGTTTTTGTTTTTGTAAAAATATTACACATTAGAAAAAAAATTGTACTTTTGCAGCCTGAAATTTTTTTTTGATATAAACACAAACACAATAGAATAATAGTTATGACCCCACAAATCATCTTCGTCATTCTTGTAGCAATCATTCTTGCCGATTTTTTTCTCGAAAGTTGGCTTGATTTTCTGAATTACAAAAACATTTCGGAAAAACTTCCCGAAGAGTTGAAAGGCTTGTATGAAACGGAAAAATATATGAAATCGCAGAAATACGAACGTATCAATACACGTTTCGGACTGCTTACCGGCACGTTTAATCTGACATTGATATTAGGAATGTTTTTTTTCGAAGGTTTTGCCTTTGTTGACCAATTGGCTACAGGCATAACAGAGCATCCTGTTTTTCAGCCGCTCGTTTTTTTCGCAATAATAGGGATGGCGTTTGATATTCTCAACACTCCGTTTGAAATCTATGATACATTCGTTATTGAGCAGCGTTTTGGGTTCAATAAAACAACGCCGGGGCTTTTCGTAGCCGACAAACTCAAAGGCTGGGCGCTTTCGGCAATTATTGGCGGCGTACTTATGGCATTAGTAGTATGGTTCTACCTGCAAACAAAAGAATATTTTTGGCTATGGGCATGGTTGCTGATGTCGGCGTTCTCGCTTTTCATGGCTTTTTTCTATTCATCATTGATTGTGCCGCTGTTCAACAAACAGAAACCGCTTGAAGACGGCGAACTTAAACAACAAATCAAAACCCGCGCCGAACAGGCAGGTTTTCATATCGACAAAATTTTTACCATCGACGGTTCAAAACGCTCCACAAAAGCAAATGCATATTTCAGCGGATTAGGAAGAAAAAGGCGAATAGTACTTTTCGATACGCTTATCAACGAACTGACGACTGACGAAATTGTTGCCGTACTAATGCACGAAATAGGGCATTTTCGCAAAAAACATATTGTCGGCAGTATGATTTTATCATTCATTCAGGCTGGGATTGTGCTGTTCATCTTCTCGCTATTTGTTTCGCAACCTGTCTTTTCGCAGGCATTAGGAGTACCGGACGCCTCTTTCCACATCGGACTGATAACATTCGGTATACTCTACAGCCCAATATCAATAGTTATCGGATTGATGATGAATACCTTGTCGCGCAAAAATGAATTTCAGGCAGATAATTTTGCCGCAAGTTTTGGAATGAGTAACGCTTTGATTGGAGCGCTAAAAAAACTATCAGTTAGCAACCTTTCAAATTTGACCCCACATCCTATTTATGTCTTTTTTCACTATTCACATCCAACTTTGTTACAGAGAATAAGGAACCTAACGGCTAAACCATGAATTATAGGAATACTTAATGTTATGCTCTTTGCATATTGATATGAGTTCGTCAAGCAATTGAAAATTTTGAAATGTTATTGATTGCATGAAATGGTTTCGCAATATACTTTTGATATCATCGTTGCCTTCTTTGTTTAAAATGCTGAATAACATTTCGGTATTCTCTTTGTCAAGTTCACACCATGCCTCCCTGTAACATTCAACTTCCATACGGAAAGTTGTGCCATCCCAGATAATCCATGCACTTGGCGGCTTTTGGTCGGGATAACCGTCACGCCCTAAATCAATTTCGAACGTGTTCGTCATTTTATTTTGCGGATAAATTATTCCTGCATTTCTTCCAAAACCTTTCTCATATTTTCATATTTTGATTCCAGTTCAGGATGTTTTATTCGTAAACGGAAATATAACGTTCTAAGCGTTTCAACGGTCGCTATTTCGTCGGGTCTTAACTCGTATGCTTTTTCCATCGGCGCAATTGCCTTGTAAAATTCTTCGTCAGACAGGTCTTTATATCTGTCATACTCTGATTGGATTCTTTGCTCGTTTGCCGTTTCATCCAATCTTACGCCTGTGTTGAAGTATAATACAGCCAAATTGAAATATGGGTCAAAATATGTGGGGTCTTTTTCGATTGAAGCATAATAGGCTTCGCGTGATTTTTCTGTTTCACCGAGTTCATCAAGCACTTTTCCTTTTGCAAAGAGAAGAATCGCATTGTCGGGATCTCTCGCAGCAGCCTCTTCCAAATACTCCAATGCCTGTTCGTTTTGACCGGTTTCTAAATAATGATTGATCAAATCATACATTAACTGTGTGTACTCAGGATGCCGTTCAAATCCTGTTTTAGAATAATATAACGATTTTTCGTCGTCGCCGATGCTTTTATAGGCGCTGGCGAGCAAGTTATATATCTGTCCTTTGCTTTCTCCCATTTCTCTGTATCCAAGTTCCAATGCTTTTTCAAAATTGGCGATAGATTCTTTCCACATACTATCGTCACTAATGCTTTGCTGGAATGCAGCAAATCCTGCAAAGAAATAATAGGTAGTATCAACCACATCCAATATTTTGTTATGCTCAATCCGCTGTAATGCAGTATTGTAGGCATCAATGTAATTTTCAATATAGAACTCGTTGAAAAATTTGTTTTCCAAATCATTGACAATTACTCTTATGGCATCGTTGATTTTTTTAGTGTTTTTTCCCTTAGGATCTAACGTTCGCGCTTTTTGATAGGCGATAACTGACTCGTCTAAAGCATTATCAACGATCCTTCCGGTTTCTTCCCAATTTCTCAGACCTCCATTTTCAAAAATCAGTCTGAGCTGGCTATAGACAAATATTTCCCTTACACCTTCGTCTTCGGTTATTATTTGTCTTGGTTCCCTGAAAAACAATCGGGCTTCGGTCGGCGGCATGCCGAAACGTAAAAATCCAACATTTACGTTGTACGCATCGTAGAACAACTTTCCGCGATCCATCCATGTTTTTACATTGCTTCCCTTTTTGGGATGTTGCGTTAACGCATCGTTCTTTGCAATATTATCTCTTATCTGCCTGATTTTGCTATCATTTTGGGCAAAACTTGTGAAGCCAAACAAGAAAATTGCGACTATAAAAAATATTATCCGTCTCATATTCAACTTTTTTAATTATTTTTTTACTATTTTTTTTATGATGCAAAAATATATACATTTTTTTAAAAAACAATATTTTTTAACTTTTTTTATAAAAAATTATGACTTCGTTACAAACACGGCTGGGAGTAACCCCTCTCCTACCCTACCCTATTTGATTGATTTTGAAATTTTTAAAATAGATTTGGCATAATTTTCCCAACTCATACTTTTTGACGCTTTTTCGATATTTTCTGAAACTATCGGTTGCTCGATGATATTGAGCATCGCTTCGGTCATCGAGGAAATGTCGTCGGCATTTGCTAAAAATCCGGTTATACCTTCTTTTACCGTTTCGGGAAAATGCCCCAAACGGGTAGCTACGATTGGTAAATTGAAGTTATGTGCTATGGATTCGACGCCGGAAGAGCTGGCTGTTTCGTAAAAAAGTACGAGGGCGTCGCTCACTTGAAAATATTTATGTACATCCTGATTTGGTATAAATTCGTTTACTACCGTCACCTTGTCGCCAATCCCCAACTGTTCAATCATTTCCAACGGGCGATAATGCCTTTCGTCTTCGCGACGGCTCACAAACTGCGCGCGCAGTTCACGACTGAAGATACGTTTTATACGGTCGTAGAATCTATCCCTTTTAGGCGCTTGCCACGACGATTCGCCTACTATCAGCAGTGAAACATCGTCGCGCGTTTTTGCCAAATCGGCAAAGGCGGCAATTGCATTGTGCAAACCCTTGTATTTGTAGATAAATCCGAAAAACAGGAATACGTACTGCCGCAATTTGAGATGCTGTTTTTGGGCAGCAACATCGAAATCCGGGTCGGGGGTGTACATATCGTAAATAGGATGGTACAGTTTCAGTATGGGCTTGTCGGTATTGTCGGCAACATCGTCTTCTCCTTCAATAAGATCAAAATTGACGGAAGGGAAAAGCTCCTTAACCTCACATGCTGTTTTGTATGAATGTACAACGTAAATATCGGCATACTTGATTGCATAGTTTGTCAGCCACTTCACCATTTTGGCATATTCTTTCCGGTTGGCGAAATGCAATATTACAATAACTCCCATCGTCGTATTTGCCTTTATTTGCCTGATAAGGTATGTTATAGGAAACGCCTGTATAGGGCTTGACCATTGAATAACAACAAAATCGGGATTGACTTCAACGATTGTTTCGTAGGTCTTCCGCCATGAGGTAAACCTGTTATAATCCAATGTATAATGTACGCTCACGCCTGATTTTTCCAATAAATCGCTTTGGCTTTTGTCGTCAATAAAATCGCGTGGAACAAAAAAAGGATATTGATTTGTCCATGAAACAACGTGTGTTTCGGTATTTTCGTGCAATGCGAAGGCTTTTGCCAAAGAGACGTTAAAATTTGCGATACCGCCTTTTAGTCCCGGTCCGGGTCCGAAAAAAACAATTTTTGTCATCTGTCGATATTTTCTCTGTTTAAGTCCTCAATTACCGTTGGTCTTCTTTCGGTATTATTATCCTGTCGCCTGAACTCTCCGTTTTGCAATGCCTGAAAGAATTGAGCCCATGCCATGGGATTCGTTACGGAATATGTCGGGTACATGTGTCCATAGGTCATCATGCGGCTTGCACGATTGTTTATTGCATCTCTGAAATTGGCATTGGGGCTTGCCTGTCGGTTGGCAATGGCATTATATATCTGCTCCTGCATCACCGTAATATTTCTGTATGCCCTTACCATATCGTCTTCAGGCAACTCTAAAGCCATAAACGCTTCTCTAAATTCACGATACGTCCGCCAAGGGAAAATCACCAACTCGGTAAGCATAATGGCATCTTCATCAAGAATGATATCCTTAATGTAATGTTTTGGATCTTCGTTGGTAAAATTCGGAACAGGAACCTTAATGCTTTTGTAACCCATACACGAAATCAATAGAGTATCACGCGGATAGGTGATAATGGTAAACATGCCCTGCGGGTCGCTAACTGTGCCGCGAAAGTCCTTTTGCACTATTATATGCGCAAAAGGGATAGGCTGCAACAAATCGTTGCGAATCACGCCTGTCCACTGTATCAGTATTTCCTGCGCAGAAACCGACTGCCATCCGACCAAAACAAATACTATATATATAATGTATTTCTTCAATAAAAAAAGACAAAAAATTTGACGGCCTAAAATTACAAAAAAAATTTAATATCAAAACCAAAAAATCAAAAAATAGGGTTATTTTTGCAAAAAAATTGAAATTAACAAACAAGTAAAAAAATAATATATAACATGAAACAGTTTATAATCATCATTTTATCCGTATTTATGATACACGATTTGTTTTCACAATCGGATGTCAATATCCGTTATGAAAATCGCAAAAAGGAAGGATATTATAACATAACGCAAATCGCTCTGATGATGGGTAACCGGCCACTTTCGGAAACATCGTCAGGTTTTTTTGACGACCGCACCGAATCTGTGACTTCGCCGTCGGTTACCATGATTAACGGACATATGTTCAATGAACGTATGGCGGCAGGTATCGGCACGGGCTTCGAAATATTCGACCGTAACCTTTTCCCCGTTTTTGTAGATATACGACGTACACTGTGGGACAACAGGGTATCGCCGTATTTTGCCTTCAAAATGGGATATGCGTTCAGCGGTTTCAAAAAAAAACAATACGAAAGCCTGTATCTTAACCACGCGCCACATTACATCAATAATGGTTTTTTCAAGAAATATGGCGGTTTTATGCTTAATCCCGAAATGGGCGTAAAAGTTCCGTTAAGCGAAAATGCCGATGTTCTCTTCACAGTTGCCTACCGCCACCAAAGAATAAAATCAACGGTATGGGATAGCAGGCATTATCAAAAGTGGGATTACAAGGCTGACATGAACCGTTTGTCAGTTGGCGTGGCTATAATGTTTAGATAATCTCTATATTTGCTATACGCAATGGACGGTATGACTACGAGAACGGCACATTTTTTCCCGGTTTTGACGTTAATCTGCATAAAAGAATGCTTGACGAAGGTTTTGATTTGTATCCGAATGAAACAATGAATTGAATATATAATATAATGTATGCTATACGTCAAACCATAAAATATCCATAGCAAAAAAAAAAATATTTTTTTTTCAAAAAAAGTTTTTTTTTCAAAAAATATATCATACATTTGCGGCGTCAAAAAATGGTAAAAGGAGGAGCAAACCTCGTAAAAAAAGAGGCAAGACACTCGCGAAGCCGTAAGAGCGGGGATAAAAACGTCCGAAAAGGAGCGGACTTGAATGTTTTGTAATGAAAAGGTTGATAGCCATTTTGATGGTAGTAACAACAGTCGTAGGCTGTAGTGTGCCGTTGAGTAAAGAAAGTTATCTGAAAAATTTTGATGACTTTGTTTCTGATGTTGCAGATAACCACAAAGCTTATTCTGAGAAGGATTGGCAAAGGAAGTCCGAAAAATTTGAAAAGTTTTCTGGAGTATGGTACGAAAAATTTTTGGATGACTTTACTTTGCAGGAAAAACTAAAGATAACAACCAATAAGGCTAAGTATCACTATTATAGTAAATTGGCTCAAGCATCTTCGATGTTCAATGAAATGTTTGACGCATTGAACGTAGGAGAAATAAAATCGAACGTGCAGAATTTGATTAATACCGGTATGGAATCAGAATTGAAGCAACTTTACCAAGAAGCACAGAAAGCCGGTAAGGCGGCTGAGGAAATTGTTAAGGAAATCTTTAATGAGTTGAAGATAAACATTGACGAGTTGGTAACAAAATGAACAAGATATTCTGCATAATAACAGTATAAAAATGGTAAAGTATGAATAGATTATTGATTAGTATTGCTTTTCTTTGTTTTGTTGCGACATTAGCAGCACAAAAGTCTCAGCGTCGTATATATTTGTGGGATGTAACGCTGTCGATGAAGGGTTACGAAGGAGCGCCGGATATATATGATGAAGTGCGGGACTTTCTGATTGAGGACATTATGAACAATATCAGGGACGAAAATACGGAAATTGTCGTGTTGCCATTTCAGGAAAATATTTTAGAGCGGTGGATTGCCAGAGCGGACGAAGCAGGCAAAAACGAGATAATACGCAGAATTAGCAGTTACAATAACAATATCGTTACCTCTACTAATATTGTTGGTCCTATTATTGAAGTGAAAGCAAGCATAATAAAGGACGACAGAGAAAATTTGTTTTTGCTTTTGACAGACGGAACCCAGTCACGAAGATTTGGAGGCAGGTCAGAATTGGACAAAGAGGTTAGGACGTGGGCAGAATACGCAAGAATAAATGATGCTACCCCTGTTTTCGTAATGCTTACACAAGAAGCCAGAGGAGACCTCACAGAATTGGAGCCTGCTTTCAAAGCGGGAGGATGGACTTTGGTTTCAGATTTTATCATCTTACGTCCGCCACATTTTGTTACATACAGTATAGTAGACGATAGAGGACAATCTGTGAATGTGCAATTTATCGGCAGCGCTTTGTCTGGCGTACAAATCGGGATATATGCTGATGAAAACGAATACATAGCTATAAATCAAAAATGTATGGTAAACAATGGCATGTTTTCCTTTAACGTTGATTTCAAACAGCCGGAAAGTACGCTAAGAGAAATGCTTCCCGAAAAAATGCAAATACCGCTACGTTTGGAAATAGCAAATCAGAACGAAATGATGAGAAATGGCAGCATGATTACGATAAACCCGTATAGAATAGTGTTGGAATTGATAAATAAACCCGAGAAAAAATTGATAATACATTATGAATAAGTTATTTCCGTTGATATTGTTGTTGTCGCTTGCTTTTGTGGCTTGCGATAAGAAAGAAATTAGCCCCGATACACATTCGTGGGGTACGTTCAAACGATTTTCAGATTTTCCAATAATTTCTGCATTGAAGCCGTATCAACCGGATACGCTTTTCAAAACGCTTCGATTCGAATTCAACCATCACTCTATTGGCGCAATTAACAACGTTAATTTGCAACTTGTTGAACGTGTTATCAAACGTAATGACCTTAAAACAGATACGAAAGAAACAGTCTATTCAATTCCCAAAGGCGTTCTTTTGCTAAAAGACGGCGTCAGATGCGAAGATAACATTCTCACAGTAACCCCTCAAGACGCAAAAATACAAGTTGGGATCGTTTTTACCAACGAAACTGAGATAGAAGACCGTAGTTATACTTTTGTGCTGAAAGTGTTAGATAGCGGCGGTTTAGACAGGATTGGAAACACTGATGTATCGGCATACAGCGGAACAAGTGTTATATATTTGGCAGATGAGTGGGTAGTGAAAATGGATAAGGTTTGGAATCCATTGGTATTGATCCTATTTTTGATAGGTATTTTTATAGTCACATTTTTAGTTCTTTGGTATTTGCTTTCACGTCAAATTTTCAATCCTACCAACAGATTCTCTAAAATCTATTTTAGCTATTGTAATGGAGAAGAAGAGGTGCATAGGGTTGGAAATTGCTATAAGGTTGTATGTACCAGCAAAAAAACTCCAGTTTCTTTGTTTCATAAATTTTTTGTAGGAAATGTAGCGTTTGAAGTAAACGATTTTTGGCAAACCAAAGTAAAAACCGAAGCAGAAACCGAAGCAGAAGGTGAAGTAGCAATCGAAGTAGAAATAAAAAGTAAAAAAAGAAATGAACTAAGAGTATTAGTACCTTTTGGTTTTCAAATAGATCCTTTCGTTGCGCAATACCGTCGAGAACCATTTATAATCACAAAACCAAATGGACAAACAGTAACAATTCAAACTTCATAAATTCGTAATAAAAAAAAATAAAAGATAATTTTAAGTAAAATAAATAGTAATTAATTAATAATAAATAATATGGCAGTAAGACCTTCATTATATATCGGACTTGGAGGTACCGGTATTTTAGCAGTTTCAAGAGCAAAAAAAATGTTTGAAGACGCTTTTGGAGAGGGAAATATTCCCGAACAGATTGCCTTTTTGGCGATTGATTTTGATTTGACTATGGACAAAGATCCGCGTTTGGCAACAAAGTCGATGAAAGATGACTTTCTTATAATTGAAAGCAACAACGACCCTGCAAAATTATATATGGAGCAGAGTAAAAACGGGTTATTTTCATGGTTGTTTAAAAACAATGATAGATTCATTCCGTCAAAAATTATTGACGGAGCAAGGCAAGTGCGCACAACTGGGCGACTTTTAACCAATATTATCAGCCATGAGGTTAGAAACAATATCCAATCGCGCATGGATAGAATACAAAATATTCAAAATCCAACACAGTTAGCGGCAAATACAGGAGGCATTGTAGACGTTCATATTGCAATGTCGTTAGCCGGAGGAACAGGGGCAGGTTCTTTTCTTGAAGTAGCAAGTCTTATAAGAGATCTTTATCCGAATATAGTTCGTATCGTTGGGTATGGCGTATTGCATAAAGTATTCAGATCTATGGATTTAAATGGCACCCAAACCCCGAGAGTTGTCGCTAACGCTTATTCTGCGATTTTAGATTTAGACTATCTAATGCATGCGAGTATAAACAATCCCGTTCAATTAGATATGAATGGAATAGTAAAAGAATTGAAACAACCGCTTTACGATGAGTTTTATGTAATTGATAACACAACAACCAATAATCAGGTAGTCAATCATGTAAATAAACTAAGTGAAGTTATTGGCACATGTTTATTTGTAGCAAGCGGCGAAATAGGAACCAAGGTAGCATCCGGCGTATGTAATACCCCTTGGAAAGATGGAAATTTTGATATTGACCCAAAACATGGCTGGGTATATTCGTTAGGCGCTTGTCAGGTTGTTTACAATGGCAAATTGCTTGCAAATATTTATGAACTTAAAGCAGCGTTGGAAATAATTAGACGGTTTCGCAACACAGACTCTGAATTGCAGCAAAAAGCACAAGATTGGACAGAGCGTCCTAATGTACAAATACGTGAAGACGGCTCCGAGTATAACCAATTAATTGATACGCTTTATACCAAAAAACAATTTGCCTCGTTAAAATTACCGAATTTGGATGTAAAGGATACTCTTACCGAAGTAAAAGCAGCAGCCGTTAAGTATCTCAATAGCGTCCCCGACTTCACGGAAGAATCAAAAGAAATATGCAAAAGAGTTGTTGAAGACTTGAACAGTTTTGTAAAAAGACTGTTGAATGCTGAAAATGGGATCGGTAGCGCGTTAGGCACATTGAAAGCTTTAGAAGCAATTCTTAAAAAATATAAAGCAGAAATGGAACAAGAGCAGATTACGCACAATAACGCAATATCAGGTGTTAATAACAACGGAATTGAAGCTGGTTATAACAAAAGTATCAAAGACTATTCTGATTATTTGACAAAAACCTTTAAAACAAGAAAAGGGAAAGAAGAACACCTTGATTCTATTTCACGTTATGCTTACGCGCTCTTAAAAGAAAAAATTGAAATAGAACGACGAAAAACAGCAAGCAGTATATTCACAAACATACTAAACGAGATTGACGAGTTGTATGATTCAGTTGATAAAATCAATAGGAAAATGTTTGATTTGGAAAGACTTTACATGCAAGAACTTGCCGATAGACAAAATTCGGCAGATACTGAACTTGTCTTCGAAATTGATTTGTCCCTAAAAGAACGTGACAAAGTGCCATTTTCTACTGATGATGTGAACATTACGGATTTTCTGAATTTTATTGACAATGATTTACATTCCATTTCATTAGATCAAGAATTAGATGAAAAAATAAGGTCATTTGTTTCTAATCTACAAAGAGCGGATTATTATCGAGATTTATTGATAGTTGATATAATTGATGAAATGAAAAACAATAGACCTACTGAATATGACAATTTAAAGGAGGAAATTAAAAATAAATCATGTTGTTTGTTGAAAATTAACAATCGAGGACTAATTGATAGAACGCAAGAAGGTATGAAATCGCCATCAGACAAGATGATTAACAACATTATGATTGCCTCCTATCAAAAAACAGATGATAACGGGAATATTTTGCAGAGCGCTTTTAAAACAGACAAATCATTTTTTGGAAATCGAAATAAAGAAGATATTCGTATGGAATCTGATGCTTTTAAACAAAAAATCATTTTCTATCGTTCGGGAATTGCTGTCATACCATTTTGTATAGATGCCTTCGATGAAAGATCTTTAACAGAATACAATTCCTTAATAACAGCTGACCGATTGTTCAATCCTCATTTTGATAAACATGTATTTGATGAAATGAGAAAAAAAGATTTTAAACTTAAGCCCGAAATGCAAAACGAAGCAATGTTCTTTTGGATATGCGGTCATTTTTTCGGATGGGAGGAAATAACTGAGAAAGCTTATGTAATGGAAAAAGATATTAACGGTAATCCTCTCAAGATTTCAGAAAAAGACGATGTTAAGCATAAAAAATTTATAAGGGTTGATAAAGGAAAATACGAATATTGGAACGAAGATGGGGCAGACGTGGGATCTAAAAGAAAATGGTACACTCTTGACAACACCTCTCGTCGCGACACAGCCTTCAATTATTTCAAAACTGTATTGCCTAAAATACGTACAACTCTTGTGAAAAAAATCAAAGATGATTATGGATTTAACAGGTCAAGTTATCAATACTTAATCGAAGAACTTATAAAAGATGGCAAATTTGATTATATCAACAGAGTTATCTGTTCCGACAAAAGTAGCATAACCTATTATAGTAGTCAAAGCGGCGAAGCGAAAATGCTTGATGCTGAGTTTGAGTATATCTGTACACGTATGTTGAACGATTTAAATAATTTGCATTAAAATAAAGAAGAAACAAAACGGGGAGTTGAAACTTAACTCCCCGTTATTAAAAATTTAAGTTTATGAAATATTCAGTACATTTTTTTATCGGGCAGGAATTTTCCGAAATAGTATCGGAAACAGGAAAATTTGCATTAAAAAGCGGTAATGCAGAAGCTTATAAATATATAAATAATTATCTTGTTGAACCTTCAAAAGATGGAAATATAGATATAACGCCATTTCAAAACAAGGAAACCGATCTTGATTGGGGAACCAAAGTTGCGTTGAAAAATACCCAAGAAGAACTATCCAGTTTTTACAGTGAAAAAATATTTGAAAAAATATTAACTGTCAGTAATATAGGAAGACAAGCATTTCTGCATGTTTTTTTGCATTTTCCGCTCTACAAACCCGAAGCGTTTGAAACGGTCAAAATATTATATAACAGCATCGAAATATCAAGTAGACCTACAATCATAAATTTTGTTGGTTATGGCGACGATTTATCCAGAATAATCGAGCCAGAATTAAAAGTTGTTTCGTCCGCCAGTAAACAAATGGCAGAATTTACCAAATTCAAAAAAGAAAAAAAGATGGGACTTGATAAGCATTTCATAATTTTTCAAAATGCTTCGCAAAACGGTATTCCATTAGGGTTGAGCATTGAATCGTTAATAGAAGTAGTCGGAAGATTTACACTATTATGTACCGAATATTACGATAAAATGTTTCCAAATACATCAGACTATCGCGATATTTTTGCTTTTGGCTTTTCAACACTTTGTCTTGATAAGTATCTGTTCGTTGAGTATTTATTAGGAAAAACATTGCTTCTGTCAATGGATTTGGCGGAAGTAAACAAAAGTGATGTTGATGTGAATACAGCCTGCGATGAAGCTAATAAATTACTGTATGATAAAACAACCGTACTATCTGATTATTTCAAAAAAATAGATAGCAATAACAACAATAATTTTCCTGAAGTACAAAAATCTATCGAAAATGATATTAATGAAATAATTGAAAGGTGCAGAAATCTTTTGCTTGCAGATAAAGGGATAACAACTAAAGCTGCTATAATAGCAGCTATTTTAGGCTCTGACTGCGATTTGTTTTCACGATCTCTTTTCGATAAAAATTCTATCATTTTCGACGATCTGTACAATGAAACCATCAATCATTTTATTGAAAACGATACGGATTTCTATAAAATTGATGACAAAGAGCCTGTCAACCCGATCTATAAATTAAAAGAAATTCGACAAAAAATGATTAATTCTTCGGCAGATATTCGCGATTCTGAAGAGAAACTTAAAATCCTTGAAAAACAGATATCCGATACGCAAAAAGTCGAAGAATGTTACATTGAAGACGGTTTTTATCATTTTCATGATAAAAAATTCCGTCTTCTACCACAATTAATAGAAGAGCCGCTTGAAGATACCTACGTCGCACATAAAGTAACAATTCCAAGTATTGACCTTCGCGAAAAATTTAACAGCATTAAGAATCAGGGGCAGCAAGGTTCTTGTCTTGCTTTCAGCATTACGTCAATTTTTGAATATATACTGAAACTTAATCAAGCCAAGGAATACGACCTTAGCGAGGCATTTTTATATTATAATTCTCGTGCATTGGACAACACAGGAGATATTTCTGTTGATACGGATTTGGGGTCTAGATTTAAACCCGCTATGCTATCATTACAACAATTAGGTATTGCGCTCGAAAAATTTTGTCAATACGATGATAGCATACACAACTTAAAACCCAGCGAAGACGCATATCAAGACGCATTATGTCGACGTTTAACAAAAGCACAAAATGTAAATATCAACGTTGAAGACATAAAATCGGCATTGTCAGATGGTTTTCCTGTTGCGATAAGTGTAAATTTGTATCCAAGTTTTCATACAAATAACGGTTATATTCCGATGCCTTCGCAAAAAGAAATTGACGAACAAAATTCAGGTGATGCAAAAAAGGAAAAACATTCACGACACGCAATGGTTATTACAGGATACAGCGACGAGTTAAAAATGTTTGTCGTACGAAATTCATGGGGAATCGAGTGGGGCGACAAGGGATATTGCTACATCCCATATTCATATATTGGTGATGATAAACTGTGTAACTATTGTTGTATAATTTCCGAAGTTGAATCATATATTGCAAAAATGGAACATATTCCTGCTTTGAAAGTAGATGAAACAGACTTATACATACGTTATTTTATTACCAAAAATCGACTTGAAAAAGAAATAGTTGAATATGAAAACTTAAAAAATGAATTCAAAACTTTATGCCTTTATTTTGAAAAATTAAAAGATCTTTTCAAAGATTCAAATGACAGAGATATGTTTATAGAAAAATCAGAAAAACGATTGAAAAATGAACTTGATGATTTGAAAAAAACGTATTCAGAACAAGAAAATAAAAATATTGAGGAATTGCAAATATTTGATAAAATAACTAAAAAAATTGTTATAAAATATGCTTTGGTCGGGATTGGGATTTCCTTGATTTTTGTATTGTGTGATATTATAGGCAAAACAATAATTAGTCTTACGTCTTCTCCTGTAAATTATAGGTTGTTATTGATCATTCTTGGAGTGATTGCTGGTTTTGTCTGGTTTAAAACTAATAAGAGATGGAAAGAGCGCAGGGAAATTAAAGACGCGAATGATGATATTTTGGAAAATATGCGAAAAAAAATTAATGCTAAAGTGAAAGAACTTGATAATTTCAAAATAAAAATCTTTTGTGCGTGGACTATTTTACGATCACTTTGTGAAACTCATACATATCATCAATCTTTATACAACAAATTCATCTCGCTAATAAACAATTTAAGAGTTTCGTATGAAGAAATTGCAAAATCTGATTTGGAAATGAGTTTGGATTCGCCTTACCCCAATGTTTCATTATTAGACAAGGATATTCTTGACGATTATTTCAACAATAATTTGAAAGACAATCCGGTTTGCGAAATTGATTTCTGTGATTCTATTGAAAATCACGAAATTACGGGAGAGTATCTTAAAGAATATAAAGAAGAACTTAATAACAAGTTAAGAAGTATTTTGTTTAATCTTCCGGAATTGGCTAATTTCAATATTTCTGCGCATATTGTTGAAAACAAATTTTCAAATATAGCAAAACAAGTAGATCATGAAATTGTTGAATGTTTTGATAACCAATCTGTTTTGTTTTTACATGTAAATAGCACAGAACGTGTAATTCGTTTATCAAAAAATATATTCGCACCCGAAATAAATATTTACGAAAGCAAATTGAGAAAGGGATATAACAGACTTTCTACCGGGGTTTCCTTTATTAATTCCGATGATAAATACATATTGATTTTATTAAAAACAGCAACTCTTTCTGTAAACGAATGTGTAATGTTAATAAATAAATAAACTAATGTAAAAAATATATTATGAATTCAAAAATTGAAAAGATATCAGGTTCAATAGAAAAAAAGAGTAAATTTATAAAGTTTGTAAGGTATACATTCGCGCCTGTGCTATGGATAATCGAAAAGACAAATAAGATTTCCGAAGAGTTTATGACAGATATTGAATATGATAATAAAATCAAAAAAAATATTGTATTAAAGGCGATATCATCAATTATATCGTTTATAATTGCTTTTGTTTTAGCATGGTTTATACTTCAATATGAACTTGATAAAAATGATAAGGATTTTGAAATAACTTTAGAAAAATTTCAAGAAGTTGGGATTTCACTTAAAGAAGTTGAGCAATCGCTTTCAACGAAATATATCGGTATTTTTCCCAGCTATCTCGATGAAATTAATAAATTGCTGATGGAATCTCTCGAACCTCAAAATGATATATCAAGAATTGTTATCTTTAAAGATGTATTGTTTTATGGCGCGTTTTGGAATGGGAAAGCGTTTAAAAAAATGATACAATTATTAGTTGAATTATCAAACAAACCTGAAAACGAAATCATAATAGCCTATTACGATAACAGCAGAAACTGGCGCGATGGTCGCATGTTTAGAGAAGTTGTTCAAGAATCATGGATGCGTAAAGAAGATTTAAGTAAATTGGCTATCGAAATTAATGAAATAGCAGAATCGTTACGACGTGAAAATTCCGAAAGAAGAGACAATAATTTCACACATCTTTACAAAGCCGATTCAATCGCAAGTCAGAAATATTTTGCCATTTATCGAGATTCGGTGCGAAATGAGTTTTTAGAAAGACGAAAAAACATACTTGCTCCTATTTATGATCCTTCACAAAGAGATGATTGGTTGTTTAAACAAATTGATGATATAATAAATACATTTATGAACAAGCCGGAAGACATGATAAGCTATTATGATATTTATACTATGTATCATCAAGTTACTGAGGAATTAAAAAGTTTTTTTGCAAAGAATCACATTAGAACTATTCCTTTAAATAACTATTTGTCTATGAGTTGCTGGTCGAACGGGAAAAAAGCCTTGTTTGCTCTACCCGGAAGATTTGCTGCCGATGAAATCGGTTTTATATCTCACGATCTTGCCATTTTAGGATATATTGAAGATATGCTCAACGGTGTTGATGGTGAATCAAAAATACAGAATGAATAAAAATGAAACTTTTTCTAAAAGATAAATTTATTGGCACATTAATAATTATTAATTGTTTAGTAACGTTTACTTTATGCTTTGATTTCGACTTATTTCATTTTCCTTTGTTGATTTGTGATAAACTTCTAACTATATTGTTTCTATGTGAGATTTTTTATAAAATTCATGTTTTTGAAAAAGATTTTTTTAAAAGCAGATGGAATAATTTTGATTTTATTGTCGTGTTGATAAGTTCTATACCATTGTTTTTGCTAATACTTGATATTAATTATTTCAATAATTTAGATAATCTGTTGCTATTAAGAGTCTTTAGATTGTTTAAACTCTTTAGAATAATGCGCAAAATTCCTCATATAGACAAGATTTATTCAGACCTTAAAAAGGCTATTGGAGTAACGTATGGAATTGTGATTTTGGGATTTGTGATATTGTTTATTATTGGGATTCTATTATGCAGTATCTTTAAAAATTACGATCCTGTAAATTTTGGAGACCCTATTGTGTCTATATATACGGTATTTAGGCTATTCAGTACCGAAGGCTGGTACGAAATACCTGATGCAATGTCTGAAAATACTTCTTACTTAATTGCAACAATGATTAGAATCTCTTTTTCACTTATAGTTTTATTTGGTATGTTTATCCTTGGTTTTGTAATATCCAGCATCACCGATGAATTAGCAACAGACAATAATGATGATTTGATAAAGAAAACAAAAGAATTGGAAGAAAAAATAGATAATTTAACCTGCAAAATCGATTTTTTAATAAAAAATAAGGACTCGGGAAATTGATTTAGTTTATCAAGCAACTTGAACTTCTCTTGAAAATGAAATTTCCATTTTGGAATGGAGGAAGCAATTTTTTTTTCTTTTATTTTGTTGGAAACAAAAAAATATGTACTTTTGTCGCAAAATAATACGTATGTTATTTTCAGAAATAGTAGGACAGGAGACGTTAAAAGAGCAATTGGTTCAAACGGTTCGCGACAATCGTATCAGCCATGCACGTCTGTTTTTGGGTCCCGAGGGTTCGGGCAGTTTGCCGCTTGCTATTGCCTATGCGCAATACATCAACTGTATAAATCGGGGCGAGCTTGAAGCGTGCGACAAATGTCGGTCGTGTGTGAAAATCAAAAAGTTGGCGCATCCCGACCTGCATTTTGTATTCCCTGTGATAAAAGCAGGCAGCAACACGCCCTCTGTGAGCGACCTGTTCATTAAGGAATGGCGCGAAACAGTGGTAAGTAATCCCTATATCACTTTGAATCAGTGGCTCAAAATGATGGGCGGGGAAAATAAACAGGGCGGTATTTACGTTGACGAAAGCAAGGAAATACTCAACAAGTTGAGTTTCAAAACTTACGAAGCCGAGTACAAGATAATGATTATCTGGCTTGCCGAAAAGATGGACCAGAGACCGGCAAACAAATTGTTGAAGATTTTAGAAGAACCACCCGAAAAAACAGTGTTTCTGTTGATTGCCGAATCGGCTGATAAAATTCTTCCCACAATCCTTTCGCGAACACAAATTACCCGCGTACCAAAGATTGATACGCAAAGTCTGGCGGATTATTTAGTTTCAGCGGGACTTTGCGACGCTCAAAACGCAATTGGCGCGGCAACTATCAGCAACGGCAATATGGCGGCGGCGCTCAATGTGCTGCAATCATCGGAAGACAGCGATTATTTTTTGAAAATGTTTATCAACCTGATGCGTACTTGCTGGAGCGTATGGAGTAAAAAACAGGCAATGCTTGACTTGCTGGCATGGTGCGAGCAGATTACCTCCAAATTGGGACGCGAACAGCAAAAAGCATTTTTAATATATTGCCTTCGAATGGTGCGCGAAAACTTTGCACTCAATCGCCAGCAATCGGATTTGACTTTTCTTACCGAGCAGGAAAAAGATTTTTCGCAAAAGTTTAATACTTTTATCCATCCGGGCAACGTTTATCAATTAGCCGATGAATTTAACACCGCACATTATCATATTGAATCAAACGGTAACAAAAATATCGTTTTTCTTGATTTGGCATGTAAAATAGTTGTGTTGATGAGGCATTAAAAAAATTTATAACAAGATGACAGACAATTATATCACACGTGGATTTCTAAATAAGCCGGTCGAAAACATCGAGGAAAGCAAATTTCATTGCCATTGTCCCGGATGCAGTAAAATGAACGTTTTCAACTGGTTGGAAAATATTCCCGACAATGACTTTTTAGAGAATATCGTTGAGGTTCGTTTTAAAAACACACGAAAGGGGTATTATGTAAATAGCTCCGAAATGACGCTGAATATTGGCGATGTTGTAGCTGTTGAAGCGTCGCCGGGACACGACATCGGAATTGTTTCGCTTACGGGCGAGTTAGTGGCATTGCAGATGAAACGGAACAATTGGTCGGCTGATAATCTAAGAAAAGTTTACCGCAAGGCAAAGCCAAATGATGTAGAAAAATGGTTTCAGGCAATTGAAAAAGAAACTGAAACATTGCAAATTGCACGTCAACTTGTAGGCAATCTTGACCTTGCCATGAAAATTTCTGACGTTGAGTTTCAGGGCGATAAAACAAAAGCCATATTCTATTATACATCTGATGAACGGGTAGATTTCAGACAATTAATCAAGGATTTTGCCGAAAGTTTTAAGGTTCGTATCGAGATGAAGCAGATAGGCGCGCGACAGGAAGCCGGAAAAGTAGGCGGCATTGGCGTATGCGGACGGGAACTCTGCTGCACATCGTGGTTATCGTCGTTTGCGTCGGTATCAACAAGCGCCGCACGTTGTCAGGAAGTATCGCTGAATCCGCAAAAACTTGCAGGACAATGCGGAAAACTAAAATGTTGCCTGAACTACGAATATAAATGCTACATCGATGCAAGAGCCGATTTTCCGGATACGTCAATACCGTTGGAAACGGAAAAAGGAAGAGCGTACCACACCAAAACAGACGTGTACCGCAGAATAATATGGTATTCGTATGAAGAAAACAACGAAAATGCAGCGTTCATCCCGTTAGATGTGGATGCAGTAAAGGAAATAATCAAGCTTAACCGTCAGGGAATAGCAGTAAAAGACTTGCAGGCAAGCAGCGAAAACTTTGATAAGGAACATGTGGTCAGATACAAAAACGCAGTAGGCGAAGACAGTATCACACGTTTCGAAGAAAAGAGACGTAAAAGGAAAAAGAAAAAACCTAAAATAACGTCTGATACTGCCGACAAAAATCCGCGTAACGAACAAAAGTCGAACGGCGAACAAAATAAAAATAATCGTAACAAGAAATGAAAATTAAGTATTCTTTATTTTTTATTGTCGTCTGCCTTGCCTTGTTTTCGTGTGACGCCGACAAAATATACGAAAACAACGTTGCCGTTCCCACCACGGGCTGGCGAGGCGCCGAACCCGCACGTTTTGAAGTTGATATTACAGATACTGAAAGTCCATGCAATATATATATTAATGTACGCAACAACAAAAATTACAAATACAGGAATCTTTGGCTGTTTGTTGAAATACATTCGCCATCGGGCGCTGTCGAACGCGATACAATAGAAATCATTCTTGCCGACCATCGCGGCAAATGGCTGGGACATGGTCTTGGCAGCAAATTCGATTCGCGAATATTTTTGCGTAGAAATATGCGTTTTGCGGTTGCAGGCAAATATATTTTCAACTACGAACAGGCAATGCGCGATGAACCACTGACGGGAATTGACGATATAGGTTTGAGAATAGAGTTTAGTTATTAGAGTATAGTTATAATATTTTATCTAATTTTGCACCCAAAATTTTAATAAAAAATAAATGAGTTTAATCAAAGATAATAAAGCAGGCTTAAAGGTGCTAATTGCCGGCGCCTGCTTGCAGTTTTTTCTTGGCATACTGTATGTTTGGAGCGTTTTTAAGGCTCCTGTTAGCGCGTACTATGGTTGGGAGCCGTCTAATGTAGGTCTTACGGCTTCATATATGCTATGTTCCTTTGTCATAGGTATTTTTATCGGTGGAAAGGCACAGGTAAAATTAGGCGTAAGACTTACTACGCTTATAGGCGGTCTTATGGTATCGGCGGGAATGTTGGCAACGGCGCTTATTCCGGCAGGACAAACAGAACCGCAAGCTCCAATATTTCTGCTCTATCTTTTCTATGCCATAGTAGGCGGTATTGGCGTAGGTGCGGCGTATAACGCAATAATTACTACTGCGCAAAAGTGGTTTCCTAAAAACAGAGGCTTTGCTACGGGAATAAGCGTCTGTGCGTTTGGTTTCTCAACTGTGGTTTTTGCGCCGGTTATTCTGACGTTGATAGAAAAACTCGGCGTGAACATTACTTTTCTGATTTTATCGGCTGCGTTCGCCATAGCGGTACTTTCGCTGTTCAGGTTTATATCGATTCCCGATTTGGCGACAGATGCTTCAGGGACTGTATTGAAAGGAAAACAGTATACAACGTTTGAGATGATAAAAAGTCCGCGCTTTTACCTGTTATCGTTTTCGATGATGTTTGGAACGTCTGTTTTCTTTATTATCAATCCCGATTTGAAAGATTTGGCTTACAGCAGGGGCGCAGAAGCCTTTGCATTGGTTTTGGTAATGTCTATGGGCGTTTCCAACGCCTTGGGCAGACTTTGCATACCGACCCTGTCCGACAAGATAGGAAGGGAAGCTGCCGGTATCACTATACTCGCAACAACATCGCTCGGCGCTTTCGGTCTTTGCTTTGCCGAAGGGGCAATGCTTTTTGCAATGATTATTGTCGTCGCATTTTGTTATGGCGGCATTGCAGGGCTTTATCCTGTCTTGACTTCCAGTAACTTTGGAGTGAAAAATGTAGGCTCAAACTACGGAACTGTGATGATAGGGTTTATGATTTCGGCGCTTCTTTTCCCAAATGTGGTAAACAAGATAGAGGGACAAGTATTGAAGTTCGCAACGCTCGGTATTTTATCTGCAACCGGAACCGCCTTGTTGATAATCTTGCTGATTGTCAATATAAAAAGAAACCGAATGAACTAAAATATTGTTATCTGCAATTTTTCGCTTCCTTTGGAAAATTTTCAAATCAAAAAAAATAAAATATTATCGAAACTCTTTATTAATAGGCATTGTAGAAGATTGAAAATTTGCTAAACCAGACAGTAGTGGGCAAAAATAGATGAAATTTTTGATAATTCCAAACCATCCGAGATAATTTTGCATATACTTTGTTGACACGCCGCGTTTCTTCTTTTCTGATGTTGAAGAACCTCGTTTGCGTTTGAGA
>Ga0099364_10002665_pt1 | contig 28241 bp, 18 predicted proteins | sample TergutTh196P3_FD_73070 | JGI IMG/M metagenome (GOLD analysis project Ga0099364, IMG submission 73070) | Microcerotermes parvus P3 segment gut microbial communities from Pointe-Noire, Republic of the Congo - Th196 P3 | ecosystem: Host-associated > Arthropoda: Insects > Digestive system > Gut ... | reverse complement strand
CCGAATGAAACTTGGCTGACGCTCAATCCGACCGAAACGTGGTACGGTAAAACTATTGGATCTACTGCTGAATCTGAGGTGACGGTACGTTGAAAGCTCCAGTAGTCGGTTCTGACAGTTACGCATCATAGCCTTCAACATCACCGGTTCGAATGGACAGCTTGATGATGCGATATAATAGCCTCACAAATGAAAGGAGGGAAGGCTAAGCCTTCAGGTACTTTTATTTGTGAGGCAACGAAGACCATTTCGAGTACATTTTATTTTGAGGCAATTCGCATATGCGGAATAAAATTTTCCGATACCTCAATAGTCATTACGTACTATTATAACAGAATCACACATTTTTAGTCCGCTTCGCGTAAATTTTCCACTTCTTCGCGGGTCAAGCCTGTGTATTTTATTATTTTTTCTATCGGTTCTCCATTATCCAACATATTTTTCGTAATAGCTATTGCTTTCCTGATTTCTCCCTCGTCCCGCGCCGCGATAAGGTTGTGTTCTGTGTCCATGCGATACATACGACGCGAACGAAAACGCGCCCGCTCCGTATCGTCCTTGCTTATCGTTTGAAGCAGTTCATTCGCCATCTTGATTTCCCTCCTTGCCGCAATCATTTTGTCCAGCAAATTTTTGTATTTCGGATCTGAACCGTATGCGAAAAACACACTCCAAAGTTCTTCACCCGTCATAGTTTCCACAGGTTTCTTCATCACGTCATGGGTTAAGCCTGTTTTAGTGTTAGGACAACATTAGCCGGCATCGTAATGCGAGCGGCATTGATAAATTTCAAGCCGCTCGTCGTCAATGATACGGTAAATCAGGCGGTTTGTTTCGTCAATGCGGCGACTCCAAAAACCTTGCAGATCGTGTTTTAGTTGTTCGGGTTTGCCAATCCCCTCATAAGGGCTGCGCTCAATGTCTTTTATTAGCTGGTTGACTCGGCGAAGCGTCTTTTTATCCTGGGCCTGCCAGTACAAATAATCGTCCCATGCCTCTTCGTCCCAGATCTTTTTCATAATCCAGTTTTAGTCCTCAATTAATTCGTGTTCGATCCCACCGGTTAGCGCCATTCGCTTTATCGCTTCGCGAAGATGTGATTGGTTAACCTCGCTGAAAAATGGGTCAATAGCAATTTCAAAAGGGATTTTACCCTGACGCACAGCCGCTTTGGTAAATATGGTAAATGCAGTCGTCATATTCATACCCAACTGTGAAAACAGTTCTTCCGCCTGATTTTTCAGCTGCTTATCCATTCGGATTGTAACGCTTGTTGTACTCAACTTAACACGCCCCCTGATTATTACTTTGTACATATATTAGCTTTCACTGTCAGTACAAATATTATAACAGACGAAGGAGTTTTCTCCCAAATTAAAATTACGCGTAAACTATGTCGCGCGTAAAAAATTTTTTAGGGAGGTTATATTGAAATGCCGGAAAAAGGAGAGTCATCGTTAACTGAGGAAACATGGGGCGACAGTCTGACATGGGAGCGCATCTTGCGTGATTATTTGAATTTTTTGAGCGGATGCGGGAGATCACGGAATACTCTCATATTTTACAAAGATCAGATTGCGCGTTTTTACCGCGAAAAAAAACCCGAATGGGATAACGAAAATGAAAGTTTCCTTGCGTGGAACGGAGAACCGCAAATTCATTCCAACCACAGGCTCGATTCATGCAGACGTTTCTGGACATGGGCGGCGCGCGCGGGACACAGAAAAAGCAATCCCGCTGAAATCGTGCCCAGACGGATCACAAACAAATATCCCATAGCCAATGTTAATATGTCGGATATCAGCAAGCTGGCGGCCGCGTTTCACGACGAATATCTCGTTCGCCCGAGCCAGTGGGAACGCGTCCGCAATTACACATATATCCTGTTCGCCATCGGCACAGGCGTACGTCCCGGCGAGGGGCTCAAATTACGCGGCGCTGATTTTGACATTAACGAACGTTGCGCGCTGATCCGCGCCGAATATGCCAAGACCCGCCAGAGCAGAGTAGTTTATTTTCCGCAAAGCGAGGAACTTTCAGATTTGCTGCGGCGTTTGATGAAAATGCAGATCCAATCCGGCGTACCGTCCGGTTCCCCGCTGTTCAGCGACATAAGGGGCCGCGAACTGAGCGCGCGCTCGTGGTTTCACATCGTAAACCGGCGAGCCTCGCAAGTCGGCATACGCATTAAGCCATACGATTTCAGACATGCGTTCATAACACATTCGCTTTCCAGCGGCGCCAACCCGTATGACTTAAGAGATCAGGTGGGTCACTCCAATATGGAAATGATGAAGCGTTACTACCACTCCAGCCCTGAAGTCCGCCGCAACACCGCCGACCTGTCCCCTCTCCGCAAAATATCCCGCGAATAAAAAAATTTTTTGCCGGGCACATCCCAATAACACCTGCTGCGCAAGCAGGTGTTAACCCTTGCGCTGCACATTGACAATCCGGGCCCCCGGACAATATTTGATCTCAGTTCCGCAAAAGAACCCCGACGGCAAAGAAAGGAGGGAAACCCCCGAGCGCCAAAAAGGGACGGCGGGAATGACGATGATGGCGAAAGCTTTACGAAGGAAAGCGGCGGGAAATGAAGGAAACGTGGAGACTTCAGACTCCCCAAAGCCCCCCTTAAAGGCTGGAACCATCCGGTAATACATGTAACACTGCAACAAAAACACAAAAACCTATAGGGGGTTGTACAAACAATGAAAAAGATTTTTATCGCAATAGCTGTGGTAGTACTTGCGGCAATGGCCGCGCCGGCGTTTGCGGCGATGAATCCGTTTATGGATGTTCCCGCTTCGCATTGGGCGTATGACGCGGTGGCTCAGCTCGCGTCGCGCGGCGTGGTATCCGGTTATCCCGACGGGACCTACAAAGGCCCGCAGCCGGCGACCCGTTACGAGATCGCTTCCATCATCGCGCGCGCGCTTGCGTTCATCGATATGGACAAAGCGAGCAGGCAGGATGTCGAGCTTATGAGGCGTCTGATTGTCGAGTTCAACGACGAACTGCTTGCGCTCGGCGTCAGAGTGGACAGCCTTGACGCGAGATTCGGCGCCATGGAGCGCGACCTCGGCGGCTGGAGACTCTCCGGCGAGTTCGATTTCAGGGCGAACTTCGGCAACAATAATCCCGGTCTGTTCAGTTCTGATCTTGTGTACAGGAACGACTTCAACATGGACAAGTACCGCATCTTCCTGGACAAGAGGATCAACGATACCACCAGCTTCCACGCCCGTCTCGGCAAGAGCGACGAGCCTGTGTTCGGCCAGGGCGGCGGACTTATGGGTGGGCACGTGCCGGTGCTGTGGAATTACTACTACATTCGCACAACGCTCGCCTACGACATCACGATGGACGTCGGCAGCTTCGGCACCAACTTTGAGGGCGACGCGGGCCTCGTGTTTGACGACGGCGCGTACGTGGGCGACTGGTTTGCGAACGGCTTCCGTTTCCGCAAGGATTTCGGCATGGCCAACATAGCGCTTCTCGTCGCGAGAAGGCAGGATGGGCGTGGCACTGGGTACTGGGCAATGAATACCAGTGCTCAAGGTGGTCCTAATGATCCTAATCCTCGCGGCATCCCCGCTGGGCAAGCTGAGTACTTTACGCCCGGCGCCAACGCTTGGGCATGGGAATCCTTCTGGTACGGCGGTCACCTCGACTTCCAGTTCAACGAGATGTTCAATGCCGGCGTATTCGCGTACTATCAGGATTCGGACATCACTCCTTCTACTCCTAATGACAGAAGGCTGGATGTGGTGCCTTACCTGAGGTTCCAGTTCCACCCGGAAGTCGCTCTGGTCGGCGTTTATTATCATCAGGATATATCGAACGCGAGTATCGGAAGAGCGTGGAAAGCCGCCCTCCAGGTCGGTCAGGATCTGTTGAAGTTCACGTCCCTCCAGGTGGAGTACGCTGAGATCGAGCGGGATTTCGTGCTCGACAGAAACCCGTACACCAAATACGGATTTAATCCGGGAGTTGGTGTAGGTACCAGCGGCGCTAACGGCCGAAACAGAGTGTTCGGCGTCGCTGCCAACCAGAAGTGGGGCGATACGAACTGGAGCAGTTGGCTGCGCTACTACCATTTCCAGTATGACGGGGCGACTCCCAACGCCTACAACGTCGGCGGTGGCCTTGGCTACCAGTGGAATCCGGCGGTTCTCTTCGAATTGGGCTTCGATTACGCCGATAACGGTCCGCGTAACGACAATGTCGTTCGCTTCAGAACCTTCGTGACGTTCTAGTCAAACCTGAACGCAGCAACTAACATTAACAACAAAAAAAGAGAGCCGAAAGGCTCTCTTTTTTTTGTTGTCGGGCTCGGGGAAATTTGGTAAAAATTTAAGAAAATCCCGACGTTCCCTGATCAAGTCGCTCCAGTGTCAGCTTATATCCCAACGGAACCGTCACTTTTAACAATGTTTCTATTTTAGGGTTGGCGTCGGGCCTTTCAAGACGCGCGATTTCGGGTTGTGTCATTCGCGCTTTTTCCGCTAATTGCGCTTGTGTTAATCCCTGCTTTTCCCGCGCCTCTATGAAAGCTCCAAAAAGTTCTATTTTTAAATCAATCAATGCCTTTTCTTCCGGTGTTAGAAAATTGGAGTCATTCCATGTGTCATCAAAAGTTTTAAGTGTATGTCCATTAATAACCAAAGACATTTTATTCGCCAAACCTTTCTTTCCAATCTTATGAGGTGATATATTCCTCAATATCGCTTTTGCCGTGTTGATCTGCGTAAAAAACGACTTTATAGACAACATCCAATCCCTGCTCACCTCATACGTCATTATAGCGCCCGCGCTATAATGCGTCAATTCGTTCGTACCGGCAAATCTAAAGAAAGCCCTGGATCAAGCATCCCAATAAAGGCGACGATACGGTCATCAGGAACGTTCGCAATCGGCTGAAATAATTACAAAACGCCTGTGAAGATTGAAATACTATGGTATAGTAATGATGTTAATGAAAGTATTATCTTCTGAATACGGCCCATAAAACCCTGTACTGAACTCGGGACGGTTCGGCCCGCCGAGTTGAAGAAGAAACGGGAGGATTAACATGATCGAAACCAGGAAGGGCGGCATACTCGTCGTAGATGATGATAATTCATATATTACGGCGCTTTCGAATATCCTGAGTCCCGAATATACCGTCAGAGCCGCGACAAACGGACGCGACGCCGTAAAGGCGGCCGAAAAATACCTGCCTGACGTCATTCTGCTCGACATCGTGATGCCGGAAATGGACGGATACGCCGTAATCGCCGAGTTGAAAAACTCCGATAAAACAAGGAATATTCCCGTCATTTTCCTGACCGCCGCCGCTAATCCTGAAAACGAAGTAAAGGGCCTGAATTTGGGCGCGGTTGACTACATATATAAATCGTGCACGCGGGAGCTTCTTTTGAGCCGGGTTGAATTGCATTTGCAGCTAAATCGCTATAGCAGCGCCGGGAATGTACGCACGCAGGAATTTATCTCGAAATTTTCCGTGCCGTTCACACAACCTTACGATTTCGACGAACTCATCAACAACGCGCTTTTCGAACTGCGCGATTTTACGGGAACGGACAGGGCGATCATTCTGGAGTTCCAAAGCGACGGTTCCCTGCGCTGTACCCATGAAAACGTGACAAACGAACAAACGCCGAGCGTGCTTGGGCGTTCGCTGTTATACGAAGAAAAGAAATCGATCCTTGACGTGGCGGAGAAGACGGGATGCTTCTATGAAAAAGACGCGGCGCGGTATTTCGCCGAATATAACGTCACGGATCTGGGAGAAAAGAGTTTTTGCTATATCCCCCTCACTATAGGCGGCAACAGGGCGGGCTATCTCGTGTTCTTCACGATGTTCGAACAGGCGAACTGGGCCGAGGGCGAATTCCGCCTGGCAACGATGGCCGGATCGATTATCGCGGGCGCGTATTCCCGCAAATTGAGCGAGGAGGCCATGTTTGCGGCCAAGGAATCGGAACTCCGCACGCAGGAATTCATCTCAAAGTTTTCCGTGCCGTTCACACAGCCGTATGATTTCGACGAACTAATCAACAACGCGCTTTTCGAGCTGCGTGATTTTACGGAAACGGACAGGGCAATCGTACTGGAGTTTCAGCCGGACGGTTCTCTGCGCTGCGCCCATGAAAACGTGATTAACGAAGAAACGCCCAGCGTGCTTGGATGTTCGCTGTTGTACGAAGATGAGAAGCTGAGTCTTGAAGAGGCGGAGAAGACGGGATGCTTCTATGTAAGAGAAGCAGCTAAGCATTTCGCCAGGTATCCGGTCGCGGATTGGGGGGAAAAGAGTTTTTGCTATATCCCTCTTACTATCGGCGGCAACAGGGCGGGCTATCTTGTGTTTGCCACGATGTTTGAGCAGGCGAACTGGGCCGAGGGCGAGTTCCGTCTGGCTATGATGGCCGGCTCGATCATCGCCGGCGCGTATTCCCGCAAAATGAGCGAGGACGCCATATTTGCGGCTAAGGAATCGGAACTCCGCACGCAGGAATTTATCTCGAAGTTCTCCGTGCCGTTCACGCGGCCGTATGATTTCGATGAACTTATCAACAACGCGCTTTTCGAACTGCGTGATTTTTCGGGAACCGACAGGGCAATCATTCTGGAGTTCCAACTTGACGGTTCCCTGCTCTGTACGCATGAAAGCGTGATAAACAAAGAAACGCCCAGCGTGCTCGGGCGCGCGCTGATATATGAAGACAGGAAGCCGATCCTTGACGAGGCGGAGAAGACGGGATGCTTTTATGAAAAAGACGCGGCGCGGTATTTCGCCTTGCATCCCTCCGCGGATCTGGGAGAAAAGAGTTTCTGCTATATCCCTCTTACTATCGGCGGTAACAGAGCGGGCTACCTCGTGTTCTTCACGATGTTCGAGCAGGCGAACTGGGCCGAAGGCGAGTTCCGCCTGGCAACAATGGCCGGATCGATTATCGCGGGCGCGTATTCCCGCAAAATGAGCGAGGAAGCCATGTTTGCGGCAAAGGAATCGGAACTTCGCACGCAGGAATTTATCTCGAAGTTTTCCGTGCCGTTCACGCAGCCGTATAATTTCGACGAACTTATCAACAACGCGCTTTTCGAGCTGCGCGATTTTACGGGAACGGACAGGGCAATCATTCTGGAATTCCAAAAGGACGGTTCCCTGCTCTGTACGCATGAAAGCGTAATAAGCGAAGAAACGCCGAGCGTGCTTGGGAGTTCGCTCTTATATGAAGACAGGAAGCCCGTACTTGACGAGGCGGAGAAGACGGGGTGCTTCTATGAAAAAGAAGCGGCGCGGTATTTCGCCGAATATCCCGCCACGAATCTGGGGGAAAAGAGTTTTTGCTATATCCCGCTTATGATTGAAGGGGAACGCGCGGGTTACCTCGTGTTCTTCACGATGTTCGAGCAGGCGAACTGGGCGGAGGGCGAATTCCGCCTGGTTACGATGACCGGTTCGATAATCGCAGGCGCGTTCTCGATTCGTAAAAATGACGAATTGAAGGAAGCGGCCTTAAAAGCTCAGCAGGAAAGCGAGGCAAAGAGCAATTTCCTTTCCGTTATGAGCCACGAAATACGGACGCCGATGAACAGCATCATGGGCTTTGCGGAGCTTGCGATGGAAAACGCCGATATATCGCCGCGGGTGAAAGATTATCTGATAAAAATTAAAGATAATACGCTATGGCTTCTGCGGATAATAAACGATGTTCTCGACATCTCAAAAATAGAATCCGGAAAAATGGAGATGGAACATGTACCATTCAATTTGCAGGAGATCATATCGCGCTGCCAGTCCGTCACCCTGCCCGACGTCAGAGATAAAGGACTTGACTTGAGAGTATACGCGGAACCGCTGCCGGGCAGAAAATTGCTGGGAGATCCCATAAGGCTTTATCAGGCGCTTTTAAACCTTTTTTCAAACGCCATTAAGTTTACGAAAACGGGATTTATCAGACTTTCGGCATTGGTCAGAGATTCGGATGCGGGCGTTCCCCCCGACGCCGCCTCTCCTAAAGAGGGGGGCTATGCGGTGATATATTTTGAGGTAAAAGACACCGGCATCGGCATGACCCCCGAACAGATCGCGAAAATATATGAACCCTTCATACAGGCGGACTCCAGCACGACGCGCAATTACGGAGGAACGGGTCTCGGGCTTACCATAACGAAAAATATCGTGGATCTTATGGGCGGGCAGCTCTCAGTGGAAAGTTCACCCGGCGCGGGCAGCGTATTTTCCTTTGAAATTGTTTTCGAGACGATAGCCGTATCTGAAGACGAACCTGACCGCGTAAAACTTGACGCGATCGAAAAACCGCATTTCGACGGGCTGATTTTGGTATGTGACGATAATTTCATGAATCAGCAGGTCATGTGCGGGCACCTTTCGAGCGTGGGGCTGCGGACGGTCGTGGCCGATAACGGAAAAGACGGCGTGGAGAAGGTCGTGGAGCGTCTGAATAATAACGAAAAGCCTTTCGACTTGATTTTGATGGATATTTTCATGCCGGTACTGGATGGTATCGAAGCCGCCAGACAAATAACTGAATTGAACACGGGAACTCCGATCATAGCGGTGACCGCCAACATTATGACAAGTGAAATCGAAAAATATAAAAAACACGGAATGCCCGAACATCTGGGCAAACCGTTTACGTCACAGGAATTGTGGCGCACGCTGTTAAAGTTCCTGACGCCTGTTTCCACTTCCGTCGTGGATGAAGACGAACAGGAGCAAAGCAAAAATGAGATGCTGCAGACGCTGCGCACTAATTTCGTTATGAAAAACCAGACTAAATATGAAGAAATTATGGAAGCGGCTGCCTCAGGCGACATGGAACTCGCGCACAGGCTTACGCATACGTTAAAAAGCAACGCGGGCTTTATCGGCAAAACCGGCCTGCAGAACGCCGCCGCGGAAATCGAGGCTTTGATGCTGGATGGAACGCAGGCCATCCCGGAGGAAAAAATGACGCTTCTTGAAATTGAACTGGCGTCTGTTCTTGAAGAACTGAAACCGCTTCTGCTTGACGAACTCGCGGCGCGTGAAAACGCCCAGGCCTTGGGCGCCGAACAGATATCGGCGCTGTTTGAAAAATTGGAACTGCTGCTCGAAGACAGAAATCCGGATTGTATGAATCATCTTGCGGAAATCCGCGCCGTGCCGGGAACCGAGGAACTCGCGCGGAATATTGAATACTTTGACTTTGAGTCCGCGGTTCGGACGCTTTACGAACTCAAAAAGAAACGAGGCGGATTATGAGCGAAGACGTTAAGGGCAGCATTCTCGTCGTTGACGACGAAAGCTCGAATATTATTGCGCTGACGAAAACCCTTAGTCCCGAATATACTGTTAGAGCCGCGATAAACGGGCGTGACGCCATAAATACGGCTAATAAACATTTGCCCGATCTCATTTTGCTTGACGTCGTGATGCCGGAAATGGATGGTTACGCCGTAATCGCCGAGCTGAAAAACTCCGATAAAACAAAGGATATTCCCGTCATTTTTTTAACCGCGATGACCAACCAGGAAAATGAGGAGCGCGGATTGAAGCTCGGCGCGGCGGACTACATATATAAACCGTTTTCCCCGGCGATTGTCAGGATAAGGGTGCACAATCAAATCCGGATAATCAACCAGATGCGCGCGATAACCGCCGCCAATCGCGCAAAAAGCGATTTCATCGCCAACATGAGCCATGAGATAAGAACGCCGATGAACGCCATATTGGGCGTCACCGAAATAATGATGCGGGACGCCGCGACGCCGCAAAACATAAGCGATAACTTAAACCGGATATACAACGCGGGGGCTTTGCTGCTCAATATAATCAACGATATACTGGATTTGTCCAAAATTGAAGCCGGTAAGCTGGAACTGGTCTGCGCCGATTATGAAACGGCAAGCCTTATTAACGATACCGTGACGCTGAATATGATGCGGGTGGAAAGCAAAGAAATTGAATTTAAACTCTCCGTGGATGAAAACCTGCCGCAAATGCTGTTCGGCGATGAAGTCCGTATCAGGCAGATATTGAATAATCTGCTTTCCAACGCCTTTAAATATACGGAAAAAGGCGAGGTTAAACTGTCGTTCGCCGTTTCGGCGGATAACGAAGCAAACGCGGGCGATTTGACGCTAATTATCAGCGTAAGCGATACGGGTTTGGGGATGACGGAGGAGCAGGTTAGCAGGATGTTCGACCAGTATTCCCGCTTTTACTATAACGCCGACCGCGTCAAAGAGGGAACAGGGCTCGGCCTGAGTATTACGCGGAACCTGGTTGGACTGATGAACGGCGAGATCGTCGTTGAGAGCGAACCCGGCAAGGGGTCGGTTTTTACCGTGCGGCTGCCGCAGGAAAATACCGGCGCGGATATTTTAGGCAGGGATTTGGCGGAACAGCTTCAGGATTTCCGCATAAAAGAAGCAAAGGAAATAAGTAAGGCAAATTTCGTATATGAACCCATGCCCTATGGCAATGTGTTGATAGTGGACGATGTGGAGTCGAATCTATTTGTCGCCAAAGGTCTGCTGCTGCCGTATGAACTGTCGATCGACACCGTCACGAGCGGTTCTGACGCGGTTGATAGAATCAGGAACGGCAATGTCTATGATATTGTGTTCATGGATCACAGGATGTCGAAAATGGACGGCATTGAAGCAACGGCAATCATACGCGGTCTGGGTTATACGAACCCCATCGTCGCGTTGACCGCCAACACTGTGAAAGGGCAGCAGGAAATATTTTTGGAGAAAGGTTTTGATGATTTTATCTCAAAGCCTATTGATACGCGCCAGTTAAACACCGTGCTCAAAAAATTTATTCGCGACAAACAGCCGCAGGATGTTCTTGAGCGCGTCAGGAACGGGAAAGCGAAAACCTCGTCTTCCGATCGGCCGGCGAGACAAACGCCGGACATCCCGGGACTGGATATGGATAAAGTGATCGCGCGTTTTGGTTTCAGCGAAGACATTTTTACTAACGTATTACAGTCATACGCTAAAAGCACCCGGCTTCTGCTGGACGCGATCCGGGAAGTTCAAAAAGACGACCTGGGCAAGTACGCCGCGATTGTACACGGCATAAGGGGTTCCAGCTACGGCATATTCGCGCAAAGGGCCGGCAGTGAGGCGGAAGCCCTTGAAAATGCCGCCATTGCCGGGAATTATGATTTTGTGAACGCTAACAATCAAAAATTTCTTGATATCGTTTTTCGGCTTGTGACCGATATTGAAGACGCGCTCGCAAAAAATGGGCAGGATCGAAAAATAATCAGGGATAAGCCGGACGAGTCGCTTCTGACCAGGCTAAAAGACGCCTGCGACAGATATGATATCGACGAGATGGACGCGGCAATGGCCGAGATAGAAAGGTATGAATACGCATCCGACGACGGATTTGTCGCCTGGCTGCGCGAAAAACTGGATCAGGGCAAGTATCGGTTAATTTCCGAGGCTTTTGATATAACCAAAAAATACAAGTTCAGGGATTAAGCCGGCGATGCGTTAAACGCTTATTGACAATAGTTACAATATACGTATGATTGATTTTGGAAGGGGTTGTGCGAACAGTGAAAAAGATTTTTATCGCGACGGCGGCAATAGTTCTTGCGGCGATGGCCGCGCCCGCGTTTGCGGCTACAAATCCGTTTATGGACGTCCCCGCCTCTCATTGGGCGTACGACGCGGTGGCGCAACTCGCGTCGCGCGGCGTGGTATCCGGATATCCCGACGGAACCTACAAAGGCCCGCAGCCGGCGACCCGTTACGAGATCGCTTCCATCATCGCGCGCGCGCTTGCGTACATTGATATGGAAAAAGCCGGCAGGCAGGACGTCGAGCTTATGAGACGCCTGATTGTCGAGTTCAACGACGAGCTGCTTGCGCTCGGCGTCAGAGTAGACGGCCTTGACGCGAGACTCGGCGCAATTGAGCGGGATCTCGGCGGCTGGAGAATCTCCGGCGAGTTAGAGTTTTACGCCAACTTCGGAAAAAGGGAAAACAGCGGCGAAATTGTCGGAAGAAACGACTTCGAACTGGACAAATACCGCGTCTTCATCGACAAGAGGATCAACGAAACCACCAGCTTTCACGCGAGATTAGGCAAAGGCGGCGACGCGCTGAACGGAAACGGCGGCGGCCTTCTTGGCGCTGACGCTCCGGTGCTGTGGAATTACTTCTACATTTCCACAAAACTCGGTTACGACGTTACGCTGGACGCCGGCAGCATGAACCTGAACTGGGAAGACGACGCCGGAATGAGCGGCGACGACGGTCCGTTCATGTACGACATTACTTTAAACGGTTTTCGCCTGACAAAGGATTGGGGTATGGCGAATATTAAGCTCTTCGCAGGCAGAAGGGGCGACTGGAAGGGCGCCGGCCATTATGTTCTCAGTCCCGACGTAGCCCCAAATCCGGCTCTTCGGACAAGATTTGTGACTCCCGACTCCTATGATTGGGAATCCTTCCTGATAGCCGGTAATCTGGATTTCACGTTCAACGAGCACTTCCGGGGCGGAGTTCTGGTATCCCATGAAGCCTCCGATGCGACTGTGGCGCCGGGTTCACCTGACAGACTGCTTACCGTCGGCGTATACGCGGGGTTCAGATTCCATCCCTCGGTCGATTTGAGAGGAATTTATTACCATCAGGATGCGTACGGCCCTGATTATAATGAGCGTTCAGCGAAAGCCTGGAGAGCGGTGCTTGATATCGATCAGAATCTGCTGAAATTCACATCCCTGCAGTTTGAGTACGCGCAGATGGATTCCCGCGGGGACTTCAATTTCGATAATTACAGCTATCTGGGACTGGATTTATTCCCCGCCTGGGGAGATGGGTACTTCGGCGACAGGCTTACGGCGTACGGCGTATGGGCAAGACAGCAATGGGGCGAGTCTGACTGGGATACCTGGCTCCGTTATTATCATGGCGACTGGGATCAGCCTGTTGGCGGCGGCAAAGCCGACAGCGTCGGAGTTGGCATCGGATACCAGTGGAATCCGGCGGTACGTTTCGAATTGGCGTACAGCTATATAAAATACAATTTCTGTTCGACAATAATTCGGATGTGCGACAACGATCGCGTCATCCGCTTCAGCACTCTGGTCACATTCTAGCGATTTGCGGCAAAAAAAAGAGAACCTCCGCGTTAAGGTTCTCTTTTTTTTCCGCAAATTACGAAATTTGCCCTATACTAAACCCTATACTATAATAATGAGGCGGGCAAAAACCGAGACGTTAACATTATACAGTAACGCGACATTGCGAGGGAGTGAATGACATGTCAAAAGTGACGGATGAAAAAATTCTCACGGAGGTTGGCACAAACGAATGGCAGGTGGTCGTATTTCTGCTGGGCAATCAATATTTCGCCATTAATGTCGATAAAACCAGGGAGATTTTGCGCTGGCCGGGAGCGCGCGACGTGCCGCAAACACATCCGGCTATGATGGGAATCACGACTATACGCGGCGAAGTTATCCCGCTTATTGACCTGCGGGTCTATCTCAACATACCGGCTGGAGTCGATATGGAAAACTCCAAGCTCATAGTCGCCGAGTTCAATAAAATGAAGCTTGGTTTCGTCGTGGACGGAGTCGACAGGATATACCGCATAAATTCCGACGAGTTGGACGCCTCCCTCACAGGCACATTCCTTGGCGAAAACTCGCTGTACGTCATCAAGCGCGAGGGCCGCAACATTCTGCTGCTGGACTACGAGCGCATCGTTCAAGTCGTAAACCCGGGACTCGCCGAACAGTTTAAAATCGACAATAAGGCAATGTCAGACATAAGCGCGACCCTCGGCGACCCGAACGATTTCAAAATACTGGTGGCCGAAGATTCGCCGCTCATTCGCAAGCTGATACAGGATGTGCTGATCACGGGCGGCTTCCACAACTTTGAAGTTGTCGGGCACGGTAAGGCTGCCTGGGATCGGTTGCAGGATGACGGCGACGAATTCGACATCCTTCTCACCGACATCGAGATGCCCAAATTGGACGGCCTCACTCTCACGCGCAGAGTAAAAGAAGACCCGCGCCTCTCCCGCATACCGGTAATCGTATTTTCCAGCGTTATGGCGGAGGATATTAAGCGGAAGGCGGCCAGTATCGGCGCGGAAGCTCAAATTACGAAACCGGAGATGCACAACCTGCTGGAAAAACTTGTCGAACTCCTCGCCAAGTCTCCGAAGGTAAAGCAACAGCTTGTTTCATAAGGATGTCAGGTACGGGAACTTTTAGCATATTCAGCGGCGTCTCGCGTCTCCCATACTGGAGCCGGGACATGGAGTTCGATATCGAGACGTGGATGCCGTACAGATGTGATTTTAAGCCTATAACCACCAACTCTCTGTTCAGCGATATTTTGGGTGACGTTGCGGCGCTTGCCATGATGACTGAGAGCGAACTGCTGTACATGTGGAACGACGAGGACTGCCCGGTTGGAACGCTGGCGCCTGAAAACCTGATGCACCCGCAAGCCGGAACGTGTGAACACAGGGGATTTGTCATCGTGTTCGCGTACTCGGAGCAGATGGAGCGCGTTTTGCATAGCCTGGAAGGTTCCGGCGACATATTCGGAGCCGGGGTCACAAATTGCGGAATATGGCGAAGTTCCATATTTATCGATGAGTGCAAGGTGCTCCTTGCGGCAAGCATAAACCCCATGTTCGACCCCGAAGAGTTTCTGTATTCTCTCAAGGACGCGCTTTGCCGAAACTGCCGTTCCGGCAAAAGTATCCCCTACTTTGCCGAAAAATTCGGCTTCAGGCGTTTTTCAATTCCTTACGAGACCGATAACGTGACGGATATCCAGATTTCGAACGTTCTCGCCGCGTTCGAACTGGAAGAAACCAGGCGTTTCATCGGGCCCCCAACCGAACTGCCGCTCGAAAATTATCGGGATGATTAAAGGCTGCGTACAAGTATACACGGGCGACGGCAAGGGCAAGACGACGGCCGCGATTGGGCTGGCCGTTCGCGCGCTCGGAGCGGGCCTGCAGGTTTACTTCGCGCAATTTCTGAAGGGCGGGGACTACAGCGAGAAGAGATTTCTGGAGACGCTTGAAAACCTCGTTTTCAGACAATACGGCCGAAGCGGATTTGTATCGCGCAACCCGTCCGACGAGGACAGAGCGATGGCGCGACGCGGCCTGCAAGAAGCGAAAGAGGCGCTCCGCGGCGGCGCTTATGATCTTGTGGTGCTGGACGAAGCCAATGTGGCGTGCAGCCTGGGCCTGATTACGAAGGACGACGTCCTGTCGCTGCTGCTGGAGCGGCATGAAACGACCGAGCTTGTGCTGACCGGAAGGAACGCTTCGCCGGAATTGCTCGGCGCGGCGGATCTGGTCACCGAGATGAAAAATGTAAAACACTACTTCAATTCGGGAATACCGGCCCGGCCGGGCATCGAGAGTTAAATCGGGCAAACCGTGTTCGCCGATGTGGTAAACTATAGAATAATGTCGCTTTTTTGTTGGGCGAGGAGGCGTTATATTGATTCTCCCGAGATTGATAATTGCCGACGAACATCGACCCGGAAAGGTAATATCCGGTGTGCTTATAGCGAACGCGCTCAAAAGCATGGGTTACAAATTGCGGCTATTTATGGGAAATGTCGACGAACTCTCTCTCCGTTTACTGCAACTCACCTGCGCGCAACCGGTAACTCTTCTCGATCCCGCGCTCTGCGACAGCCGCGCGAACCTGAGATGGCTCTTTCAGCAGGCCGCTTCCCCTGACTGCCTCAATCTGATAATCACAAACCTCGGCGGTAAACTGTTCGAGGACTCGCCTTTCAAGATAGCCGGAGAATGCGCTCTTCTGGCTGACTGGCTTGAATGCGACATAATACCGGTCATATACGGAGACAAGTCATCGACTTTAACGGGGAGAACGCTCATGGAAGTGCTTTCCGCGCTGAAAAAAGACGAAAATCCGGCCCTGCGTTCGGTAATATTCCGGTCGGTCATAAACGACAGGGAGTATGAACTGGTCGACAGGGAAGCGGGAAGACTGTCCACGATAATGTCTATAGGTTCCATGCCGAAAACGATGGAAAGAAACGCGCCCCTTATCTCCGACCTGTTTTCCGAGGAAACGAGCCAAAAGATATTTCCGATAAAATCCGTTTCAATGCAATTAATGCAAATGGAGCATAAGATAAACTGGCAGATGTTCAACGCCATCGCCAATCTCAACTCAAAATGGATGCCCCAGGCGCGGCTTTGCGAACCGATATCCGACAGCGGAAAGGTAAATATCGCCGTTATCCGGCATGATACGCTGACGCTGGGCGGCGACGGAACGGAGCACCTGTTTCGCGCGCTGGGCTGTAATGTGATTGAAGTGCCGCTCACCGGCAATATCCTTCATAACGTTCCCATACATGGAGTATATATTCCTCACGGCCCGGCTTACATGTCGATACCGGAATTTTTCAGTAACATTTATGTCAAAACCATGCTTCAACGCGCGTCGGGCGGATCGTCGTTCATGTTTTCCGAAGGTGGTTCCGCGCCGTTACTGGGGCACAAGATATCATTCCCGCCGAAATATTCGAACGCCAGGGAGGAGCGCGGATTCGGAATACTGCCGTATAACAGCCTCTATAAATATATCACGGTGGATGTCCCGCAAAAAACCGTCGCTTTTCGAAAAAAACTTAACCCGATGCTTTCGGGCTCGCAGGAATGGATATGGGGATATTCGTCTCCGCGCCTGTCGCTGGAATCCATGTCCCCCGACGACGAATGCTGGGAAACCAAAGAAGACGTCGAAGGTAAAAGAATCGGCGCGGACGGATGGTGCAAGGGAAGAATACTCGCGTCGTCGATGAGGCTTGAACCGTGGAGCGCGCCCGCTTCATTTCGACGATGGCTGGAAGGATAAATGGACGGGGCACAATGAAAAACATGACGTCTCCTGAAAAGAAAAAAGCCCGCGAAATGGGCGGAAAACTATTAACCGAGGCCGAAAATATGGCTTTGGATTTGGCGGAGTGGCGAAGGAGCTTTCACCAGTTCCCCGAGCTGGGACTCGACGAGCATATGACGTCCGGAAAGATAGAGGATGCGCTGTCCGAAATGCCCGGCATGGAAGTGATTAAAGGCTTCGGTCTGCCGACCTGCGTGATTGGGAGAATAGGAGGCGATTTGCCCGGCGGCGCGCTTGCGCTGCGCTCGGAGATAGACGCGGTCGAAGTTATGGAGGAAACGGGCCTGCCGTTTGCCTCATACCACGAGGGCATTTCGCACGTGAAGGGAAACGACGCGCACATGGCTTCGATGCTGGGAACGGCGACGCTTCTGTCTGAACACAGAGATAAACTTAAACGCCCGGTAATTTTTATTTTCCAGCCCGCCGACGAAGGAAAAGGCGGCTCGAAATACCTTCTCGAAGCCGGCGTCCTTGAACAATTCGATATTAAAAAGATGGTTTGCCTCCACTGGATTCCGTACCTGCCATACGGGCAGATTTTTACAAACAAAGGCAAAGTCACGGCCTTTACAAACAAACTGCATATCGGCCTTTCGGGGGAAGGAGGTCATGGCTCAACTCCTCATCTGACCAGAGACCCTCTTTACATATCGGCAATAATTCAGATATGCCTGCAATCGGTACTGACCCGGGAAATCGATCCGCAAAAAGCGGCGTTGCTGTCATTCGGGCGTATAGAAGCATCCGAAGTTTACAACGTAATTGCAAGAGAAGTTCATCTATGGGGCACGCTTCGCACCACCGACCGCGAAACGCAGCGTTTTCTGCGCCGGCGGATGGAAGATGTGATACGGTCCCAGGCGCACATAGCGCATATCGCTGCGTCCGTCGAATACACGCTGGATTACAGCCCGGTGGTGAATGACGACGAAATGGTATCGGACGTTTTCAAGGTAGGAACGGCGTTGCTCGGCAGCGACGGCATTTGCCTGCTTCAATCGCCCATAATGACGGGCGAGGATTTCTGCTACTTCTCGGAAAACATTCCCTCATGTATCATGTTTCTCGGCACCGGAATGGAATTCGGGCTTTATCACGCAAGATACGACATCCCTGAAAACCTGCTTCCCTTCGCGGCGGCATGGGGAGCTTATCTTGGGTTACATCTGAAATTATGATTTTAAAATTGGTGTGACGCGACTATTGAGGAGCGATTCTGTTGAACAACAGACTGGATGAAATGATTACGCAAGGATTTGAACATGCCTCAAGCGAACCTTGCCTGTGGTGGCGGGGGGAATGGTGGGCTCGCGGGGCTCTTGACGAGATGGCGTCGGAATGCGAGAAAAATCTGGCGAAAAGCGGCTTTAAAGCCGGTCACAAGCTGGGCCTGATCATGCCGAACAGCCCGCTTTTGCTGGCTAGCTGCATTGCGGCGTGGAGACTCGGCGGCACGGTGGCGCCTGTCAACTCACAGCTTAAGTATCCTCCCCTGCCTGAATACCTCCGCGGCGTGGGGGTATTTGCCTCAATTGTAAGCGCCGAATACAGCGGTATAATGGAAAGGCTTACTGAAGCCGGTATTCCCTGCGCAACGGCGAGACTCGGCGATTCTATCCCTCCTTTTGAAGGACGGGACGCAAAAATGGATACGGATTCAAATGTGGCGGCAATGTTCCACACCAGCGGCGTGGGAGGAACCGTCAAGGCCGTGCCCGTAACGCACGGAAATATAATTACCCTCCTCTCGTCAATTCTGGAAGCCATACCCAGCCTCAACGAGGACGACGTCATTTTAAACGCCATTCCCAACTATCATTCGCTCGGCTTTGTGGTCGGAGGAATACTTCCGCTCGCCGCCGGTATGCCGCAGGTGCTGGTCAGTTCCTTTAAACCTCCCAAGAACGCGTTGTTTGCCATCAGAACCGCCGGGGTTACCGTTATACCGGCCGTGCCGATAATGCTTTCGATCCTGCTCGGCGGAGAAAGAAATGTGACCCCTATGTCGAAGGTAAAACTTTTATTTTACGGAGGCGGAGCGCTCATGCCCGGAATTACGGAACGCGCGCGTGAGATATTCGGCGTGACTCCCCTCCAGGGATACGGTTTGACCGAGGCGTCAAGCGTCCTGGCCGTTACGCCGTCTGAAAACGCGATAAAACCCGGAACGTCGGGCAGAATACTGCGTTGTTTCGACGCGAAGGTACTATGCGAAGATGGCAGCCCCGCCGAATTTAACGCCGAAGGAAGACTTTGGATACGGGGAGACGCCGTGACCGCGGGCTATTATGACGTTCCCGACGTGACTTCGGAGAGATTCCGGGATGGCTGGTTCGACACGCAGGACATTGTGCGTTTGGACGAGGAAGGTTACATAACAATCGTATCACCTGCTCTGGACGTCATCACCTCCGGCGGTTTGACGGTCTATGCGAGCGAAATAGAGGCGATATTCGAGCGTCATCCTCAGGTTGCGCGAACCGCCGTAATCGGAGTTCCGGGAGGTAAAAGAGGGGAAATGCCGCGGGCTTACGTCGTTCTAAAGGATGGCGGCACGGTAAAGCCGCGTGAATTAATCAGTTTCGGCCGTTCACACCTGCCTAATTACAAAGCGCCAAGATCTGTCAGAATCCTGCCTGAATTGCCGGCGGACAACCTGGGCCGGGTATTGAAACATGAGCTCAGGAACCTTTAAAGATGATCGTATCCTTTTCATATTCGACGGCTCGCTCGAAGGGAAAGTTCTGATACGCCCGGACGATAACGCTCTTCCGTCCCCCGGCGATTACGAATTTTTTAAAAATTTAATAGACGAATACGGAAGTGTGGAAAATTCCGTTACCGGCTCGCCGAAAGATATGTGGGGCACGTTCAAAAACGCCGAACCGCTCCCCCCCTGCGTGAGTTTTATCAGCAGGCGCGAATTGCCACAGATTTGCGGTTTTGAAATTTTCCGGCGTTCGGGCACAGCCTACCAGATGATGAATTTGTCGGTAAAAAATAAATTTTGCGGCGTATGTGGGGAATTAATGCGCGACCACGAACGCGATCGGGCGAGACAATGTCCCTCCTGCAATAATATCGTATACCCAGCTATTTCAAACGCCGTGATTGTCGCCGTCGAAAAAGACGGACAGATACTGCTCGGGCATAACGTTAATTTTCCCGCGGGGCGGTACAGCATCCTCGCTGGTTTTGTCGACCCGGGCGAAACCCTTGAAGAAGCCGTTACGCGTGAAATTTACGAAGAGTGCAAAATCACCGTAAAAAATATCCGTTACTTCGGCAGCCAGCCGTGGCCATTCCCAAACTCAATGATGTTCGGATTCAAAGCCGATTGGGAAAGCGGCGACCCCAAGCCCGACGGAAGCGAACTAAGCGAAGTACGCTGGTTCTCGCCGGACGAACTGCCCGACATTCCTCCTTCCATCAGCATATCCCGCCGTCTCATCGACGACTGGCTTGCCGGATTCTCCGGTTAATAACAATCGCCTGTACTCCGAATATTACTTTTCTTTCGCTCGAAAAGCCCGTTAAAATAATTTTCGAAACTATAAAGTCAAATATAATCAAATGTCTTAAGCGCATTTTGTTCTTATTTTCCGCGTTTTTCCACGCTTCAAACATTCCCGTAAAATCTATGTCGATATTGCCACACCACACGCTTGACTTGTTAGTCAGTGTGACGTACTCTGCTCTATCGCACAAGACCTGCAAAACCCGCCCGAACCCAACGACGCCTTAATAAGGGCGATGCAAGCCTATAAAAAATCCGTGGAGCGTGGTGAACTTGTCATAAGCTAAAAAAGCCCTTTGGCATGGGCGTTATTTCTCACCGACGCGCTGGACGATTCCGCCGCTGCTTTTTATGGGCATTTTGGATTCAGACCGCTCAAAGACAATCCAAATCATCTTTACATCACAAGACAGGAAATAATCAGGGTCGTAAACTTATAATTTACGGCTCGTGGCGTACGACATGCTCAAATCAGACTTGCTTGCTCCAGTGCGAGCCGGAGGAACTGTGTTCGCCCGCCGTTCCGAGTTGAAAATATCCAATTGATCGCCTCAAATAAGGATATTTTTTTGATATTTGCGTTAGAAGCGATTGATTTATATTGACCTTACAGAAATAGCTCAGGACAAAATAAACAATTTGTTGTACTATTTACACTAATTAGTAAAAGGAGATGAAATTGACTTGGAATCAAGCCACGAATTTGACTTTGAAATATGTACGTCTCGAATAAGGCCAATAGCGGATTCACTCATTAAAAAGTATGACGAGTTGCATCATATTCCGCTCGACGGCGTTTTATTTGTGGTAAATCACAAATACTCCGGAGCAAAAGACAAGATCGTGCTTGCCCGCACGTCACGGATTCCCGAAAGATGGAGAGATATACTGTTTCAGCTTGGGACTTGCTCATATACGCACTTGATGGAATTTTACAGCAAGACCACAACATGCCTGGACGAAAACCAGATGACGGCTCTGATATACAGGGAGTTGCGCAGAATCGGATCTGACGGAGAGATAATCGCCCCTGACACAAACGAGTGGTGGCAGGTTTTGATGGGATTGGGACGGCATTGGTTTTATCCCGATATGTCGTGCCCGAATCTTCTTGATGACAAAGTGGATTGGAAATCGCTCATGGGAAGCAGTTACGAGGCGCCGCATTAGTTAAAACCGGGGTTTTTATTTATATTATTTATAAAGATATAAAAATATAGAAGGGATGATGTTCTGTGAAATATCTTGGTGGAGTCCGTATAAGTCGATTTTTGGCAGGCATTTTCCCGCCGTTATCGTTATTTTTTATTTTATTATTTTTTTTGGCGCTTACTGTATCAACGGCGAAAGCGGAAGAAAATTTCAGCGTCCTGGAATTCTCTCCTCAAGGATTGGTAACGGAACCGTCAAATATACGAATTGATTTCTCCGCGCCGGTGATAACGAGCGCGGATATCGGAACATCCCCCGCGAGAAATGCCATGCCGGTGGTATTTTCACCGAATATTGAAGGACAGGGCGTCTGGATATCACGCAGTTCTTTCATTTATCAACTTCGCGACGGTTACCTGCCGGAAGCCTCGGAATTTACGGCAACTATACCGGACGGGGTAAAAGACGCCGATGGAACGTCAATCTCAGGAAATAAAACTTTCAAATTCAACACGGCGCCTCTGGAATTTCTCGACATCCGGCAGATCGACTACAGAATGGACAGGGAAGTGCTGTATGAACTTAGTTTCAACGCGCCGGTAAGCGCCAATCATTTGAGAGGCTTTATCAGCGTAACGGATAATAAAGGGGATAGTATAAACTTCGCGCCTGATAACGCGGCGTCTTCCCATAATGTTCTGCTCCGGGTCATTCCGGGAGATGGGAGCCCCGTAACCGTCGACATCGGCGCGGGTCTTACATCTACAAAAGGCCCCCTCGCAATGAAAAACCCCGTACATATTACGGTTCCACGCGATTTATCCCTGAAAATTACGGGAGCCCGCGCAACAAATTATTATTATTACGGTACACAAATGGGAATCGCGATAAACACCACCACTCAGATAGACTCGACAAAAGCTCAATCATTCATCGAAATCACTCCGAAATACGATTTTTCCGTAAGCAGCTACGACTCGCAGTTTTTTATCGCCGGAGATTTTCCGCCCAGAGAGCTCATTACGGTCAAACTGAAATCGGGACTCCCGGCCATTTACGGCGAAGGACTCGCCGAGGACTGGGAGAGGTCTTTCATATTCCCGGATTACAACCCGTCAATTGAATTTGCCGCCACCGGCCGATTCATCTCCCCGGCAAACGAGGAACTGCTGATACCCTTCACGTCCGTAAATATTCGAAAGCTTAATATCTCTGTCGGCAGGGTATACGATAATAACGTTTCTTTCGTCACCAGGCAGGAATGGCCTTACTATTTACGCAATGAAACGGAATTGATTTATGAAAACGATTTTGAGATTTCTTCCGAGCCCAATAAGAGCTTCGACTTTTCTTTTGATCTGGGAAAAATACTGGACGGACGGACGGGCCTTTTTGCGATACAGGCAGCTTCCGCCGAGTATTGGCCCAGTACCCTCCGAGTGATAAACGTGACCGATATCGCAGGTAGCGCAAAGATTGGGCCTGACAGCGCCCTGATTTGGGCTAATTCCATATCGGAGGGCAAGCCCCTTGAAAGTGTGTCAGTGGATATATATACTTTAAGTAACCAACTGATTGCCTCCGGAGTCACCGATGAACACGGAGTGGTCTCTATAAAGAGGGATTCCGATTGGGACGGTAATTTACAGCCAAATACGGTTATTCTGCAAAAAGACAGCGACGTCTCCGTGCTCAGGCTTGATGGAAATATCTGGCAAACCGGTAATGTTGAATTTATAGGCGCTCCATATAATCATAACAGTTATGTGGGTTTTGTTTACACGTCACGCGGCATTTTCCGTCCTGGAGAGACAGCGCCTCTTCGAATACTGGTGCGTAACGCCGACTTATCGTCTGAAACTCCTTTCCCCGTCCAGGTTAAGGTATATAACTCAATGGGTCGGGAATGGAGCGCGTCAACTGTGACGACTTCCAAGTTCGGAATGGCTTCTGCCGATGTTCAGCTCGGAGACGGCCCCACAGGAACATGGCGAGCTGACGTCATAATCCCGGGAGAAACGATTCCAATAGCGAGAACTACTTTTCTGGTCGAAGATTTTGCGCCTCCAAAAATAGAAGTTGCCGTATCAAGTGATCAGACCGAACTTCATAATAACGACTCGCCGACTCTCGATATATCGGCCCAATATCTATTCGGGGCAGTCGGTTCAGACCTTGCGTATGAAGTCGAAACAACGCTCATTCCCCGGGAATACTCGCATCCTGACTGGCCCGATTATTCGTTTTTTTCCAACTACCGCATCGAATCCGCCGCTTCAAACAATATAGAGGCGAGTGGAAACTTATCCAGAGACGGGAACGCAATCGTGACTTTACCAAACATAACGCATTCGGCGAAATCCATGTTGGACGCTGTGTTCACTGTTGGAGTCAGAGAAGACGGAGGAAGATGGGTATATAAGAATCTTTCTGTGCCGTATTATCCAAAAAATATGATGCTCGGCATAAATTTTTCCCCGGCAAACTTATCTACCAACACTATGATTCCGTTTGCATTCGCAGCTATAGATACGAACGGGAGACCTCTAAATCCCGAGAGAGTCACTCTCAGCGTTGCCAGGCAAATAACAAGAAATATAATGACTGCGACGGGCAGCAACAGGCGTTCCGAACTCCGCACGGAAACCATACCTCTGGAGGGGTTTGATAAAAAACCGATATCATTTGAAGATGGTAAAACCTCTGTCGGGTTATCATTTCGTAACCGCGGTTCTTACATCGTCTCTTTGGAAGATGATACCAGCGAAGTTTACGCCGCCGCGCGTTTTTTTGTGTATGACTCCGGATGGGGATATGGAGGCGTGGATGACGCGACTTTGCCGGAATCTCTTTCTATCAAACTCGACAAAGATATTTATAAGGCGGGCGACAAAGCTCGCGCCACGGTATCGGGCTCATTCGAGGGAACAGTTCTTTTCTCGGTCGAGACGAATAAAGTGCTTTATTACGATACGTCCGTGAACAAAGGAAATACCGCGGAATTCACTTTCGATGTAACTCAGGAAATGACGCCTAACGCGTGGATAACCGCGCACCTTGTCCGCGCCGCCGCGCCTGAGGATTCTTGGTCGGCGCACAGGGCATTTGGAGCCGTGCCGCTATTCATTGACTGCGGTGATTTAAAACTTGATGTGGACGTAGCGTCGCCGGAAAAAATAATACCGAGCGAGATAAATAATTTTATTGTGAGACTGACCGACTCTACGGGTAAAGAAACGCCGGGAGAGTTTTCCATTATGCTGGTTGATGAGGGGGTACTCGGCCTCACGAACTTCCGAACGCCTGATTTTTATGATAATTACACCAAAAAGCGCGCCCTTTCCCTGAACGCTTATGACGTATATACGGAGCTGATGCCTCTCTACCTTAATACGCCCCCGGTTCTTACCGCAGGCGGAGGCGACGACAATATCATGAACGAAGCTTTAAGAGCCTCCATGGCTCCCGTTCGCGCTGATCGCTTCAAAATTCTTGCCGCCGTTACGGATGTAAAGACCAACGAAAATGGAGTCGCCGACGTTGCGATAGACGTACCGGAATTTTCGGGGCGCGCTCGCCTGATGACAATCGCCGCGTCAGATCGAGCTTTTGGCGCGTCGGAAAAATCGTTTACAATAGCGCGCGACATTGTCGCGGACATTACGCTTCCAAGAGCCCTCGCGCCCGGCGACGTCTTCGGTTCTCAGATACAACTTTTCAATAGAACGGATAACCCAATCGACACTGACGTCATCTTAAATATACAAGGACCTGTTTCGCTTGTTTTTGCCGCCGATGAACAGTTACCCGTTAATTTTGGCGCGGCTAAATTTTATACAAAATCATTGACCATTCCCCCAAATGAAGAATCTTTCTCCATTCCGCTCATTTTCCAGGCGGACGATGAATCCGGCGTGTCTACTGTGACCCTGATTGCGCAATACGGTGATACGGTACTAAGCCAGGACATTGAATTAGCCGTGCGCCCTCCCTATCCGCGAATCACGACTACCGGAGCCATTGCGATAAACCCAAAAGAAACCGTCGAATTCTCGCTGCCTTCCGATTGGTTCCCCGGCACACGAAGAGCTTTGATCTCAATGTCGGGCTTACCTTCAATATCCCTTGCGGACGTCACTAATTTCTTGCTTGATTACCCATATTACTGTACAGAACAAATTACCTCACGCGGATGGACGCTCCTGTTCGCGCCCGAGATCGCGTCTCGTATTGACCAGAGACTTTCGACACGCGATCAGACGTCACAGGAATTATCGACGATACTAAGAAGGATTCAATCAATGCAGCTCTATAACGGTTCTTTTTCTCCCTGGGAGACACATCCATCTTCCGAGTGGTTGTCCGTATACGTTACGCACTTCCTTGTGGTTTGTGAAAACGAGGGGATTGATGTTCCACGTGAAACATTCCGAAACGCTCTTGACTATTTACGCTTTCTAATGGCCGAGACGCCCGATTCATTTGATAATGCGTCGTACGGTGCTGCGCTTGCCGTACGCGCGTATATTTCTTACGTTCTTTCTTTAAGGGGCGAATCCCCTCTTTCATGGATGTCGTATTTGCGAAATAACTTATCTTCTATTCCCGATTATGGAAGACTGCTCCTCGCGGCAGCTTATGCTCATGAGGACAAAAATATCGCGGCCTCAATTTTGGGAGACGAATCTCCTTCTTTGTTTTCATTCGATAATAAAGAACGCCCAAATTTAGATTCCCCGCTTAGGACTCAGGCGATTCGCTTATTAGCCCGGAATGAGATTGATTCCGCGTCTCCCGCAGCGGTTGCCGCCGCAACAAATCTGCTCAATTCAATGAGGGAAACAGGTTACTACACAACACACGAAGCGGGATGGTCGCTTCTTGCTCTTTGTGGATTTTTTTCACATCACACATCGGAAGGAAACGCCGCCCTTCTTCTCGTTTCCGAAAATGGCGATATTATTTCAGAAACGACCGGAGATAATATTTCAAATCAACTTATTTCCGAAGAAATATCAACTTTCGAGGTTAATAATTCCGGTTCAACCACAGGATACGTCAATCGGACGGTAAGCGGCGTACCCACGAAACCTCCGACCCCATTAAATAGCGGGATGAGCGTTTCCGTGCGCTACTTTAATTCGGAAGGCTTTGAAATTTCACACGATTCCGTTTTGAATAATGGGGAGCGCATAACCGCTCAAATAACTATTCGTCCTTTCGGCGATACCCTTAAAAACCTTATTGTCGCGCTTCCCCTTGCAGGCGGACTTGAAATCGAAAATCCAAAGTTATCGCAGGAAACTTTTTCCTCTTTAGATAATTACGGGCACTATACGGACAGATCTTCTACCTACGTCACTACGCGAACTGAAAGTAGGGACGATAGATTTTTGCTTTTCGTTGATAACGTTGAGAATGTTTTTTCGTGGTCATTAACATTAAGAGCGATAACACCCGGCACATTTATTCTTCCTCCCATCGCCTCGGAAGGTATGTATTCCCCGGGTATTAGAAGTATTGGAACGACGTCTCGTATCGTCATCAAATAACGTGATATTTTTATATCTTTAATTCACCGAATAATTCCTCCGCTTTGCCATGATTCTTTGAGGAGATTATTCGGTGATTTTATGAAAGGGAAATTATGAAGATGTTTAAAAAATCGAAAAATGTTTTTTTTGCCATCACGATAATTCAAATATTCATAATTCTCATATTATTTTCTTTAGTCGACAGGCCTGCTGATTTTTTATTGACAGACGTTACTCTTTATGACTATTCAAACGTGGTGTTTGATAATGACGGCGGGGTATTAAATGTTTCCCTTTCAAATAGAGATGAATGGTGCGTTCCGGTATCACTCGATAAAATGGGAGACTGGACGCCGCTCGTTGCAATTTCTCTCGAAGATAAACGTTTTTACGGGCACAATGGTTTGGATTTGCCGGCGATTTTAAGAGCGGCATTTTTTAACATTAAATCCGGTCGGAGAATTTCCGGCGCTTCTACGATAACGAGCCAATTAATACGTATTGCAAACCCCTGCGAAAGAACCTTCTATAATAAATTACTTGAATTTTGGAACGCGTGCAAACTTGAGAATATTCTGAAAAAAGACGATATTCTCGAATTGTATCTTAATCGCGCTCCATTCGGCGGAAATATACGGGGTATCGAAGCCGCGAGTAACGCCTATTTCAATAAGAGCGCTTCGCTTCTCTCGCTTGGAGAAACCGTAACGTTAATATCAATGCTTCGCTCCCCAAGCAGATTTCGCCCGGACAGATTCCCTCAAAGAGCGCTTAATGAAAGAAATACAAAACTTGATTATCTCAAATCCCGAAACTTAATCACCGATACTGATCTTAATCTTGCCAAGCGGGAGGCAATATACGGTAATAGGTATCCGATACCAAGCAAAGCGTCTATGGCGGCAATGCATATCAGAAATGAATCCAAAGAAAATTATTTCATTAATTCTACTATTGATTCGAATTTACAGTTGCTTCTCGAAAAGACTTTTTCCGACGCATTGTCTTCATTTCCAATCACAATAACAGGCGCGGGTATTATAGTTGAAAACTCAACAGGTTTTGTTCGCG
>Ga0099364_10002664_pt1 | contig 28242 bp, 24 predicted proteins | sample TergutTh196P3_FD_73070 | JGI IMG/M metagenome (GOLD analysis project Ga0099364, IMG submission 73070) | Microcerotermes parvus P3 segment gut microbial communities from Pointe-Noire, Republic of the Congo - Th196 P3 | ecosystem: Host-associated > Arthropoda: Insects > Digestive system > Gut ... | reverse complement strand
CCCTATCCCTTGTTAGAAGCTCCGCCGGCAATGGGCAGGGCATGGACAGGGCGGCAATCCTGGAAACAGATGTCGGGGCAATACTGGAGCTAACGGGCTTGAACGGTTCAGGCTATGGAGGCAATCTAATAGCCGACCTTAGGGAAGCAATTATAGAATCGGAGCAATTAAATTATTGGCTTAGGGGGGATGTCTGCACCGAGATTCTTGTCAGGCAGGAATTACCGGGCAGTAATGGTCAATTAAATGCACTCTGGGAAGTGAGGTTTTATCCCACTTCCGGTGGAAGTGATACACCCTATATCCGAATATCTCACACCATAGAAAATATTAACCTGAGTACCCGAGGCAATGTAAACTATGCATTGTCAATTAAACAAGGTTACTCACAGCCTGCCGAGATTTACAGTAAACCCACATTTCAGCATAACAACTCCTCCAGGTGGCGGAAGGTTCTCTGGCTGGGTGAAGAACCGCCGGAAGTGGAGATACGTTTTGATCTCCCCTACATGATCTCCACCGGGATGATCCTGCCTTATGATACTTCGCTTCCAATCAACGAAAGCGCCATTGTCACCGAATATTCCAGATGGCAGAGGGAAAACACTGATAAGGACATTATGGGAAATGGAACCATACGTATGTCTATGCCCGAAGGAGGAGGCCGGGCAGATATAGGCATGCTCCCTCGTTGGACAGCATTGTACCTCTTGACCATGGATAACCGCATGCGGGAAATTATGCTGGGTAACGGCGAAATGTCCGGCTCCATTCCCATCCATTACAGAGAAGATAATATTGCAAATAGCTTTTATGGACGCACTGTTTCTATAGATGACCGGCCCACTTTTTACTGGCTTAATAATAATGATGCACTTCCCTCTATTGGGGATGTAAGCCGCGGCGGCTGGCGCCCGGATCAGGCCCATCAACCCTCCCTGGTTTATATACCATATTTAATCACCGGGGAACGCTGGTTTCTGGATGAGCTTTATTACTGGGCGGGCTTCAACCTGTTTTATAGCCAGGTTCGCAGCGCCGATACCGATTTTAGGCCGGGATTAAATCAAAGTTTTGGAAGGATCTCAGGTGAGTTAAGGGGAATCGCCTGGGGTCTGCGTACCGTCTCCGATGCAGCGGCGATATCCTATGACGGGGATCCTGAGAAGGCCTACTTTAAGTCCAAGTTGATCAATAACATGGATTGGTTCGTATGGAGAAATGATGCGGTAAGGGGGCATGGTTTAAACGCAGTATTATGGACCAGCTCGGACAGTTCCCAAATAGCCCCCTGGATGCATGATTTTATGGTTCTGTCTGTATCGCATATAGCACGCCAGCACACAGATATACCTAATGCCGGCCGTTTGCGTGACAATATAGGAAGGTTCACCGTTAATAGATTTCAGCAATTGCCGCCCTTCAACGCCGCCGGGTACTGGTGGCCCTTGATCCTTCAGGGTGGAGATCATTTTTCTGATGGCAATTGGATGCGATATTGGGATGAAATAGTCAAGATGAATAATACCGTTGTAAGGGATAATTTTAACACCCAATATCACCCCTATTCCTATGCGTATATAGCAATGGGTGCCAGTGCCCTGGTATCCCATTTACCAAACGGCAGGAACACCCACAATTTTATTAAGGATAATCTTACATACGACAGAGAGGCGCGTAACGACCCCTCGTGGGCCTTTGTTCCTGTACGATAAGAAACCTGAACTATTTTAAACAAAATTGCAATTAATTTAGGCATTATCCAATTTTTTTTGGATTTTATGCCGATGTTGTGGTACACTGATCCTTCTAAGGGTGGGGTAATTAATTGAACGAGGGATAATAACTTGAAGCGATTTTCGGGAAAAAGATTTCCATTACATATATTTTTGCTGTTTGCCCTGATTTTATTCCTGTCATCATGCATTATAATTCCCGATGTTTTCCACCAGCAGACCCAGCAATTGATCTTCGGATTGGAACTTTCAAGGCATCTGAGTGCGGGGCAGGAACACTGGTATATAGTATCGTCTCCTGTTGCAACCAGAGTGACCATTTTTACAACCGGCTCCACAGATACCTATCTTGAGGTCTATGATACAAATAACCGTAGAATCACCCAGAACGATGACGGCGGTCAGGGCTTGAATGCCAGAGTCTCCTTTAACGTGGAAGCGGGCAGAATTTATGCGGTAAAACTCAGGGGATATAGCCGTTCTACAAACGGAGCCTATAGAATCATAGCCGTTGATGAGCTTGGACGAAGCGGAAACAGATCGAGCGGTAACAGTACCAACTATATCTTTCTTAACTAACTTCTATACTCGGGCGTGGGGATTCTGTCCAATACAGAAGATATGATCCTGTCTTGCTGAACACCTCTTACAAGGGCATCCGGGGAGAGCAAGATGCGCTGACTGAAAACGGAAGGAGCCATTTCCTTTACATCCTCGGGAATAACATAGTCGCGGTTTCTGACAGCGGCGAGGGCCTGGGAGGCTCTATAAAGTGCGAGACTGCCGCGGGGTGAAACCCCTGCCCGGAGTGCCGTGTCCTGTCTTGTGGCATCAACAAGGGCAAGAAGGTAATTTCTTACCTGACCTTCCATATGGATTTGCGTAATGCTTTCCTGGATCGATAGTATATCGTCGGCGGAGACCACCTGTTTTATATCGGTAACCGGATGGCTAATGCGGCGCTGGTTTTCCAGCATCTGTGCCTCGGATTCCAGATCGGGGTAACCGATGGACAGGGTTAAAAGAAAGCGGTCTTTTTGGGCTTCCGGAAGGGGAAAGGTTCCTTCATACTCTACCGGGTTTTCTGTTGCCATTACAAAGAATGGTTCCGGCAGGGCCATGCGGTTGCCGTCTATGGAGATCTGACCCTCGGCCATTGCTTCCAGCAGGGCGGACTGGGTTCTTGGTGTTGCCCTGTTAATTTCATCAACCAAAACAAACTGATTTACGATTGGTCCCTTTCTGTATACAAATTGACCTTCATCTGCCCTCCAAACGGAGACGCCCAAAATATCTGCCGGGAGAAGGTCGGGGGTACATTGAATCCTTGCAAAACTAAGGCCAAGACTTGACGCAAAGGCTCTGGCCAAAATGGTTTTTCCTGTTCCGGGAACATCTTCCAAAAGGATATGACCCCTGGCAAGAAAGGCGGCAATTATTTTTTCTATGACAGCACTCTTTCCAAGAAATACCTGCTCAATATTATTTCTTATTTTTGTCGCAAATTCGGCTGCCGGAATTGTAGAATTTTCTTTCATGGTAAAATTGTACCACCATTGATCCCATTCGGCAACCTCTCCCTTGTCCAGAAATATCTTATTGGTTATTCTATATATAATGTCAGAATCTCCGTTGTTTAAATTAATAAAAATAATCTCTGAAATTCTTTTAACAAACGATACCAGGAATCCGGAAAATTCCATGCTTAATGCCATGGAACTTATGGGAATTGCCGCCGATGTGGACAGGATCTATATTTGGAGAAATGCACTTATCGAGGGAAGGCCCTGTTACTTGCAGAATTATCAATGGCTGGGAGCAAGGGGAGAAAAGGATTCCTTAAAAACAATTACCGGAAATAATTTTATCGATGCCATTCCCGAATGGGATAATCTATTTAGTATGGGAGAAGTTTTAAACGGCCCAATCTCTTCCCTGACCAAGGCTCGTAAGGATTTACTTGGCCTTTACGGAATTAAATCAATATTGCTTGTTCCGATCTTCCTTAACAACAAGTACTGGGGCTTTGCCAGTTTCGATGACTGCAGCAAGGACAGGTATTTTAATGATGATGAAGTTATTGTACTGCATTCGGGCTGCCTTCTTCTGGCAAACATGATAATGAACAATGAAAACAATATCATTATAGACACACGAATGCACCAGCAGGAATTGATGTCAGACATTTCCAGAAGCTTTATTTCCAGGGAACCCATGGAAAAAGTCATTCATGAAAGCTTAAGGCAGATGGGAAAATTCATGAATGTGTGCCGTGTCCTTATTGCAAAGATGGATGAAGAGGGGGAGGGGAGCCGCATTGTGAATACCTGGCTTGCTTCGGAACGCTGGATTCCAAAGTCAGCAAATTCCGGCATTAGGGAACTTGTCCGCGAGGCTTTCCCAAAGACAATTCCCGTAACAGGATTTCTAACGGCACTATGCTGCAATAATATCGATAACGAATATTCGGGAAGGTACAAGAGATTTAAAGAGATAGATATTAAATCATTTATCTGGGCACCTGTATATGTCGAAGGTAACCTTTGGGGGCTGTTAAGTGTAGAAGACTGTCAGAACGAAAGGCAATGGACGGAAAGTGATGTTCAGCTTGTCGGCTCGGTCAGCAGTGCAATATCGGGGGCGGTTTCCAGGGACAAAATAGACAGCGAAAGAATTGAGGCAATGGAGCAGGCTTTCAGAAACAGCGAAGCCAAGGGGCACTTCCTTGCCAATATGAGCCACGAAATGCGCACTCCGATGAATGCAATTATAGGCATGACTGCCATAGGAAAAAATTCCGCCGACATTAACAAAAAGGATTATGCCTTCGGGAAGATCGAAGATGCTTCCACTCACCTGTTAGGCGTAATTAATGATGTTCTTGACATGTCAAAAATAGAGGCAAACAAGCTTGAGCTTTCTTTTGTTAATTTTAATTTTGAGCGAATGCTGGAAAAGGTGTTAAGCGTAATTAGTTTCCGGATTGATGAAAAAAAGCAGGTTTTTTCATACGAAGTAGACAAAAATATTCCGCCCATTCTTTATGGAGACGACCAAAGGCTTGCGCAGGTAATTACCAACCTGCTTTCCAATGCCGCCAAATTTACCCCGGACAAGGGAAGCATTAGACTAAAGGCGGTTCATGCCGGTCTTTCAGGTGATGTTCATACAATCCAGATAGAGGTAAGCGATTCGGGCATTGGCATAAGTGCCGAACAGCAGGAAAGGCTTTTTAATTCCTTTGAGCAGGCGGAAAGCAATACATCCAGGAAATTCGGGGGTACGGGGCTTGGGCTTGCAATTTCCAAACGCATAGTGGAGTTAATGGGCGGCAGGATCTGGATTGATTCAGAGCCCGGGAAGGGAGCCACCTTTGGCTTTACCATTGAAGCAAAAGAGGGTGAGCTGCAGGATTCCGGATCGGCTCATTCCCTGAGTACCAGCGATGTGGATTTTTCTCCATATACGGTATTGCTTGCAGAAGATGTGGAAATTAACAGGGAGATTCTGCTGACCCTTCTGGAACCCACAAAATTGAATATAGAATGTGCCTTTGACGGCAGGGAAGCTGTGGAAAAATATAGTGCCAATCCCGGCAAATATGACCTCATTCTGATGGACATTCACATGCCGGAAGTAGACGGCTATGATGCAACAAGAAAGATTAGGGCTCTCGAGGCAGCCCGGGAGGGCACAGTGGGCTCCGGCGGCATCTCCGGCTCTCGCGGCATTGGCAACCATCGCATGGAGTTTCCGAAGCCTCCTGACGAAAATGCGTTGAGTTTTACCGAAGGTAAAACTCACAAGCTAGAATTGGAAGGCCTGAAAGGCATTCCAATTCTAGCGATGACCGCTAATGTCTTTCGTGAAGACATAGAAAAGTGTTATAATGCCGGTATGAATGACCATTTAAGTAAACCCCTGGATATGGAAGATGTAATGAAAAAACTCAGGATGTATCTATGCCAATCAGACTAAGAGCAATTGCAGCCATTATTTTTACCAACCTTCTGATAATTTTATTCAGTGTTTTTGCCGGAATATATTTCATTAGAAGCAATATTGAGAGATCGCAGGAAACCGATATTAATTCCATTTCCGATATAGCTGATCATTTTATAAGCGCAGAAATCGATCTGTTAAAACTCAAGGCCAGTATAATTGCGGAAAATATGGCAGTTGTGGAGGAATCTGATATTGGCTCCGCGTTAATTCGTCAATTAATTAATTACCCTGATTTTATCGGCATAAGCATAATTGACATGGAACAAAACATTATTGCCAGCGTAGGGAATCATCCTGCTGCAGGTCATATGATAAACGACCCCTACCTAAATATGGCGTTTAACGGGACAATTGCATTTTCTTCCACCTATCCCTCGGATGCCGGAATGTTGCTTTATCTGGCGGCTCCTTTCCCGGAAAACATGGTTCTTGTTCTTACCCTTCCGGGAATGCATTTCAGTCAAAGGGTTTCTACCATTGTAATATGGGAGTCCGGACATATTTTCATGACGGATTCGGAAGGAATTATAATTGCAAATTTAAGGGAAAGCTGGGTACAGAGCAGGCTGAACTTTTTCCGTCTTGCCGAAGAGGACAGTCAATATCTGGAAGTTGCGGCTGTTTTAAGAAGGGTGGTTAATGGTGAAACCGGAACAGGATATTTCTCCATAGACGGGGTTCCAAGGCTCTGTTCTTTCAGACCGGTAAGAGCGTCAATCGAAGGCTGGAGCATGGGGATAATTGCACCCCTGCCGGAAAGTCCCTTCAGGGACATAGATAACGGCCTTATCATTGTCGGTCTTGTTGCCTTCGTTTTAAGCATTGTTGTTGCGGTAATTGCTTCCGGCCCCGTAAAAAAGCCCTACGAGCAGATAGCTGCCCTAAAGGAAGAGGCAGAATCGAGCTCCATGTACAAGAGCAGCTTCCTTGCCAAAATGAGCCACGAAATGCGTACGCCGATGAATGCAATTATTGGCATGACATCCATCGGGCGCAATTCCGATGACACCGAAAAAAAGGATTATGCCTTCGAGAACATAGAGAACGCATCCACCCACTTGTTAGGCGTAATAAACGATGTTCTTGACATGTCCAAAATAGAAGCCAACAAACTGGAACTTTCCAATGTTTCATTTAACCTGGAAAAACTTCTTGCCAGGGTTGTAAACGTAATAAGCTTTAATATACACGAGAGAAAGCAGGAATTTTCAATACACTTTGACAGGGATATTCCGCCCTTCATTGTTGCAGACGACCAAAGGCTTGCACAGGTAATAACCAACCTTCTTTCCAATGCGGCAAAATTCACTCCGCCGGGCGGGAGCATAAAGGTTAACATTAAATACCTTGGCGAAGAAAAGGACGGCAGTATTACAATACAGGTGGATGTAAGCGACACGGGAATTGGCATAAGCGAAGAGCAGCAGAAGCATCTCTTCAGTTCCTTCGAGCAGGCGGAAAAAGGGACATCCAGAAAGTTCGGGGGTACGGGTCTCGGACTCTTTATCTCCAGGCGCATTGTAGAATTAATGGGCGGAAGTATCTGGATAGATTCGGAGATTGGAAAAGGCAGCACCTTCAGTTTTACAATCAAGACCGAAAGGGGAGAGGGCATTAACGAAAGCATGCTGGCTCCGGATGTAAATATCGAAAACATCAAGATCCTTATAATAGATGACAATCAGGAAGTTCTGGATTATTTTTGCGATATTCTAAACCACAACAGGATTAAATGTGATGTTGCGCTTAACGGAAAAGAAGCATTCGATTTAATAAACAAAAACGGATTATACGACATTTACTTTATCGACTGGCAGATGCCGGAAATGGACGGGCTGGAAATCAGCGGCAGGATAAAGGATATGAGTTCGGATAATCCCGAAAACAGGCCGGTTGTTATTATGATCTCCGGTTATCACTGGGACAGCATAAAGGACAATGCAAAGGAAGCGGGCATAGATATTTTTATTCCCAAGCCCCTTTTCCCCTCTTCCATTATTGATGCCATAAACAAATGTCTTGGTTCCAATAACATCAAGTATGTTAAGGAAAAATCCCAAAATAAAGAGGCAGACAACTTTAAAAACTTCACACTTCTGCTTGTGGAAGATGTGGAAATTAACAGGGAAATTGTTTTGACCTTTCTTGAGCCGACAAATCTTTCGATTGAGTGTGCGGTTAATGGCCTTGAAGCTGTGGAAAAATTCAAATCAAGTCCGGGTAAATTCGATCTGATATTAATGGATATTCAAATGCCCGAAATGGACGGCTATGAGGCAACCACAGAAATAAGAGCTATAGAAAAAGCCGATAATACCAATTTGAATCTTTCTTCGGAAATTCCGATTATTGCAATGACGGCAAATGTTTTCAGGGAAGACATAGAAAAATGCATCTCTGTAGGAATGAATGATCATCTGGGAAAACCTCTGGACATAGATGAGGTAATGAGAAAACTAAAAAAATATTTATTAAAAGAGGCGGATGAATAGAGGCGGATAAATCCGGCGACAGGGCGGTTAAAAAATAAGCTCCGCCCTGAAAACCACCGCTCCATCCCTCCTGCCTTCATAGGCGAAACAATGCCCGGGTGAGGCAGGGTAATCTCCTGCGAAATCACCGGCACTCGCGTGATCTCCGGTGCCGGCATCCATGAACGATCCCGTCCAGATCTCCACATTATCGCCGGGCATAACTTCACTAAGATAATTTATGTCCAGCCGTATCTGGTCTGCACGGGAAAGGAGATCCATATCTGTTGCATCCTGTATCCATTGAATATAACGGGCATTATTTGTGTGGCCGTAAAAGTCTATGTCCGAATAGGAAGCAGACCTTGCCGCTGCCTTTGAAAGGCCTTCCAGGCCTTCCCTTGGTGAAAGATTCACAGGGCCTGATACAAGGGAATCTATTCCATCATTATGTGGCAGCGGCTCCATAATGAGCTGTGCCCTAAGCGGACGTCTTTTTTCGATGTCAAAAACAATCCAGGCACCCCTGCCGCGTACAATTGCCTTTCCGCCGGAATCACGAATGGCATAATCCCTAAGTGCGAAAAGTTTCTCCCATTTCCTTGGCCAGGTGCTTACTTCGATAATCTCGCCATATTGGGGTCTTCTTTCTACAAAGAGGGAAAGCCGTGAAAGTATCCAGGCCTGACCGCTTTTGGTCATGGCATCCCGCCCCACTCCCAGATTGGCAGCATGGCTGATGGCGGCTTCCTGAAAAAAATCAAAAATGCTCCAAAGGGTGAGCCTGTCAGAACGGTCAATATTTCCAAATCTTACCGGGACTTTTTCTCTCCAAATGTCTACTATTTCACTCATTGCTTAATTTATATAAAATATATTATCTTTATTCCAGATGTTTTAAGCCTTTGGAGAGTTAAATATGGACAATAAAAATTATACAGATATAAATTCAAAAATAATCGATCGCTGGATAAAAAAAGGCTGGGAATGGGGCATTCCAATTTCTCATGACGAATATGTTAAAGCCAAAAACGGCGGCTGGGATGTTTTATTAACCCCGACAAAATATGTTCCCAAGGCATGGTTTCCGGATCTGAGGGGGAAAAAGCTTCTTGGACTTGCAAGCGGCGGAGGACAGCAAATGCCGGTGTTTACTGCGTTAGGCGCAGATTGCACCGTGCTGGATTATTCAGATGAACAGCTCTCAAGCGAAAAATTTGTTGCAGAGCGGGAAAACTATAAAATAGAAATTGTTAAAGCGGACATGACAAAAATTTTTCCTTTTAAAGACGAAGCATTCGATATTATTTTTCACCCTGTTTCCAATTGTTACATAGAAGATGTCTGCCATGTCTGGAATGAATGTTTCAGGGTATTAAAAAGCGGCGGAATCTTGATGGCAGGCATGGATAACGGACTAAATTTTTTATTCGATAATGATGAAGAATATCCATTAATAGTAACAAACAAACTACCCTTTAATCCTATGAAAAACACAGACTTGCTAAAGAAACTTGAAGAGGAAGATGATGGAATACAGTTCAGCCACACAATGGAAGAGCAAATAGGCGGACAGTTAAAGGCAGGCTTTATTCTGAAAGATCTATATGAAGACTTTAACAATGCCGGTGTATTGAAAGATCATGCGCCTTCCTTTATTGCAACATTGTCGGTAAAGCCGTAATATAAAATAAAGTTCTAAAAAATTCCTGAAAATTAATTTACTATATTCCGATAAGTAAAAAACCTTGACATATTATACTGTTCATTGTAGAATTAAGAATAAAAAGCAATAATTTATGAAAAGAAACCTAAAAATATTTTTAAGCTTTGATAAAGAGGTAGAAGAGGATATTGTACGTTTCGGCGATTTCCTTTGTGGATTTAATTCTGCAAGTAAAGATATTGAGTTCATTGTTTTTAAGAGTGAGGAAGAACTTTGCAAATCTTTGGAACATTCAAATGAACTTATTAATGAGAAAATGGAAACCTGCAATAGTTTTATTATCATATTAGGTAGTAAAAATGATAAATATGTCATAGAAAATCTTGATAATGCAATAAAATTAAACAAGAATATAGACATAAGAATATTTGTAAATACACAAAATAAGAAAGCAGAGGACATAGTTCAATTCTTTGCGTCAGATAAATATGAACACTATGTTGAACAGTTTGAATATATAGATACCTTAAAATTAAAATTTCTTACCTGGTTAGCAGAAAAAAATAATTACCTTCGATATGAAGTAGATAAGAATGAACAAGGAATTCCGGTCATTAAAGTAGACGGAATCCCAGTTACGGGGCTGGTTCAATTTGAGGCATTATTATTTAACGATGATTACAAAGATATGACAAACACTTTATTAAGGAAAAAAAATAAAAGAGATGAATATAATGATGAACTGAAAATAACACCAGATGATGAAAACGAAGGTTTAAAAAGAAGTATAAATAATTTAGATATTGAGATTGCAGTACTTCTGGATAATATTGCTTTGCTTGCAAAAGATACTTTTGAAACATATAAATCTTATACCAAAATGGTTCTACAAACAGGATACGATAAAAAAATGAGAAGGGTAAAAGATTTTTTAGAACAAGGCAAGTTGGACAGAGCCAGGGAAGAACTGGATTTAAATGATGGAAGAAATATTTTAAAAGCAAATAAGAATGAGAAGAAATTATTTATAGATAGAATAGCTAATATCAATTATATAAACGAACATATAATTAATCGTTTTTTTATGGAAATTCAATTACTAAAACTAAATTTAAAAAATGACAATAGGTTTATTGAAATCGAAAAACTATATGAGGAAATAGAGAGGGAACAGGAAGAATGTGAACTTGATATGACTGTTTTGTTTGATTTTCATATATTTTTATTTTTTCAAAGAAAATATGAAAAGGCTTACATTTATGCACATAAGCATCTTAATTGGTTTAAAAACAAATACAATAATGAACCTTCCTCTCACCTAATATATGAGAATCTTAAATTATGCTGTAATAAGCTTGGAAAGTACGATGAAGAACTGGAAATGGAAAAAACAGCAAAGAAAAAGAATTTGGAAATGATAGATAAAACCAATGCAAACGAAGCCATTTATTTACAGGGGATGAATATTTACACTCCTAGCTACAATAGATCTTTAATTAATTACAATAAAAAAATAAAAGAGGGAAGAAAATGAATGATTTTAATGAATTGCTAGAACAAATGGAAACGGTGATTAAAGAACTGGAATTGTATGAAAATACAGATGATGTAGAAAAAAAACTTAATTTATTTGTGAATTATCTGCAAAGAGGACAGATAAATTTAATGATGAATTTGTTCGAAAACTCTATATCTGATGTGACTAGAGCCATTGGAATAATGGAAAAAATAATGGATGCAGGACCACCAATAATATTAAAAGAATATGCTTATGCTTATGGAACGAGAGCTGGAGCTTATCATATTATTGGTGATAACGAAAATGCATTTCATGATGCCAACAAATGCATTGAGTTACTAGAAAAAATACAGGAAGATGGTGATGAAGGAATAGATTTAAATATTTTGTGTAAAATGTATGGCATAAGAGGTGGGATTCTTAATCATATGTATACACAAACTGACTTAGCTATTTCAGACTATCAAAAGTCTATTTCAATTTTGGAAAGACAACAAAATGCTGGAGGATCATTAGATGAAAATGAATTAGGTTCAGCATTTATGGGTTTAGGTCAATGTTATGATCAAAAATCAGATTATGAAAAAGCAAATTCATATTATAATAAAGTTTTGGATATTTGGGAAAGGTTATTTAATGAAGATCCCCAATCAATTAGTATAGATGATTTAGCTGTTGTTTATATGAATAGGGGAGCGAATTATACAGACTTGGGAGAATTTGAAAAATCCATAAGGGATTATAACAAAAGTATAGAGATAAGGGAAAAAAATGCAAAAAACGCATATAATCCATATCTTTTATCTACATCATATAAAAACAGGGCACTTTCAAAAGGTCATTTAAATGATTTTGCAGGCTCAATAGAAGATTTAAAAAAAGCTCTTAATGTACTCAAAGATTTTATTCAAGAACATCCAGAGTTGCAGGAGATATATGAATATATTTATGAAAACCTTATAGATATTATTAAAGAAAAAGGCACTCAGGATCTCCTTGATGATACAATAAAGATGTATGGTATATAAAAATAATATACAGGAAATTAGGGTTTTTTTGGCCTCTTCCCAGGAATTGGAATTAATAAGGGTTAATATAGGCGATCTATTTAATGATATAAATTCCCTTTTGGTTAACTCCAATATCAGATTAAGGCTATTAAAATGGGAGGTATTTGATCCATCATATAAAGAAGAACGAAAACAAGATGAATATGCACAATATATAAAAAAATCAGATATTTTTATTGCTCTATTTAAAATTGTCTGTGGTAAATTTACATTGGAAGAGATAGAAGTTGCTTTTGTTGAAAACAACTTTAAGCGGAAACCGGACGATTTATATATTTTCATTCAAGATACAAAAGATAAAAGAAATTTTTGTATTGATGATTTAATTAATAATTATGGAAAATCTTTTAAATTTGATAATTTTGAAAATATAAAAGAACTTAAATTGAAGTTATTAAAATTGTTAAAGCCATATATTAATATTTATGATAACATAATGGATGAAACAGAGGAATTTGTGGAAATAAATAAAACAAATCTGTTTAGAAAATAACTATAAGTTATCATTATTTTTTCATTTCATTTAATTTTATTTTAATAATAAATTCCTGACCAGAATAAAAAAAAAGGCATATTAAATGGTATCCAACTAAATAGACATCTATGGGTGAAAATATACATACATTATATCTGCATGAGGAGATAATATTAGTTCAGAATAAATTTATTTACTGTACAAGCCCGAGTTACTGATTGTCACTCTTTAACAGGAATCCGCTGGCAAAAACCGTAAATGGTGCTACCAATGTCAGCCCAAAACATCCTACCAATGTATGTACAATCTCGGAGGAGACCCATACCATGTTAATGATGTTTTCAAAGGGAATGCCCTGTGCGATAAAGACCATAATCATTGCTGTATATTCTGCTGAATATGCAAGCAGCAAGGTTGTAGACATGGTGCCAACCGATTGGCGGGCAATAATATAGCCGGATTTTATTAACTGCATTCTGCTTATTTCAGGCTGTTGTACTTTTATTTCATCCATTGCAGCGGCAATACTCATGGAGAGATCCATCATTGCACCTGAAGCAGCAATAAAAATCCCTGACATAAAGAGTTGTGTTAAATTTAAGTGACCGTAACCTGTGTGCAAAAGCATTTCTGAAAAAGGCCGGACAACCCCATGAATTTTAAACCATACAGTAACTACATAAGATAATACTGCTGTGAATAAAATACCGCTTGCTGTCCCCAAAAAAGCACTTAAGCCGCGCCGTGAAAGACCTCCGACCAAAAATAATATAGCTGCGGAAATAATTGTCGATATTATTATGCCGGCAAAGAGTGGATTATAGCCATGTAGTGCAAGGGGATAAAGAACCTTAATTAACATTACCGCTGTAAAAACAAAGGTTAAAAGTACTTTTAACCCAATCCATCCCATCAAAAATACTGTAAAAAGAATAAAAAGACTCGCAAGAATAATTATTTTGTCGGTACGGTAATGATCAATTATCCTGATCATGGAAATGGTGCCATCATCTGCCAATGTTAAAACTGCCAATGCGGTTTCTCCCTCGACAAAAATTTTATCCATTTCCATTCTTCCGGTTAAATGGTTTGTGGTGGTAAATATTTCTCCTCTGAATTCTCCGGAAAGCACCTGTATATCCAGGTTCTGATCTCCATATTTAATAATGCCTATGGTTCTGACATTGGTATCGTCCGTCCCTATAATAAGAACCTTGCGCCTAACGGCATTGGACTGAACTCCGCTTTCTTCAAAACCTGTCGGAACAATAAATACAATTATTGTTATAAGGCATATCAGGATAATAAAAAGGATATCCTTCCCGGATTCTTTAAAGGAATTTTTATTCCCGAAAAAACCCGGAAAGGAAAAAAATGCAGCAATTTTTTCAAATAACTTCATATCTTTTCTTGGAGGAAAAAGATTCTGATTAACGGCTTACATCCAGACCCATTGCCCTGGCAAGCATGAAGAAAATTTCTGTGTTATCATAATAACCAGCAAAGAATTCATGATGTGCACCAATGGCAAAATTGAGTACGGGAGTGGCCGTATGCGAATAGGATGTCCAGCCTATGCCTGCTATCTGATTCAATACATGGGTCAGTTTGACAGTCAGGGCTTCATAACCGGAATGAAATACACTCCATCCTTCCTGAGGAACATCGACAGGAAGCTCCATTGAACGCCTGAATGCAATTTCGATCTGGTCTCTCTGGAATTGCGAAATGTTAAGGCTGGCAGGGCGCAGGTCAATGCCGAATGATTCCAGTATGGCAGGATAAAGATCTTCAAGCCTTCTTTGTGCAGGATTGGTAACCTGTGCTCTATAGGGATTAATCACTTCCTGATTAAATGCAACAAAGGATCTTGTCTGCTGATCTATTCTGTCAAGATACATGGAATAGCCAGTGCCAAGATTTGCGGACACTCCCGGCTGAGCGGGTAATCCGGCGGTTCCTGCCCAACCAAGGGTCATTCCGCCTGTTTCATGGTCACCTATTACTACAATAAGGGTTTCATTCGGATGCCTTCTGTAAAAATCCAGTGCCACTCCAATTGCTTCATCAAAGGCCAGCATGTCATGAATGACAGCACCGGCATCATTTGCATGTCCTGCCCAGTCAACTTTTCCGGCTTCTACCATCATGAAGAAACCATTGGGATTGTCCAAAAGTTCAATTCCCATTCTGGTGAAATCTGCCAAAGAGAGATCAGTAGGACGGCGGTCAATTTCATAATGCATTGCTCCGGAATCCTGAACTCTTTCTGCCAAAGGAATTGCCCTGCCGCTATTCCTGTTTAAATTAAAGAAATCAGCCGGTGTACGGGTAACTGTATAACCCAGTCGGCGAGCTTCATCCAGCCATCTGTCGTTATTGGCACTGTTGGAAACTATCCAGCCGCCTGCAAAATAATCGAAGCCGCTTTCTACCAGCTGCTGTGCCAATCCTCTGGGTTCATTTTCGTTCCCATCGGTGTTGTTTCTGTGGTTAACTGCACCGTAAAAAGCTGCCGGAGTAGCATGGGTCAGAGTAACATTGGATATAATGCCAATCCTCATGCCGTTATCTCTGGCATATTCGGCAATGGTTTTATAGGGAGTTCTTCCGTCTCTTGGGTCAACGTTAATCATGCTGGATAAGGTTTTTCTTCCGGTTGCAAATGCTGTTCCGGCGGAAGCTGAATCGGTAATTAATGAACCATAGTCATGTGTGTTCATCAAACCGGCTGTTGGAAATTGTGTAAACCTTAGACGATTGATGTCAAAGTTCATGTTGTTTTCCCTTGTCGCAAGGTAATACTCTGTGGTACTTACCTGTGTTGGTGCCATGCCATCACCGACAAATAAAAACACATATTTTGCCTGTCCTCCGGCTCCACTAAAATTTTGGGCTCCGGCTTCAGAGCCGCCTCTTGCAAACATGGGTTGTAACATGACTACCAGTGCAGCCAGCAATACACCCAATGTTATTAATGCTTTCTTTTTCATAAAAAATCCTCCTGATTTAGGTAATATTGATTCTCAGATTGAAAGGTTAATGTTAGGTAATTATTTTTTAACTGTGAAATTTGAGTTAATTAATAAACAAGACTTTAAATAATTTGGAAAAAAGGTATAATAAACCATGGCTAAATATAAGGTAAGTCTTATAACATCGGAAGGAAAAATAGAAATCCGGGAGCTGGAACTTCAGGAACCCGGGGACAATGAGGTACTGCTTAAAATAGAAGCTTGTGCAATTTGTACTCTGGAGCAGCGTCTTTACAGGGGAGCGATGAAGAACTACCCCTTTGCAGGCGGACACGAGGCTGCCGGAAAGGTAGTTAAAACCGGGAAAAATGTAAGGGCAGTAAAAACCGGGGACAGAGCGGCGGTCAGGCTTTTGACCAATTGCGGTGAATGTTATTATTGCCGCACAGGCAGGGAAAACCAGTGCAATTTTTCCTTTAATGCAATGACACATAAGGGAATAAACGGACCGGGAGGTCTTGCCGAATACATGATGGCCGATTCCAGAGCGGTTTTTAAGGTAAATGATAATCTGGATCCCCATTCTGCAGCCCTGGCCGAACCGCTTGCATGCTGTGTGCATAGTGTCAGGAATGGAAAAATCGGCCTTGGGGATGATGTAGTTGTAATTGGAGCCGGAATAATGGGAGCTCTGCATATAAAACTTGCAAAAATGCAGGGTGCAAGGGTAATTGTATCGGAAGTAGACGAAGAAAGACTTAAAATTGCCCAAAAAATGGGTGCAGATATATTGATCAACTCAAAAAACACCAATTTGAATGAAAAAATTAAGGAAATAACTGAAGGAAGGGGTGCCGATGTTGTTTTCTGCACTGCCGCCCTGCCGTCTTTGGCCGATGAAGCCATTAAAATTGCCGGAAAACTGGGCAGAGTCGTGCTTTATTCATCCTTTCACCCAAAAGATCCAATAGAATTGGATGTTAATGCCGTTCATTATTCGGAAATGATCATAACAGGCTCGGTGAATCCGGGAATTAACGATTTTAATACAGCGGTCAGGCTTCTTTCTTTGGGTTTTATCAAGGTCGATGACCTTATTTCCGGATCTCATCCATTTGAAAAGATAAATGATGCCTTTGAACAGGCAATTATGCCCGGCTCCTACCGTGTATTGGTAGATTTTTAAGTTAAGTTTGAGGTAATTATGGGAATTAAACACAGGTTAAACCATATCTTTCTGCCGGATGGTAAAACATTCATTTTGGCAATCGATCATGGTGCGAATTTCAATGTCCTTCCGGCATTAAGGGAACCGGGAAAAATTATCGGCCAATGTGCAGGGGCAGGAGCCGATGCCTTTCTTGTTACACCCGGGCTCCTTGATAAATTTGCACCGGACTTTCAGGGAAAGGGAATCATCCTGCGCATAGACGGCGGCGTTTCCATGTTAAGCCAGGAACCCAAGCCCCTGCAGACAGTTGTGGATCCGCAAGAGGCGGTTTATTCCGGCGCGGATGCCCTTGTTACAATGAGCTTTCCGGGTTCCATTTTTGAAAGCGAAAGTTTAGGAGCGGTTGCACGTAACATTCAGAAAGCACACCGCTGCGGTCTTCCCGTTGTGGTGGAGGCTCTCCCGCGCGGCTTTGAGGGTGGCGATGATGCACGCACTCCTCAAAACCTGATTTTCGCCTGCCGTCAGGCTGCCGAGCTTGGTGCGGACATTGTAAAAACCGCATACACCGGCAGCCTTGAATCCATGAGGGAACTTACCGAAAGTGTCTTTGTTCCTGTTGTCATCCTGGGCGGTGCAAAGAAGGTGCCGGAGCCGGAACTGTTCAGGGAAATACGCGATGCATTGGATGGCGGCGCTGCGGGCATTGCCATGGGACGCAATATCTGGGGACATGAAAACCCGGCTCTATATACATCGGTAATTGCAAAACTTATCCATGATAATCTCGGTGTGGAAGAAGGGCTTGATATGCTTAATTCCGGCTCTTCTGAATGGAAAAATAAATGAGTAAGCCAGGTATTTCCAAAAAGCTAAAGCCTTATCTCTTTTTGCTACCGGTTCTGTTTTTTGCATTCTGCTTTAGCTATTATCCCTTTGCAAGAACCTTTCTGTATGCATTTTCCAGGGTTAATTTCCGCGGCGAAATAATGGAATTTACAGGGCTCAGGAATTTCCAGAGACTCTTTTCCGATCCCATTTTTTCCATTGCCCTTAGCAATACGCTAAAGCTCACAGTCTTTGTTGTTCCTTTAATCCTTGGAATATCCTATGCGCTCGCGCTTGTGGCAGAAAGAAAACGTAAGGCCGGTGTGTTATACGAAACCATGTTCATTATACCGATGGCGGTGTCCATGGCCGCCGCATCACAAATTTTCCGTATGCTGCTTGAGCCGAATATGGGCATTCTAAACCATTGGCTGAATATTGACATAGGCTGGTTTACCGATCCGGCTTATGCACTTTGGGGAATTATCATGGTCTGTGTCTGGATAGGCGTCCCCTTTGATTTCCTCCTCTTCCTGTCCGCCCTGCGCAATATTCCCAACCAGCTCATAGAAGCTTCCGATTTGGACGGAGCCGGATTTTTCAGGAAGCTCTTTCAGGTAAAGGTTCCGATGACAACTCCTACCATTTTATTTGTCATCTGTACAAATATCGTTCTTGGCATGATGACTGCCGCACCGGTAATGATAATCACAGGGGGGCAGCCTGCCCATTCCACTACCACCCTTATCTTCATGATGTACATAGCAGGTTATCAGTCGTCCAATTATAGTCTGGCAGCGGCATACAGCATGATTACATTTGTGTTGACATTCGGCCTTGTTGTTATGGCCTTTGTTCTTGAAAAGAAGAGGGTACATTACCAATGACAATTCTTAACAGACATCAAAGAAATGTTACAAAGGATATAATTGTATCTATCTTGGCAATTACGCTGGGTTTAATTATTACCTTTCCGGTAATTTACTGCGTATCGATAGCATTTAAGGCAAGACCGGAACTTTCGGTATTTCCGCCGACTGTTTTGCCTAACAGTTTCCTTTACTTCGAAAACTTTCACAATGTCTTTCGTGTGGCTCCAATGATGCGCTTCATGCTTAATACATTTATAGTATCTGCTCTGGGATGTACATTGAGAATATGTTTTGCCCTTCTTGCAGCCTACGCCTTTACCTATTTTAACTTTCTCGGGAAAACATTTTTATTCGGAGTTGTATTGGGTACGATGATGCTGCCCTCGGACACTCTTATCGTTACAAACTATCTTACAATAGTAAACCTGAATATGCTGGATAATTATTTTGCAATGACAATTACCGGTCTGGTAGGCGCAACCCAAATGTTCATGCTTAGGCAGAACATGAAATCCATTCCGACTTCCTACAGGGACGCCGCCTTTATAGACGGCTGCGGAGATCTCCGTTATCTGCTATTAATGGTGCTTCCTTTTGCAAGACCAGTAATTTTAATTCTCATGGTTCAGTCCTTTATTTCATTCTGGAATGCCTATCTTTGGCCGCTATTGGTTACAACACGCATTGATATGAGAACGGTGCAGATAGGAGTGGCTATGCTGACCAATCCCCTTGAGACAAATTTCACCCTTGTTTTGGCGGCAGTAACAATCATACTCATTCCGTCTTTTATTTTGTTTATCTTTCTGCGATTGGTCGTAGTTAAAGGTATAGAATCAGGAGCCCTGGTTGGTTAAGCAAACGAGTTGGTAAAAACAGCCAAATTTGTTTAGCAGCCGGGTTAACTGAAATTTTTTAAAGGAGATTTTATGAAAAAAATCGGTTTATTGAAAATGTCGGGTTTAGTAATTCTGTTAATTTTAATGCTTGCAGGACAGAATCTTTTTGCAGGCGGTGGTAGTCAGCCTTCAGGCGGACATGTAACAATTTCTTTCTGGCATTCAATGACAGATAATGCAGGTCTTGCGTTTGACACCTTTGTAAGGGAATTTAACGAAGGTATCGGAGCCCAGAGAGGCATTACCGTGGAAGCGGTGTTCCAGGGACAGTATGCGGACGCAACCGCAAGGTTAAGGCCGCTCTTGGTAACAAGACAGGTTAATGCACTTCCCGATGTAATGCAGATAGACGCAACCGGTATTGTCGATTATATGACTTCAGAGTTCGCCTATACTGTTGATGATGCCATTGCAAGGGACAGATCATTTAATCTAAGCCAGATAATGGATGCTCCCCTGAGGGCATGGAATTATGGCGGAGTCCAGCTTGGTCTTCCGGTTTCTGCATCAACCACAATCATGTATTACAACAAGACCATTCTCGATGCGGCAGGAATAACCACTCCCCCCACAACGTTTGACGAAATCATCGAAGTCTCACGCAGACTTCCGGCTGTTAACGTAAACAACCAGAGACTTGTAGCTTTTGCCGGTCAGCCAAATACTCCCCTTCTTGCAAACTGGATAGGTCAGATCCCCGGACGCGGCGGAGTTAACGCTTCCTATGTCGTTAATGAGCGCAACGGAAGAGATGGCGATGCAACAAGGCTTGTAGCAGATACAGAAGGCACTCTTCTTACCTTCCTTAGGGCATGGCAGAATATGTATAATGCAGGTGCATTGTTGAATGTATCGGCCAACTTAACAAATCTCTTCCTTACACAGCAGACTGTTTTCCTTACCGCTTCTACAGCATCCCTTACAAGTCTTTTGGATCAGATAGACGGACGCTTCGAGCTAGGTACAACATTCTTCCCGAGGATTAACAGCTCATCCAACTATGGAGCAACAGTTTCAGGTTCTGCCCTCTTTATGTTTAACAAGAACAATACTGCCAGAACAGATGCTGCATGGGAATTCCTTAAATTCATGACATCAGCCGAAATTCAGGCACGCTTTGCAGTTGCAACAGGTTATACACCTGTTAATACCGGTTCTGCTTCAAACAGGGTCTACACAGATCATATCGCACAATTTCCGCAGGCACGGGTTGGCCCGGATCAGCTTGCCCAGACCAGCCCTGACATGATGGGTGTGGTTGTAGGACCTTCAAGAAATTTCTATTTTGAAATAGAAAATCAGGGAGCATCCATGCTTACAGACGGAAGAAGCCCCGAAGATACAGTGGCATCCATGGCAAGGGCATTGAATCTTCTTCTTGACGATTTTGCCGAGGCAAACAGGTAAGAAGGCGAAAAATATGCGTCTTTCCACTTCGACCAATATAGTTTCCTTTCTCCCGGACAAAATGCAGAAAAATAACTTTGATTTCTGCATTGAGTTATGCGCAAAAGCAGGTTATACGGCTTTGGATATTAATTTATGCGAAGCCATGAACCCCGATTCTAAAATGCGCACTAACGACTGGGAAAACTATGTAAAGGAAATTGCCGAAATGGGGAGACGCCATGGAATTATTTTCTCGCAGTCACATTTGCCGTATTACGATGTATTCGGATCAAAGGATATTGAAAAAAACAGGTTAATGGAAGAACTTATAAGAAGATGCATTATTGCATCGGCAGAGTTAGGTGTAAAATGGACTGTAACACATCCTGTTACATACTATGACGCCGGCCCGCACACTTCCATTACACTGGAAAAAAATCTTGAATATTTTTCGGTACATTTTGATACGGCAAAAAAGGCCGGCGTAGGAATAGCCCTGGAAAACGTTTTTGAATACAGGGGCGCTCACAACCAGAGAGCCTTTGGCTCCAGCGTTATCGAACTCTGCGAACTCACAGATGCATTATCGAAAATATACTGCGTGCCCGGAACATTACCAAAAGACAATGAACTTGTCGGAGTATGCTACGACTTTGGCCATGCCAATTTATGCGGCGGTTTTCACAGGGAGAACTTAAGAATAATAGGCAGCCGCCTTAAGGCAACCCATGTTCAGGATAACTTTTATAAGTCTGACGATCACTTCATGCCCTTCTTTGGTTTAACAGACTGGGCGGATGCCATGGCCGGCCTTGTTGAAATAGGCTACGAAGGGGATCTCTGCTACGAGATACAGGAATTCGGCCGCTACCTGCCAAACGAGCTAAAGCACCTGACTGTGGAGCTGTCAATTAAAATCGGGAACTACCTTCTTGACATGGCGGCCAAGAGCCGCTAATGGCCACCGGCACGTGCTTCACCGCCATTCCTATCGCAAAAACATAAAAAGGGTATGAAATAAAAGATAGTTATATATCCTCGTCCTTTGCTCAAAGTGAATATTAATAACAGAGAAATTCATGTAATAACTTACTTCATAAAGTATTCTTCTGTCTCTATTGTATAAATAGGTATTGAAGGTACCGGTTTGTATTTCCGGGATAAACCTGTCAGGACCTGAGCCCTCGCCGATAATATATCTATCTGCACCGGCTCTTTCAAGAATTCCGAAAATGGGCAGATCAACGGTATTCCACCTGTCTCCATAAAGATTATTATGATGCTCGGTTCTGATGGCAGAATCAAGATCATCTTCATTAAAATTCGTATGTCTTCTGAACCCAACAGTCATGGAATTTGTTCCGCCCCCGAAAATCAGAAAAAACCTGTCCGGATCACTGTCAAGCGAAATTATTTGCCAGTTATTATCGAACAATAACATTCCCATTTCGCCGTTAAAAAGATATACCTCGCTGAAATTAAATAAATCGATATTTTCATCAAAATAGGCATTATTGAAATTATATTGAATAACATCGTCCCTGTTGCTGTCACCTTCTTCCATTATTACAGGAACAGAAGCATACAACATCCTTAAACTATTTGCAAAACCGCTTTCAATCCGGTTTTCGTCCAGGAAATTTAACACCCTCTGCCGAATTGCCGCGTTTTTAGTATAACGCAGATAGGCCTCGAACATTAAACTATCCATAGTATCATCATCTATAAAGTTATTCATTAAGGCTGCAAATCTTTCATCGTCAACCAAATGATCATTGTCATCCCATGCCCTAAGGTATCTATACATACCTAAAAAGGAAACCATTTCCTCATTATTGGGAATATATAGAAAAAACTCATCGTGACCTTCCTGTGCAAAAACACCGGCGGAAATACTTATCAACAAGAGTAAAAAAATCACTTTCATTTTCATGAAATATATTTTACCATTAAAAAAGGCGGTTGTCACCTTAAGTGACAGGCACCTTAGGAGGTATTAATGTCATTTGACTATAGTCACAGAAAATCCGTCATGAAGATAAAATTAAACAGTGGGGATGGAAAACCCCTTGCCAACGAAACGGTAAAGATCAGGCAGGTAAAAAACGATTTCCTCTTTGGCTGCGGCGGCTTTGATGCCGTGGAGCTTGCAGGTGGAAGTCCGGACGGTACTGCTCTGTCCCCGGAAAGAAGTGCTTTTCTGGAGGATGGCCTTCTCAAAATCTTCCACCACAATAATTATGCCACCCTTCCTTTTTATCTTGGACGCTACGAAAGCGAGGAAGGCAAGCCTGATGAAAAACGCACCATTGCTGCGGCCGAATGGTACAGGAGCCGCAGTATCAAAACCAAGGGGCATCCCCTTTGCTGGCATACAGCCTGGGCACCATGGCTCATGGAATATTCCAACAGTGAGATCTTAAAACGAATCATTGGCAGGATAGAGCGGGATGTATCGGCCTTTAAGGGATTGATAGATTCCTGGGATGTAATTAACGAAGTGGTTATCATGCCCATCTTTGATAAGTACGATAATGCAATTACAAGGGTCTGCAAGGAGATTGGACGGGTGAATATGGTTAAGGAAGTTTTTGCCGCCGCAAGGAGGGCAAACCCGAAAGCCACCCTCCTCCTCAATGACTTCGATACATCCGATGACTACAGAAAACTTATTGCCGAATGTCTTGATGCCGGAATAAGGATCGACGTAATTGGCATTCAGTCCCATCAGCATCAAAGGTATTGGGGCATGGAAAAAACCCATCAGGTTCTTGAGCGTTTTGCGCAATTCGGCCTTCCCCTTCACTTTACCGAAAACACACTTCTTTCAGGTGAAATTATGCCGCCTCATATTACCGACCTAAACGACTGGCAGGTTGATGAATGGCCGTCTACACCCGAAGGCGAGGAAAGACAGAAGAATGAAATAATCGAGTTGTATTCAGTTTTGTTCGCCCACCCGCAGGTAGAAGCCATTACCACATGGAGCCCAAGAGACGGCGGCTGGCTGAATGCACCGGCCGGCTTCCTGCGTTCTGACAATAGCGAGAAACCTTCGCTGATCGCATTAGGCGAAAAGATTTCCAGGGAATGGTCTACCAATATTGATCTATTTTGTACTGCCGATGGGATGATTACCATGGAAGGATTCCGGGGCAGTTACGAGATTACTGCCAGCACCCTGAAAGGTAGTTTTATCCTGGACGGAAAGAAGGAGATCATGGATCTGGTGCTGGTGTAAATGTAACAACTCTGCGGAAGGCATGTCCTGAAAGGTAGGCTACTCCGAGAGGAGTAGCTTTTGTAGTGATTGTCCTTGTCACCTCTTGACAATTGTTATACTATTTGTTATACTGTTATAATGAAGACAGCAATATCCATAGACAGAAAATTATTTGATAAAGCAGAGATTTATTCCCGCGAAGCCGGAATGTCTCGCAGCAAATTGTATTGTACAGCATTAAATGAGTATATGCAGAATAATTCCCCTGACTTCGTGACCGAAAGGTTAAATAAATATTATGAAAGTAATGAATCAAAAATAGATGATGATCTAAAAGCAGCCGCTTATAAAATGCTTGCAAAAGAAGACTGGTAAATGCTGCGTGGGGAAATATGGTGGGCAAACCTTCCACCTCCAAAAGGATCAAAACCTGCTAAACGCCGCCCTGTATTAATCATTCAGGGAGATAGCTTTAACAGAAGTAAAATCAGCACTATTATCTGTGCCGCAATAACATCAAATATTGAGCTCTCTTCCCTTCCCGGTAACATGATGCTTGAAAAATCAGTCTCCGGTTTGGATAAGCCTTCCGTAGTAAATTTCTCACAGATCACAACCCTGGATAAAACCGATCTAACAGAACAGGTTTCAATGCTCCCAAAACCAATGCTGGATAAAGTAAATAACTGTTTGAAAATATTATTGGAAATGAGTTGAAGTATACCACATATATGGTGACGGTCAGGTTGTGAAAGACACCATCGAAAATTCGGTGACTGTCACCTTAGAGTGCTCATAGCGGAAGGTCATTGCATATAAAGCAGCCAGCTCCGGGGTCTCACCCATTCTTCGAATGGATGAGCCGCCTCATTGCTGGCTGCAATTTACCTGAAGAGAACCTTCCGCTAGATATGCCATAACAGAAAAACAGTGTCTGACACCTCAGCGTGACCTGGAATTTGATGTCATGTATCCTTGCCGTATATGACTGACGCTATTTTTGAACAAAATATTACTTGATTTACTTGACAATGCCACCATTTTATGCCACTATAAAGTATGAACAACAGACAGCGAAAAACCATGAATAGCACCATGACATATAAGGACTATACGGCTATTGTCGGATACAGTGCCGAGGATGAATGTCTTGTCGGTCATATTGCCGGTATAAATGACGTAATTGGTTTTCATGCAGATTCGGTAGAGGAAATGCGGAAAGTTTTTCATGATACTGTTGATGACTACCTTGCCGCCTGTGCAAAAATTGGCCGAGAGCCAAACAAGCCTTATTCCGGTAAAGTTACTCTTCGGCTTCTTCCCGAACTCCATGCAGAGCTTGCCATTCAGGCTGAATCCAATGGCAGCAGTCTGAATAGCTGGCTTGTATCGAAGCTAAGTGAATCGCTTGGTCATGCAAAGTGAGCGGAGAACAGTAGTAATTTCTGATACCTCTCTCCCCAAATAATTAAGGACAAAAATTACACCATCGAAAATTCAGTGACTGACACCACAGCGTGACCAAGCGGAAGGCTGTTCCATGTAAAGCAGCCAGCTCCGGAACCCTCACCAATTCTTCGAATGGATGAGCCGCCTCATTGCTGGCTGCAATTTATGAGAGCATAACCTTCCGCTGGATATATCATGAGACACTATTTTATCAGGTACACCACATATGGTACCGGTATTTTCTGAGCGCCCTACATCACCCTGTTGAATACTTCGGGCTTTTTTCCTTTGCTGTAAAACCAATGGTTTTTGCCGGTTTTGGATGTTCTATTAGATTGTTCAAGGCTATAATTATATCATTGACCCTTTTATCATTTTTCTCTATGTAAAGCATAAGTAATTTACGTAATTCTGCGATTTGTATATCAGCGTCAGGTTTTGAAAGAGCATAATGGCGTAATTGAACAAAAGTACGCATTATACTAATATTAACATCTATTGCTTTTTGACTGTTTAGAATTGCCGCAAGCATTGCAATTCCCTGCTCTGTAAAAACATAAGGCAAGGATCGTCTGCCACCATGTTGTTTACTTGATATTCCATTTTGGAATGTCAAGTTTTCCCATTCTTCTTTGGTTAATTGAAACATAAAATCACCAGGAAAACGCTTTATATTACGTTTTACAGCCTTATTCAAATTGAATGTTTCAACTTCATATAGTGCCGCTAAATCGCTGTCCAGCATTACCTTATTCTCTCGAATTTCGTAGATCAATGATTTTATGCTCTGCAAGTCTTTCTTCATACCATGGTTTGTATACTATGATTCTGATCACAATGTCAAGTAAAAAATCTGTCATTGTAAACAGCTACCATGTATAGTGTCGGTATCTAACGAGCGCCACTACGAAAAAAGCATGACTGACACCTCAGCGTGCTCATACCCTTTTCCCATGTAGAATATAAACATGACATTAAAATAAAGCGGAAGGTATATCTCTAATTCGCAGCCAGCTCCGGAACCCTCATCAATTCTTCGAATTGCTGAGAATCCTCATTGCTGGCTGCAATTTACCAGAAGAGAACCTTCCGCCATTTAAAACTAAGTGACTGACACCTTAGCGTGACCGATGCAACAGCATTTTATCAGGTACACCACATATAGAGTCGGTCATTTTCAGATCTGGCACTAGGAAAAAACAGTGACTGACACCTCAGCGTGACAGCGTCACCGAGTGAGTATAGACGGATCTATTAATATTGGGCCTAGCTCTGGGTTTAGAGAAATGACAGAATTATATAACGATCTTGCCGCCAATAGTCCAGCATCTCTGCTATTGCCGAAATCATAAGGATAACGAGCGTATAATTCCCAGACATCCGCAAAAGTAGCTCCGCTGGGATTGGTATAAAAAGCGACAAGTATTTGCGTGGCTCTGTTTACACTACTAGCGTCTACTACTGCCGGTATTAGTCCGGCTTGAGTGCGGACTGTGTTTATACAAGTTTGGTCAAAATCATCATTTCTCCTAGACATTTCAGCCAGTAATGCTTCTAGCGTTTGAGCGGTGAGTTGACCTTGAAATGGTTGTCCTTGATAAATACCTTCATAATATAAAATATAGTGATTATTTGTAGAGCGGGTCAACACTACATTGTAGCCTTTTCTAATTGAATCATTAGACATACTAAAACTTATTCTATTAAACTCCTCGTTCACGGTGGAGGAGATGAGTTCGCGTATGCCGTTGCGGTAAAAAGCCTCTACATCCGCCCGGGGTACGTTAGTATCAGTGCATAAGGTTCTTAAGAAGTTATCATATCTTGTTACAGCATCGTTATTGCCAAGAAAACGGTTTATCACAATTTCCATGTGTAATAATCCCAATAGCCACATGGAGGAAGTTTCATTAGGAGAACCGGTTACTCTCCATCCTCCACCTGTTGGAATATAGCCTTTTTCTAAACCTGTTCTATAATCTGCAATAGCCCTATTATACATTCCCATTGCCCCATAGACAAAGCCACGTTGCATAAAAACATTTGCAAAATTTGGAGCCCCATTTATGACAATATTAAAATCAGCAATACTCGCATCATAATTATCTGTATATAAGTAAGCGTTACCTCTCCACCAATATGCATCAAGATTTGTGCTTCCCCTATTGATTGCTTCACTGGCTGCCGAAATTGCATTGTTATAGTCGCCGGCAATTAAATATTCCCGAGTTCTTTCAAGCCATTGCCCCGCTGTTGTTTGGGCAAAAATACCTTGTGTTAAAACAAAAAATAAAGTAATAACAATAAAAATTCTTTTCATACTTTTCTCCTTTATATAAAATATATAAAACTGATGAGGGAATAAATGCTAAATAGGGTACTATATGTTAAAGAACCGCACCAAATGCGGGGGGGGGGGGGGAAAGGAATTATTTTCCGGTAATTTAATGTTTCCCATAGGGAGATTTTTTTTTGGTTCAATAATTTTTACAAA
>Ga0099364_10002663_pt1 | contig 28251 bp, 22 predicted proteins | sample TergutTh196P3_FD_73070 | JGI IMG/M metagenome (GOLD analysis project Ga0099364, IMG submission 73070) | Microcerotermes parvus P3 segment gut microbial communities from Pointe-Noire, Republic of the Congo - Th196 P3 | ecosystem: Host-associated > Arthropoda: Insects > Digestive system > Gut ... | reverse complement strand
TGGCAACGTCCATTAAGCAGGCAGTAAGGTGTTGTCTAAGTGGTTTTCTTAGACAACACCGCACGCCGACCAACGCAGAGCGAGGCAACCTCGGGACGGATAAATCCGTCCCCTACAAAAAATCCGCGTAATCCGTTAAACCCCCACGCAATCCACGTTCCGTTAGCTTTCAGTGAACGCAAGAAAAAATCCGCGTAAATCCGTTAAATCCGCGAAAATCCGCGTTCCATGCCTTTAAAATCCGCCAAATCCGCACTTCACACCTCCCCTTTTCGCCCACTTTACCCTCTTTTTACTCAAATACAATAGACATTTCCCATAAAATAATATAAAATCAAACACAACTAGCAATGTGTCTAAATTTCTGACGGGAGTAAAGCCATATAAATGAACACAACACTTGGCAAACAAATACTACTGCTGTTTTTTATCCCCGTTATAGTAATCTTTATAGTCATATCGCTGGGGATATATTCTGCCGCCTCAAATTATGTAAACGACAGAATACAGCTAGAGATGCGCGGGCTTACGGAAACCAACGCGGCGGCTCTGTCGGGGCAAATAAACAGCGTGCGCGTAGCCGTATCGTCTATGTCAACAATTCTAGGCAATTATAACTATACACTGGAAAACGCAAGGCCAGAGGTCGAGAGCTTAGTCCATTCGTTGTTTACTAATGATACTATATATAATGTTAGGCTTGTTTTCGAGCCGCAGGCATTTGACGGCAGAGATAGCCGCCACCGCAGAGATTATGTCGGCGCGCCTAGCGGACGGTTCATTCGTTCGTATATAGCGCATGACGGCGAGGCGTTTCTTGTACACGACCTAGACGAGGAATGGCTCGACGATGCGGCATATGCCGACTGGTATGTAACGCCCACAGAAACAGGCGAAGTCTATATGGACGTAAACTCCGAGCGCGCCAATACGAGATATTACGGCCGCGGAAGCGACATGATGTATACGCTCACCATATCCGCGCCCATTTATAGGGACACCCGCATTATCGGCGTAATAAGCGCAGATATGTCGGTAGATACGCTCATGGACACTAGCCACTATTTCCACGCCGCACAGGAATCAACCGTAGCAATGTTTTATTCAAGCGGACGTGTTTTTTATTCGCCGCGCTTAGAGCTGTCGGAAGCGTCGGTCAATGGGCTTGGCTTCTCCAACACTAGCATGATATGGCGTACCTTCCGCAATAGAAACGCGCTTCTTATTACAGAGGAAAATTGTCCGTTTAGCAGAACGCGTTCGTTTGTTTTATTTCAGCCTGTGTATATCGCGGATTACGATGATGTGTTATTCTTATATGTATCGCTTCCGCGTTCCATTTATTACCGTAGCCTTATGCCTGTGTTGGTGTATATTTTGCCTGCGAGTGCCATGATTTTGGCTCTGCTCTTGTTTATTCTCATGTACGCGGTCAGAAAGGTTTCGCGCCCCATAAGCCAGCTAAACCATGCGGCTACTGCCATAGCGCAGGGCAATATAGAAGTAGCAATCGAGTATTCGCCGAACGCGCAGAACGAAATAGGCTTGCTTTCTAAGTCGCTGCATACTATGGTAGAGCAGTTCCGCGTGAATGCAATGGTAATGGAACAGGCACAAATGGAATCCACAATAAAGTCGCATATAGTGCATTATATTACGGCATCGGGCGACAAGAATACTATTTTTAAAGGGCTTGCCTCCGTATTTTGTAAATATTTCCAAATTCACAAGACCACTATAGTCTGCATGGACGCAAAAAGAGATATAGCCTACTCCAACGACCTGCCGCCGTACGATTTTGATGCGCACGACAAGGTGGAGGCACTGCTCGCAGAACGCCGAATACTATTCTTAAATACGCAAACAATTGTTAGCCAAAAAATCAGATTTTTGCACGAAAAAACAACCTCGGTGTGCCTAATTCCCCTGCGAAAGGAGCGGCTTCTTGGCTACGTAATTTTTGAGAACGAGGCGAGCGGTTCTTTCCCTGCGGGTACGGAAGCGATAATGATATATATTTCCTCTATGTTAAGCAGTTGGCTTGCTAAAAAGGACTGGGAAGAAAAGCCAGAGCAAGCCGAGCCGAGCGAAGCCGAGGGCGCGGCACAGGAAGCCGAGCCGCAGACCGTTTTGGAAAAGCTGCGGCGTATCAAGGAAATAAACGTAGACTCCGCGCTGGAGAGAATGGGCGGGCTAGAGGACGCGTACGAAAAAACAGTACGCTTGCTAACACGCTTGTTGCCTGATACTATGGCGAAGCTGGATTTATTCTTGGCGGAGGAAAATCTGAAGGGCTTTACTATAGAAATACATGGGCTTAAAGGCGTGCTAAGAAATATCGGCGCGGCGAACCTCGGCAACGATGCCGCAAACCTAGAAAAGGCCTCGCTCGAAGCGAATATCGACTTTTGCAGTACCCATTATCCGCCCCTGCGCGAGCTGCTTGTAGAGTTTTCCAAACAGCTAAACAACGCGATTAAAGAGGACGAAAGCGTGGTTAAGCAAACAATGGATTTAGAGGTGCTAAAGGTCGCGCTGGAGGAAGCAAAGGAAGCGGCAGACGGCTACGAGGCCACCGCCGCCATAGAAATACTTGAGCCGCTTACGGCGTTTTCGTACAATAGCGAGGTAGACGAATTGTTAAAGAAAGTAATTTTTGCACTAGAGGAATTTGATTGTGAAGAAGCCCTTGTAAATATGGCAATAATAGAGGAGCAAATATAAAGGAAAAGTATAAAGGAGGAAATTTTTATGTCAAACAATTATCCGAAAGGAATCACAAGCCTGTTCATTCCGTTCGAGGCGGACAACGATGTAATCATAGCGGGCATAAACACCTATATAGACCGAATTGATGGCGAAACGGAGCGGCTGGAACGCGCCTACGAGGAAGAAAACATGAACGACTTCCGCGATGTGCTGGCTACCATTAAGGGGCTTTTGTCGAGCATACACGCCAAGCGGCACGAGGCGCATACCGCCGCGCTTACACGCTCGTCTAAGCACGGCAAAACAGAGGAAAATAACAAGGGCTTACAGCAAGCAATCGCCGACTTTCTCTTGCTTTCCATAGAAATGCAAAAGGCGCAAAGCTGTGAGAAATGCTACGAAATGAGCGATGTGGAGCAGTTTGAAGCGTCGTCGCGTAACCTCACCGCCGTGGTTCAATTCATAGATGCCGAGGACTACGAAAGCGCGAAATTCCTCGTAGCCGACATGAAAAAAAGGGGCATGGACTTAGAACGCCTAGTGTCAAAGCTAGAAATGGCATCATACGCAAGCGCGCGAGAAATTGCCCTAGCACAGCAGCTGCAATTCTCGTCCAAAATAAACAAGGTAAACACAAGCACAGAAACAAAAACAATTCTAGCCGTAGACGACAGACCGGAAATATTGACTACGGTAAACGCCGCTCTGCAAAACCACTTTAAAACGCTTTGCGCCCCTAGCGGAAAGGTCGCGCTTAAGGTAATAGAAAAGCAGGACATAAAGCTGTTTATCCTCGACATAGAAATGCCCGAAATGAACGGCTTTGAGCTTACGGAAAAAATACGCAAAATGGAAAACCACAAGGACACGCCGATTTTGTTTTTAACCGCAAATTCCTCACGCGAGCGTATTCAGCGTGCTATACAGCTTGGCATAAGCGACTTTATCGTCAAGCCCGCGTATAGTGAAACCTTATTGTCAAAGGTGAAAACTTACCTAAAGTGATGGGCTTGTCGTGGCAGACACGGAAATCTTCCTCGCTTTTATTAAAAAATTATGGAACGCGGATTTTCGCGGATTTAACGGATTTTCGCGGATTCTATCCGTGTAAATTAACGACAATGGAATACAAATTTTATCCATGCCCTTAAAATCCGAGTAAATAAAAAACCACGCAATTCATGTTACGTTAGTTCTTAATGAACGCAAGAAAGAATCCGCGAAAATCCGCCAAATCCGCGGAAATCCGCGTTCCATGCCCTTGTCGCAATAATCCCCTGCTGAAAAGAGGTGTCGTCATCAAGCACTTATTCATAGTAAACCCTGCGGCAAGCAAGCTGCGGGGCAAGGTAGAAGCACAGCTCGCAAGCATACATTCATTTTTTGCGGGCTATCCACATATGCGTTACGAAATTCACGTTTCGAGGTGGGAGCGTGATGCTCTTTGTGTTATTCGGCAGTACGCCGCCAAGGCAAAGGAGCTACTGCGCGTGCATGTAATGGGCGGCTCGGGTACGCTTTCCGAGGCGTTGGACAGCACGGTCAATTTGCCGAATATCCAAATAGCGGCGTATCCGCTCGGTCACGAAAATATCTTTTTGCGGTATTTTGGGTTTGACAAAATGCACTTGTTTTCGTCTATTAGGAGTCAAGTCGTTTCGGGTACAACTCTGGTAGATGCGATTAAATGCGGCCATAGGTACGGGCTTTGCCAGGGCGTTGTTGGCTTTGAGGCGTTGTCGGCCTCGGAGCGGGTATTTATATCCGAGAACAACTCACGCAGACAAGACCTAGCCTATTTTATTACTATTCTCAAAAAAATCTTTGCCGACGAAAACTTCGGACACGAGTACAAAATCGAGCTAGACGGCAAACAGCTAGACGGCAGTTATTTGTCCGTGCGTATAGCTAACGGCACGTACAGCAAAAAAAGCAAAATAAACTCTGCCGACCTGTACCCCAGTGACGGCTTTTTTGACATTTATTTTACAAAAAAGGTGTCGCGCCTGCATTTTCTTTCCAGTCTTAGGGTGTTCCTTACAGGAAATTACAAGAACGCGCCCGAGCTTTTTTCCTGCTACAGGGGCAAGAAAATTTCTATTAGCTCGGAAAGCATAATGAACATGAATATAGACGATAAGCCATTTTATGGAAGCTCTGTAGAGTTTGAAATTCTGCCTAATGCGGTAGACTTTGTATGCCCTGGCGGAATTGACATTAAAGAGGTGCGTAGTGACGGATAGTAATAGGGACAAGGTAGCCCCAAACCGCTACGCGCGGCGGGCGACTTATGTTGTGGCGGGCTGTTATTTTGCCACGACTGTAAGCGTTAATATCTTTTTTAATGCGCATTTAAGCTATTGGTATTGGCGCGTTATTTTTGGCTTGCTTTTGTTTTTTGCTATAGATACCCTGTTTACGCTAAACGCTAACGGCAGACTAAGCCGTCAGCACACCGCGTGGCTTTTGCCGACCTTTATGATGGGCTTGCAGGTGGCGTACGCTATTATTTCGCGCGGCGATGTACTGCACTTTTGGTATCTGCTCGCAGGCGCGTTTATGTGCGTTTCCTATGTAAACAAGCGCGCACTTTTAGTATATATTTTATTGTGCGTGTTTGTTTCGGGAATTGTTATTTATGGCTTTTATATACCTCTTTTGGGCGTAGAAATTACGCCTAGCAGGCATTTTGTACAGCTTGCTGTGTTCTTTATTATTTGCGTATTTTTGTATGCTATTTGTATGCTTTCTACTGAACGCTTTAAAAGACACGAAAAAACGTCTAAGACCTTTGCTACGTTTTTACAAATGACACCAGACTTTATTGTTGTTATCAATTCGCGCGCGAGAGTTACATACATTAGCTCCGCTATGATTGAATGGCTCGGCTTGTTGAGCTTTAGGCACGCGAGAAACCAGGCGTTGCTTGATTTGTGCGATTCGTTCGAGCTAAAAATGATGTTCCAGGAAATTATCGAGTCTGGCGAAAACGTGGAGCAAAACTACGAAATGAAGCTAAACGGCACAAAACGCTGGCTAATGGTACGTTCCGCACAGCTTTCCTCTCAGCATATATCGCGGATTTTTGAAATAGCGGACATTACGCCCATCATGGAGGCAAAAATCGAAGCGGAAATGGCTACCAAGGCAAAAAGTGATTTTTTGGCAAAAATGAGCCACGAAATACGCACGCCTATGAACTCGATTATCGGTATGCTTGAATTGATTATGCTAAAACCGCTTGACTCGGAGCAGCTTTCACATGCAATTTCCATAAAGGCCGCTTCCAAGTCGTTGCTAAATATAATTAACGATATTTTAGATTTGTCGAAAATCGACTCGGAAAAAATGGAAATTTTCAGCGAGGAATTTGACGTTTCGTCGCTTATCAACGATACTGTAAACCTAATCAATATAAAAGCGTCCGATGCAGGCTTGCAGTTTACTACCTCTATTTCAAAGGATATTCCAGCGTTGATTGTCGGCGATATTCTGCGGATTAAGCAGGTTTTGATTAACCTGTTTAACAATGCCGTGAAGTTTACAAACGAGGGCTATATTTCGCTTGGCGCGTATTCCGAGGTGCTGGACAACGGCAAGCTAAAACTGCATTTTATTGTAAAGGACACAGGAATCGGCATAAAAGAAGAAGATATGAAAAAAATGTTTGTCGAGTTCCAACAATTTGATACGCATACCAACCGCAACCATACTGGCACGGGCCTGGGGCTTGCTATTTCGCGTAGGTTTATCGAGCTTATGAACGGCAGAATAAGCGTAGAGAGCGTTTACGGAAAAGGCTCGACATTCTCGTTTTATGTAGTGTGTAAGGGGCATAGCGCGGACATAATCGCGCCGCTTGACAATCCCGCAGGCTACAATGTTCTATTGTTTGAGCCTAACAAGTATCAGTCCGATGCGGCGGAAACGATGTTTCGCAGTCTTGGCATAAAATACACGATAGTGACCGATATGCCGAGCTTTGAGGAAAGGCTGGGCGAGAGCTTTACGCATGTTTTGTTTGACTCGTCTGCGGAATCAGTGGTAGAGCAGTCGGGCAAGGATAGCCGCATGTTCACTTTGGTAAAAGATGTAAGCACCGTAGGCAGTGCAAGCTACCCAGTAAACTTTATAAACAGACCCATGCTTATTACCAATATCACGCGCATTTTAAAGGGCTATCATTCCTCTGAAACAGTAGACAAGCACCATGACGAGGTAAAGCTAGGCGAATTTAAGGTAAAGGACGTAAGAGTGCTAGTGGTGGACGACCACCCCTCAAACCTAATTGTGGCGGAGGGTATGTTACGCCAGTACGGCATAGACGTACAAACAGCGGACGGCGGACAGCGAGCCATAGACATAGTATCGTCCCAAAAAGAGCCATACGACATCATTTTTATGGACCATATGATGCCAGATGTGGACGGCATAGAAGCCACCAGAGCCATAAGAAAAATGGAAGCGGACGGCGTTCTGAAAGATATAAACATTGTCGCGCTGTCTGCTAACGCGGTAACGGGCGCAAAGGAAATGTTCCTAGATGCAGGCATGGACGATTTTATTTCCAAGCCTATAATCATAGGAGATTTGCACAGGATTTTATTGAAATTTATACCAGCGGAGAAAATAATGTAAACGGAGGGAATTTGTGGAGTTAAAAGGCAAAAATTTAATATCGCCAATGGATTTATCCGTTGAGGAAATGACGTTTCTTTTTGATACCGCCGAGGAAATAATAGCAAGCCCGCAGGATTTTTGTGAGCTGTGCAAGGGGGCGTTGCTTGCTTCGCTGTTTTTTGAGCCAAGCACGCGCACACGGCTTTCATTCGAGGCGGCTATGCTACGCTTGGGCGGTAAGGTAATCGGCTTTTCTGAGCCGCGTTCTACTTCTGTAGAAAAAGGCGAGAGCATCGCCGACACCATTCGCACGGTAGCGAGCTATGCCGACATAGCGGCAATGCGACACCCCAAGGAGGGCGCGGCTCTGGTAGCGGCACAAAAATCGACCATTCCCATAATAAACGCAGGCGACGGCGGACATTTTCACCCTACCCAAACCTTGACGGACATGCTTACCATTCGCAGAGAAAAGGGCGGCTTCGGCGGTATTACAATCGGCTTATGCGGCGATTTAAAATTCGGCAGGACTGTACATTCCCTTGCGTTCGCGCTTGCGCGGTACGGCGGTATAAAATTTGTGTTGATTTCGCCCGACGAGCTGCGACTGCCCGAATATGTACGCGATGGAATCGTAGACTACGCGGAAGTGACAGATTTGCGTGAGGCGTTGCCCTCGCTTGACGTGCTTTACATGACCCGCGTGCAAAGGGAGCGGTTTTTTAACGAGGAGGACTATATCCGCTTAAAGGATTCGTATATTTTAAACGCCGCGAAGCTAAAGGAAGCGCGGCAGGATTTAATGATTTTGCACCCATTGCCGCGCGCAAACGAGGTGTCTACTGACGTAGACGATGACCCGCGCGCGGTTTATTTTACGCAGGTGAAAAACGGCATGTATATACGTATGGCGTTGCTGGCGGCATTGCTGGGGAGGGTATAAAATGGAAGTAAAGAATATACAAAACGGCATTGTAATCGACCATATTCATGCGGGCTTTGGGCTGAAAATACTGGAGCATTTGGACATAGACAAGGGGCTTGGCTCGGTCGCGTTGCTAATGAACGTGCCTAGTGAAAAATATGGGCGTAAGGATTTAATTAAGCTAGAAAATACGCAAAGCGTGGACATCAATATTCTTGGCTTAATCGACCATCAAGCGACTGTAATTTATATTAAGGACGGCGTAATCGCCCAGAAAACAACGGTTGACTTGCCAAAAAAAGTGACAAATGTAATAAAATGCAAAAACCCGAGATGTGTTACTTCGGTAGAGCCTGTGCCGCATATTTTCCATTTGGTGGAGGGTTCTGGTAAGTATCGTTGTGAGTATTGTGATAATGCGGTGAAATCGTTTGATGAGTAAGGGAATTTATAGAATGTGGGGTACGAATATGCACTATGAGATAATAAATGTAAGAGAGAATCCTGAATATTTGGAAACGGCGGTAGATTACTTTTCTTCAAAATGGGGAATTGACCGACAAATTTATCACGCCTCTATATCTGACAGCATTTCCACCAAAAAGCCCGTTCCGCGCTGGTATCTTATGAAAGACGGCGAGAGAATAATAGGCGCATTTGGTTTGATTGAAAACGATTTTATGGTAAGAAAAGACTTGTTGCCGTGGTTATGTGCATTATATATTGAAGAAGATTTACGCGGCAAAGCGTTAGGGGCATTGCTTCTTGAGCATGGACGCAAGGAAGCGCACGAGCTTGGCTTTTCAAAATTATTTATTTGCACCGACCATATTGGATATTATGAAAAATATGGGTGGCAGTTTTTCGGAGAAGAAGAAAGTGAGTTTGGCGGCAAAACAAGGGTATATGTTGTTGATACGGCATTGCCCCTAACGTAAAGGTAGCGTAAACTCGCACATGAAAAATCGCCGAAGGCGAGCCAAAAAAGTATGGGAGTGTTATTTGTGAAAAACTTCAGAGATTTAGGCGGAATAAAAACCGCGGACGGAAAAGCTCTGCGTTATGGGCGGTTGCTCCGCTCCGAGCAGCCCGTAGGGCTTTCTTCATGTATGCTAAAAAAACTGCAAGAGTGTAACCTGCGGCACATCATAGACTTTAGAACGGCGCAGGAGGTGGCGGCTTGCCCTGTGGACAAAATAGAGGGCGTTACATACATGCACATAGACATAATGGGCGATAATTCCGCACAAGCCGCCGACCCTGTTTACTGGCTGAAAATTTTTGTGGACAATCCGCGCTTGGGGGTAGGGCAGCAGTTCGTGAAAACCTACACCGAGTTTGTGACAAGCAAGTCGTCCATGAGAGGCTACAGCACGTTTGTAAAGGAATGTGCCAAGCCGCGTGACGGCGCGATTTTGTTTCATTGCACCATGGGAAAGGACAGGACGGGCTTTGCGGCGGCGATTTTGTTGAAAATCCTGGGCGTGTCCGCGGAAGCGATATTTGAGGATTATCTTAAATCTGTCGAATATTCCAACCATATGCACGAGGTATACGCAAAAAAAGACCGCAAGCGAATAGAAAAATACGGCATGTGCGAGGAACAAATAAACGCGTTCCGTGAGGCTTTTTGTATGAAAAGGGAATATTTGCAGGCGGCGTTTGATGTGGCGGAGGGTATGTTTGGTGGGTTTGAGGGGTATGTGAGGGAGGGGCTTGGGGTTAGTGAGGGGGAGGTTGCGGGGTTGAAGCGGGGGTTGTTGGAATAATGCGATAAACGCAGGAATGGCAGAAGTGTGTAGTTTCTTCAGTTTTAAGAGCGATTAAACGCGGATTCAGCGGATTCACGCAGATTTACGCGGATTTGTTCGTGGAAAAATTCAAATTTCGGTTGTCCGTCCCGCATACGCACGGTTTTTGTAGGGGACGGATTTATCCGTCCCGAGGTTACCTCGTTGTGCGTTAATGGACGTTGTCCGTCCCGAATTGACGAGCGTGCAAGCCTCGGGCGAGATAAATCTCGCCCCTACAAAAAGCACATGGATTTAGCGGATTCACGCGGATTTATGCGGATTTTTCCACTAGCCAATCCGCGTAAATCCGTGAAAATCCGCTAAATCCGTGTTTAATTTACACATTTTGGCTTCATGCGTTTGTCGTAAGCACGCAAAAAATATTTGACTAACTCAATCTAACTCGCTATAATATCTAAGATTGCCCTATAAGTCATAGTTGGCAACTTTGGCAAATAACAGCCAAGGCTTTGGGCGTGGTCGTAGGGACAGTGTCCCTACTGAAAATAGGAGGAATTTTAAATGCACGCAGCAATTAAGGAACTAGAGAAAGCGCAGCTAAAATCGGAAGTATCGCTGTTTAATGTGGGCGATACCGTTCGCGTTCATGCTAAAATAGTAGAGGGTACAAAGGAAAGAATCCAAGTATTTGAGGGCGTTGTGCTTAAACGCCAAAACGGCGGCATACGCGAAACCTTTACCGTAAGACGGCTGTCGGGCGGTATCGGCGTGGAAAAAACATGGCCACTGCATTCGCCTAGAGTGGACAAAATAGAAGTGGTTCGCCGCGGTATCGTTCGCCGCGCCAAGCTGTTCTATCTTCGTGACAGAATAGGTAAGGCCGCCAAGGTTAAGGAAGCTATTTTCAACAAAGCTAAAAAAGCATAATGCTTTACAAAAATATAAAAAACCCGTTTTTTCGAGCTGTCGTGGAATGGCTTTCTACGTTTGCGTTTGCGTTCTTGATAGTGATGTTTATACATGGGTTTCTTTTTCGTATCGCAAATGTAGACGGCGGCTCTATGACTCCCACCTTGCTCCATGGCGACAGAGTTATTCTCAACAAGCTAGTCTACCGCTTTTCCTCGCCCCAAGCGGGGGATATTGTCGCGTTCTTGTACACAGGCGAACGCAGTGAGTTTTTTATCAAGCGTGTAATCGCCGTGCCTGGCGATATAGTTGATTTTAAGGAAAACGCCTTTTATGTGAACGGCGAACGGCTTGACGACGATTTTTCCGCAGAGGATACGCATGGCGGCGATATGGTTTTCCCTGTCACGGTGCAGGACGGCCGCTATTTTGTACTCGGCGACGACCGCAATCGCAGTCAAGACAGCCGTTTTGTGAGCGTGAGTACAGTGCCTGCGGGCGATATGGTCGGCAGAGCGAGGTTGCGTGTTTGGCCGTTAGGCAGGGTAGGGCGGGTGCGTTAGGTGACTCATATTCAGTGGTATCCTGGGCATATGACCAAGGCTCGCCGTATGCTTGCTTCGCAAATGGGAATTATAGACGTAGTTGTCGAAATTTTGGACGCGCGAGTGCCGCTTGCAAGCCGAAACCCCGATATTGACTCCCTTGCAAGGGACAAAAAGCGGGTGCTTGTTTTGAATAAGGCCGACCTTGCGGACGAGAAAACTACAGCCCTATGGGAGGAATACTTTACCCGACAGGGCTTTTTTGCGTTAGCGGTAAACGCGAAGGATAACGACAAAAAAAAGGGCGGTACAAGCAAGCTAACCGCTACGCTAAAAAAAATTATGCAGGAAAAAATACAGAAGCAAAAGCAACGCGGACGAATAAACGCGCCGATTAGGGCAATGATTGTGGGTATACCAAACGTGGGAAAGTCCACGTTTATTAACCAGCTCGCAGGGCGTGCGGGCGCAGTGGTCGCTGACCGCCCTGGGGTAACGCGCGGACGGCAGTGGCTCAAGGTAGACGGCGAGTTTGACCTAATGGACACGCCGGGTGTGCTTTGGCACAAATTTGACGACCCACATGTCGGCATTTTGCTGGCGTGTACTGGCGCGATTTCCGACAATGTGCTTGACAGAATTACGCTTGCTACGCATTTTTTGGAAATAATCACCTCGCACGAGCCGGAGATTGTAAAAAAGCGGTACAATGTGGAAATATGCGGCAATATGTTAAGTTTACTGGAAGCAATAGGAAACGCCCGCGGCTTTAAAATGAAGGGCGGAGTAATTGACTTAGAACGTACCGCGATTACTGTGTTGGACGAGTTTCGCGGCGGGAAATTAGGGAGAATTTCACTTGAAAAACCTAGCTAAATACCTAAAGCCCTTTTGGCTTGGCATCGCGGCGGTTGTTTTTTTGTTGCTTGGGCAATCCTTTGCGGAGCTTTATTTGCCCACGCGAATGTCGGCGATTGTGAATGACGGCATTATTTATGCGGCGGAGCATGGCGTTTCCCGCACTAGCTTTGTTTTGCGTACAGGCGCGGAAATGCTAGTGTTTGCGTTGCTTGCGGGCTGTTTTTCTATTGCGGTTACATATATTTCGCCCAAAATCGCCGCAGGCGCGGCGCGTAAGCTACGCCGCGATTTGTTCGTAAAGGTAGAGAGCTTTTCGCAGGCAGAATTTGACAAATTTTCGTCCGCTTCGCTTATTACGCGCTGTACCAACGATGTCACGCAGGTACAAAATGTAGTAAATTTTATACCCAGAATGTTGCTTTACGCGCCGATTCTTGCCATTGGCGGCATGATTATGGCGATTGGGCGCGCTCCTGGCTTAAACTGGATTTTGGGGCTTGCGGTGGTTGTGCTTTTTGGGCTTGTTTCTGTGCTTGTGGCGGTGGTTATGCCTAAGTTTAAGACAATTCAAGAAAAAACGGACAGACTGAATAAAATTGCGAGGGAAATTTTGCACGGCTTTATGGTAATTCGCGCCTTTGGCACACAAAAATACGAAAACGAGCGATTCGGCGTAGCAAACACAGATTTGCGTGATTTGGGGCTTTTTGTCGCACGTACTATGGCGTTTGTAAATCCGCTGATTACGTTTATTATCGGGTTTACGCAGGTTGGTATTATATGGTTCGGCGGACATCAGGTGGCAGAGGTGGGGCTGGATATAGGCGATATGATGGCGTTTTTCCAGTACACAATGCAGGTGCTGTTTGCGTTTATGATGATTTCTATGGTGCTTGTTATGGTTCCGAGGGCACAGGTGTCGGCGGTGCGGATAAATGAGATTTTGCAGACGGAGTTGAGTGTTGTGGATATAGAAGCCACAGAAGATTTTGAGGCTTCGCCCGACTGTCCTACGGTCGTATTTGAAAATGTATCGTTCCGTTACCCAAACGCGGAAGCGTTCGCGCTGGAGGATATTTCCTTTTCCGCGCTTGCAGGGCAAACGACCGCGATTATCGGCTCGACTGGCGCAGGAAAGTCAACGATTGCACAGTTATTGCTACGTTTTTATGACGTAAGCGAGGGCAAAATTTCTGTGGGCGGGCGTGATATTCGCCTCGTTCGCCAAGCCGCCCTGCGGCAAAAAATAGGGTACGTGCCGCAAAAGGGCATACTTCTTTCGGGGACGATTGAGTCGAATATCAGATACGGAACAACCCCCGAGCATATAAGAGAAGCCGCCGAAATCGCACAAGCCATGGAGTTTATTAACGAAAAGAAAAACGGCTTCTTGGCGGAAATTTCACAGGGCGGCGGCAATGTTTCGGGCGGACAGCGGCAACGGCTTTCAATCGCCCGAGCCTTGGCAAAAAAGCCCGAAATTCTAGTATTTGACGACAGCTTTTCCGCGTTAGATTTCCAAACAGATGCGAGGCTACGCCAAGCGTTAAAGCAACACACGAGAAACGCCGTAGTAATTTTAATCGCGCAGCGCGTAGGCACAATTATCAACGCCGAGCAAATTCTCGTACTGGAGGAAGGCAAAATCGCAGGGCGAGGAACACATGAGGAATTGTTAAAGAGCTGTCCCGAGTATTTGGAAATTGCTAGAAGTCAGGGGGTAACGGTATGAACGGCATACGAAAAAGCCACATTATGTTCATATATCTATTCTATTTCGACTGCTTTGTTTTTCGGGCTGTATAATATTTTGTATTCCGTACCGACCAGAGCATTATCGGGGAAGCATTTATCCACAAGCTAATCGGTATCGGGCTTTTGGCGTTCTCTATTTATATATGGGGCTACAAATGGCGCGACATCGGCTTTCGTGCTGATACTGTGATGAAAGGCACTTGTTGCGGTTTATTGCTTGGGGTTGCAGTGTGTGCAATAGCATACGCCGTGGATATGCTTATTAACCAAATGACTGGTAACGTGCCGTCCCTGCGTTTTTTTGTCGCAATGCGTCGCCGCAAAAAAACATCGCGTGCATCTAGCACGAGATGTTTTTTGCTCCCATTCTTGCACCAAAAATCCTCGCAATCACAGTACCGTTTTCAACTTAAACAACTATAATCTCAAGACAGCTTCTTGATTGTAGTTGAACGCCATGAACCTAGAAACGTCATATTGATGTCAACATATGTTTTGGTCTTTTAGTTTATTTAAGATATTATTTTGCCTATCTTCGGCTTCACTTGTTTTTTCTGTGTTAATTAGACTAAACAAAAACTCTTGCAAAATTTCATTTAAGTATTCCAATTCAGCATTTTCTTCAATCAAACAATCAATTAAATTGCTCAAGCAAAAATAATAATCGTCCTGTATATCTGAGTGTTCGTCAAAAACTGGATAATGAAGGCGTAACGCAGTTATAAAGTCGCTTATAGCCTTTGGGGTTTCGCCTAAACAATCAAGGACTCCAGCCCTGCCTGTGTAGAGTCGTATAATGTCTAGTATGTCTAAATCATTCATTTCTACACCGTTTTTTTGCAGTAATTCTTCAATATTGACGGCTCTATTGTAATCATCAAGAGAAGCATCAACATCGTCGGCACTGAAGTATAGTTCACCTCTACAGAGGTAAGACGATGATAGTATTTTTAAATCGTCATTGTCTATTTGGTTCATATCAATCTCTAAAAATGTTTCAATGCAATTGCTAAAATTAACAATAGCTTCTTCCATATTGTTAATTTTCATATTATTTAATGCAATAAAATAATAATTATTTGCTAATTCACTTCTGTCGTAAGGTTGGTTTGATTTTTTACGCTTTTCTTCTGCACTAATGCGTTCATTAAAAAAGTCAAGAGATTCATTCTCGTCCTCGTTTTTAAAAGGACTAATCATCGCTTTACACTCTTGAATTGTGTTAAACATCGCTTCGTCTATTGGGATACCCTTGCTTTTTAAGGACTCCCAAATTCCCACGCTAATATCAATATCATGCAAAAAAAGGTCAATTTGCCCCGACCTAAAACGTAAAATTCCTCTGCAAGCATGGATTTCAGCAAATGTATTTTCATCGATAGATTCGCCGTTTTTTCTCATATCTTCGATTATGCCAAATGCCATATTGTAATCCTCATCGGCCTCCGCGTGGCATCCAGTTTTCATATAACTCAACCCTCTAACTTTGTATGCTTGAACCAAATTGTTTCTGTTTAAGAGGTTTCCTGCGTTACTCTTTTCTTCTAAAATGGTTATCGTGTTTGGAGCGTCGTTGAAATTTATTCCCATTTCGTCCATTTTAATCATCTTTGATATTATTGGTTTTTTATTTTGTGCCATTATGCCCTTGATAATGTTGATTCTTGCCTTTTTGTTGATTTGCTCCTCGTTTTTTTCCAAATAGCGATTAGCATCATGGATACTTTTATTAAGATATGCTTTCGCTAGGCTTATTTCATCTACCTGTTTCCCCTCCGCTTTCATATTTGTCCATATCTCTATGCTCTTTTCAGTATCGTCCAAGGAGTTGCGATACATTTTCATGGATTTATATGTCACACCCCTATTCATATAAGCAAGTGCTAGAGTATTTTCATCAGTTAATCTATTTTCATTGTAAAGATGCTCTTTAATTTCTATACTCTTATTTTTATCTATAAGAGCCTTTTCGTATAAAGACAGATATTCGTATATAATACCTCTAGTCATATAAGCAGTAGCTAACACAGATTCATTGAAAAATTTGCTTTCACATCGGAGCTTTTCCCCCAAAGCAATACATTTTTCTATGTTTACAATTGCTTTTTTGTAATCACGCGTTTCTATAAAAATACTTTCTCTGTTTAAATAACATTGAAAAAGGTTAAACCAATCCTCGGGGTTGTTGCCCGTAGCACATAAGCTCTCCAGTATTTCAATGGATTTATCACCATAATTTAAAGCTGTATTTAAGTTAAATGATTCCCCATACATAATGGTTAATTTAAAGTATATAGATGTGAGCAATCTCAATTTATCATTATCATTGGAAAAAACCATATTCGACATATCGACAATTTTTTCGATATGAATAGTATCGGTCTTGAATGTTTGTATTGAGTTTATATCATGGGGATTCCAATCGGCTAACAGGCTACACATATCTAAGCCCGCTGAAAGCCATTTGTGATTTTCTCCAAAGTCCTTTTGCACTACTTCTTGCAATAGACGATGAATGTATAATACACGTCCTTCTTTAAATAAATTATTTTCGCTGATTTCGCATGACAATAATGAATACCGTGTAAGCTGATTCAAGATGTCATTTCGTTTTAGCGGCTCGATTATATTAGCCTGCAATGGTTCTGCCAAAGTTTCACTGCCTCGTATAAACATATCAACTGGTATTTTAGCTGGTGCGAAATAAGCACACATATTGAACATTTGTTTCGCGCTTTCATTGGTTATCGTATCCATTGAAATTTTCCATGTTGCAGTTACTATCGACAAATAATCAACTATATAAAAATCAGTTTCATCTAAAGTTTTTTTTTCAAACACAGCAACGCCGTATTCTTCAAGCAGGGTAATGTAGCCACCGTAAGTTACGCCCGGAATTTCGACTATATATGCCGCTGCTTGTTCTAATGCAAGAGGTAGATATTGTAATCGTGCAGCTAATATTTTGGCTGATTCGTCAGAATATCCGCCACCAGTTTTGTTGGTACGCTTTTTAAGAAATTCCACGGCTTCTATTTCGTTGAAAACAACAATATCCACAGGTTTACTTTTGGGAAAGAACCTATTTCTTGTTGTTATGAGAACATGACCATTTCTTTTTTGAGGTAAATAGGGTTCAAGCCATACATTAAAATCAGCAGAATCTGCGTTGTCGTATATAAAAAGCCATTTTTCATTGGAGTTAAACCAATATTTCATTGCTTCAATAATCACGTCTTCTGTAGCATCTTCGGATATTATATTTTTCTTCATAGCAAAATCCCTGTAAGCGGCTAAGGCAGTAGTTGAATTTTCTGCATTAACACACCAAATAGCCTCTTCATATTCATGTGAATGAGTATAAGCAAATTCAAGTGCAATAGATGTTTTGCCTACCCCTCCTAAACCGCTAAGTGATTGGACAAGTGAAACGGAATCTCCGCCTTGGAAGTTATTATAAATAAGCTCCAATTTTTCTTCGCGTCCTGTAAAATACGGATTTCGAGAATGTGGGAGATTGTTTAAGGGAAGTTCTCCTTTTCCCCTGCGTCGAATTATGCCTGACGTGTCGGGTCTAATTCTATTTTTATTAGGAGTTACTCCATCAATTAAGGCTTTTTCTCGTTCGCTTTCTTCTAGCTTGTATAGATTTATATAACTAATAGGGGCTAATAATCCATCGAGTTCTACTTCTGAAATCTTAATGGGAATAATTGCACGCAATTCACCTTTAGCATACCGCGCAAAAGCCGCCGTCCATTCTGTACGACAATTTAATGAGTTAAGGTAATCTTCGGATAACACAATTATTAAATGTTTAGAGTTTTTTAGGGCATTATCCATATTTATTATGAAATTTTCTCCCGCATTAAAATCCCACGCTTGAATTATTGTGCTAAATTCCGCTTTTTCTAATGTTCCTGCTATCCACAGCGCTTGTTGTTCATCTTTTTGTGTATAACTTATAAAAAAATCTTTTTTCTTGTCCATCTGTACACCTCGTATAATATATTTTAGTGAAGCCTTAAAGGGCGAAATCAGTTATGATAGAAATAAAACAACAAAAGTTAGTAGTATTTAGTCCCCCAGTAATAACTATAATACTAATTCATGCCACCTACGGTGGCGGCATGGCCGATTGATACAAAAAATCCGCTTCGCGTATTTTTCACACTTTCATACCCCTAAACATTCGCCTTAAAACCCCTACCTGCACCACGTCCATACCCCGCAAATACCCCAAAATATCCTCAATCCATTTCTCTTTTAGTGAACAGTCAGAAGCCTCTATCGACAATAGGTCGTCCATTTTGAGGTTGTATTTTCGGCATAGTTCCACTAATTTTTCTAGGCTTATGCCTCTTGTGCCTCGCTCAATGGCAGAAATATGCTGTGCTTCAACGCCAATTTCTAGCGCAAATTCTTCTTGGGTCATGGCAAGTGATTTTCGGAAATTCTTTATATTTTGGCTAAGTAACTGGTTAGTTTTCATGCAAAAACACCCTCTTGCCAATATACTACAATATTTGCATATTATAGTACACGAGCTAGGGGCTAGAGTTTTATGGATATAAATAGCCTAATAGTTGGTTTTATGTACAAAGCTCGACCAGAAACCTTGCGTACTAGCGGTACGCAAGGTTTCTGGGGTACAGCATTTCAGAAAAATAATATACGCTGTTTATATCTCAAGCGGACATCACGCAGGCATACCTCGTCTGCATACGGCGGCTCAAGGGCATTGGGTGAATGTATAACATAATTGGAATATCGTTCCTCGCTCAAATAAAACGAGTATAAACGGTTATCGTCGAAATTAAACGCATTTTGAATAGCCAAATGCAAATCTTGATTAGCAACCTTCCCTCAATTCACCCCCCCCCATCACATTCCTCCCCCACTCCACATCAGGCAAAATAATAGCCAGCTCCTCCCCTGTTTCGGGGCTTGTCCATGCTACGATAAAGCGTATTGTCGCGCTCTGCGGCGAGTAGCCCATGCCCTTTAGCTCCTCGCATCTGGCTTTAAATTTGCTGGAAAACACCGCTACCTTGCTCATGCCATTTTCGCCCTGGTAGAAAAGGCTATTTTCGCGTACTGCGAGAGCTTCGCCGCTGCGCAGACCCAAAATTAGCTTTTTCTTGTCTGCAAAAAAGCCGAGAAACACATCTTTGTGCGATAGCCGCGTTATAAGCTCTCTTGGCATGTTGTATTCGCGTGTGTCGATTTTACGCTCTATGCCAGGCAGGTGTAGGCTGTCAAAGGCGTTGCCGCAATAATGTATATATAATTCCTTTTTCGCGCGGGTTATCCCTACATATATTTTGCGTTTTTCTTCGTCCTTGGCAAAATATGCGTTAGGAAGCATCATGTATACGCTGTCAAACTCGCGCCCCTTTGCCTTGTGAATGGTTGACACAATTACCTCGCCCTGGGCGGCATCGAAAAAATCCTCAAATTTCGATTCAGTGATAAATATTTGCAAATCGGTTTTGTATTTGCTTCGGTTGCTGTTTTCAAATTCATTTAGGAGGCTCATACAGCCTGGCAAGCAGGCGCTTGCCTTGTATGCCTCCTGTAGCCGTGCCTTTGCGTCCTGCCATCTGCTGTCTGAAATAAGCGCAGAGGTGGAATTTTTGTTTATACATTTTAGAAAATAGCGTATTTCCGAGAGGTTCGCTAGGCTAAAGCCCTCCTGCTCTTGTATAAGCCTTGCGGGGATATTTTCTTTTTGCAACAAGCACATCACGCGCAACGCCTCGTCGTTGGTGTTCGTTAATACGGCGGCTGTACCGCTCGTAAGGGTATTCTTGATTTTTTCCACAATGGGCGTTTCTAAATGGCGGCTCTCGTGCTTTGTAATTTGTACTACGCCATTTTCTGTAGTAGCGGCTTCTACCTGTGCGGCCTTTAATCTATTCCTTACGCCCCTTATATACTCGTTTGCGGTTGCCGCTATGTTTGCTCTGCTTCGATAATTTACCAGCATATTATATATTGCGGCATTTTCGGATATTTTCTTTAAATGCCCAGAATCAGAGCCGCGGAACTCAAAAATATTCTGGTCGTCGTCACCCACCGCGATTAGCCTTGTGGATTCGCCCACATTCATCAACGCTTGAACTAAATTATATTCGTCCCTGTCCATGTCCTGCGCCTCGTCTATTACTATTACGGTTTTTGTAATCAGCCCCTGCTCTGCCTGCCCTGCGTTTATCATTTCTGTTGCTTTTTTTACAACCAGTGCGGAATCCTCAAGATTGCCGACTCTGCCTAGCAAATTAAAGGCATACGAATGAAATGTAGTAATATCAATAAAATGCGCGGCGTTTCCTATTAGCTCTATTAGCCGTTTTTTAAATTCGGTCGCCGCCGCACGCGAAAATGTGAGCATTAGGAGCTGTTGATGCTTTACGTCCTCCATTTGGTACAACGCCGCGAGCTTATGAACAAGCACGCGAGTTTTTCCGCTGCCGGGGCCTGCAATAACGGCGATATATTTAGAATCGCCGTCGTCAATGATTGCCCTTTGTGTGGTTGAAAGGCTGCCGAATAGCCTTTGGTACTGTCCAGAGGTAATATTGCGTGAAATTTCCTTTGCTCTGCCGCCCTTGAAATATTTTGTGATAAAGCCCTTGTAATCCATTTGGAAATAATCGCGTACGAACTGCAACGCCTCGTTGTAATCGCGTACCATTATGCTTGCAAGCTCGCCTATAATGTGTATTTGTTGGATTTTGTGCTTATAAAACTCGTCTAGGCGAGAATAATCCTCCTCCTTGTACCTAACGCGGTTGTTTTTGTTTATTCGGTTGATTTCCATGGCGTTGTACAATACCAAAAAGCCGCCGTCTAGGGCGAGTGCCTGTATCTTGGAAAGATACAAAAGTGCGTCCTCTACGTCCTCCAGCGTAGTATCGGCATTTGAAACAACTGTAAGCTCCTGCATAAATGCTTCCTTTAGGTCTAATACAGAAAACGAAACTAAATTTCCGCTATTTTGGTTTTTTTCAAATAGATATTTAATAATAAACGCGGCGAGCGAGGTTCGCTTAAAAAACCTGATTAGTATATTTGCACGGTCGATTTCAAGGCAAAACGATACACGCCCACTCGAATTATTCGAGGGTCTTCTAATAAAGCCCTTTATTGTCCAATAATATAATATAGTTTTGATTGACTTAATTGTGGAATGGGTAATGCCGCTTTCGTGTGCTAGGTTGTTAAGCTCCTTTAGCGTAATATCCTCCTGCGGCTTTAAATTGATTAAAAAGTCCTCTAGTGCCACGTATTCGCCCAAAATCCTTTTTACCCTGCTCGCGCTTTCGGTTATATACGCGGTCAAATCCTTTGTGTCGGCGAGCAAGCCGTTTTCGCGCATTAGACCTATGGACGAAATTACAGCCTGCTTGTCGATACCCAATATGTCTGACAAATAGTCTACGCGAGATTCGCCCTCGGTGTCCTTTTGTGTCGAGCGGCTAGAAAAAAGCCGCGAAAGTATACGCGACGCGTGTTCCTTTTGTTCCAAGGAAAAATTCGGAGAGTGCTGTATTATTTCCGATGCCTGCGCCATGGTTTTTACTATAATGCTTGTGGCGAAAATCTGCGGCGCGTTTTTGCCGCGTTTTAGGTAGCCTGCCACCTCTAGTGCGGAAATGGCTGTTTTTACGCGGGTTTCTATGTCTATTACGCTGTCGTCCCAGCCTGCCTGTCTAGCTATTTCTAGGGGCGAGCGGCTTATTTTGCTTCGTTCACGCGTTAGGTCTTTTACGGCCTTCCATACCTGGTTTATTTCGTTTATGCTTAGCTTTGTTTGGTTTAACAGAATGAAATGCTTGTTTAAATCATTGTCATTAAACAATACATAGCACATTGCTTGCAGTGACTCGTCGCGCGCCGCTCTGCCCGATTCCTGTACATAGTCCTCTAGCGAGTCGGAAATATCGTAGTGAATAATCATGCCAATATCCTTTTTATCTACGCCCATTCCGAACGCCTTTGTTGCTACGATAATTTGCGTTTGCCCCTGCATAAACGAGTTTTGGTTTTCTACCTTTTGCTTTGCATCAAGTTTTCCGTGGAAGGGAAGCGCGGCGTAGCCATCATTGATTAGCTTGTCCGCAATGGTCTGGACACGCCTAGTACGCGAGGCATACACAATCACGGGGCAGCTCCTTGTCCCGATTAGGTCGCGCAGGGTGTAATACTTGTCGTTTTCCTCTCTGTAAAGAACCTGATAGCTTAGATTTTTGCGTGTGGTATCGGTGGCGTACAGGTCTAGCGAAAGATTGAGCTTGTCGGAAAAATACTCGCATATATCGCTTATTACCTTTTGCTTTGCGGTCGCGGTAAAGCACGATACAGGAATGGGGTGTTGCTTTTTCAGCTCTGCCAAAAAATCGCCGATGTACAAATAGTCTACCCTAAATTCCTGTCCCCACGAGGAAAAGCAATGTGCCTCATCTATGACAAAGCGTACTATATGCCGCGATTGCAATAGCCTTTCTATTGTTTTTGAGCGTAGCTGCTCTGGTGAAATATACAAAATCGATGCCAAGCCGTTATGCACACATTCAATCGCCTCGGCACGTTCTAGGGGGCTTAAAAGCCCGTTAATCGTCACCGCACCGTGAATCCCTGCGTTGTTTAGATTATCGACCTGGTCCTTCATAAGTGATTGCAAGGGAGAAATTACAACCGTAAGCCCACGTACTGCCTCGCCTGCAATAAGCGCAGGCAGCTGGAACGTCAGCGACTTTCCGCCGCCCGTAGGGAAAACAGCAAGAAAGGACTTGCCGCCCAAGGCGGCGAGGGCGGCTTTTTCTTGGAGCGGTTGGCCGTTATATGTACGAAAGGCTTGTAGTCCGAAAATAGTGTCTAGGCATTTGTGAAGATTGAGCGTGCTTTTGCAATATTCACAGGAATGTGAGCAGGGCGTATTCCGCAAGCGGTTCATTATGCCGCTTACCGCCGGGAAGTTCTTATGTACCCATGGCGGCGTGAGAGAATGGGGGTCGCCCGTTGTAATTAACGCCAGCGAGTACGCAAGCTCGATGGGGTGTGTTCTAATAAGCTCGCTAATGGGGGATAATTCGCAAATTTTGCCGCGGAAGGCTTCTTTTATGAGGGCGGCGGTGTCTGGCTTGGAGGTAAGCACCAAAAATTTGACCGTGGGCGTGCGGCGGAAGCCGCTTACGGCTGTTAGATATTCAAAGAAAGCGGAAAACTGCGGCTTGGTATGTAGCAAATCGTACAATATATCTTGCATATCCGTACGCAATTCCTCAAAGGCGGCGATTTCGTCATTCAAAAGGTCGCGCGCTTTTATAGCATCATTTAGCGGATTATTTAGCTCGTCGGCCTGCAGCTTGTCGTCCTTTAGCAGGGCATGGTACGGCTGTGCAGGAAACAAAAGCGGCGAAAGATAGAGCGTATCAATAATCTTTGCGTTAGGAATAACGCCCCCTATATATTGCAAATCGTGCTTAATGATATTATGCCCACATACAAACTCCGCTTTTTCGGCAAAGCGAGCAAGCTCGGACAGGGACGGTGAGCGAAGCTGGGAGTGGTTTCCGATTGCGCCTATGTCGGCGATTTTGTCTAAGGCGATTTCTACATCTACGAAAATTATGGGGGTCAATGGGGGTTCACTCCTGTGGGGGTTGGGGTTATAGTTGTAGTGGGGCGATTTAAAGTTGCAACAGCTTAAATTTGCAAGCGTGCTTGTAGGTTATGAGTGCTATTATTTCACAAAAGAATTGAGTTGTAAATAAGAATATCGTTGTAATTACGGCAATTTGATTTTAGGTAGCAATTTGCTCGTTTGGAAAATTTATGGGGTTTGTTGTAGGGGGGGCAAGCAGGCAGTAAGGTACTGTCTTTAGACAATTTCGCACGCCGACTAAGCAGGCAGTAAGACATTGTCTTTAGACGATGTCGCACGCCGACTAAAAACCGCCGCGTGCTAGAGGTACGCAAGGTTTTTTGCGACGAAGTATTGCGGCAAAAAGACCGCAAGCACAGTGCTTTTTTGGCTTAAACAACTATGTCATGTAGTGGGGCAATTTAAAGTTGCAACAACTTAAATTTACAAGCGTGCTTGCAGGTTATGAGTGCTATTATTCCACAAAAAGATTGAGTTGTAAATAAGAATATCGTTGTAAGCACGGCAATTTGATTTTATGCAGCAATTGCCCGAAATCAAATTGCTATGATTCCCTCGCATACAACAGCACCTAACTCGCCCTAGGCTACTCCCCCACTCAATGCTTATAATGCGGGCAATGCGTTTTGGCGGCTTCGCGACATTCTTCCTCTGTGACGGTGTAGCCGTATTCGGCGGCTAACGCGACAATCTTATCTGCACTTGCGCCAGCCGCGCCGAGCGCATCTAGCTTCGCAAGAATAGCTGTGTCCGACCTTGCTTTTTCGATAAATGCTTTCATTTGGTCGGTGTTCGGTGTTTTTAACGCTTTACTACTTGTTGCTTGTTCCATTTTATTTCCTCCTATTCGATTCAATGCCAACATTGTAGGGGCGAGGCAAGCAGGTAGTAAGGTGTTGTCTAAGTGGTTTTCTTAGACAATGCCGCACGCCGATCGAAAACCGCCGCGTGCTAGGGGCACACAAGGTTTCTTGCGATGAAGTATTGCGGCAAAAAGACCGCAAGCACAGTGCTGTTTTTAGCCTAAACAACTATGTCATGTAGTGGGTCAATTTAAAGTTGCAACAACTTAAGTTTACAAGCGTGCTTGTAGGTTATGAGTGCTATTATTCCACAAAAGGATTAAGCTGTAAATAAGAAATATTTATGACAAAGCCCTCAAAGTGTTCGAGCGTCAATGATAGGTGGCAAATAGGTGATAGGTTTTTTATTAAGCCGAGGTCAAGCGACGGCACGGTACCGCACCAGTATTAGCCCGTAAGGGTTGGATTTTTTACGAATGGGATATATTCTGTAGAAAACGTAACCACAGACATAACCGTATTACCGATTTAGCTACGCTTGGAAATGTGTCTTTGGACGACAGGGGTAACGTAACCTCCGCAGATGTGGTTTGGCTCGCACGTCATATCGCTGTATATTTAGGCTTTGATTTGTCAGATGAGCGTATCGCAGACATAAACGGTGACGGCATTGTAGATGCAAGCAATATTACGGCGTTATTGCGGTGGTTGACAGGGTATGATTTAGATGATTTGAGGGTACAGACGGAAGTGGATTAGATGCGGAATGAAAATGTAAACACTGTAATCCCAATAGCAAGAAATTCAACTAGCACAATAATCATTTGCCGACATGGGCAGGGTTTGGATTAAGTCGGGGGATTGTCTGTGGGGTGTCGGGCAATTGTCGATTGACAATAGGATTTTGGGTATTTATAGTTATGATACAGAGAATGTGAGGGCAACCGCTGGGCAAGGCTTGGCGGTTGTTCTTTTTTTTTGGGGGTTGTTGTGGGGGGTTGCAGGTTTTTTGTAGGGGACGGATTTATCCGTCCCGAGGTTGGCTTGTTTTGGGTTAATGGACGTTATTCGTCCCCGAATTGGCGAGCGTGCGTACCTCGGGACGGATAAATCCGTCCCCTACAAGAGCCTGCGATTCCCTAGTGAATTGACGAGCGTGCATACCTCGGGACGGATAAATCCGTCCCCTACATGTAGCCGTTGGGTAGTGACAACCTAGCCCGAATACAAATACAGAAAGGGCATGGAACACGGATTTACACGGATTTTGCGGATTCGTTCGTGGGAAATCCGCAATCCATGCTTTAAAAAACACGCCCGAACGAATCCGCGTAATCTGCGTAAATCCGTTAAATCCGTGTTTGATTGTCTTTAAATCCACATCTATTGTCTGCTATGCCACGCTCCCTCTGTGCCTCTGTGTGAAAATTCTTTTTGATAAATAATGAACGTAGGTAAAGCGTATAACTCCCATTCTGTAGTTAAAAGAATTTTCACACAGAGGCACAGAGGCACAGAGGACTTATGATATAAAAGGTGGTTATGAAAACCATACATTATATCAAGGCAACGGCTCATTCGTAGCGGATTGTGGCGGTTTTGCCTGAAAGGAGTTTTTGCAGTTGGACACTCAAGGAAAGGACGGTTTTTGCAAATGTGATTATTTTACGGACACATTCGCGAGAATGAATTTACAGCAGCTTCGGGAATTTCTGCTGACGGGCGAAAAGCCGCTGGCGGTAAATACGGATTCTTACGAAATGCGGATTAGAAAAAGTAGCGACCCGATTTATTACCGCTTAGAAAATAATTATAAAGACACGAACGAGCGGAATAATGCGACATCGGAGCTTGCCACAGCCTTTGCTGCGTATAGTGATGTTTACATGGAAATCGGAATGAAAGCGAGGGCGAGGTTGGTGCATCAGTTGTTGTTTGTTGATGCGCCGTTGCCGTGAGTAGCGGCAAACCCCCTCTTACTCTTGAGGTGTCGCGGCGGATTTTCCAGTGAAACATCAACCAAAACGCCGATTGATTGCAAATAAACATCTCGCCCAAGCAAAAAATCAGTAGGCACATTTAGCACATCGGCAAGTTTTACAATGCCCTGCAAAGTAGGGCTTGAATCGCCGCTTTCGTACTTTTGATAATTACGCAAGCTGGTATGGAGTGCGTCCGCTGTTTCCTGCAACGTAAGCCCTCTTGCCATTCGCGTTGAGCGTATTCTGTCATTAAGCATTTGGTTTCCTCCGACAAATTGACTTACGCCGTATTGTGTCGTATAATCCGGAAAGGGTATACGCCATAGTGTGGCGTAAGCGGATTCGGAGGAAATAGAGCTATGACTTGTGAAAATGAATATTGCATTTATAATAACAAAAACAAATGCCGTCTGGAAAATACAAGCATTAACGCCCTTGGAATGTGTGACGATTGTATTATCGTGAGTTTGGACAAGAAGCTATTAGTTGCGTTAAAAGAAATTCAGCTTCACACTGTTGCCGAAAAAGCCAATCTCTAAAGTCGTCAAGCTGTTCCTTGCTTCTCACTGCCGCCTTGCGTTTCTTCGCTTCTTTGCGAAAATCACCAAAGGCTTCCTTGTAAATTGCCGCCGCTTCGGCGGTTTTTTGTATGCTAGGAAGCTGTTCCTCGTGATGTTGTTCGGCTTGGCACGATAGATTGCCGAAGTTGCAAGCGGCGCAGCCGCTTTTTTGTACCTTCCGCAACCGATTAAACCAAAACTGGTATGTCGCATAATAAAGTTTTTGGCACTCGTCATTTTTGGCACGTTCGTTAAACTCACGCGTGGCTTCTACTGCTTTCAGCTTACGGCATGAAGCAGAACACAGCTCATAATGACGGCTTCGGGCAAGAAAGTACCCGCCGCACACCTTGCACCTTTGGAACACCAATCGCCATTCTTCGACCTTATTCATATAATAGAAAATAATCGGCAGAAAAGACGAGCAAGCAACAATTACCTCAATGCGCGGCTTTGCCAAACGCGAGCTTGCCACCCTAAGTTTTTTTCTGCCCGAGGGTTCTTCGATATGCCACAATTCTATGTTGGATTCGCCGTCATGCGAAGCGGTTGACAGCGCGGCGGGGGCTTCGGCTTGCCACGGCTTGCTTGTGTCGTAAACTTGAAAGGGCTTGTAAAGCGTAAAAAGGCGTTCGGAAAGCCGCGCCGCGCCGTAGTTTAGATTAAAGCAACCCAAATATTCCTCCCAAGTGCGGATAGCGGCGAACATGGCAGACGGTTCGCCGTTTTTGTATTTCTCTGCCAAAAACTCGGACACAGGCGCGGTCATTTTCCACCGCTCCGCCTTGCGAATAAATATTTTTGCGTAGCTTTCGCACAGGGTAAAAATGTGTGCGTTCCAATCGCCGCGCGTGTCGGCTTCAAATGTAAAAAGCAAGCTGCCAAGCGGCCTGACGGCATCATAATAAACTTCGCCGTCGCCATCTTCCAACAAACGCCGTACTTCCTGCGATTTCCCGATAATAATACGCTCTGTCATTCGTTTTTTGTTGAGAATTAGGGCAAAAACGACCTTGTCCCATTCTCTTTCTTTGCTTGTAAAATCGTAAATTTTCATCACACCACCACCTTGTAACAGGAATTATGTTTTGCGTGTTGTTTTGTTCCTTATACGATAGGTCAAAAGCCTTGAATAGTCAATGCAAAACCCGATATTCT